>Ga0182013_10009621_pt1 | contig 10149 bp, 8 predicted proteins | sample 612S2MmetaG_FD_120487 | JGI IMG/M metagenome (GOLD analysis project Ga0182013, IMG submission 120487) | Permafrost microbial communities from Stordalen Mire, Sweden - 612S2M metaG | ecosystem: Environmental > Terrestrial > Soil > Wetlands > Permafrost | place: Sweden: Stordalen | collected...
CGTCGGGGAGGATCGTCCGCACCTCGTCGGACCAGACGTCGGGGTCCCCGTCCCGCTCCGGGACGGACGGCGGGACGTGGGGCACGAGCGCCTGCACGTCCCTCCCCACCGCCTCGGTCGACGCCGTCCCGAGCAGCCGACCGGCCGCCCCGTTCCACGCCCGTATCGTCCCGTCGGGACCGTAGATCGCCACTCCCTCGGCCAACAGGTCGAGGACCGGCTGGTCGGAGCGCACGGTGGCCACCGGTGCCACCACGGGCGCCTCCGCCCGCAGCTGCCCGGTCACGTCCCGGTGGACGGCCACCATGCCGTCGAGCGCGGAGACCGAGGCGACGTCGACCAGCGTCACCTCGAGCCACCGGCGGTCGGGACCGGGCGACACGACCTCGACCTCCACGGTCCGGGCCACCGACGGCACCTGCAGCGCCAGTCGGCGGGCGGCCTCGAACCGGCCGACGTCATGGGGGAGGACGAGGTCGGCGGCGCGCAGTCCCGTCAGACCGGACCACGGCTCGCCCGACTGCAGGGTGCTCTCGACCACGTGACCCGACGGGTCGAGCAGCACGTACCCCGACTCCCAGGCCAACACGTCGACGAGCAGGTGGGCCGAGACCAGGCGTTCCAGTGAGGCCCGTCGGTGGCGCCTCAACTCCGTCCTGAGGGCCGGCACCAGATCGGCGGCCATCGAGCGCCGTTCGACGGCGTCGTCGGCCCCCCACCCCACCAGGTCGGCCCTCACGTCGGCCGGACCGTCGTAGACCACCACCAGCGGCACCGCCGCCGAAACGGCGCGGAGGTCACGCGTCCGTTCGTGCGCCTGACGGTCTCCCTCGGGAAGGACCAGGACGGTGGCGAGGACCGGCTCGTGGCGCAGGATCCGGCGGGCGTCCTCCCGGTGGGAGGCGATCCGCAGCTCGGGCACGGACCGACCCGGCCTGAACGGGTCCGACGAGGGCAGGACCACCTGCTCCAGCAGTCCGGCGAGGAACTCGGGCGGTGTCGACGCCTGCGGGTCGACGACCAGTACGACGGGACGGCTCCTCCCCCGATCGGGGCTCCGCGCGCTGGTCAGGTCAGGTGGCCAAGCACCCATGCCTTCCCTCCCGGGTCGCGGCTGAACTGTCCGGACCGTACCCCTCTCCTGGGATCCTACGCCTGACATGGGGTTTTCGCCATGATGGCGACCGAGAAGGGCCAGACCGGGCGTCACTTGCACGCGTGCAATAACCTGCACATGTGCAAGATCTCCGGACGTCCAACAAACAACGCCGCCGCCAGCAGATCCTCCAGGCGGCCCGGGACCTGATCACGACGGACGGGATGGGGGCGCTGTCCATGCGGACGCTCGCCGACAGCGCCCGGGTCAGCGTGCCCACCATCTACGCCCTCGTCGGCGGGCGGGACGGCGTGATCACCGCCCTGATGGCCGAGGGCGTCCACCGATTCGACGACGGCGTGGCCGGGCTCGGCTCCCGGGGCCTGTCCCGGGTGACCGGGATCATCGAGCTGTTCACCGGGATCGTCGACCACGAGCGCGAGCTCGTGCGAGGTCTGCTGGCCACGGGTGTCCTGACCTCGACGGGCTCGGAGCGGTTCCTCCTCCTCGACCGGGTGCGCGACGAGCTCCGACTCGCCTTCGCGGAGGCCGTGGACCGGGGCGAGCTGGCCGCCGGCACCGACCCGGCGGCAGCCGCCACGGTCATGGGGCGGCTGGGCCTCGGTGCCCTGGTCGACTGGGTCGTCCAACGGGGGGGTCCCGACGACCTGCGGACCGACCTGCTCCGCTCCGGTTCCGTCGTGATCGCCGCGTTCTCATGACCGTGCCCGACGCAGTGACGGCCGAGGCGAGCCGGGCCCCCACCGGGGTCTCGCGGCTGTGGCGCCGCGAGCTCGACCACTACCCGACGGGCCGGGTGCGTTACGGGCTGCTCGCGCTCGTCGTCCTGAGCAGCATCGTCATGTACTACCAGCAGTACGTGGCCGGTTCGGTCTCGTTCAAGATCCTCGGTTACTACCAGATGTCCTTCCGGTTCTACCTGACGGTGGTGGTCGCCAGCAGCGTGGCCGGTGCGGTGTCGTCGCTGGTGGCGTCGGTGGCCGACCGGATCGGTCGGGCCAACATGGTGGTGGCGGGGCTCCTCGTGGTGGGCCTCGTCACCCTGTTCGGCATCCCCAACGCCCACAGCCGGGTCACGTACGCCGTGGCCGTGGCCACCGTCGGCTTCTTCGAGGGCATGGTGCTGGTGGCCACGCCCGCGCTCGTCCGCGACTTCTCCCCCCAGCGGCGGCGCGGGGCGGCCATGGGGTTCTGGACGCTGGGACCGGTGCTGGGCAGCCTGGCCGTGTCGCTGGTGGCGTCCCAGACCCTCGACTCACACCCCGCCTGGCAGTTCCAGTTCCGGGTGGCCGGTAGCGTCGGGATGGTCGTCTTCCTCGTGGCCCTCCTGTTCCTACGCGAACTCGCCCCGTCCATCCGCGATCAGCTGATGACGTCGCTGCGCGAGCGGGTCCTCGCCGAGGTCCGGGCCCGGGGCCTTCAGGTGGAGGAGGCACTCAGGCGTCCGTTCCGGCAGATGGCCGGGTGGAACACCGTCGTCCCGGCGCTCGGGGTCTCCCTCTTCCTGCTGATCTACCTGTCGGCCGTCGCCTTCTTCGTCATCTACTTCGTGTCGGTCTTCGGATTCAGCCAGTCCGAAGCCAACGGGCTGGGGAACTGGTTCTGGTCCGCCGACGCCGTCGCCGTGGTGGTGGTCGGGGTCGTGTCGGACAAGGTCAGGGTGCGCAAGCCGTTCATGCTGGCGGGGGGGATCGTCGCCGTGGTCATGGGCCTGGTCTTCGCCGGCCTGGCGACCCGGCCCCACACCACCTACACGACGTTCGCCGTCGTCATCATGGTCATGTCGGCCGCCCGGGGCGTCGCCTACGCCCCCTGGATGGCCGCCTACACCGAGACCCTCGAGAGCCGGAACCCGGCCCTGGTGGCCACCGGCCTCGCCATCTGGGGCTGGGTGCTGCGCATCGTGGCCGCCGCCGCCTTCCTGATCGTCCCCTTCGTCGTCCCCTCGGCCACCCCGGTGGCCGACTACGGCCCCCAGGCGTCCGCGCTCCAGGCCGAGTTCTCCACCCAGATCGCCACCTTGAAGGTGGTGCACCCGGCCACCCTGGCCGCCCTCCAGGCCGACCCCAGGGACCGCCGGGCGGAGGTGGCGGCCGTCTCGCAGATCCATGCCGCCCGCGGGGTGCCGATCACCGTGGCCGCCGCCGACCTCGTCGCCGCCTCGAAGATCCCGAAGGCCGACCGCACGTTCCTCGCCACGCACGGCCGGGAGGTCCTGGCCGCCCGGGCCGCCGCCCCGAAGCAGTGGCAGCGCTGGTGGCTGGTCTGCGTCGTCGGCGAGCTCCTCTTCCTGCCGACGATCTTCCTGCTCGTGGGGCGGTGGCGTCGGTCGACGGCCCTGGCGGACCAGGAGGCGCACGACCGCCGGGTGACGGAGGAGTTCGAGGAGCTCTCGACGTCCGACCAGTTCATCGAAGGGGTACCGGCCTGACCTCCGGACCGACGGAAGAGGTCCGGGCCCGTGCCGGGCGGCCACCGCCTCGGTAAGGTGCGGCGGGGGGCAACGCGTCGGAGGGGAGAGCCAGTGTCGGACAACCTGCGGATCCTCGGCGAGTACAGCGCCGCCATGGAGTCGGGGGACAGTGAGGCGGTGTTCGCCTTCTGGGACCCCCAGTTCCACAGCCACGTCACCGAACGGGTCACCCCGGACAAGGTCGGGACGGACGTCCGGGGTGAGGAACAACGGTGGTGGGAGAACGTCCGGGCCGCCTTCCCCGACATGCGCTTCACCGTCAACCTGCTGATCGAACAGGACGACCTCGTCGTCTCCAACTGGACCGTCGAGGGGACCCACACCGGCGCGGCGTTCTACGACGTCCTCCCGTCCGGTGAGCGGGTGGTCATCAACGGCACCGCCATCCTGCGCATGAGGGACGGCAGGATCATCGAGCACTGGGGCGGTCCGCACTGCCAGGAGGGACTCGGCCTCATCCGCTGAGTCCCCGCGTGACCCAGGAGGTCGACCGTGGAGATCGCCGTCATCGGCACCGGGTTCATCGGCGGGACGCTGGGGACCGCCCTGTCCCACGCCGGGCACCAGGTCCGCTTCGGCTCGCGACACCCCGATGACGACGCGGTGGCCCAGGACGCGGACGCGCGGGTCGTCCCGATCGACGAGGCGCTGGACGGCGCCGACGCGGTGATCCTGGCCGTGCCCGGTGCGGCGGTGGCGGAGCTGGTGGCCGGACACGGTGACCGGCTGTCCGGTCACCTGGTGGTTGACGCCACCAACCGGATGGGGGAACCGGTGGCCAACTGCCGCCGGGACCTGCCCGAGGACGTCCGCTATGCCCGGGCGTTCAACACGCTGGGCGGTGAGGTCATGGCCGACCCGGGGTTCGCCGACGGTCCGGCCGACCTCTTCTTTTCCGCTCCGGAGTCCGACCGCGCCACGGTGGAGACCCTGGTAGAGGGGGTCGGACTGCGCCCGGTGTTCATCGGGTCGGACGCGGAGGCGGTCGTCGACGGCCTCTTCCGCCTGTGGATCGCGCTCGTGGCCGAGCACGGCCGCCGCCACGCGCTGCGACTGGTCGAGGAGTGACCCGGGCCGGGCCGTAGACTGGGGTGGTCCGGGAGGTGCCGTCCCGTGGGCGGCACCGTCCCGAGCCCCGTCCCACCCGCCACGGCTCCGGCCCGTCCGACCGCGGTCGGACGCCGGGAGAGGAACCCGCTTGACCATCTACGACATCATCGGCGACGTCCACGGCAGCGCGGCCAAGCTCGAGGGACTGCTCACCACCCTCGGCTACATCGAGCGTGACGGTGCCCACCGCCTCGACGGCCACCAGGCCATCTTCGTGGGCGACCTCATCGACCGGGGCGACGGCCAGGTGCGGGTACTCGAGGTGGCGCGCGCCATGGTGGAGGCCGGGTCGGCCCGGGTGGTCATGGGCAACCACGAGTTCAACGCCCTGTCCTGGGCCACCCCGCACCCCGACCGACCGGGTGACTCCCTCCGCACCCGCCTCGGACCGCGTGGACGGCGCAACCGGGCCCAGCACCAGGACTTCCTCGACCAGGTGGTCGAGGGGTCATCGCTCCACGCATCGACGATGGCCTGGTTCCGCACGCTGCCCCTCTGGCTCGACCTCGGCGGGCTCCGCGTGGTCCACGCCTGCTGGCACCCCTGGTCGCTCGCCGTGCTCGACAAATGGGTCGCGCCCGACGGAGTCGTCGGCGACGAGTTCCTGCTGCACGCCAACACCCCCGGCACCGACGCCTTCGACGCCGTCGACATCGTCCTGAAGGGCCCCGAGGTGCGCCTGACACGGGAGCTGGCCTGGCGGGACCGGGACGGCACCCCCCGCTGGGCGGCCCGCATCCGGTGGTGGGACGACACGGCGACCTCCCTCGGCGACCTGGCGGACATCCCCCCCGGATCGACCGGGCTCGACGGTGGCCCGCACCCCGGGCTGCCCGACGTCGCCGCCGACGTGGCCTCGGGTTTCCGCTACGGCGATCCGGTTCCCGTGTTCTTCGGCCACTACTGGTTCAGCGGCGACCCGCGCCCGGCCGGTAGGTACGCCGTCTGCACCGACTACAGCGCCGTACGCGACACCCAGCCCCTGGTCGCCTACCGATGGACCGGCGAGTCGGTGCCGACCGCCGACCACTTCGTGTCCTTTCCCGGCCGGGCCTGAGGGGTCCGTCCGGGGTCCGCGGCCGATGGTCCGCCCGGGTACCTTGGCAGGGTAGCGATCCCGACGGAGAATGCCCCATGGTGACGTCTGTGTACGAGCTCGACCTCCCTCTGGTCGACACCGCCGGCCTGGACCGCGAGGAGTCGCTGGCCGTCATCGCCGACGCCCGCAAGCGCAGCTGGCTGGCCCGCACGCCACTCGGCTTCTCGGTCAGCCGGCAGGAGGACTGCGTGTCGCTCCTACGCGACCGGCGGTTCCACAACGCGCTCTCCCTGTTGCGCGAGATGAACGGCATGGAGCCCGACGAGGACACCCCCGAACGGCGACGGTCGATCCTCGCCATGGAGGGTGACGACCACGCCCGCCTGCGGCGGTTGGTGGCTCCGGCCTTCACCCCGGCCGCCGCCGACCGCCTCCGACCCTTCATGCGCGAGGTCGTCGGCGGACTCGTGGACGACTTCTCGGCCTCGGGGCGCTGCGAGGTGGTCCAGGACCTCTGCGAGCCCTACCCCATACCCATCATCTGTGAGCTCTTCGGCGCGCCGAAGGAGGACTGGCGGCGCTTCTCGGCGTGGGCCACCGACATCTTCCGGATCTTCAACCAGAACCTGGCGGAGGACCTCCCCCTCGTGGAGGCGGCGGGGGCCGGCCTCGAGGCCTACATCGACGAGCTCATCACCTCGCGTCGTGCCACCCCGGGCGACGACCTGCTGAGCGTCCTGATCGCCATCGAGGAGGAGGGGGACCGGCTGTCCAACCAGGAGTTGGTGTCCCTCGCCGTGGCCGTGCTCATGGCGGGGACCGACACCACCCGCAACCAGTTGGCCTGCGCCCTGGCCCTCTTCGCCGAGTACCCGGGGCAGTGGTCACAGTTGGCCGCCCGGCCCGACCTCGCCCCGAGGGCCGTGGAGGAGGTCATGCGCTACCTCGGTGCGGTGCGGGGCACCGTCCGCGTGACGCCGGAGGACGTCGTCTTCCGTGACGTGCTCTTCCCCAGGGGGACCCTCGTGTCGGTGTCCCTCGCCGGGGCCAACCGCGACCCCGACCTCTACGACGAGCCGGACACGTTCGACATCACCGCGGAGCGCACGACCCAGCAGATGACCTTCGGCTCCGGTATCCACCACTGCATGGGGGCGGCCCTGGCCCGGGCCGAGCTCCAGGAGGCCCTGGTGCTGCTGTCGCGTCGCCTGCCGGACCTGGCGGTCGACGGCCCCATCGAGTGGAAGCCGCCCACCTTCGGCATCTGGGGACCGGCGCGCCTCCCCCTGCGCTTCACCCCGACCACCGCCTGAGCGGTCACCAGGTTGGGACGTTCGCCCCTCGTCGCCTGACGGTGGCCGGTCCAGGATGTCCCCGAGGGACAGGCGGAGACGCCAGACGACCGAGGAGGAGAGATGGCCGAGTCCAAAGAAGCCCGGGTACGGATCGAGCGTGCGATCGAGCGGGCCGAGAAGGAGCTGCTGCAGGCCAGCCACCAGCTGGCCAAGGGGATCTCGAGGGAGGCCGACAGGATCGTGCCGCCGGTCGGCCAGGACCTCGAGCGGATCGTCGACGACGTCTTCGACGTGGCCGAGCGGGTGCTCAAGAGCCAGCGCACGCTGGTGGCCGACGTCATGAAGGCGGTCAACGAACAGGCCGACCGGGCGGCCGAGGCCGGCCGGGAGGCGACCGAGCGCACGCGCCATCGCGTGGTGGCCGGGCGGGCCCGGGGGCGCCGGGCGGTGACGAAGAAGGCCCCGGCCAAGAAGGCACCAGCCAAGAAGACGACAGCGAAGAAGACCGCGGCCAAGCGGGCGCCGGCCAAGAAGGCGGGGGCCCGCCCGACCGGCTGACTACCCCAGCTGCGCCAGACCGGGAACCACCTTGTCGCCCAACCGCCCGGCCCACGCCGCCGGGTCCTCGACCAGTGGGGTGATCTCCACGAGTTCGATGCCGAGCGCGGCATAGGGCTCCATCGACCGCAGGAAGCCGTCCGGATCGGCCAGCGGGTCGGCCATGGTCAGCATGGTCCGTCGGATCTCGGAGGGATCACGTCCGGCGTCGGCGCAGTGCCGGTCGAGCACCTCGAGCTTGTGGGCGATCTCGTCGGGCTCGGAGGCGAAGAGGTTGCACGCATCGGCGTACCGGGCGACGAGGCGGAGGGTCTTCCGCTCGCCGCTCCCCCCGACCAGGATCCGCGGGCGGGGGTCGCTCACGGGTCGGGGCGAGCAGATCGTCTCGGCCAGCCGGTAGTGCTTCCCCTCGAAGGGGCCGTCGTCGTCGCTCCACATCTGGTGGCAGATCTGCAGGGTCTCCTCCAGGCGCTCGAACCGCTCCGACGTCGGAGGGAACGGCACGCCGAGCCCGAGGTGCTCCTTCTCGTACCACGCGGCGCCGATCCCGAGCTGGGCCCGACCGCCCGAGACCACGTCGAGCGTGGTGACGATCTTGGCCAGCAGCCCCGGGTGGCGGTAGGTCACGCCGGTCACCATCAGGCCCAGGTGCAGGTGCTCGGTCCGGCCGGCCAGGTACCCCAGGGCCGTGTAGCCCTCGAGCATCGGCTCGTGGCGGTCGGCGAACTCCTCCATCTGGAAGTAGTGGTCCATCAGGGTGAACGTCGTGCACCCCGAGGCCTCCGCGGCCGCGGCGGTGTCAGCCAGGTGCCCCCCGATCGCACCAGGTCCCCCCGGAAGGGTGAAGTTGGCGAAGTGGATACCGAGTTCCATGGATGCTCCTCACGACAGCGGGCCTGCGGGCCCCACCCACGGTAGGTCCCCGGGCCCCGGAGCGGTACGGGCGAACCGTCGCCCCGATCAGGACCCGGCGGCGGTGGCGCCCTCGAGAACGGCCAGGATCTCGTCGCCCCACCGTTCGAGCCGGATGGGTCCCATACCGCGGCAGCGGCCCAACTCGGCGAGGGACCCGGGATTCCGCTCGGCGATGCCCACGAGTTCCTTGTCGTTGAGGACGACGTACGCCGGGACGCCGTCCTTCCGGGCCACCGACGTCCGCCAGGCCCGCAGGGCGGCCTCGCCCGGACCACCCGGACCGGCGCCCGGCGCCGGGGACGCACCGGTACGTCGGCGGTCTCCCCGGCCGGGACGTGCCGGGGTCCGGGTGGCGGGGGACGGCGTCGTGTGGGGTGCGTGACCGTCGAGCTCGTCCAGGAAGGCCGACGGCGCGTCCTGGTCGGCCAACACCACCACCTGGGTGCCGGCCCGGGTGAGGGCTACGTGGAAGACCCGGCGCTCGCCCTCCACGTCGTCACTCAGGCGGTGGGGGAAGAGGCCCGCCGAGGCCCCCACCACCAGGACGTGACCCCACTCCTTCCCCTTGATCCGGTGGACGGTCGACAGCTCGACCCCGGGGGACGCCGACGGAGGTCGGCTCAGGACCTCGCGCAGCCAATGGGCGAAGGTGGCGGCATCCGGGTGGAAGGCCGCCACCGACTCGAGGGCCGCGAGGTCGTCGGCGTGGGTCGACCGGTCGGCCCCGGCCCGGGAGGCGTCCAGGGTGTCCAGGGTGGCGTCGAGGCCGATACCGACCCGGATGGCCTCGAGGGCGTCGGCCGTCGAGCGGGCGGCGGCGGCGGTCACGACCTCCAGGTCGTCGGCATAGGCCTGCAGCTTGGGCACGTCCCGACCCGACAGTCGCGACGCCAGGCGCCGGATGTCGGCGATCGACGTGGTCCGCGACTTGGTCAGCATGTCCACGACCATCGGAGCGATGCCCCGCGACGGGCGACGGACGGTGTCACGCACGTCGTCGCGGCGGATGGCATCGGGGTCGCTGCCGATCCGTAGGTAGGCGAAGGCCGTCCGGATCCCGGTGCGGGCGAGCACCTGGGTGGTGAGTGGCGTGGTGCACGGCACGTCCGACTCGAGGCATGCGACCTGGACGGGCAACAGGGCCGAGTTCACCCGGGCCAGCACGGCGATGTCGGAAGCATCGACTCCCGACGCCCGCCACGCGTCGATCACGTCGACGGCCCGGCCGGCCAGCCGGTCGGTCGGCACCCGGTCGACCAGCACCGGCCCCGATCCGGTGAGCAGTCCCACCGTCGGCGCGGGTGGGTCGGTGCGACCCTCCGGGCTCCGGATCGTCTTCACCACCCGCTCGTGGTTGTACGAGAGCAGGTGGCGGGCGGCGTCGACCACCGCGGGTGGGCAGCGGTAGTTCACCTCGAGGGCATGGTCGGCCGCCCCCGGGAAGTACCGCTCGAAGTCGATCAGGAACTCCGGGGTGGCCCCGGAGTAGCCGTAGATCACCTGGTCGTCGTCGCCCACCCCGAAACAGTCGAAGCCCGGGGCGACCAGCAGTCGGATGAGGAGGAGGTGGGCCGGGGTCAGGTCCTGGAACTCGTCGACCAGCATGCGGCGGCAGCGGGCCTGGGCGGCCGCCCGGGCGGCC
>Ga0182013_10009627_pt1 | contig 10142 bp, 8 predicted proteins | sample 612S2MmetaG_FD_120487 | JGI IMG/M metagenome (GOLD analysis project Ga0182013, IMG submission 120487) | Permafrost microbial communities from Stordalen Mire, Sweden - 612S2M metaG | ecosystem: Environmental > Terrestrial > Soil > Wetlands > Permafrost | place: Sweden: Stordalen | collected...
CAGGCGCGGGTCGGCTTCGTGAATCAGCTCGCGCACAGTCCGAACGTAGCCCAGCGGATTGCCGGCCGTGCGCAGTTCATAGATCATGGCCTGCATCGGACCCCATAGGTTCGCGGTGTACGGAACGAACACCGTGGGACCGGGCTTCTCCCGGACGTCGCGGCCCACCAGCGCATTGCCGGACACGCCCACGATTTCGAAGGCGCACGTCGCGCAGTCATCCGGAGCCGTTAGGATCCGGCCGAGCGGATTGCGGTCGCCTAAGTTTTTCTGAGCGAATACCCGGTTGACCACGGCCACCAGGTGCGAGCTCGCCAGATGGCGCGGCTCGATTTCGCGGCCCACCAAAATCGGCGTTTCCATCGTCGTGAAAAACCCTGAGCCGACCGATACCATCAGGGCGGTTTTGAGCGTGGCGCCGTTTACGCTCACACCCGTCATCATTCTTCCCCCCACCAGCGCAAGATCGGAAAAGCTGGCGCTTCGCACGCCCGGAATGGAAGCGAAACGCGCTTGAAGATTGCGATAGAACGTGCCGATCTCAGGATCGCTATGGCCAGCCCGGCGGGCATTGAGCTTGAAGGTGAGCACGCTTTCGCGATTGAATCCGAGATCGATCGATTCCAGGCTCGCCAGGGTGCGAACGAACAATCCCGCGGCCACCAGAATCACCAGGCTGATGGCGATTTGCGCCACCATCAGTGCCCGGCTTAGCGTCAGGCGCCGCGCGCCGTGCGAGCGCGTGGCTGCGGTGCGCGATCCCTTGAGCGCGGGCATCGGATCGACTCGCGTGGATTCGAGCGCCGGCGACAGGCCGAACAGAATGCCCGTGACCATCGAAAGCGCCGCCACCACCGCCAGCACGTGCCAGTTCACTTCGGCGCGCAGCGTGAAATTCTCACTGCCGGCGGACAGCAGCAACGTCAGAAAGCGAATTCCCCACACGGCGAACGCGATTCCCAGCAGTCCGCCGATGGACGCCAGCATCACACTCTCGGTCAGCAGTTGACGGATGACACGCGCTCGTCCGGCGCCGATGCTGAGGCGCACGGCGATCTCGCGGCGGCGAGCGGTAGCGCGCGCCAGTTGGAGGTTGGCGATATTGGCGCAGGCGAGTGCGAGAATCAACGCCACCAGCGTGAGCAGGATCATCAGCGGCTTGGAGTACCGCAGGCGCACGCCAGAAAGGCCGCCGCTACCGTCGCGCACCACCAGCCGCGGAAGGTCGGCCCGGTTGCGCGCTCTGTTTACGGTGCGCATCCATTCCGAAAATTGCGGGCTCAGCGCAGCTTGCGCCTGTGCGATATCGACGCCGGGCCGCAGGCGCGCCAAGCCGATCACCCACTCAATGTCCGGGTTCGTAAACCAGACGCCAGCGGTATGGGAACCATCGCTATGCAGAAGCAGGAAGGCGTGAGCCGGAATATAGATGTCGGGATGCGCACCCGGATCGGCGCCGAAAAACTCCGGTGGCGCGACCCCGATTACCGTGAAGGGGAGACCGTCGATCAGGATCGATTGATGGACGGCGCCGGCGGGCGATCCGAAACGCCGCTGGCTTAGGGCAAAGCCGATGACGGCGACCGATGCCGCGCCGGCGCGATCGTCATCGGCCGTGATGAGCCGCCCGGCGGCCGGTGGAATGCCGAGGCCTTGGAAATAATTGCCGGTGACGTATTCGGTGCTGGCTATCTGGGCCTGGTTGCCGACCCGCAAGTGAAGCTCGCCCGCGCTTTGATATCCGAAAACGCTGGAGAAGATGGCGTCATTGCTGGCGAACATCTCCATCGCCGGATAGGAGAAGACGCTTCCGCCGAAGCCCTCTTTGGGTTCGAGGAAGCTGTCATCGTGGCGATTTAAGCCGTGACTTTCGTTTTCGTTGGTACGCCAACTCAAGGTCACCAGCCGTTCCGGATGCGCCACCGGCAGCGACCGCAGCAGGATGGCGTCCATAAAGCTGAAAATGGCGGTATTGGCGCCGATGCCCAAAGCCAGCGAGAGAACGGCGAGCGCGCTGAAGGCCTTGTTGGCGGCCATGGTGCGCAGGGCGTAGCGGATGTCCTGCAGCAGATGCTCCAGCAGCGTCCAGCCCCACGCCGCGCGCGTCTCTTCCTGCACGCGGGTGAGGTTGCCCAGATCGCGGCGGGCGGCGAGGCGCGCATCGGCGGCCGATCGTCCCAGGGCGATTTGCGACTCGGCCTCTTCTTCGAGGTGGAACTGCAGCTCCTCCTGGAGATCGGCCTCTTTGATGGGCCGTCGCGCCAGCCAGGTCAACTTGCGAAAGAACGATTTCATTGTCCCTCCTGTTCCGCGGGGTTCAAAACCAGCCCGATGGCGCGTGCAAGCGCCTCCCATTTCGACCGTTCGGCGGCCAGATGTTTGCGGCCCGCCGGCGTGAGGCGATAGTAACGAGCGCGTTTGCCCATTTCGGAAAGATCCCAGGAGGCGTCGATCCAGCCTTTCGCCTCCAAACGATGCAGCGCCGGGTATAGCGAGCCGCTTTCCACTTGCAGGAGATCCTCCGAAGTTCGCCGGATGTGTCTGGCGATGGCGTGTCCGTGGTTCCGCCCGGGTAGCAGGGTGCGAAGGATGAGGAGATCGAGGGTACCTTGCAGGAGTTCAGGACGCGATGGCCGGCCCGGCATGATATAGTCAGTCTACACAACATTCAGTAGAATGTCTACAGTATCCGGATCCACCCGATCGAATCCCTAGACAGACCCACGGATTCCTCCGGCGAGGCTATAATAATGCCGGCCATGCAACTCGCAATGCCGTTAGCCGCATCTGCCTTATGGGTGTCGGCTCTCCTGGCACAGTCCACCGCGGCGCCATCGGTAGAGATCAACTATCCCGGTCCGAACCCTAACCGATACATCAACCTCACCCTGGACGGTTTCTTGCCGCACGACTTGGCGGTCAACGGCCAAGGCGCTTCAGGGGAAATGGCCGGAATCCTTCTCGCCACGCTGCTCGAGACGGCGGGTTGGGGGCAGGTACCGGAAGACGACATATCGAGATATCTTGTAGGAATATACGGCGACGAAATCGTCACTCTGCCGCTTTCTGCGTTCCTGCCCCAGTCTCTCGATAACCGTGTGTGGGTGGTAACGGAGCGGGGTGGCAAACCTCTTTCTGCCTCGGAATCACCCTTGGTGATTGGCGTGGCTTCAGGCGGAGTGGTGGCCCTGAGAGTCAAACGGGTCCGGCATATTCGAGTGACGAACTTCGAAACCGAGCGGGTGGTCGAGGACGAGGAGTTTGGAGAATTATCGCAGCATGAAGCGGGTGACAGCCGCCGGACTTTATGGAATCGATATCTCAGGGTCGCAGGAATCTCAGCGATGATCGTTACGCGCGCCGCCGAAGGCCGGCTTGAAAATAGCGCGGTGCTGTTGTCGCGGGAGGTATCACAATGGAGCGACCGCCGCTTACTCGACTTGCTGGCCGGTTCGATGGCACCGGGAATCGCGCCGGACGCGGCCATCGCACGCGGTGGTGAGTTCACCGTGGTGCGCCTCGGATCGGGCAGATAAAGAGAGAGCGCGGGCCGCCGGAGGCCACGCTATAATCGAACCATGTTGACGCCCACCGAAAAGATCTGGCACAACGGCCGTTTCATCCGCTGGGAGGACGCCAGGATCCACGTATTGTCCCATGTGGTGCACTATGGCAGCTCGGTGTTTGAGGGCATCCGTTGCTACGCGACGCCCGCCGGTCCGGCCGTTTTCCGGCTGAGGGAGCACGTCCGCCGCATGTTCGATTCCGCCAAGATTTACCGCATGGAAGAGCTCGGCTACACCCGCGAGGAAATGGCCGAAGCCATTCTCGAAACCGTACGCGTCAATCGCATGGACGCCTGCTATATTCGCCCCGTGGCGTTGCGCGGCTATGGCGAGGTGGGCGTAAATCCGACGCACAACCCCATCGACACCTATATCGCGTGCTGGAGCTGGGGCAAGTATCTCGGTGAGGAAGCGTTGGCCAGCGGGGTGGACGTGTGTGTCTCAAGCTGGACCCGCATCGCTCCCAACACGCTGCCCGCGCTGGCCAAGGCCGGCGCCAATTACATGAATTCGCAGCTTATCAAGATGGAAGCCCTGGCCAACGGTTATAGCGAAGGCATCGCCCTCGATACCGGCGGCTACGTCAGCGAAGGCTCGGGCGAGAACATCTATGTAGTGCGCGACGGCCGCATCAGCACGCCGCCGATCGGTTCCAGCGCGCTGCCGGGGATCACTCGCGATACGGTTCTGACTCTCGCCCGCGAGCTGGAGATTCCGCTGGTCGAGACACTGGTGCCGCGCGAGTCGTTGTATATCGCCGACGAAGTCTTCTTTTCCGGCACGGCCGCCGAAATCACTCCCATCCGGTCGGTCGACAAGATCGTCATCGGCGCCGGGCGCCGCGGGCCGGTCACCGAAAAATTGCAGAAAGCGTTTTTCGCCATCGTCCACGGCGACACGCCCGACCGTCACGGCTGGCTTTCGCCGGTGCACGCGGCACAGGCGGCGTAAGGCGAGGGTTCGTGAAAAGGAGAAGGTGAATGAGGGCCCCCGGTGCGAACTGCGTGGTCTTCAAAAGCGCCGCCTTCAACACACCCACGCCGAAGGAATACTTTATTAACGATTGCTGCTTCGGAGACGATGTTGCCCGGTGGATGATGGCGAGCTACGTGCCCGAGGCTACCAAACGGTTGGCGAGCCGGGGCAGGAAGACTTTGGTTGGTTTTTCAACCTAGAGATCGCCGGGACGAAGCATAACGTAGTGATTGGCTATCGCCCTGAGCTAGACCATAGCCAGAGCGAGTGGATTTGCTGGATTGAGCGTACGGCGGGGCTGATCGCTACAGCCTTCGGGCGGCGCAAACACATCGCGCCAGAGGCCGTCGATGCAATCTACGGGGTCTTGTCGTCGTCCTCCCAGATCTCGGACGTCCGGGTATGCCGAAACAAGAGCTCTGACTTCTGTTCCTCGTGGGTCGGCCCGGTCTATGGCTTGCGGAGCCGTGCGAGGAGGGGAAAGATCGAATCGATGAACTGTTTCGGCGTGACGATGGCGGTTGGGCCGAAGGCCTTGGGAAAGTGTCTGATGTTGCCGGTCACGAGGTAGTCGGCGCCGGCGGCCTGTGCGCACTCCAGCAAACGGTTGTCCGGCTCGTCGTCTTCAACGACGGTGAGCGTCCGGGTGGGCTTGACCCGCAGGCTGGTCTTTCGAACGACGGCCAGAGACCGCGCGATGCGCTTTGGGGTAAGCTTCAGGCGGGGACGGTTCAGGACGTCCTTGTATTCCGCAAGGACCGCCTCAGAAACGCACATCAGAATTCTCTTATTGGCGGCGAGATCCAGGATGGCCGCAGGCAGGCCTTCGTCCCTGAGGCTGGCCGACACCACCACGTTGGTGTCGATCACCACCCGGATCATGCGACGGACTGCTTACGACTCTTTCTACGTTGGCCTCGACTGGCGGCAATTTCGCGATCGATGTCGCGCACACTCCACGAGCTGTTGCCGTTCCTCCTGGCCTCTTCGCGAATGGCCCGGTAGGCGGCAGGCGTGGGAGCGATGTTCCTGATGTAGTCGCGCACGCCCATGATGATAACGCTGGGTTTGCCGCGGCGATCCACCATGAAGCGTTCGTCCTTTTCGGACGCCCGCTCCAGGATTTGGCCGAGCTGAGTACGCGCGGTCAAGGCGGAAACCACGTTCTGAACGAGCTTGTTTTTGGTGTTTTGCACGGGCGATACCCTCAGCGCAAAATCTTTGAAATAATTAATTAGTTCGCTCTAATCGTACCAAACAGAAATGAACTCTCAAATAGCTGGAGTAACGAGTTGATCGCCGCCCTGCGCAGCCTGCTGCGAACTCCGGCCGCGGCGTTCGCCTGCCTCTTCACTCTCAGCTTGGGCGTGGCGGTTTCCACCGCCATGTACACGCTGCTCGACGCGCTGCTGTTGCGGCCACTGCCATATCCCAATGCCGAGCGGCTGGTGGAACTCGAGCCCGGTGTTTCCTGGGGCGATACGATCGATATCGAGGGCCACGCGCGCACCACATCCGCCATCGGCGCCTTCGGCAAGCGCACTTGGGGCTTCACCGATTCCAGCAGCGCGCCGGTGGAAGTGGTGATTTCCGGCATGGTGACCCACGGTTTTTTCCGGGCGCTCGGCGTGGCGCCGCGGCTGGGCGCCGGCTTTCGCGCATCCGATGAGATGGCTGGCTCGAATCGCGTAGCCTTGCTGAGCGATGCGTTTTGGCGCAAACGCTTCGCGGGGAGGCCCGATGCCGTCGGCCAGACATTTTCTCTGAACGATGTCGCCTATCGTGTCGCCGGCGTTCTACCGCTGGGTTTCCGCTTCCCCATGGACGGCGAAACCCCCGATCTCTATATCCCGCTAGATCGCGGCGACTATTGCTGCGACCGCTCCGTTCGCACCTTGGGCGGAGTAGCGCGTCTGGGGCCGGGCGTTTCCCGCGCCACGGCCCGCGCCGAATGGGAAGCCCTATGCGGAACCCGGTTCGAGCTGGTGAGCTTGCAGCGCGGCTTTCTGGGCGACAGCGCGCGCCCGCTGCTATTGCTGAGCCTGGCGGCTGGGCTTGGGCTGGTGCTGGCCGCCGTCAACGCGGCGGGTATCCTATTGGCGGCCGCGGCGCGCCGGCTTCGGGAATCCGCCATCCGTTTGAGCTTGGGCGCCAGCCGTCCGCGCCTGGCAGCCGAATACGCGGCGCGCGGTCTATGGTTGGGCCTGGCGGCCGGGTTGGCGGGGCTGTCGCTTGCCGCGCTGGCACTTTCGCTCGCGCGGCACATTCCGGCTCTGGCCGATCCACTCGGCGCGTACCGCGGAATCAGCCCATTGGGAATCGGCCCGCCGATGGCTGCATTTGCCAGTGTGACGGCGCTGGCCGCCGCCGTGTCGGCATCGCTGGCGCCGCTGTGGCTGTTGCGTGAGGCCGCGACTGAGTCTCTGCTTCGCCGCGGCGCCGCTTCTTCGCCCGCCGCCGTGCGCGGCCGCGCCGTTTTGCTGACTGCCCAAGTGGCTCTCGCGGCGACCTTGCTCAGCGCCGGTGTGATGGTATTTGTCGAGCTGCGCGGAATTCTCCGGGCCGGCCCCGGCTTCCGCACCGGCCAGATCGTGGTCGCCGGCATCGGCCTTCCCGAAGCCCGCTACGACACGGATACAAGCATGATCGATTTTCATCGCCGCGCCATCGCGCGCCTGGCAGCCATCCCCGGCGTAACCGAAGCTGCCGGCGGCGCCGGAATCCCCTTTGGCCGCCGCGCCCGCTTCGAGCGCACCAACGAAAACCTGCCGCTGGCCCAGCGGCCGCGCGCCGTGGTGGGAGTGGCCAGCCCAGCGCTGTTAGGCCTGCTCGGCATCGCCGTCGTTCGGGGCAGGGGATTCACCTCTCTCGATCGCCTGGGCCAGCCTTATGTGGCTTTGGTCAACCGCAAGTTCGTCGAGCGCTACGGTTCCGGTGTGGGCGCCCGCCTGCGGGTGGGCTTCTGGAACGGCCACATGCGGCCCTGGCCGGAAGTGACGGTCGCCGGCGAAGTGGCCGATGCCCGCAACCTTGGGATCGACCGCGCCCCGGAGCCGGCCATCTATCTCTCCTCCCTGCAAGTGCCCATGGAAGGCTTTCTCTATTTCGTTCGCACTCCGCTCGGTGCGTCGAGCCTCGCCTCCCAATTTCGGCAGGCGGTTTGGAGCGAAGATCCGCGCCTGGAGCGCGTCACCCCGCGCCCGCTGGCGCCCGACGTGGAGCGCGGCCTGGAATCGCGCCGCGCCGTTCTCTGGCTGCTGGCAGGTTTCTCCACACTCGCTCTGGCTGTGGCCTCCGCCGGATTGGCCGCCGGCGTCGGAGCCTGGGTCACCGAATCCCAAACCGCGCTCGGCATTCGCATGGCCCTCGGCGAGACTCCTGCCGGCATCCTCGGCCTTGTCTTGGCCGCCGCATGGCGCATCGCCGGGGTGGGGTGGTTGCTCAGTCTCCCCGCCACTTTCTGGTTGTCCGCGTTGCTGCGCGCCTGGCAGCCCGGTTTTGAACGATTCCCGTGGCCCGCGTGCCTGGCCTCCTCCGGGTCGATTCTGGCCAGCGTCACTCTGGCTGCGCTGCCGGCCGCCTGGCGCGCGGCCAGGCTCGATCCCGCCGATCTCGTCCGCCGCGCAAACTGAGGAGCTGTGAAGAAATCTAGCCACCGATGAACACCGATAAACACCGATAAAAGAAACAAAGGTTTTATCTGCGTTCATCGATGTTCATCGGCGGCTAATATTGAATTTTTCACCGCACTTGAGCGGAAGCCGGGGCGCCGTCTACTTCGTTCTTCGCGGGGAGAACTTCCCCAACAGGTCCAGCAGGTGCTGGGCCGCCGGCGGAATGGGCGCGCCGCTCTGCAGAATCTGGCCGGTCGTCCAACGCTTGCCGTACAGTGCCGTATTCTCGTCCAGATCGGTGCGCAGCGTGGAACCGTCCAGCGATACGCCCGCGAATGCTCCGCGCGAGCGCGACCAAGATAGAATTTCCGCCATCATGAGCACGTCCGTCTGCGCGGTAGCGTCCCGGCCGACCGGACCGGCCGCGGCCGTCGCCTCGCCGCCGATGGTGAAGTGATCCTGCTCCAGCCTTTTCATGCCCCGCTCGTTCATTACCAGCAGCACCACGTCGGAGGACGAAAACCCGATTTGCAATCCGAAGCTGCCGCCTTCGATTCGTATCGCCGCCGGCGGTCCCCATCCGTCCGCATCCCGTCTGCGGCAGACGGCGAAGCCCTTGCCGTACTTTCCGCCGAACACGAACGCGCCTTTTTTCAGGCCCGGAACCAGGACCACGCACTCGGACTTGTCAAGCAGGCCCTGCGGGATGGAACGATCGGGCGTAGCCATGATCTCCGAAAACAGGCTGGCCGCGTCGGCGAGCCGTTCATCGCCTTTTCGCGTGTCTTTTTCATCCGCACCGGGAAGCAGCGCGCACCCCAGCGCGATCGTTACTGTGAGCTTGGTCAGTCGCATCTTTACATCGTAGCCCGGATGGTTGCCCGTTTCGATGGCCGGCCGCGAGCCGCGGCGCGCTGTCGCCGGCGCTGAGTGCGTTTCCGCACGCTTCCCGCCAGCCCATGGGTGTGTTGCATCCCGAACCAAGTCTTCCAGCTCCAAATGTCGCGTCGAGTCTCCGGACTCCCGAGGTCCTGAAATTTGGGTTGAGCCAGTTTCGGCGGCGAGAGGGTAGGACAGACCATCGTTTTTCGTGGTCTGTCGGGCGCTCTCCAGGCCCTAACAGCCTGACAGACGACAAAAAACGATCGCCTGTTCCACCTCTGGGTCGGGTCATTTTCCCTTGGCCGCTCAAAATGCCGGGGTGACCTCAGGAGGTTCGGAGTCTCCAAACTCCCGATGTGGCCCTTGTGTTTTCCTGGTACTAAGTACTCAGATTGCACACACGTATCGAGAGTACGCGATCGTAATTGCGAAACCGGGTAGTAAGGCAGATTGCCTGACACAACTGAGGTGAAATCGAAGCCGGAAACCGGTGGGACATACGAGCGTCTGCCCCACCCTGGACCAGCAAATCATGGCTCAGCCCGAACCCCACTACAACAGGAGTTCGGAGTCTCTCCTTGACCCTGGTTCGCCATGCTCGGCGGGCGCCGGCGGAAGTGCCGGCGCGACACCCTCGCTTGTTACCGAAGGGCCGCGGGTTTGCCGAGTGATGGCGCTCGATATCGGACGCGCCGAACTGACTAACGGCCGTGGCGGCCCGTGCTTGCCAGTACGAGACAGACAAGTACCTCTTTTTACTTATGCATGTCTCTCGTGTCAATATAAGAAGAAGGAAAACTTGCAAATGCCCAAACTACCGGTGAACCCTGAGATTATAGATGCCGCCATCCAGGGCTTTGAATATCAAAAGGCACAGATCGAAGCGAAGATCGCGGAACTGCGAGCGTTGCGGAGTGGAACATCCGTTTCACCCGAAAAGACGGCGGCAACGCCCAAGACAGGCAAGAGAGCGCTTAGCGTGGAGGCCAGAGAGCGAATCGCCGCCGCGCAACGCAAGCGCTGGGCCGCGACCCGCAAGGGAACGGCCACAGTCAAGGAGCCGAAGACGCGACGCCTGAGTGCCGCCGGCCGGAAAGCCATCATC
>Ga0182013_10009628_pt1 | contig 10142 bp, 13 predicted proteins | sample 612S2MmetaG_FD_120487 | JGI IMG/M metagenome (GOLD analysis project Ga0182013, IMG submission 120487) | Permafrost microbial communities from Stordalen Mire, Sweden - 612S2M metaG | ecosystem: Environmental > Terrestrial > Soil > Wetlands > Permafrost | place: Sweden: Stordalen | collected...
CCAACACGCGCTGGTTCGAGGAAGAGTCGCGGGCGCCAATCCGGCTGCTGAAGAAGGCGATCCAGATGGGACATGGATCAGGGCACCGGGTGTCACATTTCGAGACGTCGGGGGTGGTGGTGCGGAGCTTTGTGGAAGAGACGCGCCCCAGGGGCTGACGAGAATGGGGATCATGGCCGAGTCTGGAAATCGAGAACGCACGTCCCAGGGGCTAAAGCCCACGTTGATTTGCACCCAATGTGCCGGGACTAAAGTCCCGGCCTATCTCAGAAGCGAAGGCGAGACGGTAGTTCGTTAGGGGCGGTTGTTCGGGGACTGGTCGGCTCCGACTTCGAGGCCGAAGCGGGCGAGTTCGCGCTTCTGCAGGCTGTAGTCGACGAAGAAGCCGATACCGATGGCGAGGGGAATGAGGCCGCAGGCGGCTACGCAGAGAGTATCGCGGTCCCGTTCGATGATGGCGAGGACCGAGCCGAAGAGAACGATTCCGAGTCCGACGGAGACGAGCACGATACCGGTGCGGCGGGCATTGCCGAGGCTGCGCAGAGGGTCCTTGGTCTTTATTTCTTCCTCTCCGTCGTCCTTGGTTGGCTTCAACAGAAGATCGATCTGCTCGACGGTCATGCCGCGCTGCACCATCGCCATACGCTGCTCGGCCTTGATACGGCGGGCGTGGGCCTGGCCTACGATTCCCGATACGATTGCGACGATGGCAACTACAAATGCTCCAAGCGGCACGAGGATGGATGCGTCCGATACCCAAAATGTTCCCATGAGGATTTCCTCCCTTTCCTGCTCGCGTTAGACTGGCACGGCGGCTGAGAGTTTCAATTCGACGCGTGAAACTTTCATCGCGATTCATGGTCTAATCCTGCTTGCTTATCGATCCCAGCTTCGAAGATCTCGTGCGCGAGCATCAGGCGATGGTGTTTCGCACGCTGCTGCGGCTGACGGGAAGCCGCGAGCATCTGGACGACCTGGCACAGGAGGTGTTTCTGCGGCTGTATCGCGCATTGCCGAGTTTTCGCGGCGAGGCGCTGGTGACGACGTATTTGTATCGCATTGCGGTGAACGTGGCGCAGGATGAATGGAAGCGACGGCGGCGAGATGCTGAGTCGCTGGTGTCGATCTCCGATGAGACGAGCGGATGGGAGGACCGGCTGCCGCATCCGGGGCGCAATGCGGAAGAGTTGCTGGAGGAGCGGGAGTTTCGAGAGCTGGTTGAGGGGCAGTTGAAGCGGCTAAGCCAGGTGGAGCGCGCGGTGCTGGTGCTCTATCATCAGGAAGAGCGGACGTATGAGCAGATCGCGCTGGCGCTGGGCTTGCCGATTGGGACCGTACGGACCCATCTGCATCGCGGGCGGAAGAAATTGAGGGAAGGGATTGAACTAGCGAGGGCCGAGGGACGCCCAACGGCAGTGAAGGGGGCTGAATGCAAAGCGAGCGCATGAGCGATGTGGATTCGATGGATGCGCGGCTGACGCGCGCACTGGAGCGGAAGCCCGCGGTGGCTGTGCCGGCAGGCTTTGCGGCGCGGGTCGCGGGGCAGATGCCGGTGCGAAACGCTGTAACGGTGCCGCCTGCTCGTTACGGTCGGGCGGCGATGTGGATTGGGATGGCGGTGCTGGTGGTTGTCCTGGTGGTCGTGACGATGCACTTCCACGGTCGCACGATGTTCGGGTTGGCGCTGGAATGGATCCTGTGCGCGGAGTTGGCTGGGCTGGCGGCGTGGTTGAGCGGCGTGTGGAAGCCGATGGAGAGCTAGTTCAGTTTGAGGTAGACGCGCATTTTGAGGAACTGGGTGCGGGGGCAGAGCTGCCCGGCGGCGCCTTGAAACGGGCGCGGCATATCCGTGCTTCTGCGCAGGGGGTGGGAGCAGTCTGGGTCCGGGTCGACCGAGCGGTAGACGAAGCGGCGCGGCTCAGTTTGCCGATGCTGTGGAACGAGTGGCTGGTCGCGATTCTCTTCCATGACAGGCTCCCGTGGCAGAACTGGAGCAAGTATAGGCCGGGCGGGGCCACATGAGAAGGAATCGAAGGTAACCACGGTACTTTGGTGCGGAGCTGGGAGGCGCTATCGATCCGGTTCGCCAGGCCGCGCGTTCTCGCGGACCATATCGAGGAAGAGCTGGTGGACGCGGGAGTCGTGGGAGAGCTCGGGGTGGAAGGTGGCGGCGAGGATGTGGCCGGAGCGGACGAGGGTGGGGAAGCCGTCGCGGGTGGCGAGGGTCTCGACCGCGGGGCCGGTGCGGGTGATGCGCGGGGCGCGGATGAAGACCATTTCGAGCGGGCCGCCGGGGAGGGCGGTGTCGGCGGTGAGGATGGTGGAGTCGATCTGGCGGCCGTAGGCGTTGCGCTGGACGGTGATGTCGAGGGCGGCGAGGGAGCGTTGCGGAGGATGCTCGACCTGGGTGGCGAGCAGGATGGCTCCGGCACAGGTGGCGAAGGTTGGGGTGGACTTGACGTAGGATTGCAGGACTTCAAAAAAGCCATTGCGCTCGAGGAATCGGAGCATGGTGGTGGATTCGCCGCCGGGCATGATGAGGCCATCGAGACCGGTGAGTTGGTCCGGGGTGCGAACCAGCCTGGGGGGCGCGCCGAGCGCGGTGAGGGTGCGGACGTGCGCGTCGTAGGCGCCCTGAAGAGCTAGAACGCCGATCACGAGTGGCCGCGCAGGCTCCTTGGTCACCTGGGCGTGCTCGTGGCCGGGGCGGGAGCGGATGGTTTGGCCGGAGGGGTAGACGAGGCCGGAGGAGCGGTGGGGGCCGGTGCGCTTGCGGCAGGCGGTGTGAGGTCCTTCTGCAGGTCCGCGAGCAGTTGGCGCAGCTGCGCGGTCAGGGCCGTCATCTTGGTCTTCTCAAACTGCACGTTCTGCTCATTGAGCGCAGTCGTTTTATCGAGGAAGGCGGCGCCTATGGGTGACTTGTAGAAGGCGATGATTCCGGTGAGCTGATCTTCAGTGAAGACCTTGGCATAGCTGTCTGCGAACAAGGGCTCAAGCGTCTTCCAGCCGACCTCTTCTTCAATCGTGTCGGATGCTTTCTTTTCGAAGACGTCGACCTTGGCCTTCTGCTCCGGCGTGAGAGGCTTGTCGCCTAACTGGTCTTTCACTTGCTTGACCTGGCCCAACATATTGTCCTCGTTTTGTCGCACGGCTTTTTCAGTCTGGAGGAGGTCGACGAGCTCTTTGGCTCTGGCGCGATGGGAGGCACTGATTGCTGGGGCTGCGGGCGCTGCGGGGGCTGGCGCGGTCGCCGGGGCGGTCTGGGCGGCGAGGGGGAGGGTGAGGGCGAGGACGAGAAGAAGGAGGGCGGGGCGATGGTTGCGGGTGGCGATGGGCATGGTTGATCTAATTCTACTTTGGATTGAGATTTGGGGAATTTGGAGGAATTTGTGGTCTTGCCGAACATATGAACATCAGTCAAGTATATTTATGTAACTACAGAAGAGTAGTACAATCATGGCAGGCATGACCTTATTTGAGTGGGACGAGGCGAAGGCCGAGAGCAATTTGCGGAAGCACGGGATCAGCTTCAAGTATGCCACGCAGGTATTTGACGATCCGTTCGTTCTCGCCGAGCCCGAGAGATTCGAATCGGGCGAACACCGTTGGCAGTCGATCGGGATGGTGGAGGGAGTGGCGATTCTGCTGGTCGCCCATACAGTCCATGAAGAGGGGTGGGACGAGGTGATTCGGATCATTTCGGCTCGACGAGCAACGCGGAAGGAGTGCAGACGCTATGAGCAGAATTATCAGAAAGACGGCCGCTGAGTGCAGACTGACTCTCGAGGACAAGCAACGGCTCAAAGAACTGGCGGAGAGACCGGACAGCGAGATCGATCTTTCGGATATTCCCGAATTGACGGAGGAATTCTGGAAGAATGCGGTGCGGAACCCGTTTTATAAGCCGGTGAAGAAGCAGGTGACGGTGCGGATCGATGCGGACATTCTGGCTTGGCTGCGGCAGCAGGGGAGTGAAGGGTATCAGTCGCGGCTGAACGCGGCGCTGCGGAGGGTGATGCTTGAGGATTTGCAGGAGAAGCGGAAGCGGGCGTGAGGCAGTGTTGCGCCCGGAACGATTCAGTTCTGCCTGATGATGTATTTCTCCGCGAGTCTTGTCCCATAGCTTCGCAGTGGTTGGGGGCAGTCGTGGTCGGCCGCAATCCTTCTTAACACGTCTTCGATGGCTACGGCTGAGATTCGCGCTCGTGTCGCGGGTAGGACGCACGGAAGCAGGCCGTCCAGATGCTTCCACAATCCGGTATTGGCTCTGGGCAATAGGAAGATAAGGCGGCTGCCCTCAGTACCGACCATGTGCCAGATGTTGCGGTAGAACTGGTAGTCGCGAAAGAAAGCACTCGGTTCTAGTTGGGCGGGTTCCAAGTGATCCCGAAGCCTCTCTGCATAGATTGTCCGCAGCTTCGTGAGATGGTCATCGTCGAGCTTGGCTTTTCCAAAGCTCGTCTCCGATAGCTTGACCTCACAAAAAGTCTGAAGACCGTTATCCGCCTTCCACCAGACGTCGATGTTAGTTCCTTCGCGTTTATCCGGAATATCCTCCAATTGCCACGCAGTCAGTTTGCCATATTGACCGAACGCTTCCAGCAGTATCGAGGAGATTTCATTCGCTCCCGAAAAGAACGGGAAGAAGAGATTGAACGCAAAAGCCTGTGAAGAGTTCAGGTGGTGAAAGTACCTGTGGCGCTTGGCGGGATTGTTATTTAGAAAGCGTTCTGCGAGAGGTTCAGCTTCTGCCAACAAGTTCCGGCGGCGGTGACAAACTGGGAGAATATGCTCGTATGGCAAATCGACGCCGCGATAACGATACAGCCCGGCCTCAGAAATGCCGAGCACCGTGCGCTTGTATTCGGCGAGATGCCGATTGAGTTCGGACTGATAGGTCATGCATTCAACCGTGTTAGCGCCTACCAGCCGCGGGTTTGCATGAGGTCGTGCTCGTCGATGGCGGCGGCGGCGAGGCCTTTCATGGTTCCGGTGACGGATTCGCAAGCCTCGGCGACGATCTGGGGGTCGCTGAAGTGGGTGGTGGCGATGACGATGGCGCGGGCGCGGGAGACGGCCTCTTCGCGTTCGAGGGGATTGTTCTCGACGTCGAGCGGGGTGGCGCGCTCCTTCATGAAGATGCCGGAGCCGACGAAGATGGACTCGGCGCCGAGTTGCATCATGAGGGCCGCGTCGGCGGGGGTGGCGATGCCGCCGGCGGAGAAGTTGGGGACGGGCAGCGAGCCGGAGCGGGCGACCATGCGGATGAGTTCGTAGGGCGCTTGGTGGACCTTGGCAGCGTGGTAGAGTTCCTGGTCATCCATCACCGTAAGCGCTTTAATCTCGCCGACGATCTGGCGCATGTGCTGGACGGCGTGGACGACGTCTCCGGTGCCGGGCTCACCTTTCGTCCGGATCATGGCGGCGCCTTCGGCGATGCGGCGGAGGGCCTCGCCGAGGTTGCGCGCGCCGCAGACGAAGGGGGTGGTGAAGGCGTGCTTGTCGATGTGGTGAGTCTGGTCGGCGGGGGTGAGGACCTCGGACTCGTCGATGAAGTCGACGCCGAGGGTTTGCAGGACCTGGGCCTCCGCGAAGTGGCCGATGCGGGCCTTGGCCATGACCGGGATGGAGACGGCGGCGATGATCTGCTTGATGAGCTTGGGATTGGCCATCCTTGCTACCCCGCCTTCTGCGCGGATCATGGCGGGAACGCGCTCGAGTGCCATGACGGAGATGGCGCCGGCCTCTTCAGCGATGCGCGCCTGCTCGACGTTCATGACGTCCATGATGACGCCGCCCTTGAGCATCTCGGCGAGGCCGAGCTTGAGGCGGATGGAGGGCGAGCCGAAGTTGCCGGTTGGATCTACGTTCCGATTGCCGTTCTGCGAGGGGTCTGCCATGAGGATTGTCCTTGGGCGGCGCGGGCTGTCGCGGCATGGGGAAAGCGCCGCGAAAAAGTGCTGCCAACCCCCAGTTTAGCAGGATTGCATGGATGGTCGTGGCAGGGGGGCGGGGGCAGCGGAGTTACGCTTCAAGCCGATGCCAGCCTTCGGCATGCGCTGGCAGATCCACTTCTGCTGTCTCGAGTGGTATCTCCGAAGTTCGCGGCGATTCTGGGCTAACCGCAGGTCCTTCGACTGCGTTTGGCGGAAACGCGCGCCAAACTCCGCTCAGGATGACACTTCTATTAATGCCGCGAAGTTTAGAGACGGGACACTGGAGACAATCGCGGACAGGCGCGCTTATTGAATCAGGTTGGTAGGCTCGTTGGCTGCGGACAGGCCCGAACTCGACCTCGACTTGGACCGGACGGGCCCGGCGTTCAAGTCGGCCGCGTTGGTCGCGCCCACTTCATTCAGCTTGTAAAGTAACGAGCGGTAGCTGATCTTGAGCCACTTGGCGGTCTTCTGACGGTTCCAGTTATGCGCTTTGAGGACCTTCAGGATGATCTGGCGCTCCAGCTCGCGGGTCGCCTTTCTGGTGACCACCTTGAGCGAGATCGGCTGGCTCACATCGACGTCGGCGAGGGTCCTGGCGCTGGGCCTTTCTTCTTCCACCAGCTCCGCGGCCAAGGCGTCTTCGCTGCCCATCAGCACGTAGCTTCGAATCAGGTTGTCGAGCTGGCGGATGTTGCCGGGCCAGTCGTATTTCTGCATCAGGCGCAGGATGTTGCGGGAGAGCGGCGCCGGATTGAGGTGAAAGATGCGGGCATGAAGGCCGGTGAGATGGTCCACCAGCTGGGGCAGGTCCTCGGTCCGCTGGCGCAGGGGAGGCAGGTGAATGGTCACGGCATTGATACGGTAGAGGAAGTCGAGGCGAAACGAGCCGTCCGCAACCTGCTCGCGCAGATCGCGATTGGCGACCGAGACGATGCGGGTCTGGATGGTGCGGGTCTCGTGCCCGCCCACGCGCATGAACGAACCATCCTGCAATACCTGGAGCAGCTTGGACTGGACGCCGATATCGAGGCTGCCGACCTCATCAAGCAAGAGGGTGCCGCCGTGGGCCTGCTCCAGCCGGCCGCGTTTGGTGGAATGCGCGCCGGTGAAGGCCCCCTTTTCGTATCCGAAGAGCTCGGTCTCGATGAGACCCTGGGGAATCGCCGGACAACTGACCTTCACCAACTGTCCCACGATGCGCTCGGAGGTGCCATGGATGAGGCGGGCACAGAGCTCCTTGCCGGTGCCGCTCTCGCCCTGGACCAGGACGGCGACGTTGGTCTTGGCGATCATCTCCAGTTTTCGCCGGATCACCTGCATCTCGGAGGTTCGGCCAAAGAACACATCTACAGGAGGGAGATCGACCTGAGTTTCGTGGTCAGAGAAACGTACAGTGGTCATATTTTCCTGTCGCCGATCGCTCGCATCGTCTTCCTGAATTGGTTGATCGATCCGCCGGGCAATCTATCGCATACAACTTGGGTACCATAGTCAGAGCACGTTGGGTACCAAATAATGAGTTGATATGGATGGTGGACGGGCCAATAAACCCGCCGGAAAAAACTTCTTAAGGAATTCATGTATTTTTTTTCCCAACCTCATGTAAACTTTCTGCACAATGGTAGGAAGTTTATTACCACTTTTTGCAGAAAACCTTTGAGTTTTTGGGTTGTTCAGCGCACTTCTCCGGAATTCCGGCGCACGGCAATGCACGGAACGGACACGGTCCACCAGGACACTCGCTGCGGATCCTGTTTAGGTTCAGGCACTTGCCACAAAAAAACAAGACGCCGGCATGATCCGGCGTCGGCGCAATGGAGTTAACTTTATGGTGGCTCATTCTTCCTTGTCTCCCGAAAAACCGGCATCGGCACCGGCATCGGCTCTGCGGCCCTGCTTGTTTGTCTTCGAGTCGAACCTGCGGGTTCTGAATTACTTGAAGCGGACGTTCTCCGCGGTGTACGATCTGCGGTTATTTTCAGAGGAAGCGTCTTTCCTGCGCGATTTGGAAGCCATGCACCGGCCGAGCCTGGTGCTTCTGGCCTGGGACGGCATTCGCCAGTCCATGCCTTTGTTTTCGCGTATTCGCACCGCCAAGTCGGAGGTCCCAGTCCTGATTATGGCCACCATCGCCGAGATGGAGGACTATGAGGTCTTTGCCCGTCTGGGGGCGAGCGGCGTGGTGCTGAAGCCTTTTGTCGACGATGCGCTGGAAGTTGCCATTGCCAAGCATCTGCTGGTGCACAAAGAGGAGGCGGGTGAGCCCAAGGAGATCCGGCTGGAGGGCGGCCACTCGTTTGTGCGGTCGAGCAAGCGCATGCGCGAGGTGGAGGCGCAGGCGCAACTGGTTGCGCGGTCCGACATCCCGGTGCTGATTCTGGGTGAGAGCGGCACCGGCAAAGAGATTGTCGCCATGTACACCCACCAGATGTCGCGGCGGGCGGGACGGATGTTCCTGAAGGTGAATTGCGCGGCGATGCCGGCCGACCTTCTGGAGAGCGAACTGTTCGGATACGAGCAGGGAGCGTTTACGGGCGCGACCAAGAGCAAGCCGGGAAAGTTCGAGACCTGCGATGGCGGCACGATCTTTCTGGACGAGATTGGCGAAATGCCTCCGGCGCTGCAGGCGAAGCTGCTGCATGTGCTGCAGGATGGGACGTTCTCCCGCCTGGGCAGCCGCGGCCCCACCAAGACCGATGTGCGGGTGATTGCCGCGACCAACGTGAACATGAAGGACGCGATGGCGCGCAAGACCTTCCGCGAAGACCTTTACTACCGCTTGAACGGCTTGTCGCTGGTGCTGCCGCCGCTGCGGGAACGGCTGGACGAGATTCCCGCGATGGCTGCTTATTTCATGCGCAAGGGGGCGAAGAAATACGACCTCCAGCCGCTGCCGATCTCTCCTGCTTTGCTTGAATCGCTTGGCCAATATAGCTGGCCCGGGAACCTCCGTGAACTTGAGAACGTCATCAATCGCTACCTGATCCTGCAGGACGAGAAGGCGGTGATCGCCGAACTCGATCAGGCACGGAACGTGCCGTCGTTGCCGGAGAAGGCGCAAGGTCACATGGAGGCGGGTGGTCTCAAGAAGCTGGTAAGAGGACTGAAGGGTGAGGCTGAATCCTCAGTCATTGCCGGTGTATTGGAGGAGACGGGATGGAACCGAAAGGCGGCCGCAAACGATCTGCAGATCAGCTACAAGGCCCTACTGTACAAGATCAAGCAGTACGATCTGAGTCCCAGATCGGTGTGAGCCCGGACCAACCGGGGACCGCAGAGCTGGACATGCTGGTCATCCAGTTTGGAGATCGCACGGTCAAGGGTTACGCAGAGAGAAGCCAGTGGCCTCTGGCGGACGAGCTTGACTTGCAGCTCTCGCCACCGATGTTCCGCCGGCTCGGCTCCGACACCATGGAGCAGATCCCGGTGGACGGGGTGAAGGCAATCTTCTTCGTCAAGTCGTTTGAAGGCAAGTGGCACGACGATCTGCGCTTCCACGATCATCTGCCGGCGCCGGAGTGCCTTTGGGTGCGGGTGACGTTTCATGACGGCGAGGTGATCGAGGGATTGATTGGCAACAACCCGAACTACGTCGTCCATGCCGGCTTCTACATGTCGCCGATCGACCCCGAGGGCAATAACTGGCTGATCTATGTGCTGAAGAACAAGCTGAAGGACTTCCAGATTCTGGGACTGCGCGCCGCGCCGAAGAACATGCGCGGACTGGATGTGGTGCGATCAAGCCAGGTGGAGCAGCTTACGTCGTAAGGAAGACCCGACCAGGTATTCAAATATTCCCTCAGGGGCTAAAGCCCTTTCTTCTCTGTGGCGCTTATGGACGGGATGAATCCCGTCCCTTTCAAGACGCCCACTGACCAGAGGGTCACTAGACTCCAATCAGGGCGCGGCCGTAGCGCTTCTCAACGTACTCGTCGAGGATGACTTGAAACTCTTCGACGATGCGGTCGCCGCGCAGGGTGGTGAAGAGTTTGCCGTCGACGTAGACGGGGGCCTTGGGTTCCTCGAAGGTGCCGGGCAGCGAGATGCCGATGTTGGCGTGCTTGCTCTCGCCCGGGCCGTTGACGATGCAGCCCATCACGGCGAGCTTGAGCTCCTCGACGCCGGGGTAGACTTTTTTCCACTCGGGCATGGACTCGAAAAGGTAGTTCTGAATGCGCTCGGCGAGCTCTTGAAAATACGTGG
>Ga0182013_10009632_pt1 | contig 10139 bp, 9 predicted proteins | sample 612S2MmetaG_FD_120487 | JGI IMG/M metagenome (GOLD analysis project Ga0182013, IMG submission 120487) | Permafrost microbial communities from Stordalen Mire, Sweden - 612S2M metaG | ecosystem: Environmental > Terrestrial > Soil > Wetlands > Permafrost | place: Sweden: Stordalen | collected...
AACGCAGCTTCTCCAAAATCTGCTGAGGCGTATGCTTCTTCCGCTTCATCGGAAAGTCCTTCCTGACCCAAAGGGCCGGTTAGACTCTCATATCACATGGACCAGTTGGAGGGGGTCAGGTCAGCTCCTCCCGATTTTTCAAAGATTCTGTGAGAAATATCGTGCACTACCATCTCATTCTTCAGGGACAGATCCATTTCATTGTTCTTGGAACCCCAAGGGGGGCTGGAGCTTCTGACGTCATAAATCACACGCCCCTGTTGTCCACGCAGACTTGCAGGGCGGATGGCGCGGGTGCCGGGTGCCCCAGCTCCGGATTTTCGGGCCGGGGGAACGGCAGACTTGAACCGGCAAGATCGAGCGGGAAGGAAACGAGGAAGCGATGCGGCCCATTGCAGACGAAAGCCCTGACGCGGCGGAGCCGGGCACAGCGGGCCAGGACGCGGTAGGCTTCGTTCTCGCCGGGGGGGCGCTCCAGCCGCATGGCGGCCGACAAGGCTTTGCAGCCCTTCCGCTGGTTCCTCAACGTGAACACGCCGGAGGATCTGCGGCGCGCCGAGCGGCTTCATTCTGGTTTTGGGGGTGCCTCTGCCCTCGCGTGCAATTCAAACTTTGCGAGAGGGCCTGACTTCACGGCTCCGGTCGCGTAAGCTGAATCTACGGCCATGTTCGATTCCTCTTCCAATGCGGATCCTCCCGCGCCGCTCGCTCCGGCAGACGCCGAAGAACGGGAGCACGCCGCGGCTCTTTCAGCGCTGCGGGAGCCGATGATCGTCTTCAGCCACGTCAGTATTGCCTTCGACGGCCACCCGGTTCTGGAGGACGTGAGCTTCTCGGTCTCGCACGGCCAGACGCTCTGCATCCTGGGCCGCAGCGGCGTGGGCAAGTCGGTGGCCCTGCGCATTCTGATGGGCTTTCTCAAGCCGGATGAGGGCTCGGTTCACGTCGAAGGCCAGGAGATCACCACGCTCGGCGAAGAGGGCATGAGGGCCATCCGCAAGCACGTCACCATGGTCTTCCAGAATGGCGCGCTCTTCGATTCGCTGAGCGTGCGCGAAAACGTCGCCTTCCCCTTGCGTGAACGCGGCGGCCTGGACGAGGAGCAGATCCAGCAGGAAGTCGATCGGCTGATTGGCCTGGTCGGAGCCGAAGATGTGGTCGATGTCTTGCCGGCCAGCCTTTCCACCGGGCGCAAACGCGCCGTGGCCATCGCCCGCGCTCTGGCCGCGCGGCCCGAGGTGGTGCTCTACGACGAGCCCACCACCATGGTCGATCCCATCATCGCCCGCCGCCTCGGCGACCTCATTCAGCGGCTCAAGCGGCAACTGGGATTCACCAGCATTGTGGTCACCCACGATATGCGCTTTGCCGAGCGGCTGGCTGACCAGGTGCTCTTCCTTCATCAGTGCCGGGCGCAATATTTTGGTCCGCTCGAGGGCTTTTTGGGCTCTTCCGATCCACATATTCGGCAATTTCTGGATTTGGACGCCTACCTATTACCTTCGGAATAAGAGCTTTTCACACCGTAGCGGGAGGATAAAAAATCTCTTGCGGAGCATCGGCGCCACCGGTCATGCTATTAAAATCGGTTTTAAGATGTTGTCTTCAGGCCAGGGCTTGACGGAAGAGTTTGAGCCAATCTCAGTTTTGAGAAAATCTCAAGATTATGGTCTGCCGCAGCCGGGGAGTGCTTTATAATTGGGTTGCTGTTATCTTTTACTCATATCGGTTTTCGATTTAACCAGAACGGCTCGCGGTTGTGCTAATTTCCCGAGTTGATTCCGTAGTGGCAAGACCATTTCTCCAGGCGTCAGAAAATATAATTCTTGGTTACGCATGGCTGACCTTCGCAGCCAGCGGGACAAGGTGAATCTTGTGGCCGGCCTTTGACCAGAAGCGGGCTGTGCAACAGGGCCCTGGCTGAGGTTATTGCTGCGTTTGGCCTTTTATTCAAGGAAAGTTTTCCGCGGGTGTGGAAGGTTTACTTTTTCCTGGCGCGTTGTTCGTTTTAAAGGCTGCGAATACGTATGGCAACAACGGAATTTTGGCAAAGAGTATCCGCTTCAGTCTCTTCCCCGCAGGAATACGCAGGGGGGGCGGCCGGGGACGCCGCGCAGGATTCGCGGGGCATGGGCCGTTTCTGGATGTTCCTGGATGCGATGACGATTCTCGCGTCCGCCGTGCTTGCCACCCTCTATCGGAAGCACACGAGCCCCATAATGGGCGCAAAAGGCTTTTGGCACGGCACACTCATCCACGGCCGTTCGATGGAGATTCTGCTGGCCCTGCTGTGCGGATTCGCCATCTCGCTGATGGTTATCAGCCGGCGGTTGAACCTGTATTCGCCCACCAAGCTCTCCAACATACTCCATGAGCAGCGCCTCAGCGTGCAGGCCTGCCTCACCTCCGGCCTGCTGCTGACCGGCACGCTCTACCTGGTGCGTGCTGAGGACATTCCTCGCAGCATTGTTCTGGTCACCGTGGGACTGGTCACCGTCGCGCTCAGCCTGCGCCGGCTGATCTACCGGCTTCTGCTCTACCGTGGTTTCGAGCGCGGGGTGGGCACGCGCAACGTGCTCATCGTGGGCACCGGACAGCAGGCCTTGGCGCTGCGCTATTACCTGGAGAGCATTCGCCATCTGGGGTACAGATTCAAGGGCTTCATTGAAGCTCCCGTCTTCGGCGAGGCTTTACGCCCCGATAAAGCTGCAAGCTACACTAGCCGCTTCAAGGCGCCCATGGGCGGCCTGGCCAGCGCCGATGTGGTGGGCACCCTGGACACGCTCTTTCAGCAAACCCGCAAAGAGTTTGTCGATGAGATATTCTTTACCACGCCCTGTGAGGGCGGCGTGATTCGGGATGTGATCGAGCAGGCCCGCATTCACGGCGTGGATCTGCGCATGGTGCCCGATATGTACGCTGGCCTTACCTTTAACAGCGCCATCGAATACATTGGCCAGTTTCCGACGATTCCGCTGCACTTCGCCCATGTCTCCGAGTCGGCACTGCTGGTCAAGCGCACGCTCGACATTTTCTTCTCTGCTTTGGCTTTAATCCTTCTATTGCCGGACTTCGCGGCCATCGCCATTGCCATCAAGCTGGATTCTCCGGGCCCGGTCTTCTACCTCTCGGACCGCATCGGCAAGAAGGGCCGCGTCTTCCGCTGCATCAAGTTCCGCACCATGATCCGCGACGCGGAAAGGCGGCGCGCCAGCGTGATGCACTTGAACGAGCGCCGGGAGGTACTGTTCAAGATTTCCGACGATCCCCGCGTCACCAGGCTCGGCCGCTTCCTGCGCAGATACTCGCTGGATGAGCTGCCCCAGTTCTACAATGTGCTGCGCGGCGATATGAGCATTGTCGGTCCGCGGCCGCCCATCGGCAGCGAGGTGCGCGAGTACAAGCTGAGCCATCTGCGCCGGCTCGATGTGACTCCCGGAATCACCGGCCTGTGGCAGGTCCAGGCCCGCCAGAACCCCTCGTTTGACAGTTATATCTCGCTGGATGTGACTTATATCGAAAACTGGAGCATCTGGCTGGATTTGCAGATTATTCTGCGCACTGTGGGCGTGGTTCTGGCCGGCACCGGAACGTAGATTCCAGGCTGCCTCCACGCAGACCGGCAAACGCGGTGAAAACGCAGGCCACGGCGCAGGCCTTTAGAGCGGTTCTCCAATTCACGTGCCCCAGCAAGGTTGAAAAGGTGGCTTTTACTTCCACCCCACGGACGAAGGCCTGTCCGCGGGGCCCCGTTGAGGAAAAAGCCACTCGGCATCGTGCTTTCAGTGCATAGCTATTGGAGAACCGCTTTACCGCTCGCCCCAGCTCAGCTTGCTGCGCAGCGCCTCGAAGAATCCGCTCTCGCTCAACCGCACCAGGTTGACGGTGTAGCAGGACTTGCGGCAGCGCACCTCATCGCCCAGTAGCAGCTCGGCGGCCTTCTGGCCGTCCACGGTGAGCGCGGCCCGGTTGGCGATGCCTTCGACCCGCACGGTCAGCAGCGCATCGCCGCGCGCCACAATGGGCCTGAGCGTGAGCAGGTGCGGGCAGATGGGCGTGACCACCATCGCGTCCACATCCGGCGTCAGAATGGGGCCGTTGGCGGCCAGCGTGTAGGCCGTGGAGCCGGTCGGAGTGGAGACGATGACGCCGTCGGCGCGGAAACGGGCCACGCTCTTGCCGTCCAGCTCGACCGCGAAGTCGCCCATGCGGGCAATGTCGCCCTTGGAGACGACAACTTCGTTCAGCGCCTCGCAATCGCTGCGCAGCGCGCCGTCGCGCCACAGCTCGGCATGCAGCATGGCGCGCTCATCCAAGCTGTGACAGCCGCTGCGCCAGCCATCGAGCGTCAAATAGAGGTCGGCTAGGCGAACCTCGGTTAAAAAGCCGAGAAATCCCAGGTTTACGCCGAGAATGGGCGTTCCTGTAGCGGCAAAAGTGCGCGCCACCGAGAGCAGCGTGCCGTCGCCGCCCAGCACGATCACCAGTCCCGGCGCGTATTCGGGCATCAGCGCGCGATCGACGGCCGGCGCGGCCGTGGTGTACTGGCCGCCCTCGCAGTCCACCAGCGGTTCATACCCGTGCTGGCGCAACCAGCCGATCAGCTCCGGCAGAATCCGGGCCAGCTCTTCTTTTTGCGGCTTGCAGACAATCGCGACGTGAACCATGCGGTTTCAGTGTACCGGACCACCGGCGGCGGGGCCAACCACCTGCGGTGGAGCCAACTCAACGCACCTGCGGTGGGGCCGACCAGGCTCCGCTGAGCCCCACCCTCGCTGTCATTCTGAGCGAAGCGCAGCGAAGTCGAAGAACCTGCGTTTCATCCCTTTGCATCCAGGCGGAATCCTGTCCCGCGCTCGAATGGCGCGTGTCAGCTAACGCCGCTTCGCGTAGAGCAGAAACTCGCGGTTACCCTCGACGCCGGTGATGGGCGAGGGGATGCTCTCGACCACCTGCCAGCCCAGCGCGCGAAGACCATCGGCCACCTTGTCGATGACCAGCTGATGGACCTCGGGGTCGCAAACGATGCCTCCTCTGCCGACGTGTTCGCGCGCGGCCTCGAACTGCGGCTTGACCAGGATGACGGCCTCGGTGAGCCCCGGCGCGGCCGCCAGCACCGGCCCCAATAGCAGCGTGGCCGAGATGAACGAGACGTCCATCACCAGCAGCGTAAGTTCGCCCGTTCCCGGCTCCACAGTTCCCAGTTCTGCGGCCAGGGATTTGGGCTCCAGCAGCCGGGCGTTGGTGCGCTCCAGCAGCCGGACGCGCGGGTCGTTGCGCAGTTTCATGGCGATTTTGCCAAAACCGGTGTCGACGGCGGTCACTTGCGCCGCGCCGTGCTGCAAGAGGCAATCGGTAAATCCACCCGTGGAGGCGCCCACATCCAGGCAGGAGCGGCCCTGAACGGCGATCCGCCAGTGCGCCAGCGCGGCAGCCAGCTTGACTCCGCCGCGGCTGACGTAGGGTGGATCATCGCCCAGCAGGCGGATAGGGGCGCCGGCGGGGACCGTCGTGCCGGGCTTGTCCACTTTTTGTTCGCTGACCAGAACCCGGCCGGCCAGAATCAGCGCCTGCGCCCGCTCGCAGCTAAGCGCCAGTCCCCGCTCGACCAGGAGCAGGTCCACGCGCATTTTTTTGCTGCTGGCCATCTCGACCCTCGTTTCACGCTGAAGATGAAACTGCTCCGGAGTCCGAAGAATCAGACGCAAAAGCAGCCAAAGGAGCCTTTCCCGAAGGGAAAAGCCCTTTGGCTGTCTTGATTCCATCAACTCAAGTAAAAAACTCTACTGCCTCGCCCGGCAAGCAGTAATCGATGCTGTGGGCGCTGTGCCCGGCAGGTTGCAGGGCTGGCCATAACCGGCAAGCCGGCTCACGTTGTTGCTATTTCCGCTCACGCCGTTCTGCGCGCTCACGCGCACATCCACCAGGTTGCCATCCAGCAGGAGCGTGGCTTCCACCGTGTTCATATTGGTGCCGCCAGCGTTGATGATGGTCAGTTCGTTGCTGTCGGGTGAGGCCACGTAGACCTTGCCATACTCCTCCGAACTCTGGGTGGAGACGATCGTGCGCGGGTGGCCGGTGACGGGCAGAGTGGCTTCCACCGTGTGGCTGGTGAGGTTGACCACGCTGACGGTTCCGTCAGCCTGGTTGGCCACGTAGGCGTAACTGCCATTATAAAAAAGAGCGGTTACGCTGGCCGGATTGTTGCCCACCTTGACGGTGTAGGTGGTGCCGAAGGCCGCGCTGTCGTTGCCGTACTTGTCCAGGGCCACGTCGATGATGCTGATCGTTCCGCCGTCGTAGTTGGCCACCACCAGCTGGCTGGTCACCGCGTTGTACTCGGCGTAGACCGGACCGGCGACCGCGGGAACATCGTTCTTGGCGTCTTGCGCCAGTCCGGCGGTGGTGGAAAGCGGCAGGGTGGGATGGCAGGTCACCGTCTGGCCGCTCAGGTTGAGGAACGGCGTGCAGGTGTCCAGCGCTTGGGTCGCGGTGTTGATCACCGAGATGGTGTCGCTGCCCCGGTTGAGCACGAAGAGCCGCTGAGAGCCGTAGGAGTTGGAATCGCTGCTTAGGACGGCGTAGACCGGGCAAATGCCCACTGGAATCGGAGGCTGGATGGACGTATCGTTTGAGGGTGATGAGGCTGATACCGCGATTACGGTCACCGCGCCTGGGGGTTGCGCCGTGGGTGAACTGTTGCACTCCATTCCAGTGGGATTGGGATTGGTGGCCGTGACAAGCTTCTGGCTGATGGCATAGTCGTATGTGCCCACGGTGCTGGGCCCCACCACCATCACCGGCGTGGTAGCCACCGAAACGGAGGCCTGCTCCGACTCGGGACTGCCGGCGAAAACATCGGCGGCGCTGCCACACAGGCTGCCGCCGCACAGATCGGCCACCCACAACCCGGAGGATGGCGAAAACAGGTTCAGTGGCTTCGCCGTAGGGGGCAGCGTGGAATGGGTCACCAGTTTTTCCTGAAGCGAAGTGGAAACAGGAAAACCGTAGAGGGTTCCGTCGTTGTTGAGAGTGTAGCCGTTGGCGCCGGCCTCGTCCAGCGTAAATGCGATAGGGTTAACGCCGAGCTCAGCCGAGGCCATTATCGAATTGCCGGAGTAATCGACGATGGTGGCGATGCCGGGCACAGTGGCCGACGGAGCTGAAACCGCCACCACAAAGGACTGCGGCTCCGCGGCGGGACCGCTGCCGCTGGTGGGCGTAACCACGGGCCGGTAGTTGGCGCCGCAACCGGCAACCAGGACGGCAGCCGCAAGGACCGCGCCCGCCTGAACCAACCGCGTAAGCGCCTGTTCAAAATTCATGCGAAAAACCTCATTCAGTTCTTTCCTGCTTACCCCGTGATTGTAAATCAGGCCACCGGGGATTTGATGTGGCTCCGAAAAGGGAATATCGGGGCCGGGCGGCCGGTGAACCCAAGTAACACAGCCCACCCTGTTTCAGTGCGGGCCGCACTCCGCTTCAGTGCAAACCCATCCGCCAGGCCGTATAGCTGAGAATCTCGTGGGCGATGCGCTCAAACTCCCCCGCCGACTCATTTGTCTCGCCCTCGACTTCCACGCGAGAACGCGGCGAGGTGAGCACATTCAGCCCCTCGGCGGCGCAGATCTCGTGGATTCTGAACAGGTGCGTGCCGTCGCTGACGATCACCAGCCGTCGAAGCCCGTTGGCGCGGGCGATGACAGCGATGCGGCGGGCCGACTCCTCGGTGTCGCGGCTCTGGGTTTCGGCGATGATATCGCTCTCGGGGACGCCCATCGCCATCAGGTACTCGCGGCCCACGGCCCCTTCGTTGTACTGGTCACCGCCGCTTCCGCCCAGGGTGATGATGAGCGGGGCGACGCCATGATGATAGAGGTCAAGGGCGTGGTCCAGGCGGGCGCGGTAGACCGGCGAGGGCCGGCCGTCGTACTCGGCCGCGCCGAAGACGCCGATGGCGTCGGCGGGAAAGGCCTGCGCCGCTGGAGAGGCTGGAGAGGCTGGGGCAGTTCGGTCCGCCTGGGTGAACTGGTCGGCCTGATCCTGGCCAGCATAGCGCTCAATCTGCGTGTAGACCCAGCGGCACCAGCCCCAAAGGCCGATCGCCGCACAAAGCGATAGAACCAGGAGGGCACAAAGTGCCCAGCGGCGGAATTTCGGATTGGCCTGGCGTATCACGAGCGAACTTCCATCCTACCGCTGCAAGACCATGACAATCTCGTGGGTGGGGATGGCGCCCTCGCGCAGAATCTCCCAGCGTCCCTCGCCCAGCGTGAGATCGACGATGGTGGTGGGCTGCCGGCGGCCGGTGGGACCGCCGTCGATGATGAGCGGAATGCGGTCGCCGAGCTGATCGCGAACGCAGGCCGCGTGGGTGCACTCCGAGGCCCCCTGCAGGTTGGCCGAAGTAGCGGTAATGGGCAGGCCGAAGCGCTCCACCACCGCGCGGGGAATGGCTGCGTCGGGCACGCGCAGGGCCACATTGCCGGTATTCGCCGTGGAACGCAGGGGCAGTCTGGTTCCGGCGCGCACGATCATGGTGAGCGGGCCGGGCCAGAAGCGCTCCGCCAGCCTGTCCATCATGGGATCGGCGCTGCGGACCAGCTCATAGGCCTGGGCCAGCGAGGCGATCAGCAGCGACAGCGGCTTGTGCTTCTGGCGGGTTTTTATCTGATAAATCTGCTCGACCGCATACAGATTCACCGGGTCGACGGCCAGACCGTAGAAGGTGTCGGTCGGCAGGGCAATTACATTGCCCTTGCGCAGACAGGAGACGATATAGTCGATCCGGTCAGGCTGGGGTTCATCGGGATGGACGCGCAAGATCTCCGCGGACAAGAAGGTCTACCTCAGTTCCCGAAATGCAGACGCCGACAAGACGAAAGCTATCACAGCCCCTGCGATGGCACAAGCTGCCCACCCCAGCCCGGATGCTCGCTGACAGACTAGAATCAGCTAGAGCGGGAATCGCCAAAGCCAGAATCGCCATGGAAGGGCCGGTTCGCAGAAGATGCCTCTTCGCATTGTACAGAGTAAGCAGAACATTCGTCTGAAAGAGTTGCGCCGCGCGCTGGCCAGCCCTGGCCGGGACCGGAGCGGCCTGGCGGGCGGCTTGGTGGGCATCGAGGGGCCAAATCTGCTCGAAGAGGCCCTGCGTGCCGGCCTGCACGTCGCTTGCGTCTTCATTGCGCAAGGCGCGGAGCATCTGCTGGAAGGGCTGAGGCTGCCCGACTCGGCCGACGTGCTGCTCGTGCCCAGGGAGCTGCTGAACTCTGTGCTGGCCACCGAAACGCCCCAGCCGGTGGCGGCGCTGGTCGAACCGCCGGAGTGGGGTTGGGGACAGTTGCTCGGCCGCTCGACCGAATCCACCCCGCCACTGGCCCAGGCCGCGGCGCTGATTGTCGTGCTGGCCGGTTTGCAGGATCCCGGCAACCTGGGGACGATTCTGCGCTCCGCTGAGGCCTTCGGCGCCACCGGCCTGCTCAGCCTGCCGGGAACTGCGAGCGCCTGGAATCCCAAGGCGGTGCGCGCCTCGGCCGGCAGCCTCTTCCGGCTTCCGCTGATCTCCGCCAGCGCGGAAGAGGGTTTTGCCCGCCTGCGCGCGGCCGGCGTGAAGATTCTCTCGACCGCCGTCAACGGAGCTGAAGCGGCTGATCGCATCGACCTTGCCGGGCCGGTGGCGCTGGTGATCGGCAATGAGGGCAATGGCGTGCCGGAAGAGGTAGCTTCGCAAGCCGATCAAGCGGTGACGATTCCCTGCCCCGGCCCGGTGGAGAGCCTGAATGCCGCCGTGGCCGCCAGCGTGCTGCTCTACGAGGCCTCCCGGCAGCGGGCTGCGCAAAAGCCAAGAAGGAGTCCGCGATGAGTCTCTTTGACGGCGAACCCGAAGGCCAGAAAGGCCCGTTGCGCACCGCGCCCCTGGCCGAACGGATGAGGCCACGCACGCTCGACGAGTTCAGCGGCCAAGAGCATCTGGTCGGCCCCGGCAAGCCTCTGCGCGTCCAGATCGAGCGCGACAGTCTCGAAACTGCGGGGCCCGGCTCGATGATCTTCTGGGGTCCGCCGGGAGTGGGCAAAACCACGCTGGCCAAGATCATCGCCGACTCCACCCAGGCCACCTTCATCGAGTTCTCCGCCGT
>Ga0182013_10009636_pt1 | contig 10137 bp, 16 predicted proteins | sample 612S2MmetaG_FD_120487 | JGI IMG/M metagenome (GOLD analysis project Ga0182013, IMG submission 120487) | Permafrost microbial communities from Stordalen Mire, Sweden - 612S2M metaG | ecosystem: Environmental > Terrestrial > Soil > Wetlands > Permafrost | place: Sweden: Stordalen | collected...
AGCTCTTCCACAATAGATCTTCCTTTCTATGCTCAAACGAGTTTTTACAAAGACATGGCAGGTCAATCCTCTCTTTACAACGCGTCTTCGTATTCCTCGTCAACGTTTTATAACGGCACTTGGCAAAGCACGGCAGCGATTACAAGTGCGACTCTCACCGTGACGGGAGGCTATAACTTCGCAGTGGGAACTTCGATCAGCATCTACGGGATACAGTGACGTTCCCCTCACAACCTCCAGGGGAATATGCGGGGTGAGCCGTTCTGAGGAAAAGATGGCTCCCGCGCAGCAAAGCAGGTGATGCGATGGCCGACGAAAAAGAAGGCTGGACCGTCGAAACCTTGAAAGATCACTTGATCGCCATCATGGGAGAGCGCGACAAGCGGTATGAGGAGCGCTTCGAAGCCTCACAGAAGGCTGTTGACACAGCATTCGAGGCCTCGCAGAAGGCGGTCGATACTGCTCTTGAGGTGGTCAACAAGACGAAGTCCAACTCGCTTGCGGTCTGCGTTGTGATCTGCACGGTTTTTGGGCTGATACTGGAAGTCATCAACTTTGCATTCTTCGCGCATCGGTAAGAAAGCGGGCTCCTGGTGAAACGAGGCTTTGCATGGAAGAGCGGCGCAACTTGAGGGACCGAAGGCAGAACCGGAGAAGCACACAGGCTCATGGGCAAAATCCGAGTACGAGGGTTAGCAGGGTGGCCGAGAAAGTACGGGACTTTTGGCACAAGTGGATTCCGGCGTGGATTCCAATCTGCATAACGATCTTCGGCGGGTTCTATTACGCTGGTCAGCACGAACAAAGGATCGAAGACGATCTGATCACGGTAAAATCGGAAGTCAAGGAAATGCAAGACTACCTGCGCAAGCGTGACGGCGCGCCGCTCTTTAACAAAGTCAACCCTGTTCCAAACAACGGGGATTCTCGCATTCTCCCCGAGGAAGTTTTGGGATATTTGCGAAGAGTGGAACAAAACGCAATCAGCACAGAAGGAGGCAGGCCGTGGGAGAAGATGCAGTAAAACCAAAGATTCCAATTGGGCCGCCCTATCCGCCAGTGCCTATCCTCTGCGACCCCAAGGCGACCCCCGAACCGCCCGCCGAGCCAATTGAGGGAGTCGGCAAGTGCCCCAAGTGCGGGTGGTGGCATCAACTTCTCGAAGGCGTAAGCGAGGCCGCCGGTGAAGCGTTCGAAAACCGGCAGTAGAAAGGAACGGCTATGTGGAAGCAGCTTTGGCTCTCAGTTCGCAGCAACCCATACTTTGTGGTGTTTGAAGGCGGAGCGAGCGGCGCAGCCATCAACTATCTGTATGACGCCGCGACAAGCGGTCAGCTTGACTTCAGCAAGGAAGGGCTGCACAAACTGATTGTTGCCGCTGTCTCTGGAGGCTTACTGGCCGTGAAGCTGCTCTACCGGCCCGCGCCTGGCGCCACACCAACGCAAAGCAAGTAACCTGGATGGACAAATAGCCATGACTGCAACTGACATAATGAGCATCATCGATCACATTTTCGGCTGGATTATTGGAATTGGATTTTTGCTGCTCTTGATTGGATTTTTCGACAAACGGTAACCCGCGCATTTGCGCAGAAGTGAAGAGGCACACCTCATGGCTTTCAGACTTGGCCGCAAGGCCGTCAAAACCGATTCTCGCACATTGCGGCTGGCGCGGTACCTCACTGCGGCCCTCCCCGCCGCGCCGGCCGTCTGCGACTGGACGAAAGGACAGACCGCCTGGGGCATGCTGATGAACGACACGCTGGGCGACTGCACGATCGCCGGTGCACTGCACGCCATTGAAGCCTGGGGGCTGAACAGCGGGCACCCGTTGACATTCATCGATGCGGACGCGCTGGATTATTACGAGATATTCGACGGCTATAATCCAGACGATCCAAGCACAGATCAGGGCGGTGTGCTGCTGGACGTGCTGAATCTCTGGAAGCAGCACGGAATCAACGGCCACCCGGTGACCGCGTATGCCTCCGTGAACCCGGCCAACCTGGACGAAGTGAAACAAGCGATTGCACTTTTTGGACCGCTGTACACAGGGCTTAACTTCCCCAATAGCGCCATGGGTCAGACCGAGTGGACGGTAACAGACGACACAAGCATCGACGGCGGGCACTGCGTCGTGCTGATCGGCTACAACGAAACCGGGCCGGTGGCGATCAGTTGGGGAGCGCTCTATCAGATGACCTGGGAGTTCTTCTCTGCGTATTTCGACGAGATCTACGCGGCCATCTCTCCCGATTGGTTCGATAAGAGCGGCGTAGATCCGACAGGCCTTAATCTGGCGCAGCTCGAAGCTGATCTTGCGCTCATCCGATAACTCGCGCCGCGGCGCACAATGAAAGGGAAACGTTATGTTCGCTGTCAGAGGAAAATTCGCGGTTACAAAGGTGACCAATCACAGCGCGACAAGCACCCGTGTCGAGATCGATATGGAACCGCGCTACAGCAACACGCCGGAAGACAACAGTTACAGCGCCGCGACGCCACAAGGCCACATCTCTATGGTGATTACCAATCGCGATGCTGTGAAGAAGCTCCCAATCGACGGAGTCTTTTATGTCGACTTTACGCCGGTGCCTGAACCCACCAAGTAACCCGCGCCACGGCGCCCAACCCTGTTTCACAAGGAGAAACACAATGAATTCGATTCTAAAAGTTGCAACCTTGACCGTAATGCTGGTCGTTGCCAGTGCACTGATGGCGCAGACGGGCATCGCGCTGAGCGTTGGATCCACCGCTGACGCAGTTCACTATCACGGGACCTGGACCGTCGGCTCAACTGAGTTTACAAATTTCGACGTAAAAGACTCGGCCGCCGACAGCAATGGTTACGTGAATTCGATCTACCTGGGCGCGCTGGCGCGCAATTACGGGACGGCAGGTTTCTCAACCTACGGCGGCTATGCCGAGTATGTCCCTACCAAGTTTGTTGCATCGGTTCTCAAGTCGACGAATATCCCCGCGGATTCGTTCCGCGTGTACCTTCGAGGTGGCGCCGGCTCGACCGTCCCTGCGGTGGGCAATACGTTTCTGACGGGCTTTGTGGGAGCGGGCGCTGACGTCGCGATCAATTCCAGCGGCAGCGTCGTGTGGAACGCGATCTATGGCGAGTGGCAAAACCCCGGCGTCGTGATCGTCAAATCCGGGCTTCAGGTCTATTTCGGCGGTCCATCGACTGGTACGGCTCAGAGCAGCGCGGCGGCCAAGCTTAGGCGCGCACTGCTTCTCAAGCGGAAGCAGCAGCAGCTATTCTGAAACGGTCTCCCCCCCCCCACGCGGGGGCGTGGATTGAAACAAACAACCGGAGATAACAATGTCTAACAAAGCTCAAACATGGCAGGTAACGCCAGCACAATACGCCGCAATGGAAGCTCAATGCGCGGCGGCTGGCGTTTCCATCTCCGGCAACTCCGGCACAGCGAAGACGAGCGGCGTGACCGTGAGCTGGACTTACGACGGTTCTACTCTCAGCATCACCGTTCTTTCGGCTCCCCCGTTCTGCACTGGCATGGCTGAGCGGCAGATCGCGACGGCCGTCGAGCAGGCGCTGGTGTGAACAAGCCAGCGGCGTTAGTGGTTGCGGCGGCGAAGGCGGCCTGGTTCTGTGTGCTGGTCATTATCGGCAAGGCAAGCCTGAAAGATTTGAGCTGACTTTTTAAGGAAAACATGAAAACATCTGATGCGGGCAAGGTATTCATCGCAAAGAACGAGGGTCTATGCTTGACCGTGAGGCCCGATAACCGCGGGCCGCAGATCGGCCATGGCCACGATCTAACACCTGTTGAGCAAAAATCGCAGACCGTTTATGGGATTGACGTTTCGAACGGCATCACGCAAGCACAGGCCGACTTCATTCTCGATCAGGACATGGCCACGATCTATGATCCGGCGCTCGCGCGGATGCTTCCGCCAACGGCAACACAAAATCAGTGGAACGCTTGCGCAGACTTCATCTACAATGAGGGCGCCGCCCATTTCGCCACGATGCTGCACCATGGCTGGGACCAGGTACCCTTTCAAATGCCCGCGTGGGTCTACGGCGCAATCAACGGCGTAGAAACTAAACTACCGGGGCTGGTAGCGCGCCGCGCGGCGGAAGTCGTGTTGTTCACCTCGTAGGAGAGAGACACAATGATAAAGCCAGGTGCGTCAACTTCAACCAAGACGTCGACGGTTGCGCCAACAAAAACCTCCACCGTGGCTACACGGAATGCCACAGCGACAGCAACTGCGACCTCGAACGGAAAGGCTCCAGCCATCGCGATCGCAATGCCAAACGGGACGCAAGGCGAAAAGGCTATGGCTTAGAAAACAGCGGTAAAGCGCAAACTTAGCCAGGTGTAAAGAAATCAGAAGCCGCAGACCGCCCGGCGGCCGGAAATATCAACAAGTAGCGAAACGAGAGATGAGGAGTTTTTAATGAGCGAACAGATTTTCCAAGCCCAAGCCGACGGCAGTCTCACCGAGGTCAGCCTGCCCGAGTACCTCTGCCACAAAACCGTGCGCGCCGCCAAGATTATGGGCGTGGCGCTGAGCCCAACCCCCGGATTTCATCGCCTCGCACTCGCGGGCGCAGCTCATGTAGACGTCACCCGTCTGTGGTACAGCAGCAAAGCTCCCCAGGTCGGCGGCTACTATGTCCAGTACGAGGACGGCTGCAGCAGCTATTCACCCGCCGCGGCTTTCGAGCAGGGGTACACGCCGGTAGGCCAAGCGAACGAAAGCGGTGCGGTAGAAGCCCCCAGCACTCCTCTTTCAGTGCTGACTGCTCACATCTCTGGCAATCCTGGCGCGGATGTTGGACTTGAGACCACCTCATCCTCTCTCCCGGCAGACATTCCGGCCGATTCCCAAGTTGTGGTCATCGATCCGAAGCTGTCCAAGAAATATCCGGAGACCTACACTATCAGCCACGTCGAGTACATCAACAAGCGGGTTTACTACGGCGTGAAGGGACTCAACGAGATATTCCTGGCCAGTCAGTTGGCTATTGTCAAGCCTGCAGACAAAGAGAAGCCGAGCGCCGAGGATCTCGATGCAGTAGCACAAGAGAAGGCTGCGGCAGAGGCAACTGCTGGCGCGGAACAGACTGCTCTGGATGCCACAGGCGGTCAGCAGGGAGCCACAGAGCCCGACGGTGGAACGTTTGAGCCCGGAAGCGGAGCAGCCGACACCCAATGACACGCCTAACACGACGTATTCCCAGCGTGGCACTCATCACCACCGCCGAGATGGAGAACATCCGCGAGGAGTTGCAGCGGGTCTCTCAGCCGGGCACGGACCCGGTAGAGCAGGCTTCGGTGCTCACCTGGGCCCTGCAGTATGCCGGTGCCTACTTCAAGACGCCGCGGGGAAGTCTGAGGCGGGCTTTTCCAAAGGATATGCGCAAGATCAAGTTCAGTTAACAGCCAACAGGTATCAGCAGGGCAGCCTTCGCGGGCTGCCCTATTTGTTGGAATCGAAAAGGAGATTCAGATGCCGCAAACCAACCCAAAACGGACGTGGTATCCGGTCGCTGCAACGGGCGGTCTTTTTACCGTCATTCGTCTTACCACCTTCGCCAAATTCGTCGAGATTATTGAAGATCCAGCATTTACCTCAGGCGCTGCGCAGGGCCTTCAATACAACGCCCTTGATCCATTTGCGTTGTCGAGCAATATCACGCTCAACTCCGAACCGGCTGCTCCTACGGTGGGCCTGGCTGCTGGGAATTTCGCTCCCTCTCCGGCTGTGGCTGGCACTAGTGTTTCGTTTCCGCAATTGACGTTTGGTGACAAGCACAACATCCACAGCGGTACTCAGGCTCCGCTTGGCAATCCAGGCTCCGCCGGCAATGTCGACAGCCCTGGCGGAACAGCAACATTGGGCACTCCAATCGTGCAACTTCTAAGCGCCACCGCAACAGCCACCGGCGTCATCGTCAGTGAGTGGGCATAAAACATGACTTTTGGTTGGGTAACTCGCGAACAATACGAACGGCTGGAGCGGGACAACGACAACCTCAAAGCAGAGGTTTCCGAGTTGCGCGCGAAACTCGAAGCCGAGCTGCGCGCGCAGATCGGCAGTCGCCAGTTGAGCGAGTGGGAGTATCAGCCATCCCAGCCGGTTCTCGTTGCTCAGTCAGCCAGCCAAGCACAACCGCAGGCCGTCGCTCAGGTTCTGGAACTTCCTGCGGAACCCAAGAAAGAAGAGCCTCTGCATGTTGTGCCGCGGCCTCTAACTGGCATTGAGGTTGTAACTCGGGCGATGAATCACCGTAACCTGCATCAAGCGAAGGGATAGCATGGCGGCATTCACCATCAATCCGATAGGCAGGGCGGCAGATCCAGTCAGCGCCACAGCTGCGCCTGGAATGCAGAACCCGGCACTCAAGATGCCGACGACTGCCGGCGGCCAGGTGGACTATTTCTCTACCTTCGGCGTGACCGAAGAGGACAAGAACGAGCTTGTCGCGACAATCAGCCATCTCCGCTCGGGCTGGATGCAGGATCGCATGGAGAGGATCCGCGTTTGGATGCTCACCGTAATGATGGAGAAGGGTATTCAGTGGGTGGGATGGGACCAGACCGGCAACTGCTGGTTTGACGCGCTCGCCGAGATCCGCAACAACGGTCTGGTCGAGGACGGGGAAAGCGTTGAACTTGAGAAGTGGATGAACAATATCACTCTCATGTTCAAGCAGATATTCGTCGGCAACCTGACCCGCGCGATTCCAAAGAGTGTGGTTCGGCCCGCCAATGCCGAAAAGCCCAAGGACAGCCAGACGGCCAAAGCCGCGCAAGATCTGATCTCCATCCTTGATCGCAAGAACCAGGTGCGCAAGATGCTGCGCACCATCTACGAGTGCCTGTACACCTTTGGCTGCTACTTCCGCTACACCCGCGGTGTGCTGGACGGCATTGAAAACGGCTACGACGACGAAAACATCTTCGCCGATATGGAGATTCAGGCACCTGCGCGAATGAAGTGCATGAACTGCGGCCTGGAAACACCCATGGACAAGATTCAAGACCAGGGCCAGGGAATGATCCCCTGCCCAGGTTGCGGAACATCCATGGGCCCAGAGAGCTATTACGCTTCCGGCGAGGGCAACCGGACAAGTTTGCAGATCGCAGGCACAAAGAAGGTGCCGCGGGCGAGCGTAAAACAGACCGTCCACTCTCCGCTTGAGATCGACGTTTGTCCCAGCGTGAAAGAGTGGTGGCAATCACCCACGCTCAGCTATGACCGTGAAATCGCTTTTGGCGAGGCGCTGAAACTCTTCCCAACTTTCCGTCAGAAGATCTCCGCCGGCGCAACCGCCGAGACAACGCCGAACGCCGACTGGGAAAAGCTGATGAGGACTCAGTTAAAGTCGGTGACCTCAGGCTACGCCAGCGACCTCAATCAGAGCCGGCCGACGTACAGCGAGAACTGGCTCAACCCAACAGCCTATTGGGAACTGAATCACGAAGACTTTGCCAAGCGCATGGAAGCGACCTTCCCCGAGGGCTGCAAGGTTTCTATGATCGGCGGCGTGGTGGTGGATATCCGCCCGGCGGTGATGCGCCGCGAGTGGTCAAGCTGCCGTTTGTACGAAAGTTATGGTCCCTACTGTCCGTCAATCGGCGAGCGCGTAGTGCCGTTTAATCAGCGCTTCAATGCCGCCATGCAGATGCTCGACGACTGGATGCAGCGCGCCTCAACCGGTCTGAATGTGGCGGATGGTGCCCGGTTGGATCCCGACAAGGCAGACCAGCGCTCGCTGATACCGGGGCACATCTTCGCGATTCCGATGCGGGTCAACGGCGAAGCTCGACCCCTCAGCGAGGTTTTCGCCCACTACGATCTACCGCTGAACCCATCCGCATGGAATTATCCGCAGATGCTGATGACATTCTGCGAGCTGATCGCCGGGCTGCCGCCTCAGTCGTTCGGCGGCGGAACACAGGAAGGTGTGGAAACAGGCATGGGTCAGGCTCAGATGCTCGGCCAGGCCACAGCCGGGATGCAGCCCTACTGGGAAAATGTGAAGGACGAATGTGCGCAAGCCGCGCGCAATGCGATCGAGTGCACCAAGCAACTGATGCGAATTGGCGCCATGGACAAGATTTGGAATGCGGAGCAGGCAAAGGGCGCGGGCTGGCGCAACCAGCAGGTTGACTGGAGCCAGATGGACGGCGAGGTTGAAGTCTTCAGCGATGAAGATCAGGGTCTGCCCACCTCTCCCGACGAACTCCGCCAGAGCTACATCACCATGTTCAAGGAGTTGACCAGCAACAATCCGGCGGCTCAGGCATGGTTTGCGGTGCCGGAAAACGCCGATGCAGTGCTTTCCGCCATGCTGCCCGGTTCCGTCAATCCCGACGCCGCCCAGGTTGCCAAGACGCAGATCGACATCCAGACGTTGCTTTCGAAGCCATGGGATGTGGCAATCGATCCCCAGACCGGCGCGCAGACCAAGAAGCTTCCGGTCATGCCCGACAAGAACTTCGAGGATTACACCATTGCCAAGAAGGAGGTTAGCCGCTATGCACTGACCGAGTGCGATCTCAGGAATACCGATCCCGAGGCCTGGGACCGGCTGAATGCTTACTACGACGCATTGGAGGATATGGACGCCCAGGTTGCCGCCGAGCGCGCCCAGCGCCAGCAGAAGGTGAACGCCGCCGGCGCGCCGCCCAGCAAAGGTCCTGATCCTTCGACACAGGCAACCCTGCAGGAATTGCAGAAGCTTGCCCTGGGAATGGCCGACCGGCTGAGTCAGATTGCCATGATGGATCCAGCGATGACCAAAGGAACCGCCAACGCCCAAGTCTCCGGAGCCAAGGAGATTATCGATTCGACCTTGAAGGCCACGGAAGCCATGGCCGGAGCAGGTAAGTAACCGCACCGCCAGAACCGCCAAAGAGAGGAAACCATGGACCCTGTAACATCCGTACCAGCATCATCCGCACCTGCCGCGCCAGCGCCCGCTCCGGTAACCCCGGCACCGGCCCCCGCTGTACCCTCCGTACCCGCTGCGCCCGCTCCTCCAACTCCAGCCGCACCTGAAGCTCCGACCGCGCCGGCACCTGCAGCGCCCAGCGAACAGCCGGACTCTTCGAAGTATCCGAACACCGAAGAGGGCGTTGAGCAGTTCATCGAAGCAAACGAAAAGTGGAAGCAAGAGCACCCTGACGAAGCCACCAAAGCGGCCGAAGCCGCAGCCAAAGAGGCAGAGAGCCAGGAGCCCGGCGCGCAGCCCGTGGAAGCTCCCAAACCACCCGAGGAGCCAAAGCCAGCAGAAGAACCGCAACCGGGCGAGAAGCCCCCCGAGCCCACAGCGGCAACCCCGCAAGCGCTCGACGATTGGACAGCCAAAGATCCGGCCTTCAAAGCCGCGCTTGATGCCAACCCCACACTCAAAGGCGAGATCATGGCCACGGCGCGCGCGGCGGAGGCGGCCAAGCCAATTCTCTCGATTGTCCCAACGGTTGAAGAGGCAAAATTTGCCGTTGATAATGCCAACCGGATTCTGACGCTCGAACACAAGTTTGCACTGGCACCCGAATCTCCAGAGATGGCCGAGGCGGCCTTCAATGACTTTGTTGGCCTGTTCAACGTGGTTGATGAGAAGGGACAGCCGGTAAAAGCCGCCGACGGCACGCCGCTAATGACGGAAAGTTTCGACTTTCTGAGCCGCAAGCTGACCACCGGAGCGTTGACTGGCTTTACTAAGGATGCCAAAGAATCCCTGGCGGCACTTAAAGCGAAGGTTGAGACCGGAGTCTATCCCAGCGAAGAGGCCAAAGCCGCGGACCAGGCCCTGCTCGAAGACACCGATTACAAGATCAAGGCCTTCGAATATGTGGCTGAACTGCTAGGCCAAGAGGACGCGGAAAACGCTCTGCCGGAACTTCCGCCCGATGCCACGCCAGCCCAGAAGGCTTTTCAGGAGCAACTCAAAGTCCAGCAGGCTGAGCTGAACAAGAACAAGCAGACCAACACGCGGGCAGCCCGCGTTCAGGCCCGCGCCGAGTTTGAGTCCAGAATCAACACAAACTGGGGCAATGGAGTTGGCGAGTACATCGACAATACCCTCAAGGCGATGCGCGAGCGCGGCGAGGTCATCCCCGACGTGGTGCTGGAGCAGAAGTA
>Ga0182013_10009638_pt1 | contig 10136 bp, 7 predicted proteins | sample 612S2MmetaG_FD_120487 | JGI IMG/M metagenome (GOLD analysis project Ga0182013, IMG submission 120487) | Permafrost microbial communities from Stordalen Mire, Sweden - 612S2M metaG | ecosystem: Environmental > Terrestrial > Soil > Wetlands > Permafrost | place: Sweden: Stordalen | collected...
ACTCTGCTTTCCGTCTTGCGCAACCGACTGAATCTGACCGGGACCAAGTACGGCTGCGGGGAAGGCCAGTGCGGAGCCTGCACCGTGTTGCTAGACGGGCGAGCGACCCGTTCCTGCCTGGTTTCCGTTGAGTCGGCGGCGAATGCCAAGATCGTCACCATCGAGGGTCTGGAGCAGGATGGGAAGCTCAGCCCCGTCCAGCAGGCATTCCTTGACGAGGGCGCATTCCAATGCGGCTACTGCACCTCGGGGATGATTCTCGGTGCAACATCTCTGCTGCATGAGCAGCACAATCCCACGGAAGAACAAATCGTTGAGGCGATGGAGGGGCACATCTGCCGATGCGGTACCTACCCCCGCATTGTCGATGCGGTCAAGCAAGCTTCCCGCTTGCTGGCCCAGGGGGTAGGCCAATGAACCGTCGCCATGCACCCACGACAGAATCTGAACAGAGCATTTCGCCAAACCGGTCCGGCACATCCACATTGGACCGTCGCGACTTCCTGACAGTCCTGGGAGGTGGGTTGCTGATTTGTTTCACCCACACTTCCACGTGGGCGCAGGAGTCGGGGCGGGCATTCGGTGGCCACGAGCTTCCGAAAGAGCTAAGCGCGTGGCTCCATATTGCGGCCGATGGCCGAGTCAAGGTGTTTACCGGCAAAGTCGAGGTGGGGCAGAACATCCGAACTTCGCTGGCCCAACTGGTCGCCGAGGAGTTGAGAGTTCCATTCGACACCATCACCATGGTGATGGGCGATACCGATCTGACTCCCTGGGACATGGGTACCTTTGGAAGCCGCACGACTCCAACCATGGGACCGCAGTTGCGCACCATGGCCGCGGCCGCTCGCCAGATGCTTATTGAGGTCGCCGCTGAGCGCTGGCATGTAGCCCCGGCCGGCTTGTCATCCGCTGAAGGCAAAGTTACCGATCCTCTGAATTCTCGATCTCTTCCTTACGGCGAAATTACCCGCGGCAAGGAGCTGGTAAAGACTGTCTCCAACGCCGAGAGCCTCACGGCTGTTACGCAATGGAAGATTGCTGGAGCCGCTGTTCCCAAAGCTGAGGGGCGCGACTTCGTGACCGGGAAACACAAGTATCCCTCTGACATTTCCTTGCCTGAGATGATGTTTGGCGCGGTGCTTCGTCCGGATGGATTTAACGCGACTTTTGTCTCGGTCGACACCGGCATCACGGAAAAGCTTCCCGGCGTGAAACTTGTCCGCGACGGGGATTTCGTTGGGGTGGTTGCTCCCGATGCTTTCACTGCGCAGCACGCGCTGTCGACAATCCAGGCAAGATGGGATGTGCCCGCGCAACCCTCGAATCAGGGCCTTTTCGCGTACCTGAAGAACAATCCCGAGACTGACCAAGGCGATGGCCCGGAGCACGTCTCCGGTTCAGTAACGCAGGCCATGGCAGCCGCGGACTTGAAGCTGGAGGAGCAGTACACTGTCGCCTATATAGCCCACGCGCCTCTTGAACCGCGCGCCGCTGTGGCCGAGTGGACGGACGGCAAGCTGACCGTTTGGACTGGAACCCAGCGTCCATTCGGTGTCCGTGACGAACTCATGCAGGCGTTTCACTTGCCTTCTGCTCAGGTGCGCGTGATTCAACCCGATATGGGCAGTGGTTACGGAGGCAAGCATACCGGCGAAGCGGCGATTGAAGCGGCTCGCCTGGCCAAAGCCGCCGGCAAGCCAGTCAAGGTTGTCTGGTCGCGGAGCGAAGAATTCACCTGGGCGTATCTCCGCCCCGCCGGGCTCATTGAGATCAAGGCTGGCGCACGGCGGGACGGAACCCTGGTTGCCTGGGAGCATCACAACTACAACTCGGGTCCCGCCGCCATCGGCACTCCGTACAACGTGGCAAATCAGCTTATTGAATACCACGCGGCGAAGACTCCTTTGCGCCAAGGCTCCTATCGCGGTCTTGCCTCGACAGCCAACCACTTCGCGCGCGAGTCACACATGGACGGCATGGCCCACATCGCGGGCATGGACCCGCTGGAGTTCCGCCTGAAGAACCTGACCGACTCCAGATTGCAGGCCGTCTTCCAGGCCGCAGCCACCAAATTCTCATGGGGCCGATTGAAGTCCACGCCCGAGCGCGGCTTTGGCTTTGCCGGCGGTGTGGACAAAGGAGGCTATGTCGCCACATGCGCCGAGGTGGAGATTGATCCGGCCACCAAGCGGGTGAGAATCCGCCGTGTCATTCAAGCCTGGGATTGCGGCGCCATCGTGAATCCTGACGGTCTGCGCAATCAGCTCGTGGGAGCCATTGTTCAGGGCATCGGCGGCGCACTCTTCGAGAGAATCCTCTTTGCCAATGGCCGGATACTGAACCCGCATTTTGCGCAATACCGCGTTCCCCGGTTCAGTGACACGCCGCAGATTGAGATCGTCCTGGTAGACCGCAAGGACTTGCCTTCGGCAGGCGCTGGCGAAACCGGCCTCGTGGGCCTGGCTCCCGCGGTTGGCAACGCAATCTTTGCCGCTTCGGGGATACGCCTGCCCAAAATGCCCATGGCGCCACAAAGCGGAGTTCCTGGAGAACCAAGTTTCCGCAGTTGACTGGCGAGGCAGGGAACACTCTGAACGTCCAATCTCAGAGCCAGTTTAAGAAGGCTTACAGACAACCGGGCACTTCGCCAGCAATGCTGGCGATAAAGCAAATGCAAGAAACGTATCCGTAGTTTGAAACTGCCGCGACCAATCGGTCGTTTCCTACCTAGTGCGTGTGGTCGGTGGCCGAACGCCGCTGCGGATGGACAGGAGTAACGGCAGCAGGATCGGAAGACTGGTTGGATGTATAGCGGTATGCCGGCGATCCAAATTCATCCGTGATCCACTCGCCGAAGTGCCCAGATCCGAATGCCTTTGCATCGGTAGGCCCAGGCAACACCCCTGCCGCATCCCAGGCAAATGCAGTCGCCCACCGAGGAAGGTCAAGCCTTTGCGAGAGACCGATCGCCCCTAGACCCACAAACTGACGCCGGTTCATGCTCGCCCCCAATCTCGTCTACGCACAAATTCAGGGAGGAACAACCGTAGTTGAGCAGAGCGCGGCAAGCCACAGTTTTTCCCATTCTGATTCGGCCGCCATCTTCTGCAATGCCCAGCCTTTTCGGAGTGAACGGTCTTCTTCTTGGATTGTTTTGGCTTGCAATCTTCCTCAGGAGCTATAGCATTGTTGCGTCGCCAATCACCCAATTGAGCTTCCGATTCGAACCCTGCTGCAGGACTTGCGCTACGCGTTGCGCCTGTTGGCCAAGTCGCCCGGCTTTGCCGCCGTGGCGATTCTGACCATGGCGCTGAGCATCGGTGCGACGACGGCAATCTTCAGCGTGGTCGACGCCGCGCTCTTGCGCCCGTTGCCCTATCCCCAGCCGGAGCAACTGGTGCGCATCGAAGATGATCTCATGGGCACCGGTGCACGGAATGTAGGGATGTCCGTGCCGGAGTGGAAGGATTTCGAGCGTTCCGGCATATTTCAATACGTCTCGCCCGTAGACATCTCGTCGGTCAACCTCACCGGCTCATCGAAGCCGGAGCGTGCTAGTGGCGCCGTGGTTGGGCCAGGTTACCTGGCGCTGCTCGGGGTAAAGCCGGAACTGGGCCGCTGGTTCGATCCTTTGGACCAGACTCCGGGATTCACCATGGAAGTGGTGATCAGCCATGAATTGTGGCAGCAAAACTTTGGAGGCGATCCACACATTTTAGGCAGAAGTCTGCGCCTCGACAATGATGTATATCGTGTCATCGCCGTCATGCCTCCCGGTTTCCGTCATCCTGGCCGAACGATTGAGCAAAGGAGCGCAACAACCTGGGGGGCTACGGGCTGGGCCGCCCCTCCCACCCCACCGCCGGTGCGCGAATCGCGATTCCTTCCTGAGCCCATCGCTCGGCTCAACCCTGGACTGACCGTGGCCCAGGCGCAGAGCCGGCTGGATGCGCTGGTTGCATCGTTGCAACAGCAATATCCGGCTGACTACCCGCCCGAGAGCGCTTGGCATGTGCAGCTCGTCCCGCTCAAGGAGAGCGTGGTCGGAGACGTTCGCCAGCCGCTGGTGTTGCTGCTGGGTGCGGTGGGGTTGGTGCTTCTAATCGGCTGCGTAAACGTGGCCAACCTTTTGCTTGCGCGCGCCAGCGCCAGGGGCCGCGAGATGGCGGTGCGACAAGCGCTGGGAGCGGCCAGAACGCGCCTCGTGCGGCAATTGCTCACCGAGAGCCTGCTCCTTTCCCTCCTGGGCGGAATCGCAGGGATAACGATTCTCCTCTGCACGCAGGGGCTGTTGCAGCGCATGGTGCCGGAGAGCCTGCCGCGGCTGAGTGCGATTTCGATCAACTGGAGCGTATTGCTCTTCGCTCTCATCGTGTCCCTGGCCGCCGGCGTACTCTTCGGCCTTGCTCCCGCGCTCCAGGCCGGCCGCCTCGATCTGACCCGCGCGCTCAAGGCCGAAGGGCGAGGCACAACCGGTTCCGGAGAGCAGGCGAGGACCCGCCGGCTCCTGGTCGTCACGGAGTTTGCGCTCTCCGTTGTGATCATGATTGCCGCAGGACTTCTGCTGCGCAGTTTCTGGAATTTGATGGGGGCGCACTTGGGGTTCAATCCGCAGAGCGCCATGGTTGTCCGCACCTGGCTGCCCGTCCCCAACGATCCCAGGACCGACATCTATGGGACGCCCGCTCAGGAAGCACCACTGATTCGGGAAATCCTTCGCCGCGGCAGGACTCTGCCGGGTGTCAAGGAAGTTGCGGTCGGCAGCCTCGAGTCCTTGCCCTTGAATCACGATCCGAACCTCGTTCCAATCGGTTTCGAGGGACGAGACGTTCGGAGTAACCAACCGCCCCTGGTCGAGGGATCGAGCGTCACACCCGAGTATTTTCACCTGCTCGGAATTCCTCTTCTCCGCGGCCGCTTGTTCAACGATCAGGATAACGACAAAGCGCCTTTGGTTGCCGTCGTCAATGACGCGTTTGCCCGCGCCTACTGGCCCAACGAAGATCCCCTTGGCAAGCGCATCAAACTGGACACGATCCAGCTCGACGGCCTCACGGCGGCCTGGCGCACCGTGGTCGGCGTCGTCGCGGATGCCCGCACCGAATCGCTGGAACAAGCAAGTGTTCCGCAAATCTACCGCTGCCAGTATCAGACGATGGACAAAGATCTGGCGATTTTCCTGCGCGGGCACCTGGACTCCGGCGCGATTCCCCAACAGGTGCGCGGACAAGTGCAGTTCATCAACCCCGAGCTTCCTGTCTTCGGAGCGGCCAGGCTCTCCGACGCCGTCTCCGGGTCGCTCGCGCAAAGACGATTCTCCATGAACATGATTCTTTTATTCGCCCTCACGGCCCTCTTCCTCGCTGCACTGGGAATCTATGGAACCATCTCCCTTCTCGTCAGCGAGCGCACACATGAGATCGGGATTCGCCTCGCGCTCGGAGCCACCGAGGAAATATCCTGCGCATGATCCTGCGTCAGGGATTGGAACTCGCAATTGCCGGCGCTGCCGTGGGACTTATCGGCGCGCTCATCGTCTCGCACCTCATGGCCGGTTTGCTTTATGGAGTCTCATCAACCGATCCATTAACCTTCGCAGGAGTCAGCCTCCTGCTGACAGCCGTCGCGCTCGCGGCCTGTTACATCCCCGCACGCCGAGCCATGCGCGTTAACCCCATCGTCGCCCTCCGCTACGAATAGCCATTCCCGTAAACGCTCGCCGCCATCGGCTTCTGCACCTTCCTCTTCTGTCCTAAAGCCTGTGCTTTGAGCTTGAGTTAGCGTCAAATTTCCGAGGCGCTGCTCGAGCTCGGATTAGTCCTGACTAGGCGGCTTATCGCAAGGTTTCCACGAGACCCTAATTGCTCCAGGCGCAGGATCGAACGTGCCCATCTCAAAGTGTGGCTGACCGGATCCCCTGCCATGCTGCGGCGAGGTGGTACAGGCACAAACAGCACGCACGCGATTTAGCCTCTTTACGCAGCGCCGATCATTGTAGCTTCCTTGATTGCCACATTCTTTATTCAAAAACACAGACGAGAAATTTACAGTTTTCAGAAAATAACGGCGGAAAACGTGGTTTAGGTCGAGAGAGCTCTAGGCCGTGCGTATATTCGCTTCACTTCTTCGTGGTTGCGCGGGCGGGAAAAACGCTCGAGCCCGATCGGACGATTTGTAATGGGAAGTCGGCATGTGAAAAGGTTTCCCACAAGAACCGAGATTGTTTCGAGCGGTGTAGCGCGCAGACACGGGCAATCGGGACCACGGCGATCCAAGAGCCAGAGCCGTATGTGAAAGGTGACCGAAATAGTTGTGAATCGAGAACGCGGCCGGCTCCATCAATACGTGTTTGGTTGAGAGCTGTGAAAATGGTCAACGGTCGCAAGATGTCTAACCTCTGGCGGAGCCCATTTGCCTCGATTCGCAGAGGGGCGTTCTCTATAGAAGTTCTTGAGCTCCGCGTAAATCTGCTCGCGTTCGACGCGGAGCAGTGTGAGTACCCGCTGACGGTTCGCTTCGCTTGCTGCCATAAAGTACACCCATTGAAGCAATGGTCAATCCGTTTCACCCGAACTGTATGGTCAATCTTGCTCTCTGCTCGAATGGCTTACTCATTTACGGACAAATCTGTCCCCACCACCCATTGTGCGGACCGGGACCGCTCTCGCGTTGAAGAATACCGGATTTGGCAATCCGGAACGCCACGAATAAGGAGCCTCCTACAGGAGTACAATCTCGCCATGATCGATGGGGCAGAACAACTCGTTGCAGGTTCAAGGACACTGGAGTTGTGGCGGATTTGTTCCGGCGAGGCGCCTTCCGCAACTCCCTGCCATCTCTCTCTTGGCAAGCGGCGGATGAATTGCTGAGTGTCGCAAAAACGACTGACTGCTTGGCTCTGCAAAACGACGAGCTCTTTGTCACTGTCCTTGAGAAATACTTGGACGCAGTGTCTGCGGTGTGCACCTTGGCTCTGATAACGGCTCCGAGTTCGTGACCAGGGATCTGCTCAATTGGCTGGAGGGCAGAAAGCCGCGGTTATTCCAAAGTGGGCCTGGGCTTAGGAGGTCAATTTATGGACGAAATTCGCGGGATGACTGGAACGCGCGCAGCTCGGATCGTGCTGGCCGTTGTGGTGTTTATTGCGATCACCTCCGCAATCGGGTTCGTTGCGTGCAAGAAGGAACGCAGCGAGAAGCCCACCGATTCGGCGTCGCAGAGCGCGGCCGGTTCGCTCACCGAACTGACCAGCCGGAATGCTTCCACCGTTGGACAGGCTTTTCATGTTGCGAATGGAAATAATGCCTCGATCGACGGTGGCAACAGTTATGCGCATGTCGAGTACGCTCCCGTTGTAAAGACGTTCGACCACTCCGAGTTGCAGTCTTCGCTGCTGGGCGTCAGCAGCGATGGGCATGGATTCGTATTCCAGCACGCAAGCCCCGGGATTAAAGCGTTGAAGGCCGGCGACGTAATGATGGTGAAAGGAGAGCTGGCTGCCAAGGTTGTTGGGGCGGTAACGGACCAGGACCAGACATTGGTATTGGTCGATCAGGCCTCCCTGCACGACGTGGTGAAATCCGGCGAAATCAAGATGGATCTGCCGGTCCGCTTCCATGGATCGGGCAAATTCGCGCGGCGTGAAAGCCGGCCATTCGCCTCGACAGTGTTGGATCTTCTGGAGACCCCGGTTCAGGCCCAGCAGATTCCTGTAGGGACGAAAATCGCCGGATGGACCGTTGCCAAATGGTCGATGACAGCCGCGGATAACGAGGCGGATTATGACCTTGTCATGGTCAAATCGGAAGGAGGCTTCGAGGCATGGGTCGGCATGAAAGGTTGGATCGGGAACTTCGATATCTCCTCCGACCTGTCGATGCAGGGCGGCTCCAGCGGCGTTCTTTCGCAGATTGCCGCCAAGGCATCCAATCTGTCGGGGTTCGTCACCGTGGAATGGGAGATCGGAAAGTCCACTCCGGGAGTCTGGGACACGGAGGATCGCGTAAAGCTGCCGGCAGGAATCAGCATTCCCCTGGCCCCCTTTCTCGGCGGGATGCCGCTCACGCTGGACATCAGCTCCGCGGTCTTGGTCCACCCGGGTCTGACCGGCAACAATGAGTTTGCCCACGGCGGCTTTAACGTATCGTTTTCCGGAGGTGGGAACTTTCAAAGTCCGAGCAGTGGGGATCTTTCTGGAACTGGCTCGATGTCGATCAAGGACCAGATTACGGTCAGCAATTCCATTTCGCCCATCGCACCAAACGCGATGCTGATCGCTTTTTGCGCCCCACGCATTGAGTTGCGCTATGACGTTTTGGGTCCGTTCGCGAATGCGCTCGGATCCGCCGGAGGAGTGGTTGACAAGGTTTACAACCGACTGCTGGGTCTGCTCCCGCCGACCGTGCAGAACGGAATTGCAAACTCGCCGTTGAGCAAGATGACGCCGAGCAACTTTCTTAAATCCAATGCCGATGTCTATCTTGAGTTTGTAGTGACGGGCGGAGTTACCCACTCCGCCTCCGCGTCCCTGTTCCAATGTACAAGCACCACGATCGTCTATGCTCTGAAGGCAGGGGCGGCGGCCGATCTATTCGGATTAACCAATGGGGCGGCGGTCGAAAAGGAACTATTCAAACATGGGAACTATTTCTGGGATCCGCCCACTGAGGCATGCAAGAAAAATTCCTCTTGAAGAAGTGCCCCAGAGACTCGCCGTCCTGAACCGGAAGCATCCTCAGCCGCGGCTTTTTGGTTCTGAGAAATTGTTCTGGGTGTTGCTGAGACGGCCGTGGTGTGGATGGAAACAGGCGTTGCTAATTGTTCAACCGGAAACTGTTGTGCGATGGCATTCAATCGGTGCCTTAATGGCCGAATAAGCTCAGTTGTTTAGGGAATCACCAATTGATACTCAGGTAACACAGTCACTCCCAAGATGCTTGCTCCGTCGTTCTGAATTTTCTCGGTGGCAAAACTGTCAAGCACGACCTTGGAGCGATCTCGCCATGCAAAGACGGTGATACTCAAGCTATTGGCCTCGACTTGTTGCCGAAAACGTTTGAGCCCGATGCACCATGGCATTCCGTTGTAAAAGTCGTCGGTAAGCAGGCGGCCCGCGGCATTTAGGTCACCATTGTCACCAGGCCATTTGGGAGATTTGTCACACTGCACAGCCATTGCGGGAACAACGGATCGTTAATCGATGTGCTGCTCGGTATCTGGTAGCCGTAGCTCTTGGCCTTCGCGTTCGTCGGCGTAAAGTTGGCAATCACTGTCGCCATGCAAGCCAGGACGCTGGCGTAATTTCCGCAACTTGGTGCACTTGGAGCAACTGGATTGACGAAGTTGGGATCTATCCCAAAGATGTTACTGGATGCATAGGAGAGTCCCGCACTGTTGCTAATCCCGTTGTTGGTTCCGCTAGCCGCGTGGCCCCACTCCTGTTGCATATTGTCTGTGGTTGTGGGCGCAGCTTGGGAACGATAGCCAACCGCGAGGAATCGATAGAATCGACTGTTCCAGTCGCTTGACTCGTTCTCCCATGTGCTGCACTTGGTTCAGACAGTCCAGCAGAGTGGCTTCCCGCGCAGGATGCGTGTAATGGACCTGCTGGATCCCTCGAATTATCTTTCCGTCCACGCCTTCAGTCCCAGTGGAGGACGCTGGCCCGTGCGAAGCAGGAATTTGGTTAGCCGATGCCGTGCTCGCAGTTGATCCTGCTCGGCCGCCTCACGCGCCCGGACAAGATCGCGCAGGGATTCCGAGTCCTCGTCCGGAACCCAGACCGCCGTCAGATCGTCGAAGCGGTGATTGCGTGCCAGCTTCAGTGCATCCAGCCGGTCCGTCTTGACGCGCTCGCCTGGCTTCTTCGGAACAAGAGTTGGCGCAACAACCGCGCACTCAACTCCCAACTGAGTCAACTGCCAATAGAGTACGAAGCCCGTCGGGCCGGCTTCGTAACAGGCCCGCAGCTGCTCAACGGGACCAAGCTTCTTGATCAGCTTCCGGATGACGGTAAGCGTCCAGTCATCCCCACTGGACTGAGGGCTGAGGTTCGAGCGAGTCTGAGGCCATGGGAGAGGCAAGGACTCGTGTCCGATGGCCGATTGCCGATAAGCGGCGCATCGTTGAGCTGA
>Ga0182013_10009643_pt1 | contig 10130 bp, 7 predicted proteins | sample 612S2MmetaG_FD_120487 | JGI IMG/M metagenome (GOLD analysis project Ga0182013, IMG submission 120487) | Permafrost microbial communities from Stordalen Mire, Sweden - 612S2M metaG | ecosystem: Environmental > Terrestrial > Soil > Wetlands > Permafrost | place: Sweden: Stordalen | collected...
CTTCGTCTCCATCGACGACTTCGAGTCCGCCGAATGGAACACCGCCGCCCTGGGCAAGACCAAGCTGAAGCTGTCGCACGAACTGCTGGGCAAGCTGCAGGACCGCTTCGGCAAGGGCGGCATGCTGCATTTCGGCCAGGGTAAATGGTACCCGGGCGAGCCTCTGCCGCGCTGGGCGTTGGGCCTTTTCTGGCGCAAGGACGGCAAGCCGGCGTGGCGCGGCGGGCCGGTCGAGGCCAAGGGCAAGAAGGTTTCTGTCAAGGACGCCAAGGACTTGATCGAACGGCTGGCGGTCCGGCTGGGACTCGACCCGGCCAACATCCTGCCGGCGCGCGAGGACCCGCTGTATTGGATCAAGAACGAGAACGACCTGCCTCAAGGCGTGTCCCTGAGCGACGAAGCTTTGGACGACGCCGAGGCGCGCGCCGGCCTGGCCAAGGCCATGGCGGGAGGCTTGAGCAAAGCCAAGGGCTATGTGCTGCCGATCCGGCGCGCCTTGTCCAAAGCCGAAGGCAAGGGCTGGGTCAGCGAACCTTGGCGGTTCAAGCGGGGCGGCCTGTTCCTCCTGCCTGGGGATTCGCCCCTCGGCCTGAGGCTGCCCCTGGCCAGCCTGCCCGAGGTCAAGCCGGAGGACTACCCCTATATCGTCCCGGTCGATCCCTACGAGGAGCGCGGCCCCCTGCCCAGCTTCGACGAGGCGTTCTCGGCAGCCCCCCCTCCCTCCAAAACCCCCCCCAATTCCAAGCCCGCCATCGTGCGCACGGCGCTTTCGGTAGAGCCGCGCGAGGGGGCTCTGTTTGTATTCATGCCGCCGGTGGCGCGTTTGGAGGACTATCTGGAATTGGTGGCCCACCTGGAGGCCGCCGGCCTGGACCTGCCCATCCGGATCGAGGGCTACACCCCGCCGGACGACAAGCGCATGGGCGTGCTCAAGGTGACCCCCGATCCCGGCGTGATCGAGGTCAACGTCCATCCGGCGGCGAACTGGGACGAGGCGGTCGCCATCACCACCGGTCTTTACGAAGACGCCCGCGCCTGTCGCCTGGGCGCCGACAAGTTCATGATCGACGGGCGGCACACCGGCACGGGCGGGGGGGCCCATGTGGTTCTGGGAGGAGAAAGTCCGGCCGACTCGCCCTTCCTGCGCCGGCCCGACGTGCTCAAGAGTCTGCTGCTGTTCTGGCAGCGACATCCATCCCTGTCCTACCTGTTCTCCGGCCTGTTCGTGGGGCCGACCAGCCAGGCGCCGCGAATGGATGAGGCCCGCCACGACACGCTCTACGAGCTGGACATCGCCCTTTCGATGATCGGACCGCCAGGCAAGGGCGAGGCGCCGGCCCCTTGGCTGGTCGACCGGCTGTTGCGAAATCTTTTGATGGACGTGTCGGGCAATACCCATCGCACCGAGATCTGCATCGACAAGCTCTATTCGCCCGATGGCCCCACCGGGCGACTGGGGCTCCTGGAATTCCGCGGCTTCGAGATGCCGCCGGACGCGCGCATGAATCTGGCCCAGCAACTGTTGATCCGCGCCATGGTCGCCTGGTTCTGGAAGACGCCGCAGAAGGGCAAGCTGGTGCGCTGGGGCGCCGCCCTGCATGACCGCTTCATGCTGCCCCATTTCGTGTGGGCCGACTTCCTGGAGGTGCTGGCCGAGCTGCGGGAAGCCGGCTACCCCTTCGATCCGCATTGGTACGAGGCCCAGCGCGCGTTTCGCTTCCCGGTGCACGGCGAGGTCCGTTACGGCGGCGTGGCGCTCGAACTACGCCACGCGCTCGAGCCCTGGCACGTGATGGGCGAGGAGGGCGCGGGCGGCGGCACGGTGCGTTTCGTGGACTCCTCGGTGGAGCGGCTGCAGGTCCTGGCGTCCGGCTTCAACGCCGAGCGGCACGTGATCACCTGCAACGGCCGACCGCTCCCAATGACCTCCACCGGCGTATCGATGCAGGCCGTGGCGGGCGTGCGGTTCAAGGCGTGGAAACTGCCCAGCGGCCTGCACCCGACCCTGCCGGTGAACAGCCCCCTGACCTTCGATGTGGTGGATAGCTGGAACGATCGGTCGCTAGGCGGGTGCGTTTATCACGTCGCCCATCCCGGCGGACGCAGTTATGATACATTCCCCGTCAATTCCTATGAGGCGCAGGCCCGCCGCAAGGCTCGGTTTCAAGAGCATGGACATAGTCCAGGGACCATTGTTCCGCCGCCGCTTGAGCCGGCCAATGAATTTCCTATGACGCTCGACCTAAGGACAAGTTTTGGCCGCTAATTCCGCCAGCGCGACCGTCGGGCGCGACGATCTCCCGCCCGCCGCGGCCGAAAGGCTGTCCGGCTGGCTGAGGGATTATCGACCGTTCGCGGGCATACCGGACGAACTGATCGATCCGATGGGATGGCCGCGCGACTATTGGCTGAACTTTCTGGGTTCATTCGCCGAATACCCCGAGGGGGAGTTCAAGAGCCGCTTTAGCCTGTCCACCAAGCATATCCGCGATACCGGCGTTTCCTACCGCATCTACGGCGAAGACAACGAACGCGCCTGGCCGCTCAACCCCCTTCCCTTGATCCTGGGAGAGCAGGAGTGGTCGCAAATCGCCGCCGGCGTGGAGCAGCGCGCGAGGCTCATGGAGGCGATTCTCCAAGACCTGTATGGCGAGGCGAGTCTGGTGCGCGACGGCGCCCTGCCCGCGGCCGCGGTGACCGGCAGCCCGGACTTCATCCGCGCGATGCGCGGAGTTAAACCGCCCGGGGGCCGCTACCTGCAGCTCTATGCCGCCGACCTGGGCCGCGGCCCCGACGGACGCTGGTGGGTGCTGGACGACCGAACCCAGGCCCCCTCCGGCGCCGGCTACGCGCTGGAGAACCGCCTGGTTCTGTCACGCGCCTATCCCAATCTGTACAACAACGCCAACGTACAGCGGCTCGCCTCCTTCTTCGACGGCATGCGCCAGGGTTTGGCCCAAGCGGCGGACAGCAACGAGCCGCGCATCTGCCTTCTGACGCCCGGCCCCTTCAGCGAGACCTACTTCGAGCAGGCGCACCTGGCGCGCTACCTGGGCTTCCTGTTGGTCGAGGGCGACGACCTGGTGGTGCGCGAGGGGCGCGCCTATGTGCGCACCATCGCCGGCCTCAAGCGCGCCGACGTACTGCTGCGCCGGGTGGACGCGGACTTCCTCGACCCCCTTGAGCTCAACGGCGCTTCCAAACTCGGCGTGCCGGGCCTGCTGGAGGCCATTCGCGAGGGCGGGGTCGCCGTACTCAACATGCCCGGGTCCGGCGTGCTCGAGTCGCGCGCGCTGCTGGGCTTCCTGCCTAAGCTGAGCCGGCGGCTACTGGGCGAAGAGCTCTTGACGCCCAATGTGGCCACCTGGTGGTGCGGCCAGTCGTTGGAGCGTGCGCTGGTTGAGCGCGAAATGGACACCGTGGCCATCGCCAGCGCCTTCAATCAGCCCGCCGGCGATTCCTTCGCCAAGCCCCGCTTGATGGCCGATCTGTCGGAGGCGGAGCGCCGGACCTTCCTGCAGCGCTTCCAGGATCGGCCTGAGGATTTCGTGGGCCAGGAGGTGGCGCGTCTATCCACCACGCCGGTGCTGCGCGACGGGCGGCTGGAGCCGGCGGCTTTTGTGCTGCGCGTCTATGCAGCCTGGACGCCGCAAGGCTTTAGCATCATGCCCGGCGGCTTTTGCCGCACGTCCGACCGGCCCGATATGCGGGCCATCTCCATGGGCGAAGGCGCGCGCACGGCGGACGTTTGGGTGATATCCCAGGCGCCGGTGGAGCGGGTTACGCTGCTGACCGCGAGAGACGAGGTCAAGGTCCAGCGGATCACCGGGCACTTGCCCAGCAGGGCCGCAGACAACCTGTTCTGGCTGGGCCGTTATCTGGAGCGGGCCGAGGCCACCTTGCGCCTGGTGCGCAGCCTGTGCACCAGCCTGATGGACCCCGAGGCGGCTCTGCACACCGCCGGCGAAACCCTCTCTCGCCTGCAACAATTGCTGATCGGCGGCGGCGCACTGCAGGAGGAGGCTATGGGCGAACGGGCGGTGGACGCCGCCCGCAGCGCCCTGCACGACGAAGAGGCGGCCGGCTCGGTGATCCAGTTGGTGCGCTCCTCGCATCGCACCGCCGCCAGCATGCGCGAGCGGCTGTCGGCCGACTTCTGGAGCCTGCTGCTAAACCTTGAGAACCGCCTCAGCCGGGGCCAGGACGCCTTGTCGGAAGCTGACGTGCTGCAGCAGGTGGAAAGCGCCTTGCAGATCCTGTCCGCCCTGTCAGGCCTGTCGCAGGAAAACATGAACCGCGCAGCCGGCTGGCGTTTCCTGGACATGGGCCGCCGCATCGAGCGCGGCATCAACATCTGCCGCTTCACCCGCACCTTGGCCAGCGGCACGGCGACAATGGACGACCTGGATTTACTGCTGGATCTGGCGGACAGTCAGATCACCTACCGCGCCCGCTATCTGGTCGGCGTCGCCCTGACGCCCGTGCGCGACATGGCGATGCTGGACCCCTTCAACACCCGCTCCCTGGCCTTCCAGCTCGACGCATTGAAGTCGCACTTGGCCGCCCTGCCATCTCTGCTGGACGACGGAATGCTTGAAGCCCCTCACAAGATTCTGCTGAATCTGGCGGCGGAGGTCGAGACCGAGGAGGCGACAGACCTGGATGGATCCAAGATGCTCGGTTTCGAACAGGCCCTGATGCGACTATCCATAGCCGTCGCCGACCGTTATTTCCTGCAAGGGGCCAATGTCGCGCCCACCGTCGAAATTGCCGGACTGGCGTGATCTACGACCTTCGCCACAAAACCACCTACCGCTACGGCGCGCCCGTCGCGTTCGCCCGCTGCGTGCTGCGCCTCACCCCCCGCGACGGCCCCTGGCAAACGGTGCTGGCCAACGAGGTTCTCATCTCCCCCAAGCCCGCGGCCGTGCTGGAACGGATCGGCCCCTTCGGCGAAACCACCCGCACGGTGGAGGTTGATCAACCCCATCGGGCCTTCGTGATCGAGGCGCGTTCGCGGGTGGATGTGCATGCGCGGTTGATCGACGCCAATGCGCCCAGCCCATCCTGGGAGAGCGTGCGTGAGAATAGCCTGACCTCGCCCCTTCTGGGGCCGGAGGGGCCGGCGTCCTTTCTCTATCCGACGTTGCGCACGCCGATCACGCCGGCCATCACCGAATATGCGCGCCAGAGCTTCTGGCCGGGGCGCCCCATCGTGCAGGCGGCGGCCGAGCTGATGGGCCGGATGCGCTCGGATTTCGCCTATGACCAGGAAGCCACCGATGTGCGCACCCCGGCGGCGGAGGCCTTCGCGGCCCGGCGGGGCGTATGCCAGGACTTCGTGCACATCATGATTAGCGGCCTGCGCGGACTGGGCCTGCCCGCGGCCTATGTTTCGGGCTATTTGCGAACCATCCCGCCGCCCGGACAGCCCCGCCTGGAAGGCGCGGACGCGACCCACGCCTGGGTGTCGCTGTGGTGCGGCCCGGATCGGGGCTGGGTCGGCATCGATCCGACCAACGCGGCCTTCGCCGAGAACGACCACATCGTCCTGGCCCTGGGCCGCGACTACGCCGATATCGCGCCCATCGACGGCGTGATCCTGGCGCCGGGCGGGCAGACGCTGAAAGTGGAGGTGGATGTCATCCCCACCAACGAGGAAGACCGCCTGTTGTGAGCCCCAATCTGGGTAACTGAACCGCCACGCTCGTTTGAAACCAATCTAGATTGGTGGGCCGCCAAGGACGTGCGGACTCGTCAGGGTTTGGCTTCATGGATCAGAAGATTTCGCCGAACGCGATACAATTAAGCGTCGATATCGCAGCGGCATACTTCGGCTCTCGTTCGGTTCCCGTAGAGCAGATCCCGCAAGTCCTGACCTTGATCTACAAGGCCGTCCTGAGCGCGAGCGATTCAAACGACGCGCCGCTCCAACCAAAGCAAGAACCGGCCGTGCCGATCAGGAAATCGATCACGCCCGAATACATCATTTGTCTTGAGGACGGTCGAAAATACAAGTCGATCAAACGCCACATCAAGCTCACCTACGGCATGACCCCGGAGGATTATCGGACCAAATGGGGCCTGCCCGATGATTACCCCATGGTGGCGCCCGCCTATTCCGCGATGCGTTCGTCCTTGGCCAGGACGCTGGGGCTGGGCTTCGTGCGTGAAGCCGGCGGTAAGGCTGTGGGGCGGAAGGCAAGGCGCTGACGCCCTGACGGTCCCAGCACGATGAACTTCGGCGCAATCGCTAGACGCTGAATCATGCTGTGAATTCAAATAAGTAGGGCCCGATTTTCGGCCAAAAGGGAGAGCCCGCGGCCTAGGCCGACAGTCTCGACCTGTCGAGCGGGGCCGCAAAGACTCCCAGGCGCACGAGCGCCTCGATCATCTGGTGCGTATCGGCGATGAGACGGCGAAGGACCGCCGGCTCCTGGTCGGACAGAAGCTTGCCTGAAGCGACCGCTACGCCCCTACGCCCACAATCGCAGATCAACCCGGCGCGGGCCAGTTCGGCGCATCGGCGGCGTACGGTCTCGCGCGGCAGGCCGGTGGACTGGGCGATGGCCAGGCGCGATATGGTCCGCCCGGAATCCTGGGCCGGCCTGAGCGGTTCAGTACGGCCGGTGGCCAGGCAAATGGTCAGGAACACGACGGCGGCGGCAGGCTCCAGACCGTAGGTGTCTCCCATGAGCCCCCAGAGGCGCAGGTGGAACGTCTCCAGGGCATGGATGGCCGCCTCGGGCTTGGCAAAGAAATGAGCCTCCGAACGGACCATCGTCGTCACGCCCTCGTTTGGGCGGCCGGCTCGGTCCAGCCACGCGCCTCAAGTAGGAAAAGGGCGCGAGCGTGCGGATCGGCCGCAGCGTCGAACCCCGTGGCCACGGCCTGCAGCAGCGCCTGGGCGGCAGGGGGGGGCGCATCGCGAATCTTATCGGCGAGCAATGACGCCGCGGACTGCACCCGCCGGGCGTGGCACAGGAGATCGCGCAGTCCGTCCAATTCGCTGGACAGCTCGTCGGGCACGTACACCACCTGATCGCTCAACATCTGTCCCAGCCTTGCAAGCGCCTTGGCGGTATCCTTGTCGGGGCGAGCTTCGGTCTGCTCGTCCCGCGTAATGGACATGAAGCGGAGGGGCTCCTTGAACAGGAGCCGTTCCTCTGTATCGAGCAGGGCCGCCATATAATCGGGGTTCAACCCCGTCGGGGCCGTGGCGACCAGCCAGAGGCCCTCGCCGACGTCATCGCTATCCATCCCGCAGGGCGCGGGCGGCGCGGCCATCGCGGCCCCGACAGTCCGCGCGAGGCTTTGCGGTTCGGGCGCACGCAGGACAATCGGAATGACGACGGCCTCCGTTGTGATGGCTTCGCAATGCGCCGCCTCAGGATCGATACCGACCATCGCCTGCTCCCGTTTTTTGCTGGCGATCAATGATCTAACCGAATTTGGCGCGGTCCTTTGTCAAGGATTGTAACGCGTCGCCCTCAAGGCCCTTGCCTATCGGACCGGCGCGCCGCAAGAGCGGACAGGCGATCATTTCTACGGGGCTTTGCGGCATGAAGCTCGCGATCCTGGACGACGACCGGGAGCACAACGCTCACCTGTCGCGCCTGTTCGCCCAGGCGGGGCACCAGTGCCATTGCGAGGACAACGCCGCGGCCTTCATCCGCTATCTTCAGCGCGAAACGGTCGACCTGGTGGTTCTGGACTGGACCCTGCCCAAAAGTTCGGGGCTGGAGGTGCTCGCCTGGGCGCGGGCGAAGCTGACCCCAGGCTTGCCGATCCTGATGGTGACCTCGCGCGCAGACGACGAGGACATCCTTGCCGGCTTCGCCGCCGGCGCGGACGACTATGTAGCCAAGCCTGTTCAACCGGCGATATTGAGCGCGCGCGCGGAGGCGCTGTTGCGCCGGGCCTATCCGCCCGCCGCATCGTGCGAACCGGAGACCTGGGGCCGTTATACGCTGGACCCGCAAGCGCAGACGGTCGGGATCGATGGCGAGACGGTCGTCTTGACGGCCAAGGAATTTCAATTGGCGCTGACTCTGTTCCGCAATCTCTCGCGGGCCCTCTCGCGCGGTTATCTGCTGGAAGCGGTGTGGGACAAGAATCCCGACCTGCCCACGCGAACCTTGGACGCCCACGTCTCGCGCGTGCGGCTAAAGCTTGGCCTTCGACCGGAAAATGGCTTTAGGCTATCCACCGTGTACAGCTATGGCTACCGCCTGGAGGCGGTCAATGCGACCTAGTGTGGCGATTCAGAAATTCGCCTGCGGCTTGTGGAGAGGCGGGGCGAATTTCTGAATCTACAGCCACACTAGAAATATATGATTCCAGTGTGCTTTTTTGAATCTGAAGTTCGCTCCGAGGCTTACCCTAATGTGCAGGCGAACTTCAGATTCAGCACACTAGAATGTAGCGCCTGATTCAGGCCATCGGGGGAAGGCATGAACCGCAGACGGATAGGCTTGCTGATGGCGTCCGCCCTGGCGGCGGCGGCGATGGCGGGGACCGCGGCCGGCGCGCCGCCGGACCTCGACCCTCAGGTCAGCTATACCATCAAGCCGGGCGACACCCTGATCGGCCTGGCCAGACAGTATCTGAGCTCGCGCGGCGCCTACCGGGACCTGCAGAGCGTGAATCACATCCGCCGCACGCGCCGACTGAAACCGGGTTCGACGTTGATCGTGCCCGGCCCCCTCCTGAAGAGCGAACCGATCGCCGCTGTCGTGGCGGCCTTTTCCGGTCCGGTAACTGCGGACGTCGGACGAGGCCCCGCCCCGCCGACACTGAATATGGCCGTGGGCCAGGGCGCCGTGTTGGCCACCGGCGCCAATGCCTTCATCACCCTGCAACTGCCCGATGAATCGCGCATCACCTTGCCATCCCAGTCGCGGCTGCGCGTCACGCGCCTGCGTCATATCCTGCTGACCGATGGGGTGGACCGGGTGTTCGCGGTGGAGCGCGGGCGCAGCGAATCCACCGTCAGCCCCCTGCCCAATCCGCAGAGCCGCTATCTGATCACCACCCCGGTGGCGTCCTCGGCGGTACGCGGTACGGTCTTCCGCGTGGGCTTCGATGAGGCGGCGGGCCGCTCCGCCACCGAAGTGGTCAAGGGCGTCGTGGGCGTGGCGGGGGCCGCGGCCGGCGGTGGTGAAGCTGCGGTGGCGGAAGGCTACGGCGCCCGAACCGGAGCCGACGGCGCGCCGGTGCAGTCCAAGCTGTTGCCGGCGCCCAAGATTGTGAATGGCGGCAAGGACCAGGCGGAGCCGACGCTGGCGTTCGCGCTCGACCCCCTGCCCGGCGCCAAGGCCTATCGCCTTCAACTGGCCAATGACGCCGGCTTCGTGGACATTTTTCGCGAGGCGAATTTCGAGGACCCGGCGGCGAGCTTCGCGGGCCTGCCCGACGGCACCTATTTCGTCCGCGCCACGGCCATCGACGAGAACGGGCTGGAGGGCTTGGCCTCGGTCTACAGCTTCACGCGCGAGTTGAACGCGCTCTCCGGCGCGCCGCCCACCGCCTCGGGCGATGGCAAGATGCGTCGTTACCTGTTCCGCTGGACGACCGCCGGCGCGGGCGTGAAACGCTTCCGTTTTCAGTTGTTCGATACGTCCAACGCCAAGACGCCACTGGTGGACGAACCCGGCCTGGCCGATCCCATGGTCACCGTCACGGACCTGAAAGCGGGCGACTACGCCTGGCGCGTAATCGTCTCGACCTTCGCCAAGGGCAAGGTCACCGACAAGACGGGCGAACTGCAGCAACTGCACATCGGCGGATAGGACGCCGGGCGTGACACAGGCCGGGCGCGGAGATCGGGCGGTTTGGAGCAACCGCCTCCAGTCGGTTTCGCGCCGCTTCCTGACGGAATGGCTGGTCACCGCGGCCATCACCTTGGCGGCGGCGGCCGTGCTCAGCCTGACCCATGCCACGCGCCCCCTGGACGACCTGGCCTACGACAGCCTGTTGCGCTCGGCCGGACGGCCCACGCCGCAGGACATCCTGATCGTGGCCATAGACGACCGCAGCCTGGCGGCGTTGGGCCGCTGGCCCTGGCCACGGCAAGTGCATACCGCGCTGTTGCAGCGCCTGGCCCGAAGCGCGCCTGCGGCCGTGATCTA
>Ga0182013_10009644_pt1 | contig 10130 bp, 10 predicted proteins | sample 612S2MmetaG_FD_120487 | JGI IMG/M metagenome (GOLD analysis project Ga0182013, IMG submission 120487) | Permafrost microbial communities from Stordalen Mire, Sweden - 612S2M metaG | ecosystem: Environmental > Terrestrial > Soil > Wetlands > Permafrost | place: Sweden: Stordalen | collected...
ATATTTGTCTCCCGAAGTCGCGCCGCCGGATCTGACGACGGGCGCAGATGGAGAGCTCCCGTCGGATGAGATGTTGAAGGAATTGCGAAGCCTGGGTCTGATTTGAATGCGTGACAATATCGTCTCCGCACGGCATGTTTTGAGAATTGTCGCAGGGGGACCCGAATGACCGAGACACTGCCAAATTCTGCGCATGCGTTCACCTTCAAATCGCTCGAAGGCAAGCCCTTACCCTTGGCTCAATTCGCCGGGAAGCCGATGTTGATCGTCAATACGGCGTCTAAGTGCGGATTCACCCCCCAATATAAGGGGCTCGAAGCTTTGTGGCAGGCTAAGCGCGACAAGGGGCTGGTCGTTCTGGGGGTTCCTTCGAACGATTTCGCCGGCCAGGAGCCTGGTAGTGCTAGCGAAATCCAGAGCTTTTGTGAGGTCCGTTACGGAGTTGATTTTCCCTTGACGGAGAAAGTCCATGTAACGGGGGCTGAGGCCCATCCGCTGTTTCGATGGTTCGGGGAGAAGGGCGGCTTTTTTGCGAAGCCGCACTGGAATTTCTACAAATATCTGATCGGACCTGACGGCCAGTTTATCGATTGGTTTTCGTCGATCACGGCTCCGGGCTCGTCGCGCTTTACCAGCGCGATCGAAAAACTTCTCGGCTAGGAGAGTGACGGCGCGAGGCTGAGCCCCCACGCCGTCAAACTGCTAGATGTAATAGGCTTCCAGGGGCTGGAAACCATTGAATGCCACCGCAGAATAGGTCGTGGTGTAGGCTCCGGTGGCTTTAATCTCCAGCTTGTCGCCGATCTGCAGCGATAGCGGCAACTGATAGTCGGCCTTTTCATACAGAACGTCGGCACTGTCACAGGTCGGGCCAGCCAGGATTACAGCCTCCGTAGGCCCCTTTCGGTCCGACGTGATCGGATACTGGATTGCTTCGTCCATCGTTTCGGCCAGCCCCCCGAACTTGCCGATATCCAAGAATACCCAGCGGCGATTGTCGTTGGCTGACTTGCGCGATATCAAAACCACCTCGGTCTGTATGACGCCGGCGTTGCCGACCATGCCGCGCCCAGGCTCAATGATCGTTTCGGGCAAACGGTTTCCGAAATGGCGCGCCAAAGCCTCGCGGATCGCGAAGCCATAGGCGGCAGCGGTTGGGACGTCACGGCGATATTTCGTCGGAAAACCGCCGCCCAAGTTGACGAGCGTCAGGTAGATTCCGTCAGCCTCCAGCCGGCGGAACAGGCCGGCAGCTTCGGCCAACGCGCAGTCCCACTGCTCAGGGTCACGTTGCTGTGAGCCGACATGGAACGATACGCCGACCGGAGTGAGGCCTTTTGCCGGCGCGGCCTTGAGGAGCGATTCCGCCATCTCGACATCGCAGCCGAACTTGCGTGACAAGGGCCAGTCTGCGCCAACACCCGACGTTAGAATTCGGCAGAAAACTTGCGACCCCGGGGCGGCATCGGCGAGCTTGTTCAACTCCGCCTCGCTATCAAAGGCATATAGCCGGACACCCAGAGCATAAGCCGTCGCAATATCGGCCTGCTTCTTAATGGTATTGCCGAAAGAGATGTGCTCGGGCTTGGCTCCCGCCGACAGCGCCATGCGGATTTCAGCAACACTTGCAGTATCAAAGCGTGAGCCCAAACGGGCCAGCCGATCGAGTATCTGCGGGGCGGGATTTGCCTTTACCGCGTAATAGATCAGCGCGTCCGGCATCGCATTGTGGATGTCGTGGTAATTTTCTTCGACTACGTCCAGATCGAACACGAGGCACGGTGTTGCCGGTCGTCGGTCTTCCAAAAATTGTGCGATTTTGTGAGTCATTGTTCCCCCCTGATCACCCCAAATGAGGCGAGCAAGCTCTCAAGAGCCGGAAATATTTTGTGAAAGAACGGCCTAATTAGCCGCGGCGAGGAGAGCGCAGTTTTCTGCGCGAGGGCCAACGTGGCCATTTCACCGGTTTGGACCCGGTGGGACTACTAAGAGATATGTCATTTCGGACAATCGCAGGCTTTTGCCTGCGGACAACAACATCCAACATCGTAACCTCCAACGTGCCGCCTTGCTTAAGGGACGGTCAGAAGATACGCGTTACGTCGTTGCATAAACCCCAGGTCGAAACTCTAAGTGACCAGGGCCAGGGGCACGTGCGCGTGCGAGTGGAGGGGCATATAGGCCCATCCGATTTCGATGAAAAGGGGAAAACGCTCTGCGAGCCCCGACATTTTTGCATAGGGAATATGCGCAGGTTTTTATCGCGTTTCGTCTCGACGCCTCAAGGGCTTGCATGGATTCGCGGTGACTGTTGCAGAGCCCGATCGTATCGGGCACCGTGATGCCTTTCCCACCACCGGTTTCAGATGGCGTATTTTGTCCAGCAACTGATCAACGGCCTGACGCTCGGCTCCATCTATGGTCTGATCGCCATCGGCTACACCATGGTCTATGGCATCATTGGCATGATCAATTTTGCCCATGGCGAGATCTACATGATAGGTGCCTTCGTTGGGCTGATCACGATATTGGCTTTGATGTCGGCCGGCATCGCATCCGTTCCAATTCTGCTGATACTCGCGATCCTAGTCGCCATGGTTATTGCTGGCCTCTACGGCTGGACAATCGAGCGGTTGATCTATCGCCCTCTGCGCGGCGCACCCCGCTTGGCGCCTCTTATTTCCGCGATCGGCCTGTCTATCTTTCTTCAGCAATATGTTCAGTTGACACAAGGTGGACGGGTTAAGACGCTGCCCCCGCTGATATCCGGCGGATTTACACTGATGCGCGGCGACGACGGCTTTACGGTCGGAATCAGCAATTTTCAGATCGTCGTTTTTCTACTGACCCTCGCCCTTATGGCGGGCCTGACACTTATCATCAACCGAACGGAACTCGGCCGAGCGCAGCGTGCGGCTGCCGCCGATCCGCTCATGGCGGCGCTTTGCGGAGTCGATGTAGATCGTACGATTTCGGTAACATTCATCATTGGGGCTGCTCTGGCGGCGGTCGCCGGGGTTATGGTCGTACTTTATTATGGTGTGATCGATTTTTTCATAGGCTTCCTGGCCGGGCTCAAGGCATTCACAGCGGCGGTTCTCGGCGGCGTCGGTTCTTTGCCAGGTGCGCTTCTGGGCGGGTTGGTGCTGGGACTGGTAGAGTCCTTTTGGTCTGCATACGCCGATGCTGCTTATAAGGATGTCGCAGCTTATGCGATTCTGGTGCTGGTGCTGATTTTCCGGCCCAGCGGCCTGATGGGACGGCCCGAAGTCGAGAAGGTCTAGGCCGTGGCGCAGCTACCCTTCAAGGCAGCCAGGGACGGCGCGATCGCCGCGCTCATTGCCGGTCTGCTCGCTTTACCCCTGGTAGGCTTTCGTCTGGTCGACCAAAGTGGTGGCGAGGGACTTGCGAACCGCTGGCCCCAACTCGTCGCTATGATCATCCTCGTGTTCGTTGGGCGGCTGGCGCTTTCCCTGATTTCGGGCGGCGCAGTTCGCTCTGTGCTCTTCTTTATGGCGGCCTTCGCAATAGGCTCGCTAATTATTCCTTGGCCCAGTCAGTTCCTGGAGGTTGTGGCCGTCGGAGGAGCGGCTCTGATCGCAATGCGGGCCGCGTTTTTGCTGCTTGGATCGCGCCCTTTTGGGTCGATGTCTGGCGCGGTCGGGCTGGCGGGGCGCTATGCGCCATGGGCTATGATTGCATTTGCCGCGCTCCTCCCTCTATTGCCCTTCGCCAACCGGGGCGTCCTCGATACCGGCGTCATGATTTTGACCTACGTGCTTCTTGGATGGGGATTAAATATTGTAACCGGTCTCGCGGGCCTGCTCGACCTGGGATATGCGGCCTTCTTTGCAATCGGTGCCTACACGGCTGCGATTCTGGGCAGCACGTACGGCTTTTCGTTCTGGGCTTGCCTCCCGCTGGCGGCGGCTTTTGCTTCGGCGGCGGGTTTGCTGCTTGGATTTCCGGTACTGCGTCTGAGAGGAGACTATTTTGCCATCGTGACGCTTGGTTTCGGGGAAATTATCCGGATTGTCGCGAACAACTGGCGATCCCTGACCAACGGCTCACAAGGAATCGCGGGGGCTCCCCGCCCGAGCTTTTTTGGGATTGCGGATTTTACCGCTAGTCCTGCGCCGGGCCATACAGCCTTCAACGCCCTGTTCGGTATTCCCTATAATCCGATTCACCGAATTATCTTCCTCTATTATCTTGTTCTAGGAGCCGCGCTTCTGGTCAATGGCTTCACGCTTCGAATTCGGCGACTTCCGATAGGGCGAGCTTGGGAAGCGCTACGTGAAGATGAGATTGCCGCCCAGGCGCTAGGGATAGACCGCAGACGAGTGAAGCTGACGGCTTTTGCCATAGGCGCAGCATGGGGAGGTGTGGGCGGTGCGTTCTTTGCTGCACGGCAAGGCTTCGTGAGCCCGGAGAGCTTCGGGTTTATGGAGTCCGTGGCGGTAACTGCAATTGTTGTTCTGGGCGGAATGGGATCCCAACTCGGTGTGGTTTTTGCCGCCGTCCTTTATGTCGGCCTTTCGGAGTTGTTTCGCCCACTGGAAGAATACCGAATGCTAGTGTTCGGCATCGCCATGATCGCGATCATGCGCTTCCGCCCGCGGGGTCTCATTTCGACGCGTCGACCAACCGCGACTCTTCTGTGACGGCACTACTCTCTATCAAAGATCTCACCATGCGCTTCGGCGGCTTGGTGGCAATCGACTCCGTTTCGTTTGATGTGCGGCCAGAAGCTATAACGGCCCTGATCGGTCCGAACGGTGCGGGCAAGACCACGCTGTTCAATTGCGTTACGGGATTCTACAGGCCGAGGAGTGGAAGCATACGCCTCGATTGCAGTGGGCGCTTAACCGAGCTTTCAGGTCAGCCCGGCCATTGTATCGCACAGCTGGGCATTGCGCGGACCTTCCAGAATATTCGCCTGTTTGCCAATATGACGGTGCTGGAAAATCTTCTCGTTGCGCAGCATGCAGAATTGATGCGCGCCTCGGCATTTTCAATCGCGGGAATATTGGGCTTGCCGTCTTACCGGCGCGCGGAAAAGAAGGCTCTGGATAAAGCGCGCTATTGGCTTGATCGTGTCGGGCTGCTCAGCCGCGCCAATGAACCTGCCCAATTCCTGTCCTATGGTCAGCAGCGCCGACTTGAGATTGCACGCGCCATTTGCAGCGGCCCGCGTCTTCTATGCCTGGACGAACCTGCCGCCGGCCTCAATTCGCGTGAAACTATAGAACTGGCCTCCCTAGTGCGCGCGGTTTCCCAGGAGTTGGGTTTAGCGGTCCTTTTGATCGAGCACGACATGAGTCTGGTTATGGAGATTTCCGACCATATTGTTGTGCTCGATTACGGACGCAAAATCGCCGAAGGATCACCGGCATCAATTCGCGGCGACAAGGCCGTAATTGCTGCCTATCTGGGCGAGCCGGACGGTGAGGCTGCCTGATGTTGGCGCTCAAGGGGATTTCCGCCGCCTATGGTGCTGTCCGCGCACTGGAAGACGTCGATCTAAGCGTCGGTGCGGGAGAAATCGTGGCGCTTGTCGGATCGAATGGTGCCGGCAAGACGACATTGCTGATGACAATTTGCGGCCGCCCGCCCGCCTTGTCCGGCGAGGTGCGGTACAAGGGGCAAGATATCACGCATCTGCCGACGCATCGGATCGCGGCTCTGGGCGTTGCTCATGCACCGGAGGGCCGGCGGATCTTTGCGCGAATGAGCGTGCTTGAGAACCTTATGATGGGAGCCAGGCTCGCCTCCCCATCCAATTTCAAAGCCAATATCGATTCGGTTTTGGCGCTTTTCCCGAGACTCGGGGAAAGACTAGACCAACGCGGCGGCACACTTTCCGGTGGAGAACAGCAGATGCTCGCCATCGCTAGAGCACTGATGGCCGAACCAGACCTTCTTCTTTTGGATGAACCGTCCCTCGGTCTGGCGCCCCTGATCGTTAAGCAGATATTTGCCGCGATACTCAGCATCAATCAGGAACGCGGAACCGCAATTTTGCTGGTCGAACAAAACGTCCATCATGCGCTTGCGCTCGCCCATCGCGGCTATGTTCTGGCGACCGGTCGTATTGTGTTGCAGGGGCAAGCGAAGGATTTGGCAGCAAACGCCGACATCCAGGCGGCCTACTTGGGCGGACTGCCCACTTAATCGAGGAAGCTGACGCCTGTCAGTGACTCCGATATGGCCCAAAGGCGGGCTGCAACCGTCTGATCTTTTGCTTGAAGGGTGCAGCCGACTTTTGCGGGATACCCGCGCATTTCAGCAATGCCGCCTGGTCCAATGTAGTCCCCGCCGCTGACGCCGGGTGCCGTTGCTGCGTATAGCTGGGGCAAGGCGCCCATGGCTGCCGGCTGTGCAAAAATCGAGGTTGCAACCCGCATGAGCACGCCACCCTTATCGGGGTTTGTATTTGAATAGCCCGGGTGTGCAGCCACGGCTTTTGTATCGAAACCCGCTTTTCTGAGCCGCCGGTCAAGCTCGGCATTGAACAGCAATGCCGCGAGCTTGCTTCTCCCATAGGCTTCCATAGGCTTATAAGCCGTGTGCTGGAACTGCAGATCATCCAGGTCGATGCTCTTTACCAGCCGGTGGGCGGTACTGGAGGTGTTGACGATGCGAGCGCCCTTTGCCGAGGTTAGCTTGTCGAGCAGCAGTCCGGTGAGCGCGAAGCTTCCAAGATGATTGACACCGAAATGCTTTTCAAACCCGTCTTGCGTTTTGGACTGATGAACCAGGATTGCGGACGCGTTGTTTATCAACAAGTCGAGATGGTTGAAGCGCTTGTGGAATTCTTCCGAGAAGCTGCGAATCGAGGCAATGTCAGCCTGGTCCAGGGTCATCGCCTCGACCTCAGCGCTCGGAAACTCACGTACAACCGTCGCGATGGCTGCCGCCGCCTTAGCGCGATCGCGAACTGCCATGACGATATGCGCGCCTGCGCTGGCCAAACCCTTTACGATTTCCAGTCCCAAACCGCGATTGGCCCCGGTTACGACCGCCAACTTGCCCTTTTGTGATGGAATATCCTGGATTGCCCATTTGCGCGCCATCTTGCCCCTCATCGTCGGAGGACGCGTTGTACACGGCTTTGAAGCGGCGTTATAGGCAAGGATTGGATCGCTCGCGATGTCCGAACCGCCCGTTCGATCCTTTCTATCATCTTAAGCCAAAGCCACTATCATGGGCACGTCCGCCGCTTTATCGAGAAAGATCACTATGCGTTTTGGTCTCGCTCTATTCGCTTTCTCCCTAATTTCACCGCTCGCACTTGCCGACATAGAAGTCGCGATGGTAGCCCCAATGACAGGATCGGACGCCAGCCATGGCGAGCAGTTGCGTGATGGATCGCAACAGGCCGTCGACGACCTGAACGCAGCCGGAGGTATCCTGGGTCAAAAGCTGCGTCTTACCGTTCACGATGACGTATGCGATCCCAAACAGGCGGTGGCGATCGCAAATCAATTGGCTGCAAGCCCGCCTGCCGTCGTGATCGGTCATTTCTGCTCTGGCTCGTCTATTCCCGCTTCGGACGTCTATGCCGAAGAAGGAATCTTGATGATCTCGCCCGGTTCGACCAATCCGAAGCTCACCGATGCGGGGCATTGGAATGTTTTTCGCATCTGCGGGCGGGATGATCAGCAAGGTGCGCTGGCAGGCCGCGACCTTATCAAATTATTTCCCGGCAAGAAGATCGCGATCGTGGACGATCGCCAGACCTACAGTCAGGGATTGGCCGACGAAACCCGCAAAGCACTCAATGCCGGCGGGGTAAAAGAGGTGATGGACGATACGATCACGCCGGGGGAGAAGGACTATTCCTCCCTTGTCGCCAAACTCAAGCAGACAGGAGTGGATGTTCTCTATTACGCAGGCTATCCGGTTGAGGCTGGCTCTATCGTCCGCCAGATGAAGGAGCAAGGCTTGACCACGGTCATGGTGTCTGGCGATGCGGTGGTCTCACGCGATTTCTGGGCGATTACCGGGGCGGCGGGCGACGGCACAATGATGACATTTGCACCCGACCCGACGCATGATCCCAAGAATAAAGATGTTGTCGATCGTATGAAGGCCGCTGGCCGGCTGACCGACGGATATCCCCTATTCGCATATGCAGCGGTGCAGGCCTGGGCCGAAGCTGCTGCGAAAGCAGGAACAACCGATGCGCGCAAGGTTGCCGAACAGCTGCACGCCATCACCTTCAACACGACCCGCGGCCCGGTGAAATTCGATGCCAAGGGCGACGTGCAGGGAAACAACTACGTTCTCTACCGCTGGCAGGATGGCATTTATCGCGAGTTGGACCCCCAACCCTGATCGGCCCTTGGAACGTCGCCTCCAGTTTTAGCGTTATCGGAGAACCAACCGATACGATCGAGGCTTAAGATGCCCACCACCCGCGGACAGAAGAACAAGGTCGAAACCGTGATGCACGAGTTTAAGGAGGGCGATCTGCGTTCGAGCGCGGGACAGAAAGTCACCAATCGCAAACAGGCGGTGGCGATCGCCCTTTCCGAGAGCGGTCAATCGAATCAGCAAAGCGCAAAAAGAAACCGCGAGAAGAAAACGCAAAGTGCCCAGGCGTCGGTTCGGAAATAAAGGTCGGCTCTAACCGAGCATTAAAAGAGCGGCTTTCAACCAACGCTTCAATTCTGCGATGACGCGGTCCCGAGGAAACTCGGTCTGCTGGAAAGCGTATCGCAGGACATGTGTAGTTGCATTCGCGGCCATGGCGAGGCGGATCTCCAGGTCTTCGCTTGCGACAAACCCCAGACGTTCGACCGCATAGACCTTTGCGAGGGCGAGCGCCGCTTCGTGCACGCGTCGGGAACGGCGGGATATTGCCGGCGTAGGCGCGCCATGTATCCACAGCGATCGAAACCCCGGCTCCCGGGCTGCAAAAGCGATGTAGATGTCGATCGCGTCGTCGATGATCTTTGCGCCATCCTGGAGATCGGCCTTGGCGAAATAGGCTTCATATTCTTTTTGCAGTCGGTCTAAGTTTTCCATCGCGACGGCTTCGAGAATCGCGTCCTTGCTCGGGAAAAACCTATATATCGAGCTAAATGAGGCTTCTGCGGCGTCGGCGATCTGCATCATTGTTATAGATTCGAGCGTTATCGTGTCGGCCAGCTTTGCAGTAGCGGCGAGAATTCGCTGAACCTTGTCCTGGCTGCGACCCTGGATCGGGCTGCGCCGAATAATCGACAGCCCTGCATCGGCTTGAACGGCGTCCGGCGTCAGCGGACGATTTTTAGCTGCGGCCTTGCGATCCATAGTTGTGCTGATGAGCTATCCTTACACGTCGAGTCAAGCGCAGCGTGGTCACAGACTGTTCGCTTAAGTCTTCGCCGCCAGCGCATGGTTCAATACAGTTGCCAATCGGACTCCGGCTCGCGCCAATTGCAACCGGACGGTCTCGATCGCGTCGGTTACATAATCGGGCGGAAGTTCAAAAGAGTTGTCCGCCTTCTTGGCCGGTAGTTTTCCGTAGGCGTGATCCTTAGCCAAGGCAAAAGCCTCCTTGGTCCAGTCGGTCGGCGTACCCTCCGACATTTTGTCGAAAGTCTTGCTCTGTCGAATGCCGTCGGCAAGGTCGTCGGCAATCGCCTTGGGGTCGTCACCCAGGAAATCTATGAAATCGGCATCCCAATAGCGGCGCAAAGTGCCAGGGTCGGCGCCTCCGCCCGAGACGCGCACGGCGTCCCCACCCGCGTTGTGATCGTCGCTGACATAGAGCGGCTGATGCAGATCGCCGACGAGATTGAGCAGATATTTTAGCGCCAGTAGCTTCTCGGCCGCCGAGGTCGATTTGGATGCGAGTTCGGCCGCGAACTGGTTAACCTTGTCCAGCGCGCAATCTGCGGGACCCTGCGAGGCCGTTATGCCCGTCGGAAGGGCCGGATGACCCGCGCAAGCGGTATCAATGTCGGGATGGCCGAGCTCCATTTTTACGGAATGCCAAGACTCTGTCACCGTGAATCGCGCCGATACCTTCTGGCGGTCGAGATCGCGGTGTGTGTCGGCCCAAACCGACTCGCTAGCAATATCGTGTTTGGTCAGCGCGGGGACATTGAAATAAAAGTGAAGCGCGTTGGTCACTTCCG
>Ga0182013_10009647_pt1 | contig 10129 bp, 9 predicted proteins | sample 612S2MmetaG_FD_120487 | JGI IMG/M metagenome (GOLD analysis project Ga0182013, IMG submission 120487) | Permafrost microbial communities from Stordalen Mire, Sweden - 612S2M metaG | ecosystem: Environmental > Terrestrial > Soil > Wetlands > Permafrost | place: Sweden: Stordalen | collected...
GCCCAAGCGCGATGCCGGCCACGATGCAGAGCGCGACCCACAATGTCAGAAATCGCTCGAACACGCCCATGGCGGGCTTGCGGGCCGACGCGCGATCGGCCGTGGCAGCAGACTGGCTCATGTTCACGCCGGCACCCTCCTTGCCACTGCTCCCGCGGGCAGCAAAGCCGTAAACCCGAGGCAGATCGCCAGCATGGCAGCCGATCCCCAGAGGCATGCCTGCATCCCGCCGATTTCGGTCAGGACCCCGGAGAGCATGATTCCCATAAGCCGTCCGGCGGCATTGGCGGCATAATAGAAGCCAACATCCTCCGCCGCCTTCTCCGATCCCGCATAGGCGAGGATCAAGTAGGAATGCAGCGAGGAGATCACTGCGAACACGAAGCCGAACACCAACAGCCCGGCAATCAGGACGAGGTCGGGCCGCCCCACGCCCGGCATTCGCATCAAGATCGCCAGCACCACCGGGATCGCCGTGAGGATCGTGCCCCAGAGCCGCGCGGCGGGCACCTCGCGGCTCAGGCCGTCGGCGCTGCGGGTCACCACCTGCGGCGCCAGTGCCTGCACCGCGCCATAGGCGATGGTCCACGCGGCAACGAAGCCGGCAACCTGCATGTACTTCCAGCCGAACCCGTAAAGATAGACTGGCAGGCCGACCACGAACCACACGTCGCGTGAGCCGAACATGAACGCCCGTGCCGCCGCGATCAGGTTGATTGCGCGGGTCTTGGCGAACAACTCGCGAAAGCTCTTCGATGCCTTCGCTTTGCCGAGCGTGCGTGGCAGCGACAGCATCACGCCTAGCAGCACAATGGCGAGCATGCCGGCCATCAGCCACAGCGCAGGACGGAACCCGACAACCTGCAACAGCAAGCCACCGATGAAGAAGCCGGCGCCCTTCGTTGCGTTCTTCGATCCGGTGAACCAGGCGACCCAGCGGAACAGTTGCCCCATGTCCTGGGTCGATGACGCCTTGATCGCACTCTTCGAAGAGGTCTTGGTAAGGTCCTTGGCAACCCCGGCGACGCCCTGCGCCAGCACCACCCAGATGACCGACATCGCCGCGCCCCACGTCGGCTGCAATGCCGACAGCATGCAGAGCCCACCGATCTGAAGCATCTGGCCTGCCATCAGCATACGCGGGATGCCGAAGCGCGACGCCATCCAGCCGCCGCCGGCGTTGGCGAAGATGCCGGCCGTCTCATACAGCAGGAACATGAACGCCAGGACGAACGGCGTGTAGCCCAGGCTGTAGAAGTGCAGCAGCACCAGCATGCGCAGCGCGCCGTCGGTGATGGTGAACAGGAAATAGGCTGACGTGACGATGGCGTAGTTGCGGACCCCGGAAGACATCAGACCCCCTGCTCGATGACGATGTTGGCAAGGTCCACCATGCGGCAGGCATGGCCGACCTCGTTGTCGTACCAGGCATAGACTTTGACCAGCGTGCCGTCGGTCACCAGCGTGCTGGGACCGTCGATGATGGCGCTGCGCGTGTCGTTGACGTAATCGGCCGAAACCAGCGGTCGCGCCTCGAAACCCAGGATGCCGGCGAGCGATCCCGCAGCGGCGGTGCGGAACAGGTCGTTGACCTCGTTCGCCGTTACCGCGCGCGCCATCTCGAACACGCAATCCGTAAGGCTGGCGTTCAGCACCGGTGCGCGCACCGCGTGGCCGTCCAGCTTGCCTTTGAGTTCCGGATAGATCAGCGCGATGGCGGTGGCGCTGCCCGTCGTGGTGGGCGACAGCGACAGCATCGCCGACCGCGCGCGCCGCAGGTCCTTGTGCGGCGCATCAACCACCACATTGGTGTTGGTGGGGTCATGGATCGTGGTGATCTGGCCGTGGCGGATGCCGATTGCCTCGTGCAGCACCTTGACCACCGGCGCGAGGCAGTTGGTGGTGCAGGACGCCGCAGTGAGCAGGCGGTGTTCGCGCGGCTCGTAGCGATGGTCGTTGATGCCGACGACGATGTTGAGCGCGCCGGCTTCCTTCACCGGCGCGGCGACGATCACCCGCTTCACGCCGCGCGCGAAATACCCGGCCAGTTGCTCCTGCTTGAGGAACTTGCCGGTGCATTCCAGCACGATATCGCAACCCAGATCGCCCCAGGCGACGCCCTCCGCGGTCGGGGCGGCGCTGAAGCCGATGCGGCGGTTGCCGACGACGATCGCGCGATCGCCCTCGACGCCGAAGCTCTCGCGCCAACGGCCGTGGACGCTGTCGAATTCCAGCAGGTGCGCGGTGGTGGCGGCGCCGCCTCTGAGCTCGTTCACATGCACGATGTCGAGGCGGTTGTTCGCGCGCGGATCGTCCGCGGGGCGGTACATCGCGCCCATCGCCGCGCGCAGCGCCAGGCGGCCGATGCGGCCCATGCCGTTGATGCCGACTTGCATGGTCAGTGCACTCCCGCCGGCACGCGTGGTCCGCCGCCGATCTCGTCGAGGCGCGCCTTCATCGCCATGCGATCGAGCGAGGCGAAGGGCAGCGCGGCAAAGATTTCGATCCGCCGCCGCAGGCTGGCGTACAACTCGTTCAGCAGCGAGGAGCGTTCGACCGCGCTGCCGGTGAACTTCACCGGGTCCGGCAGCGGCCAGGCTCCGGTGACCGCCAGGTGGCCGAAATCGGGGCAGACCGGACCCTCCAGCGTGTCGCACAGCGTGATGACGAAATCCATTTGCGGCGCGTTCGGCCCGGTGAACTCGTGCCAGGACTTGCTGCGCAGGCCGTCCGTGTCGTGGCCGAAGGCCCGCAGCTTGGCGATCACCTCGGGGCTGGGTTCGGCGATCGGATCGGAACCGGCGGACCAGGCACGGAAGCGGTGGCCGCCGAATTTTTGCAGGATGGCCTCGGCCATGATCGATCGGGCCGAGTTGTGCGTGCACAGGAACAGCACGTTGAATGCTGGGGTCATGCCTGGGGCCTCATCGGGCAAGGGGGGAAGCAGGCGGGCGATGTCGCCGCATTGCTCGGGGTGGCCGCCGCAGCAGGTCTCGGTCAGGAAGGCGAGCACTTGCCGCAGGCCGGCGATCCGCACGGCGTGGATGATCTGGCGTCCCTGGCGCGTCGATTGGGTCAGGCCGGCGCGTTCGAGTGCGGCGAGATGGAAGGACGTGGTGGACGCTGGCAGGGCCAGGTGGGTGGCGATGTCTCCGGCCGGCAGCCCGCTTGCCCCCTGGGCCATCAGCAAGCGCAGCAGATTCAACCGTGTATCGACCGACAAGGCGGCGAAGGCGATCGCGGCTTCCGAGGCTTCCATGTTTCCAGTTTGACAGAAATGTCGGCGCGGCGCAAGCTATCCCGGGAACCGTGGCAGGTCGGTCTGTGTCGGCAATCGACGCGTAGCGTGCCAGGAGGAGCGGCGGCTGCTCTGGCCGCATTCCGACCCAAAGCGGACATTCGTGTGCACGGTGTTACAGAGCGGAGACGGGTGGGCCGGCGCCTGTCGGCACTGGCGAGAATCGAACCTTGGGCGATATGCTTTGAACCCCTCCTCTCTTCAATCATGGGAGTTCGCGGTCAGCAACCGACACCCGATGGATCGATCAGCGACTGCCCTCGATTCGTCTCGCGGTGCAATTAAAGGTAACCATGCGGCCGATCAATCATGAAAATTCCCATCTTAAATCTTGAGCATATAGAAGCGCGCCATGCATTGCTAACGCCACATAACATTTCTATGAGGCAGATATTCCCATGGGCATTTTCTATCCAAAGGATTCTGCACGTAGTGCGGCCCGTACCATTTTCAGGGACGCACTTGTTTATCGGCTCTGATTACGGAGGAAATCACAAAGGCAGCGCGTACAATAGCTATGCCTTCGTGGTCGTGAACGACAAGCCTTCTCAATGGCTCTTGATGCAACGGAACATTCGAGCGAGATATCTGCCCAATGCGCGTCGAATGTCGTTCAAGAGGCTGAACGACCCCCACCGGCAGGAAGCATTGATCCCTTTCCTGCAAGCTGCCGATACTTTGGACGGGCATTTGGTTGTCTTCCTGGTTCATAAGTCGGTTCGCCTTCACCCGAGCAAAGAGGGCGATGTTCAGAAATGGCGTCAGCTACTGACCCTGTCTGCGAAGTGGAATCATCGGGCTTTCGAAGAGGCGCTCAGAAAGGTCCATTTCTTCTCACTTTTAGTTAGCGGATGGTCACAGCCTCTCATGGATGTTACGTGGATTTCCGATCAGGATGAATTTGTCGACAACGAGCAACGGTTGGACGACGCACAGAAAATCGCCGCTCGAATTTCGACATTGTACCTACAACACACGCTCCGCGTGTTCGCGATGAATACGACCCAAATTGACGGCCCCGGACGTGAATACGAAGATTTGGTAGCAATACCTGACTTGGCGGCTGGAATGCTGTCTGAACTATCCAGCGCCCTTGCGAAAGGTACCGCGTGGTCAGATTTCAATGGTAGGAACTTGCTCGAGGATGGCGCCATCCAGATTAAATCGGATGTAATTTCTGATTGGTTTTGGCACGAAGGCGCAAACCTCCATCGGACTTGTATCGTGCTAGATAAGGTAGCTGATAAATCTCGTGTGTTCAAATTGGATAGGCTTTAGTATGGGCGCAACCGACCTCTCCCGTACCAATCCATTCTTACCGCGGCTAATCGAGCCTAGCTTCAAAGAGTCGGATAAGGTCGAGCGAAATCCAGAATAAGGTCCGGATCTGGATAGCTACCTTTGCGTCGCTTTAGTGGTGGATTGACGGGTGTGAGGTAGCTGGCGCCTTCCATTTCCCGTAGCACCTTCTTGTAGTGTCCGCCGTGATATGCCGTATCCTCTAGCACAAACAATTCAACATCGCGCACCGTGGCACGCTTGTCGGAGAACTGAGCCTCGATCAAGCGCCGCAACAGCCGAGCATCCGGCTTCGGTTCAAATAGCACGTGCTGGTTGAAATTGGTGGCGTCGGAGAAGCGCACGCCACCGGCCGGATCGATGCGCCACATAGCTTCCTTCATCTTTCGCAACCCCAGAAGGCTCTGCGTCGCGAAAAATAAAAAGTAGTCGCTCGCACCTCTATCATTAAGCATTTCAAATGAACGAACATAGCGAGCGCCGGCGACGCTCTTCAACTGATCCCGATAGAGGTCATGCAGGAAGCTCTTGCGGACGTAGCCGGACAGTTCATCGGCCTTACGCCAATCTGGGCAACCGAACAGCGCATCGAAATTCTCTGGCTGATCCTTGTGACTAAGAAAGCGGTTGATTTCCTCGAACATAAAATTGAGCAGTAGCTCGGTGCTTGGCCTCTTCATCAGATCAGCCATGATGCGCATCGGTATTCCCGTCCATCCGAAGGGGTCAACGAGGACAAATGCAGGCGCCCCTGCAAGTTGTGCAAGACGAGGGGCGATAGCCTGGTCGTAGGCGTCCTCGAAGGATTTTCGGGCATGCACGGTGATGGATGTGCTCGGTGAAACGAAGCCCTGCTCACGCAACACCTCTATGTTAGCGGTCAGCGCATCAACGGTGCGCCTGTCACGCTCCACGAAATGGAATTCGAATGCCGACTGGAGTTTATGCCCGTGGGCGGCAAGGGCCTTGAGCGCGACGATCGGAGAACCGTCCTCGCCTCCGGAATAGCGTCCCGGACCCGCGAACCCGTCAACGTAAAGCACGCGGGGAAATCCGCCGTGGCTCAGAATAGCGAACCATGGCTCAAGATATGCGCCCAAGAGGCCGAGCTTCGCAGCCGTATGTGGGACCAATGGCCAGCTCGCCGCCGTGCGAGGGTCTGACAAGGCGGCGGCTGCCTACTCAGCCGCCGCAAGCTGTGGCGTGCGGTGTCCGGGAAACTCGTTCCACTCGCGGTCGTCCAGCGCTCGGCCGCCGGTCTTTGGCCGCGTACCACCCCATTGCTTGAAAAAGAAGGCGACGCCTTGGCGTAGGCATTGGTCGCGAATCTGGCGTACCCATTCAACCTGCATCTGCCGTGCTCCCGGTCCACTCTCACCACCGACGATGACCCAGTCGATGCCGGTGAGGTCGAGATGCCCCAGCGGTCCTAGCAGCGGTTCAAGCGACAAGAACCGCATCGATGTCGGCGCATCCTGGAGATGGGTCAGCCGGGACTTGGCCTGCATGTCCTCGATGGAGACGCCGCACCAAATATGTCGGGGCCCGCATCCTGTGCCGTAGCGCGCCCGGAGATAATTGCGCATCAGCGAGCTGCGTTTTGTCAGTATCTGAAACACGTGCCAGTCGGCCTGCTCCATGGTACTGAATACATTGTCGATGAAGTGGCGAGGTACCCCCTTTTGGAAGAGGTCGCTCATTGAATTTACGAAAATCATGCGCGGCCTCCGCCATGTCAGCGGCTGCTCGATTCGCTCCGGGCGGAGCTTCAGATCGAAGCCGGAGGAGAAGGGGTGGCCAGGGACACCGCGAAACCGCTCCGAAAAGCGCTCAGCGTAGCAGTTGTCGCAGCCACGGCTGATCTTAGTGCACCCCGTGACCGGGTTCCAAGTCGCGTCAGTCCACTCGATTGCGCTTCCGTCCGCCACTTTTCACCTCGAACATAAATAGAACGCTATAGGACCTTGGACTCCTTGGCAACTGGCCCTGCTCCGCTCGTACCGGCTGGGCTATCGCCGCCGCTTAACTTTCGCACTCCACCCTTTGCTGACATCGGACCGCCCCGACACAGCGGGATGCGAGGCGTATCGGGCGGCGCCACTCCTAACGCTCGCCCATCGCTGCCCGGTAGGGCGCCGCCGCGGTCACGGCGAACAGCGCCAGGAAGGCGGCGCTCATCACTGTGCCCGACAGCAGCAACGACGCGAGCGGCCCTTCCCGGTCGAGGATGAGGCCGAACAACAGCGGCGCGCCGCCTTGCAGGATGCGGGCGGGTGCCGCGAGCAATCCGGTGCGCAGTCCGTAACCGGCCGGACCGAACAGGGCCAGCGGCAGCGTGCCGCGCGCGATGGTCAACATGCCGTTGCCTGCGCCATGCAGCAGGACGAACGGAATCGCCGCGACGGGCCCGAAGATCGCCAGTAGGGTCGCGCCAATCGGATGCAGGCCCGTCGCGAGGCGTGTCGCGATCATGGGCGACACGCGGCGGAGCAAGCCGAACTCGATCAGGCGGGCGGCGACCTGCGCCGGGCCGACCAAGGCGGCGGCCGTGATGGCAGCTTCCGGCGTTGCCCCCATCGCCTGCAACAGCCTCGGCAGGTGGGCGGCCATCGCCGTGGAAATGAACCAGGTGGCACCGAACACCAAGGCGAGGACGATCATCGTCCATGGTATGCCGGCTGGCGCGGCATGGGGCGGCGCCACCTCCACGGTGTGCGGCGCAGCCTTCGGGACCAGCAGCCGGTTCATCGGCAATCCGATCACGAGGTGCAGCACGGCCCAGGCCACACAGGCTCCGCGCCAGCCGAAATGCTCGATGAACAGCGCACTGGTCGGCCAGCCGACCGTGCTGGCGAACCCGGCGAACAGCGTGATGCCGGTGATCGCGTTGCGCGCATCGCGGCCATACAGGCCGGCGGCCGTGGCGAACGCCGCTTCATAGAGTCCGAAACCCATGCCGACGCCAAGGATCGCCCAGGCGGCCGCGAGGCCGGCCGGGTCAGTTGCCCGCGCCAGAAGCAGCAACCCGGCGGCGAACACCAGATTGGTCGCCGCCAGCACGTCGCGGCCACCGAAGCGATCGATCATCCGGCCGGCGAGTGGTCCCAGCAGGCCGGACAACAGCAAGGCGGCCGAAAAGACTCCGAAGAACCAGGCGCGCGGCAGGTGCAGCGCGGCCGTCACCGGATCGGCGAAGACTGCTGTCAGGTAGTAGGTCGATCCCCAGGCGAGCGTCTGGGTGATGCCGAGGGTGGACACGACGACGCTGCGCCGCGCGGTCATCGCGGCCAGCGTCATGCGTGTTCACCCCGCGTCGGCGTCAGGTGCAGCAACTGGTGGTGCAGCACGCGGCCTCGTCGCCGGCGCCCGGCTTGCGGGCTTCGATGATGGCGGAGGCGACATAGTCCTCGATGCCGCGGCCGGGCGCCCAGCTTGCGACCAGGTCGCGGCTTTCCGGCTTCACCGTCACGCGCACGTTGCCAAAGCCGGCGGCGCGCAGCCAGGTCTCGACATCGCTCACCGGGGCGGCACCGGCGACGCAGCCGCACATCAGGGCCCGGTCGGCCGCCAGGTCGGACGGCAGGGACTTCGTGTTCACCACGTCGGAGATCGCCAGCCGGCCGCTGGGCTTCAGCACGCGGAACGCCTCGCGGAACACCTGCGCCTTGTCGGGCACCAGGTTGACCACGCAGTTCGACAGGATCACGTCCGCCGTGTTGTCGCCGATCGGCAGATGTTCGAGTTCGCCGAGCCGGAACTCGACATTGGCCGCGCCGACCCGGGCGGCGTTGGCGCGCGCCTTGGCCAGCATCTCGTGCGTCATATCGACGCCGATGACGCGGCCGGTGGCGCCGACCTGCCGCGCGGCAAGCAGGCAGTCGAAACCGGCCCCGCTGCCGAGGTCCACGACGACCTCGCCCGGTTGCATCGCGGCGATCGCTTGCGGATTGCCGCAGCCGAGGCCGAGATTGGCGCCTTCCGGAACGGCGGCGAGTTCGTCGTCGGAATAACCCATCACGCGCGCCTTGCCGTCGGCCGCCGGCGCGGTGGTCGTGCCGCAGCAGGACGAGGCGGGCGGCGCACAGCAATCGGCGACGGTGCCGACGGCGATGCCGCCATAGCGGGCGCGCACCATCTCCTTGATCTCGGTTGCGTCGAAGAGTTTGTCAGACATGGTTCATGCGCTCCTTGTTGCTTGCTGCACGGGCATTGTCTCAGGCGCCGGGCAGCACACAGGCGGGGACGGGATTGCGGCATGGCCGCAGCAGTTTTCAGTCAGATAGGACAGCAGGGCGTTCATGTTTGGGTATTCGGCCGCGTAGATCAGTGAGCGGCCGTTGCGCGTGCAGGTCACGAGGCGTGCGATCTTCAGTTCCTTGAGGTGGAAGGCGAGCGTCGCCGACGGCAGGCCGAGTTGATCGCCGATATGGCCGGCCGGCATGCCGTCCGGCCCCACCTGCACCAGCAGGCGGTAGATATCGAGGCGCGTCTCTTGGGCGAGCGCGCCCAGGGCGGCCAGGGCTTCCTGTTTTTCCATATTTCCATCTTAGTGGAGATATGGAGATAGTCAAGCCCGGCGCGGGCGGTGGCTGCGGGGCCTATGACAGTTAGAGCGGTTCACCGTGTGTGGAAAAACCCAGCCAACCCAAGCCAACCCTTGTCATTGCGAGGCGCGCAGCGCCGAAGCAATCCCCTGCCTGACGAGCCGAGGTACGCTCGTCAGGCAGGGGATTGCTTCGGCGCTGCGCGCCTCGCAATGACAGGATGTTCGGGACAGGATGTTCGGGACAGGTTGTTCCGGGACAGGTTGTTCCGGCGATGCCGCTCGCGGGGGAAAATGCTGTAGCCGCGCCCGCGGTTTCCTCCGGCTGGCGCGCCGCGGGCAGCACCGCCGGACCGCCGCAACTTCCGATCCCGCCGCCGCACCCGCGCTTCACGTCAGCACCAGGTCCCGCGCCCCGCGGAAATCCGCGGATCCGGTATCGGCGCCACGCAGATCCGCCCCGGTCATGGTGGCATCCTTCATGTCGGCGCCCACCAGCACGGCATTGTTCATCCGAGCCTGGGTCAGGTCGGCCTCGGTGAAATTGCAGCCGCGCAGGTCCGCCGACTCGAACACGACGGCACCGAGCCGGCCGGCCTTGAAACTGGTCGGCCAGTTCTGCCCGCTGCGCAGCGCCATCGGCCCGGCGACGACATTCGTCAGGTCGGCCTGGTACATCGTCGCCCGCTCGAACGACGCGCCGCGCAGGTCGGCGCCGATCAGCCTCGCATCCCGCAAATCGACCAGGCTGAGATTGGCCATCGCCAGCACCGTCTCGGTAAAATTCGCCCCCTGGAGCTTGGCCCCATGAAAATCCGCCGCCGACAGGTTGAGCTTGCTGAGATCGACCCCGGTCAGGTCGCGTCTGGCCAGGCTGGCGCGCCTGCCCTTGGCGCCGTTCGACAGCATCCAGTCGCGGTGCGCCAGCAGGATCGCGCTTAGCTCGCTGTCCTGATTCTCCAGGCGCTGCACCATGTCGGCGCCGGTCA
>Ga0182013_10009648_pt1 | contig 10128 bp, 13 predicted proteins | sample 612S2MmetaG_FD_120487 | JGI IMG/M metagenome (GOLD analysis project Ga0182013, IMG submission 120487) | Permafrost microbial communities from Stordalen Mire, Sweden - 612S2M metaG | ecosystem: Environmental > Terrestrial > Soil > Wetlands > Permafrost | place: Sweden: Stordalen | collected...
GCGCGCCGTAGGGGAATAGTTGCTTGAGCCTCGAAAACTCTGAGGACCGGGGTATTTTCAGCGCCCAAACCGCGCTTGAATTGCTCCGGTTTCACCATTGCGGAGTTATGAGTGAAAAGTTATTTGATCGACCGCAATTGCTTTCCCCACTATCATCGGCCCGTTGGCATGCTTCAGCTGCGTCCGCGCTTGTATTGACCGACCAAGAGCTTTCGTGGAGCGACGTCCAGCGTGACTCTGGCGACTGTTGTGGTCGAGCACAGGTTGCCTCGAAGGACACTGAAGCGCGCCGAGATTGACGAAGGGAGATTTCCTCCGAAGCTGGTCTCACACAGCATTGACGGATCATCTCTCGGAGAGCCGGGGGTTTCCATCCCACATGTTTCGACGAAGGAAGTTGAAGATCTGAAAGCCAACGTGGTATTTACATATCCGTGTGCTCTGTTGTGCAGGGCCAGGATGAACGCTGTCCCTGGGCATTGAGACGCCACCGGCGGCCCTTGAGGATTCCTACGCCCGGTCATCGCGGAGCAGGCGGTACGCCTCGTTGATAGCAGCCATCTTCTGAGTAGCAATCTGGCGCACTTCTCTGCCTCTGTTTTCGAAGCGGTCAGGATGCCACTGCGCAACGGTTTGCCGATATGCAGTTTTGATCTGCTGTCGCGTGCTGCTTGCGGTCACTCCCAGAAGTTCACACGCGCATTCCCGCGTGATCGGTTGAGTTGAGTCCCGTGTGCGGTCAGCCTCTTCAGTTGGGGTATCCGTTTCTTCCATGGTCTGACCTTGCGATTTCATAGCATGATCTTCAAAAGGCTCTTGCCATTTTCCGAAATTGCAAACTCCAGAGATCTCTGGGGCGCCTGTCGATGATACAAACTCGACATGCGATGCCTTGTCGGTCACGAAGAGCGGAGCTTCAAAGCTGTTGGACTCACAGAACGCGCTGGCTTTGCGCTCGCAAATCAATTGCTCAAGACGTCTCTTCCGCAGGCTCGCCACTGCTTCGGGCACACCGAGTGTCCAGCTTTCCACAAAGAAGAGGGAGTCTGGCTCCGCATCTTCTCCCATCATCTGCTGAAAGTCTCCAACAAACTTCCAAGTATTTCGAGGCCGAGTCGGCCCGATCGATTGTTGGGCTTCGAAGCCCTCTTGCCTCATTGAACTAGAGGCGCGATCCACATGGATTTGGCTTTGCATCCCTTACCTCCACACACGGATGGTACGCACCGATTGAAAAGTACGCTCGAACTCTTGCACTGTCACCGCCGGTGTAGTTCGTTCATCGGCAGTCAGGTGTGTTTGTTCTACTCCCTGAACTGAACCGCAGGCCGCGTTACCGGCGGCAGACGGTGCCTCGGGCGAAAATGGCGAGCAGCAGGGTGAGGGTGTTCGGAGGCACGGGGAACAGCAAGGCCCATTGCTTTGGCACGATGACCATCGCCGACCCGATCCTGGCATCGTCGCTTCACGCAATTGGAGTTCGTCACCAAGGAGTAGCTGGAGGGGCAGGAAAGCGGCGTCGGGCGCGGCGTGCACGATCACGGGCCAGCGCGGGGTTTACGGGCTCGATTCACTGCCTGGGTTGGTCAGAGCATGCGCGGGACGCCGCTTTGTGCAGGTACATCTCCGCATCGGCGCGAGCGAGGAGCGATTTCAACGTCTCGCCTTCACGGGACTCAGCAAGTCCGATGGAGGCATCCACTCTCAGTTTCATCGGTCCGGACTTCCCATGCACCGTGTAATTGCCACAGACCCAATCCCTGATGCGGTCGGTTTGCCCCTTAGCAGTGAGCATTCCACAATCGAGCAGGAGAATGAACTCATCGCCGCCCCAGCGCCCGACCATGTCGGTCGAGCGGCACCTCGACTTCAGTTCAGCGGAAAACATTTGCAGCAATTCATCGCCGACCATGTGCCCATGATCGTCATTCACCGTTTTGAATCCATCGATGTCGAGAATTGCGACACAAAACTGAAGGGCCGCGCTCATTCGCGACTCGATTTGGCCTTCCAAGGAGAGGCGGCTGCGCAGTCCAGTCAGCGAATCGCGGGAAGCGATGTGCTCCGCTTCTTCAAGCCTGGCTTGAAAACTCGTGACTTCCATCCGGAGCTGGTCGATGGCCGCTTTTCCTTCCGCGGTCATTCTGTCAATGGACGTCTTCAATTCCTTAGCGCTCTTCTCAATGGAGACGCGGATCTGGGACAAGTCGTCCAGATTGGCAATGGTTTTCAACCGGGTGGTCACATCGTTGATCTGCTGCGCACAACGGAAATCCCTATCGCCGACCGATTCAGCGGTGTGAGCCATCACGATCAGGATCTCTTTCACCTCGATGGCCTTTTGCCGGTAATGCATGGCCGCGCGCTCGCCCCAATCCTGAAGTTGCTCCCGGACATCCTTTTCCGTGGCCTCCATGGTCTTCAAGGAGGTTCCAGGGGAGAGGACGTCTCCGAGTTTCACCAGGCGCTGTTTGAGCTGCTTCCCGAGACCCGGACAGGCATCCATGCTGCAGTTTCCCATTTCACGCAACGAGGAGCGATACCCGGCTATGGCCATAGAAAGAGGCGCATTTTCTTCCAGGCCTCCCTCTTCGTGTGAGCCAGTCCGCACGGCATCGAGGTATTTCTTTAACGAGATCATTGACTTCACCAACGACACTTTCTGGCAGACACTGAGGCACAAGGAGACGAACCACGATCATCGGCAGTTTCCTCCATTCTTTTCAACGCCGTCTGGCACCGGCAGTTCGCAAACTGCCAACAGCGCGCTCTCGGCCATCGGCAACGGCTGACAGTTGTCGGTCGCCCGCGAAGGTCTTCCGGCCACGGTGAGCGCAGGTTCGACATCTGCAGGGGGCAGTTCACCTCGGGGGCAAGGCAAAATCGCGGTCGACGAGGCTACGCGTCCCAGAACTTCAGTGGGGGATACGATCGGTTCGCGCTCAGATAGACAAAAGGCTGCGCAGCGCCGATATGGCGGTATTGAGGCCAACGGTGCTGATTCGCGATGTGCGACAAAACATGAGTACCCTTTGGGCGATGGAGATGAAGTCCATCTCCATCGAGGAGCCCGAGCGCTTGGTGAAGACCCTCACGGGCGCAATTCTCGGCTGTGGCGGGTGGATGCTAGGTCGCGGCACCAACCATACCGGGGTCGTGAATATGTTATTCGAATTCGAGCGGCAGAACTGTGCGGATATATACTGCGCGTTGATCGGCTCGGGACTTGAGCTGAGCCCGGTTGGGCACTCAGTTCTCACTGCACTCTGTGAATGCACGAACCGCCGCCAAATGAGTTGCGGTAAAGAAATCGCCAGTATCGAACTTGAGATTCAGACCTTTCCTTGCAGGAGGTGAAGGCTCAGGCCCAGGATTGGCAACCTTGGGGGCACTGGATATGGAACACATTCTCTAATGTAACGAGAGATTCCCCGGCTCTGCCGGGGTCTGGAGTTTCTACATCGATCAGGCGGCCGCAGTTGCAGTGAGTGCCTGATGATTGGTGTTCAGGCCGAAGGGTGCGAGCATTTCGGGGTGTTCGACCATTTGCTGTCGCAAGAGGGTGACCAGGCCCAGGCGGAAGGCCTTCTTGCCTTGCGGCGTACGCTGTCTATTCTTGCTCCGGCGCGATAGAAATCAGAACCAGTCTGGCCAACAACTTGGATTCATGCGATTGCCCTGGGAAGCAGGCCAGAGGCGTGAAAATCTCCGCATGGGGATGAGGATGGTCACGTTGACTCTGGTTTCGCTAGATCCTTCGCAGGCGGGCGCAGGCGTCGTCCAGGTCGTGGTCTTTCTTGGCGAAGCAGAAGCGGAGGAGGTTTTCTCCGTGGCCGGGGCGATAGAAGGCGGAGCCGGCGACCGAGGCTACGCCGGTTGCGGCCAGCAGGTGGCGGGCTTTCTGGGCGGCGGTTTGGCCGGGGAGATGAGCGGCGCTGGCTAGGACGTAATAGGAGCCGGCGGGGACGGTGGGTTGGAGCCCCGCAGCGGTGAGTGCGGAGAGAATGCGAGCGCGCTTGGACTGGTGATCGATGGCCAACTGGTTGTAGAAGCTGAGCGGGAGCTGTTCGAGGCCGGCGGCGGCTCCGTGCTGGAAGGCCGAGGGAGCGCAGACATAGGTCAGGTCGTGAAAGTAGGCCATCGCGCCCAGCCAGCGGGCGTCGCCCAGAAGGTAGCCCACGCGCCATCCGGTGACCGAGAAGGTCTTGCTGAAGCCGGAGAGGACGATGGTGCGTTCCCTCATTCCGGGCAGGGTGGCCAGCGAAGTGTGGCGTGCGCCGTCGTAGACGAAGTACTCGTAAATCTCATCGGTGAAGACGAAGAGGTCGTGCGCCAGGACGACTTCGGCGATGGCTTCGAGTTCGCTGAGGGTAAAGACTTTACCGCTGGGGTTGGCGGGGGTGTTAAGGATGAGGGCGCGGGTGCGGGGAGTGATGGCGGCGCGCAGGGCGGCGAGGTCAAGGGCAAAGGCGGGGGCGGGAGCCGAAGTGGGCCCGGCGTCAGGCTCGGCGAGAGGAACGAAGACCGGCTTGGCGCGCATCGATTGCAGCGTGGAGACGTGGTAGCCGTAGAAGGGCTCGAAGAGCAGAACTTCGTCGCCGGGGTTGAGCAGGGCCATAGCGGCGGCGTGGAGTCCGCCGGTGGCGCCGGAGGTGACCAGGATTTCGCGGTCGGGGTCGTAGGCCATGCCTGAGTCACGGAGCTGCTTGGCGGCGATGGCCTGGCGCAGGCGGGCAATGCCGTCCAGGCGGGTGTAGATGTTGTAGCCGTCGTGGATAGCCTGGATGGCGGCTTCCTGAACCGGGACGGGGACGGGGGTGTCGCAGACGCCCTGAGCCAGGTTGATGCCCCCGATGGCGTCGCACTCGACGCTCATTGCGCGGATCTCGGACTGCAGGCTGCCGGGGGCGAGCTGGCTGAGGTTCAGGCGGGAGGCGTCGGTGGTGTGGGGCATAGGGGAGTTCCTTTTTACTATGATGCAGCAAGGAACGGCAAAACAGGTAGGGCCCGGAGGCGGATGAATCGCGTCTCGTTCGTCCCCCAGCTTGACCCCTTTCTCGCCAGGAGACGGTGCGGGGGATGCGGGCGGGGCGTAGAATCGACTTTTTATGCATGAACTTTCGATCGTGACGAGCATCGTGGAGTCGGTGACCGAGACCCTGGAGGGCTATCCGGGCGCGCGGGTGAAGGAAGTGCGCCTGCGGGTCGGGGCTCTGGCTTCGGTGGAGCGGGAGTCGCTGGAGTTCTGCTACGGAATTGCAGCCGAGGGGACGCCGCTGGAGGGTTCGCGGCTGGTGGTGCAGGTGCTGCCGGTGGTGTTGCATTGCGAGCCATGCGGGCTGGATGCGGAGCTGGACAGCTTGCAGAGCTTCCGCTGTCCCCGCTGCGGCAAGCCCTCGCATGATCTGCGCCAAGGGCGGGAGCTGGAGATTGACTCCCTGGAGATCGAAGAGATGGACGAGGTTGAGGAGACGCGATGACGACCCGGATTGTGGAGCTGCGGCGGGGGATTTTGAAGAAGAACGATGAGCTGGCGGCGGGGCTGCGGGCGAGTTACGCGGAGGCCGGGGTGCTGGTGCTGAACCTGGTTTCGAGTCCGGGGACGGGCAAGACGGCCTTTCTGGAGCGGACGCTGAGGGAGCTGAAGGCGCGCGGATCGCGGGTGGCGGCGCTGGTGGGCGATCTGGAGACCGACAACGATGCCCGTCGGCTGGCTTCAAGCGGCGCGCCGGTGCGGCAGATCAATACACATGGAATCTGCCACTTGGACGCGGAGATGATCGGCAAGCACCTGGATGGCTGGGAAGGCGTGGCGCTGGGCGGGCTCGATTTTCTATTTATCGAGAATGTGGGCAACCTGGTTTGCCCCTCGAGCTACGATTTGGGCGAGGGGATTCGCGTGGCGTTGCTTTCGGTGACCGAGGGCGAGGACAAGCCGCTGAAGTATCCCACGCTGTTCAACTCGGCCGACGCGGCGGTGATTACCAAGATGGATATTGCCGAGCCGTGCGGGTTTGACCGCGACGAGGCGCTCAAGAACATCAACGAGATCCGGCCGGGGATACGGATCTTCGAGACCTCGGCCAAGACGGGTGCGGGGATGGAAGAGTGGCTGGGGTATCTGGCCGAACAGCGGGCGGGGCGGAGCTAGTGGACTCAGTCCCGATTCGCGGAATTCGCCTTGGCTGTTGGAGACTGGTTAGGCGGTTGCGATGAAAAAGGCGACGGGCGGGACGGAGATCGGCTTGCGGGCTGTTGAAGAGTACTTGGCCCAGGTGCCGGAGCCTGGGCGGAGCACGCTCGAGAAGGTGCGGGCGGCGATTCGGGATGCGGCGCCGGCTGCGGCTACAGAGACCCTTGCCTACCGGATGCCGGCTTTTCACTACAAAGGAACGCTGGTGGCCTACGCGGCGTTCAAGAGACACTGTAGCCTCTTTCCCATGAGTGCCGCACTCATTGATGCTTTGGAAGAAGAGATGAAGGAGTATCGCACCGCGAAGGGGACGCTGCAATTCCCTCTGGATCGGCCGCTGCCGGCTGCGTTGGTGAAGAAACTGGTGAAGGCCCGGGTGGCCCAGAACGAGGAGAAGCCGGGGCTATGAGCGGGACTGCTCATCGAAGCGACCCGGATTTTTGCGCGGTCCATTATCGGCTTGATTCATTCATTTTGGTTTAGGTAATATTCGCTGCCTGAGGAGTTGCCGGGGTTCCCAACATCCCCGGAATTCCTCGCGGAGGCACAAAGAATGAGGCGAATTGCTCTGTTTCTTGGCGCGACTACGATCGCCTTGGCGGCGGTCGCCTGCAACGAGCCGGCCGACACGCACGATGCGAATGTGAAGGCCATCAAGAACATCGAAACCCAATGGAACCAGGACTACGTCCAAAAGGATGCGGACAAGCTTGCCGCGCACTTTGCGGAGGATGCGGTCCTGATGGCGCCGGGAATGGCGGCGATTACGGGCAAGGACGCGATCCGAACGTCTTTGACGCAAATGACCTCCGATCCTGCCATGGCGCTGAGCTTCCAGGCGTCCAAGGTGGAGGTGGCCAAATCGGGCGACCTGGCCTATACCGAGGGTTCGTATTCCCTCACCGTCACCGACCCGGCCACGAAGAAGGTCATCCACGTACATGGCGGCTATGTGACGGTTTATCGCAAACAGGCGGGTGGAACTTGGAGAGCTGTTTCGGATATCGCAACACCCGATGCGCCTCCTGCCACTGTTCCGTCGGCAAAAGCAAAGAAGCACGCAGCAGCCAAGAAACGCCATGGGCGTTGAGGGAGGCTGAGGGCTGGGGTTCCTGCGCGGCCTTTTCCCACAGGGCTCAACAGGCCGAATTTCTTCGCGGGCTGCTCCGACGGGGTGTTTCTGCCCCGCAGCGGGTTCTTCGCGCGCTGCGTTGGGTGCGCCTTGGGTGATTCAAATCACACTGTACGCAGCCTTCTGCACGGTATAACGTAGGGGCTATGTGTCTAGCAATTCCGGGAAGAGTCGATGAGATTGCCACCGAGGGCGAGCTTCGGATGGGTCGAGTGAACTTTGGCGGCGTGGTCAAGCGGGTCTGCCTGGACTACGTGCCAGAGGTCGAAGTGGGCGACTACACCATTGTCCACGTGGGGTTTGCGCTGTCGAAGATCGACCAGGAGACGGCGGAGAAGACGCTGGCTATCTTCCGCGAGATGGGCATGCTGGACGAGGAACTGGCCGGCGAGGATGAGGCGTTTGCGCGGGCCGCCGCGGCGCCGCAGTCGGCTTGCCCGGATGGAAGCTGCAGCGCGAAATGAAGTACCTGACCGAATTCCGCAACGGCGAGATTGCGCAGCGGATGGCGCGGGAGATTCACGCGATTGCCACGCGGCCATGGAAGATCATGGAAGTCTGCGGCGGGCAGACGCACTCGATTATCAAAAACGGAATTGACCAGATGCTGCCCGATGGTATCGAGATGATTCACGGGCCGGGGTGCCCGGTGTGCGTCACCCCTCTCGAGCTGATTGACAAGGCGCTGGCGATTGCCGCCGCGCCGGGGGTGATCTTCTGCTCCTTTGGCGACATGCTGCGGGTTCCGGGGACCGAGGCGGATCTTTTCCAGGTGAAGGGCGCGGGCGGCGACGTGCGGGTGGTGTATTCGCCGTTGGACGCCGTCGAGCTGGCGGCCAAGAACCCGGACAAGCAGGTGGTGTTTTTCGGTGTGGGGTTTGAGACCACTGCGCCAGCCAACGCCATGAGCGTGCATGTGGCCAAGCGGCGGGGGTTGAAGAACTTCTCGCTGCTGGTTTCGCATGTGCTGGTGCCGCCGGCGATTGCGGCCATTCTGGAGTCGCCGGGAAACATGGTGCAGGGGTTCCTGCTGGCGGGGCACGTGTGCAGCGTGATGGGGTACTGGGAGTATCCGCCGCTGGCGGCCAAGTACCGGGTTCCGCTGGTGGTGACGGGCTTTGAGCCGCTGGATTTGCTGGACGGGATTCGCCGGACGGTGATGCAGTTGGAGGCCGGGCAGCACGAGGTGGAGAACGCCTACGAGCGGATTGTGACCCTTGACGGCAACCAGGCGGCGCAGAAGCTGCTGGCGGAGGTCTTCGAAGTGACGGACCGGGCGTGGCGGGGGATCGGGGTGATTCCCAAGAGCGGCTGGCGGCTGAGCGCGGCTTACCGGGAGTTCGACGCCGAAGAGCGGTTCCATATTACGGGGATTCACACCGAGGAGTCGCCGCTGTGCCGGGCCGGGGACGTGCTGCGCGGGGCCATCAAGCCGGCCGAGTGCTCGGCCTTCGGCATGGAATGCACGCCGCGCCACCCGCTGGGTGCGACCATGGTTTCAAGCGAAGGAGCCTGCGCGGCTTACTTCAACTACGGGCGGTTTCTGTCGGCCGAGGATCTGGCCAGCGCGGGCAGCGGGCTGACGGGAGTGGCACATGTCTGAGAACGTTGCGGCAAGCGAAGCGGAGCAACTGAAAACCACGCCGGCGGGAGCTGGCCCCGACTTTTCAAACTGGAGTTGCCCGCTGCCGCTGGCCGGATACCCGACGATTGTGATGGGCCACGGCGGGGGCGGCAAGCTGGGCAATGAGCTGGTGGAGCACCTGTTCCTGGCCGCATTCCGGAATCCCGAACTCGAAAACTTGGGCGATGCCGCTGTGCTCGATCTGGGCGGCGCCAAACTGGCCATGAGCACGGATTCGTTCGTGGTGCAGCCGCTGTTTTTCCCCGGCGGGTCGATTGGCGAGTTGGCGGTGAACGGGACGGTGAACGACCTGGCCGTTTCCGGGGCGGAACCCAGGTTTCTGAGCGCCAGCTTCATTTTGGAAGAGGGATTTCCGCTGGCGCAGTTGGCGGCGATTGTCGCGGATATGGCGAAGGCCGCGGCCACGGCGGGCGTGAAGATTGTCACCGGGGACACCAAGGTGGTGGAGCGGGGGCACGGGGACGGGTGCTACATCAACACGGCGGGGGTGGGGGCGCTGCGGGCGGGGATCGAGGTGGGGCCGGAGCGAGCGCGGGCGGGTGACGCGATTCTGGTGTCGGGCACCATCGGGGACCACGGGATGGCCATCATGAGCGTGCGGGAGGGGCTGGAGTTCGAGAGTCAGATCCGCTCCGACTGCGCGGCGCTGAACGGGTTGATCGCCGAGGTGCTGGCGGCGGCGGGGACGGCGGTGCATACCATGCGCGACCCGACGCGCGGGGGCCTGGCTTCGACGCTGAACGAGATTGCGCAATCCTCGGGCGTGGGCGTGGAGATTGACGAGCTGAGCCTGCCGGTGCGGGCGGAGGTGCAGGCGGCCTGCGAGCTGCTGGGGCTGGACCCGGTGTACGTGGCCAACGAGGGCAAGGCGGTGTTCTTTGTTGCTCCCGAAGCTGCCGAACAGGTGCTCGAGGCGCTGCGGGCGCATCCGCTGGGACGGGATGCGGCGCGGATCGGACGGGTGACGGCGGAGCACAAGGGGATGCTGGTGGCGCGGACGGCGATGGGCGCCAATCGCGTAATTCCGACGCAAATCGGGGAGCAATTGCCGAGGATCTGCTGAAGGCGGCGGCGCTGACGGGTTTCAGCTGGCGAAGGAATGGGCAGGCGCTTTCACGATGCGCGTCCCGGCAAAAAAACGAGCGGAATAGGCAGAAA
>Ga0182013_10009649_pt1 | contig 10127 bp, 9 predicted proteins | sample 612S2MmetaG_FD_120487 | JGI IMG/M metagenome (GOLD analysis project Ga0182013, IMG submission 120487) | Permafrost microbial communities from Stordalen Mire, Sweden - 612S2M metaG | ecosystem: Environmental > Terrestrial > Soil > Wetlands > Permafrost | place: Sweden: Stordalen | collected...
GGCACGCGCATACTTCTCAAAACTCGGCTGACAGGCAAATGTTATCTGGCGCATCGCAATCTTCACTCAACTACAAGCTTACGCAAACTGGCTGTGGAGATCGGACTTATTCAGAGCATCCCTGAAAGCCGCGATTGAATCGATTTATAGGAAGGGGGTCCATCCGAGTGGCGCAATCCCTTATCGCATCTTCGCCGAGTATCAACGACGCTTTGAATGTCAAAGCCAAGCCGATGTATTGCTCGCCCCGAGGAACCACCTCTAGTCTGGCTCGACCCTTCACGCAAAATCGCTAACTGTTTCTTTTCTTTCAAGCGTGGATCGACTTCGCTCGTCAGTTCTGGCAATGCTCTTGATTAGCACAACAAATAAGAACGCCCCGTCTCCGGGGCGTTCAACGGTTACGGGTGAACCGATACCGTACGACGAAAGCTTACTGAGAAAAAGCCAGGCAATCGCCGCTCACGTACACTGCTATAATTCTTACCTCGTCAAAGTATTGAAGTCAATAGGATGGAACGAGATGGGTGAAACTAACACTCAAACTGGAAGCTATATTCTTGGCATTGACCTTGGTTCCGCCTCGCTAGGATGGGCAGCAATTTCCCTGGATGGAGCTGGCATGGCAACTGGGTTGCTACGTTCCGGTGTTCGACTCTTCAATCCCGCAGTTACCGGAGATATAGAGAAGGGACAGGATGAGTCCAATGCGGTCGCCCGCCGCACAGCCCGTCTCATCCGCAGGCAACTGCGCCGCCGTGCAGCCCGTCAGAGCGAACTCTTCCAGCTGCTACAGCGCTACACTCTCCTTCCCCCGTATAAGGGAGCCGAAGCGGATGCATCCCAACAGCGCCATTCAATTCTCAATGCGTTAGATCAAGAGCTTACGGCCAAATGGGTCAAGCCAGGCAATGCCGGGGCGCAGGCGGCAATTGAGTTGCCCCTCTATTTGCTACGCAAGACCGCGCTCGATGCGGCCTTGGAACCCTTTGAACTTGGGCGCGTCTTTTATCACCTAAGCCAGCGTCGCGGCTATCGGTCGAATCGGAAAGATCAAGCAAGCGACAAAGGGACACCGGGAAAAGCAAAGAAGGCCGACGACCTAGGCGCAGTTCAGGGGGGCATAAAGGAGCTGGAAGACGCGATCCGCTCGTCTGGAACGCGCACGCTCGGCGAATACTTCACATCACTCGACCCGCACTCGCAGAAAGTGCGTGGACGCTGGACTGCTCGCAGGATGTACGAGGAAGAGTTCGCCGCCATTTGGGCAAAGCAAGTGACCTTCCATCCTGCCCTGCTGACCGAAGAATTGCATTATAAGATCAAGCATTTGCTCTTCTATCAGCGCCCGATCAAAGCGCAATCGCACCTCATAGGGGACTGTGAACTCGAACCGGGTGAACGGCGAGCAGCATGGGCCACCTTAGAAGCACAGCAATTCCGCGTACTGCAGAAGGTCAACGACCTGGAGATCATTTTGCCAGGAAATGTCACTGGGATTCCCCTAACTCCCGAGCAACGGCAGACGGTCTTGAACCTATTGGAATCTTCCTCTGAAGCTACATTCAAAAAGATCCGTAAAGCACTCGGCTTAGGAGAGAACATCGGCTTCAACTTGCAGCGCGGAGGAGAGACCAAACTCAAAGGCAACCTGACCAACTCACACATGGCCGATGTGTTTGCAGAGCGCTGGCTCGAAATGTCAGAGGAAGATAAGAAGCAAGTAGTCGAGGATTGGCGAACCATCGAGCGGGAAGAATCGCTCATTCGCCGCGCCACGGAGCACTGGAAGCTTGACGAGACAGGCGCCAAGTGGCTCGCCTCTCGACCCGCGCCCAGCGGCTATTGTTCAATTTCCCGCAAGGCCATCCGCAAGCTACTGCCATTGATGATGGAAGGCAAGCGATTCAAAGAAGCGGAGAATGAAATCTGGGGTAGTCGCTTCTCGGGGGGCCAGGTCTACGACCGTATTCCGCCAGTACGCCAAGCCCTGAAATCCCTACGCAATCCCGCCGTCGAGCGCGCTCTCACGGAGTTGCGCAAGGTAGTCAATGCGCTGATCCGGGAACTCGGCAAGCCGACGGAGGTTCGCATTGAACTGGCACGCGACCTAAAGAAGCCCCGCCATGAGCGGGCCAAAGCCGTTAGCCAGAACCGAGACCGCGAAAAGCAGCGGAGTGCGGCCAAAGTCAAAATGCTCCAGGAAATCGGTCCAGGATTTGAGCATCCCTCGCGCGCCGACGTGGAGAAGGCATTGCTATGGGAAGAATGCCAGGGTGAGTGTCCATACACCGGTAAGCGGTTCCCGCTTTCCTCATTGTTCGGCGAGAATCCTCCTTTACAGGTTGAGCACATCATTCCCTTCAGCCGTATCCCGGACGATTCCTTCCAAAACAAGACTCTCTGTTATCACGAGGAGAACCAGATCAAGGGCAACCGGACGCCCTTCGAGGCATACAAGGATGCCGAACAATTCGAAACGATTCTGAATCGTGTGCGGAATTGGCGAACGCCCAACCCCGGCAAACAGCGCCGCTTTGAACTGCGCACGCTAGAGGAGCTAGAGGGCTTTTCGAGCCGCCAGCTGAACGACACGCGCTACGCCAGCAAGCTGGCTTGCGAATTGGTGGGTACTCTCTTTGGAGGCCGCGATATCCCGACGGAGAGCGGCTCCCGGCAAGTGGTTTTTGCCTCCTCCGGCATGGTAACGGCCACGCTACGCAAAGGCTGGGGACTGGAAGCGATCCTGCGCGAGGCCGCACCCTCTGCCAACGGACAGAATAGGGGCAAGCCACGTACCGACCACCGCCATCACGCCATCGACGCTATTACTATCGCCCTCAGCGCTCCGAGGATGATCGCGGCACTTAGCCGCAACAACGCCCAGGACCCTTACTGGCCCCGAAACGGGCGCACCGCGCCTAAACTTCAGAGTCCATGGAATGGCTTCGTGGATTCCATTCGCCCACACTTCGAGCAGATGTTAGTCTCCCATCGGCCTGAACACCGTCTCACCGGCGCGCTACACGATGAGACTAACTACGGCAGACCGCATAAAGAAGGCGGCAAGGATGTGGTCCATATCCGCAAACAAGTTGTGGGTATGTCTGCCGGGGATATAGAGAACATCGTTGATCCGGCGGTGCGCGAGAGCGTTCGGGAGAAGGCGGCGTCGTTTGGCGGAGACCTGAAAAAATGGACCCCAAAGGAGGGCAGTGAAGACTGGCCCTTGCTCAGGACAAAAACAGGTAAGGAAATCCCAATTAAACGAGTACGCATTAAGAAGTCACTGGGCGTGGAGACTATCGCCAAAGGTGATCGTGCGCGGCATGTGGCACTTTCAAGCAATCACCATGTCGCAATCTTTGCGCTGCTAGACGAACGGGGTGGGGAGAGGCGTTGGGAGCCTATGATCGTTTCGCTTTTTGAGGCGATGGAGCGAAAACGGAAGGGGCAGCCGCTGATTCAGACTCGATATCCGGTAGTTGGTGAATTTATTTTCAAGTTCTCGCTTATGGGTGGCGATACAGTGCTGTTGCATAAGGACTGCGACCACAAGAATAACCACTGCAATCCGTCAGTTTGGCGGCTGAGAACGATTGGCTCAAACGGCCAACTTTCTTTGGTGCGAATCAACGATGCACGGCTTAAAGCAGAAATTCAGAAGGCGAAAGAGTGGTGGTCGCCAACTCAAGACGCTCTTCGCAAACTCGATGCCGTTAAGGTGGTCATCGATTCTCTTGGCCGCATCCATCAGTCCGGAGGTTAGCCCGTGAGCGACCGCATTCTTGAGATTGCACATCCGGCACGGTTGAGCGTCCGGGATGCACAACTGGTCGTCGAACGGCAGGAGTTTCTGCCCTTCGCAACTCCGGTAAACGGGATCAATACACTACTTCTGGCGCATCCACAAGTCACGCTCACACAGGCCGTGGTTTCCCGGTTGGCTGAGGCGGGCGCGATGCTGGTAACAATTGACCACACTTATCTGCCTGTAGCAATGACTTTGCCCTTGCAGGCGCACAACCTACAAACGGAACGCTTAGCCGCGCAGGTAGGCCTTAAGCCGGTTACTCGAAAGCGACTATGGACGCAGATCGTCCAGGCCAAGATTCGCGCCCAAGGCAGCTTGCTAAAGGAGCTATACGGCTCTGATGGTGGCTTGACAGCCACCGCGAATCGCGTTCGCTCCGGCGATCCAGACAACCTCGAAGCCCAGACCGCCCGCCGCTATTGGGGACTGATCTTTGGCGAACCAGAGGACCGCATACCAAAGTTCCGGCGTGGTGCAGACCCTCTCGAATCCGGCCCAGACCAGAACCGGCATCTCGACTACGGCTACACAGTTCTACGCGCTTCGGTGGCCCGGGCCGTTTGCGCTGCCGGGTTACATCCCTCCATCGGACTGCGCCACCACAACCGGTACGACCCGTTCTGTCTGGCCGCCGATTTGATGGAACCCTTCCGCCCACTGATTGATCGGCGCGTGGCTTCTTGGATTGCCCATAATTCTCCATCGGCACCCCTCGATGCAATCGCAAAAAAATGGCTGATTGAGAGCGTAACCATGCGATATTGGGTGAACCGGGAAGAGAGAGTCCTCTCTGACATTTTGTTCCGGTTGGCTGGTTCGCTGGCCGCCGTGTTAACCGGAAAGCTGGAGAAGCTTGACCTACCCGAAACACTTGAACCGTGCCTCGACGAATCAATCTCTCCGCCTACAGATGTATGTGGCTGATCGCCATGTTCGATCTGCCCGTGGAGACCACGGAAAACCGGCGCGACTACACGCGCTTTCGCAAGGCTCTACTCAAGGACGGTTTCATGATGCTTCAGTTCTCGGTCTATGCCCGATACATCCCCAGCGAGGAGGCAGCCGAGGCGCACCGCAAAACGGTCAAATCCTGCATCCCACCGCTGGGACAGGTTCGACTGTTGGCGATTACCGATCACCAGTTCGCCAAAATGGAGGTGTTTTTTGGGAAAAAGCCGCGAAGCCCAGAGGACATTCCAGAGCAGATTCTTCTTTTCTAAGGGTTGGAGCGCCCGGAACCTATTTCTTGTCAGTAAGTCCCAGGCGTCCTAGTGTACGTGAGCGGTGATTCCTGGCCATCCCCAGCCGGAGGCACGGGTCTAGTGATGTCGGGACTCAGTGTACGTGAGCGGTGATTCCTGGCCATCCCCAGCCTACTCGCTGAACTGATGGAGTGCGTCGAAAGTGTACGTGAGCGGTGATTCCTGGCCATCCCCAGCGGAAGAGATGAAGGAGCGCGGCTGGACTAAAGTGTACGTGAGCGGTGATTCCTGGCCATCCCCAGCTTCCGTCGTCGCCTCTGTGCTTAGCATCAGAGTGTACGTGAGCGGTGATTCCTGGCCATCCCCAGCTCATGGCGTGCTGGGCTTGGATCACGCCAAAGTGTACGTGAGCGGTGATTCCTGGCCATCCCCAGCGAGGAGAAGCAATGAATCTCGAACAAACACAGTGTACGTGAGCGGTGATTCCTGGCCATCCCCAGCAAGAAGAAAGTTGGAGTAATTCAAAAAGCTAGTGTACGTGAGCGGTGATTCCTGGCCATCCCCAGCCCCGCCCGTCAACGGCGTACGCTGCATACAGTGTACGTGAGCGGTGATTCCTGGCCATCCCCAGCGGTAAGCGACGCGGCTATAGAAGCCGCCTTAGTGTACGTGAGCGGTGATTCCTGGCCATCCCCAGCGAACTATGACAACTCCATCGGCGTGTTCTTAGTGTACGTGAGCGGTGATTCCTGGCCATCCCCAGCCAAAAGCCGAAATGCGCAGGCGTCCGGGCGAGTGTACGTGAGCGGTGATTCCTGGCCATCCCCAGCAGACCGTAGGCCTCGTCTTCGAAGGGCACAAGTGTACGTGAGCGGTGATTCCTGGCCATCCCCAGCTGGGCGTCGGAGGGTCAGCTCCTCCCCGAGCAGTGTACGTGAGCGGTGATTCCTGGCCATCCCCAGCGAATGCGATCGACGGCAAGAGCGCCCTGCAAGTGTACGTGAGCGGTGATTCCTGGCCATCCCCAGCACGTGCACGATCGTGACCGGCATCGATTTGAGTGTACGTGAGCGGTGATTCCTGGCCATCCCCAGCACAAAGGGATTGCGGCAAGCAATAGAATGAGTGTACGTGAGCGGTGATTCCTGGCCATCCCCAGCAGAAGACCTTTTGCCCGGCGGGGATTGGAAAGTGTACGTGAGCGGTGATTCCTGGCCATCCCCAGCGCGATATCGCATGGACCCGCGCGGTGATCAAGTGTACGTGAGCGGTGATTCCTGGCCATCCCCAGCGAAATATGCATGCCTTGCTCCTGTGCCTGAGTGTACGTGAGCGGTGATTCCTGGCCATCCCCAGCCGAGGTAATGCTTTGACCGCCGAGCTTCGGAGTGTACGTGAGCGGTGATTCCTGGCCATCCCCAGCCAACTTGCGCGGCGGCTGGATCTTGGGGCGAGTGTACGTGAGCGGTGATTCCTGGCCATCCCCAGCCAAGACGAAGTAGTCGTAAGCATCCCGCAGAGTGTACGTGAGCGGTGATTCCTGGCCATCCCCAGCGAACAATTAAGAGAAAGCGCAAAGACCGTGAGTGTACGTGAGCGGTGATTCCTGGCCATCCCCAGCGAAGAGATTGACTCACATACGCGGTTTGCGAGTGTACGTGAGCGGTGATTCCTGGCCATCCCCAGCATCTGATGGTCAAAGACTTCAATCATGAGCAGTGTACGTGAGCGGTGATTCCTGGCCATCCCCAGCCAGTTCGAGGTGCTTTGCTTTGAATCCTCGAGTGTACGTGAGCGGTGATTCCTGGCCATCCCCAGCACTGCCAATCACCGTTGGATGGGTAAGGACAGTGTACGTGAGCGGTGATTCCTGGCCATCCCCAGCACAACCGGCAGTGGGCTCACATTGAATGTGAGTGTACGTGAGCGGTGATTCCTGGCCATCCCCAGCAATTGGTGCAAGTCACCATATGATGTGCCTAGTGTACGTGAGCGGTGATTCCTGGCCATCCCCAGCGGGATACGGTGACCAACAGCCATCGCACCTAGTGTACGTGAGCGGTGATTCCTGGCCATCCCCAGCGTGTCGTGGGAAGAGTGTGAAGCAGACCAAGTGTACGTGAGCGGTGATTCCTGGCCATCCCCAGCTTCAATTTTGATGCGCCTCGCCAATGCGGCAGTGTACGTGAGCGGTGATTCCTGGCCATCCCCAGCGAGATTGCGGCAGATATTTGCTTAAGGCTTAGTGTACGTGAGCGGTGATTCCTGGCCATCCCCAGCGCGCAACAGAACCTCTTCACGGAGGATAAAGTGTACGTGAGCGGTGATTCCTGGCCATCCCCAGCGGCCTGCTACGCGAACCGGTAGACTGATCCAGTGTACGTGAGCGGTGATTCCTGGCCATCCCCAGCCTACTGTCGATGGTGCCCACGGTCACGTTGAGTGTACGTGAGCGGTGATTCCTGGCCATCCCCAGCGGTCCGGACCGACTGAGGTTGCGCACCTGTAGTGTACGTGAGCGGTGATTCCTGGCCATCCCCAGCAAAATCCCCGCTGGTGAGAGTGGCAAGCGGAGTGTACGTGAGCGGTGATTCCTGGCCATCCCCAGCGTCCGTCCAGATGCAAGCCGCCCCATCGGAAGTGTACGTGAGCGGTGATTCCTGGCCATCCCCAGCTGTTCTCGTCGCGATGGTTGGCCGGGTCGAGTGTACGTGAGCGGTGATTCCTGGCCATCCCCAGCAGACGACGACATGCAGCTGCGCTGCAGCCAAGTGTACGTGAGCGGTGATTCCTGGCCATCCCCAGCCCGTCACAGGCGCGCTCAACTGCGATAAGGAGTGTACGTGAGCGGTGATTCCTGGCCATCCCCAGCACGCGACTTGATGCGGTTGCGACGCGAGAAAGTGTACGTGAGCGGTGATTCCTGGCCATCCCCAGCCGGTGATTCAATCAGGCGGCGGCGGTTTCAAGTGTACGTGAGCGGTGATTCCTGGCCATCCCCAGCATCTTGCGTCCGATTCCACGTCATAGACCAAGTGTACGTGAGCGGTGATTCCTGGCCATCCCCAGCCGACTTCCTGCGCGGCAGCGGGATCTTGGGAGTGTACGTGAGCGGTGATTCCTGGCCATCCCCAGCCTGTTGATGTCTGTCTCTGTCATTACCGAAGTGTACGTGAGCGTGATTCCTGGCCATCCCCAGCGTTCTTAGGGTCCGGGACAACCGGAAAGATAGTGTACGTGAGCGGTGATTCCTGGCCATCCCCAGCCCATGCGCAAGTGGGGCGTACCTGCCTCGGAGTGTACGTGAGCGGTGATTCCTGGCCATCCCCAGCAAAAACAGCGCCGCAGCCCGCGCCTCCGCCAGTGTACGTGAGCGGTGATTCCTGGCCATCCCCAGCACCCGGGTGAATGGAATGCGCTAATCGCCGAGTGTACGTGAGCGGTGATTCCTGGCCATCCCCAGCATGGCCCTCGGTGAGAGCGCCGTGCTGCCCAGTGTACGTGAGCGGTGATTCCTGGCCATCCCCAGCGGAGGACGCGCAGTGAACGTACTCGACATCAGTGTACGTGAGCGGTGATTCCTGGCCATCCCCAGCGCGTTGCACCGCTGACGCCGATCATCTCGGAGTGTACGTGAGCGGTGATTCCTGGCCATCCCCAGCAACTTTCTCGGACACGCCAGGACTGGAGAAAGTGTACGTGAGCGGTGATTCCTGGCCATCCCCAGCGAGCCGGTGGAAGTGATGGCGGAAGTGCCCAGTGTACGTGAGCGGTGATTCCTGGCCATCCCCAGCAAGGGGTTGACGGTTTTGGGCACGTAAACAGTGTACGTGAGCGGTGATTCCTGGCCATCCCCAGCGCAGGGTCAACAGGCACAGCGGGCGCGGGCAGTGTACGTGAGCGGTGATTCCTGGCCATCCCCAGCGTGATCTGCGCGACTTCCTTGATGCTATACAGTGTACGTGAGCGGTGATTCCTGGCCATCCCCAGCTGCCAGTATGATGGTGGAATTGCGCCCGTAAGTGTACGTGAGCGGTGATTCCTGGCCATCCCCAGCGTCTGTGCTACAGGTCCGAATTTGTTTGCAAGTGTACGTGAGCGGTGATTCCTGGCCATCCCCAGCCGTGCGACAAAAGCGGACATACGAATATGAAGTGTACGTGAGCGGTGATTCCTGGCCATCCCCAGCAAACCTGGGTGGCGCCTCCGTCACCGTCACAGTGTACGTGAGCGGTGATTCCTGGCCATCCCCAGCATGTCGGTTCATCGGGCACCACAAGCCCCGAGTGTACGTGAGCGGTGATTCCTGGCCATCCCCAGCATAAATGTGAGCGTCCCGCTGCATCAGTAGAGTGTACGTGAGCGGTGATTCCTGGCCATCCCCAGCGTGGACTTCGAGGCATCGCTCGTCTAGGTAGTGTACGTGAGCGGTGATTCCTGGCCATCCCCAGCACTCGCCGCCAAAGAGAAACGCCGTCTTGCAGTGTACGTGAGCGGTGATTCCTGGCCATCCCCAGCGATGGTGACCGAGCCTGGCTGCGCATGAAAAGTGTACGTGAGCGGTGATTCCTGGCCATCCCCAGCACCGTCGAGCAAGTGTATTCCGCGCTCGAAGTGTACGTGAGCGGTGATTCCTGGCCATCCCCAGCTAAGATTGCTACGACCGCGATGATTTCCCAGTGTACGTGAGCGGTGATTCCTGGCCATCCCCAGCGTACTCGTGCGTGGGGTCTTCAAATTCCAAAGTGTACGTGAGCGGTGATTCCTGGCCATCCCCAGCGCAAATCTTGCGTTGTGTTGTTATCGCCCAAGTGTACGTGAGCGGTGATTCCTGGCCATCCCCAGCCGTCGACTACGGTTTGGCCGTTCGCCAGTGAGTGTACGTGAGCGGTGATTCCTGGCCATCCCCAGCAGGGCGCGAACCTTCTCCAACAGGGCACCGAGTGTACGTGAGCGGTGATTCCTGGCCATCCCCAGCACCCACGGGCCGCTGGTAGTTCCATCCGGCAGTGTACGTGAGCGGTGATTCCTGGCCATCCCCAGCACCCACGGGCCGCTGGTAGTTCCATCCGGCAGTGTACGTGAGCGGTGATTCCTGGCCATCCCCAGCA
>Ga0182013_10009650_pt1 | contig 10127 bp, 11 predicted proteins | sample 612S2MmetaG_FD_120487 | JGI IMG/M metagenome (GOLD analysis project Ga0182013, IMG submission 120487) | Permafrost microbial communities from Stordalen Mire, Sweden - 612S2M metaG | ecosystem: Environmental > Terrestrial > Soil > Wetlands > Permafrost | place: Sweden: Stordalen | collected...
CAGCGGACATTTTCACCGCGACCGACTCCGAGCTCGTCGAGTGCATGCGCCTGCTCGCCAATCGCCTGAAGATCGTGGTCGAACCGACGGGGTGTCTTGGCATTGCGGCGCTCCGAGGCCGTGGCGCGGAGTTCTGCGGGCAGCGGGTCGGCGTGATCCTCAGTGGAGGCAATGTCGATGCCGAGCGCTACGGAGCGCTGCTTTGCGGCGCGGGCCGATGACGTCGCGAGAACGCGACCGCGAGTGGGTGCCACCGCGATGAATCGGGGACCGCGAGCCAACCGGTCGTCGAGACCGCCGGCAAACCAATCCGATCCAGCGGATATGTTTGATGCGGTAGTGGCCACCTTCACCGGTGATCGCCGCGTCATCCGCGGCGTTGGCAAAGGCTTCGGATCCGGCGCGCTCAAGGTCGACGGAAAGATTTTCGCAATGATTTCGTCCAAAGGGGAATTTGTCGTCAAGCTGCCGGCGCACCGCGTGGATGAACTCGTTCGCGATGGAACGGGTCGGCAATTTGATGCAGGGCGTGGAAAAAAAATGAAAGAATGGCTGGCACTCAATGGCAAATCGGAAATCTGGACCGAACTTGCGAGGGAAGCACGCCAATTCGTTGGAGATCGATGATCGCCCACGAAGTGGCGCTCATTACCCGCCAAATGCCTGCCAAGCGACCGACAAGTCCGCAATCAAGTCCTCTGCCGCCTCCAACCCGACGTTGAAGCGGACGAGGCGGTGTGCCGGCACGGAAGTCGTTCGCTCCAGCGTCTCATAGCGCATTACGAGACTCGTCACTCCTCCCCAGCTGAATCCCAGTTTGAAGGCGAACCCCTAACGTCTGGAGGCCGCGCAGCGCCAGGCCGCAATCGTCAGGCGAGACTCCCATTCCAAGAAGCTGATGCACATCGCCTAGTTGGCGGTAAAGTTCGTCATCTTGTACGGTCACCGAGCCCAACAATAAATCGCTGTGGCCGCCGATATACTTGGTGAGCGCTTGCATCGTCACGTCGACGCCGTGAGCAAAGGCGTCAAACAAAACACCCGCCGAATAGGTGTTGTCGAGCGCCGAGACGATGTGCCGGCAGCGCGCAACCCGGGTGATCGACGGGACGTCTTGAATTTCCATCGTGATCGATCCCGGACTCTCGCACCAAATAAGCTGTGTATTTTTCCGGCAGCGCGCCTCGAGGCTCTCACCTTCCGACGGGGCATAGAACTCCGCTTCGACACCCAGGCGGCCCAGTAGCCGCGTGGCGAGGTCGCGGTTCGGTCCCCAGCACCCGGCCTCTAGGCCCGAGCCTGACTGAACAGCTTGGTGATCTCCCGATTGAAGGCGGGGAGGTCGTCGGGTTTGCGGCTGGTCACGAGATTGCCGTCCACCACCACCTCTTCGTCCACCCAGTGCGCTCCCGCATTGGTGAGATCCGTCTTGAGCGACGGCCACGACGTCATCTTGTGACCGCGTGCCGAGCCCGACTCGATCAGGGTCCAGGGCGCATGACAAATGACCCCGACCGGCTTGTCCGCATCGAAAAAGGCCTTCACGAAATTCACCGCCTTGGGCTGCAACCGTAGCGCATCCGCGTTGATGACCCCGCCGGGCAGCACCAACGCGTCGTAGTCCTCGGGATCCGCCTCATCGAGCGATTGATCCACGGGGACTTCCTCTCCCCACTCCTTCATTTTCCAACCCCGCACCTTCCCCGGCTTCGGTGAGACGATTTCGGTGTCCGCGCCGGCCTCATCGAGCGCCTTGCGCGGCTCGGTGAGCTCCGACTGCTCGAAGCCATCGGTTGCGAGGATTGCGACTTTCAAACCTTTGAGGGTGTCTTTGGCCATGAATGACTCCTGAATGTGGAAGCATGGGTTCGCGACGAGGAAAACGCATCTTAGGCGTCGCCGCACGGCGCAAACGTCGGACACCGCACGTGGTTCGAGTCGGACGAAGCCGACCGGCCGATGCCGCTCAAGCTCAGAAGGACCGCGAACCGGCGTGCCGCGCCGCCGCTATACTCACGGCATCGTCGGGGGCGAAAGCGATCCCCTGCATCATCGGCGGCAATAAAGTGAAATTCCTCCTCGTGACGGCCACGGCGGCGGCGATCCTCGCCGTCGTCGCCTTCGTCGGTAGCGGTTATCTCCACACCCGCCGCGCGGAGCGCAAAGCGGATCACGAGCGGGCGCTCGTCCATGCGATGACCCAGCAGGACCTGGCCGCCGCGATTGCCCGCTGCGATGCAGTGCCGTCCGGCGATACCCCGCGGGATGCCGGGGCGCGTCGGGATGCAGCTTATTGCGAGGAGGTGGCGAGGGAGATGGACAACCGGCCTCTCGAAATCGTGGAGCACAAGCCTGCCGCGCCGGCCCTTCCCGTTACGCCCGCGCGCTGACCGACCCCGCTCAGGCCTGCTTCAAACGCCCGCGCCGAAAATCGGCGATGATCTCGCGCGCCGCATTGTGGCCGGGCGCGCCGGTCACCCCACCGCCCGGATGGGTGCCCGAACCGCACATGTACAGGCCTGCGAGCGGTCCGCGGTAATCGGCATGCCCCAGCATCGGTCGTGCGGAGAACAATTGATCGAGACTCAAGGCGCCGTGAAAGATATCGCCGCCGATGAGGCCGAATGTGCGCTCGAGGTCCAAAGGACTCAAGATTTGCCGGCCGAGAACCGCGGCGCGGAAATTGGGTGCATGGCTGTTCACGAGGTCGATCATGAGGTCGGCCACTTCGTCCCGGTGGTCGTCCCAGGACGCGCCGTTCGGCAGCAGCGGCGCGACGTGCTGACAGAAAAGGCTCGCGACATGACGCCCGGACGGCGCGAGGCTGTCATCAAGGGTCGAAGGAATCAGCATTTCGACGATGGGCCGCTTCGACCAGCCGCCCGCCTTGGCGTCCAGATAGGCCTGGTCCATGTAGGCGAGGCTCGGCGCCATGATGATGCCGGCGGTATGATGCTCCGCCAGCGTGCGGCCAGGCAACGCCGTGAAATCCGGAAGCTCCGACAGGGCGACATTCATGCGGAACGTGCCTGAGCCGCATCGCCACCGGGAGATGCGCTCGCGGAAATCGTCATTCAATGCGGAGGGGTCGATCAAGCGGCCGAAGAGGAGTTTGGGGTTCAAATTGGAAACGATGCTGCGCGCGCGCAGCATCTCACCGCTCTCGGTCACGACACCGACCGCACGGCCCGACTCCACCACCACCTCCCGCACCGGGCTCGACAGCCGGATATCGACGCCGCGCTCGAGAGCGGCCTTGGCCATCGCCTGGGTGATTGCGCCCATGCCGCCGATGGCGTGGCCCCAGGCGCCTTTCTTGCCGTTGACCTCGCCGAACACGTGATGCAGCAGCACATACGCCGAGCCGGGCGTGTAGGGACTGGCGTAATTGCCGACGATGCCGTCGAAGCCGTAAGCGGCCTTGATGGGCGCGCTCTCGAACCAGCCGTCGAGATAGTCGCCCGCCGACTGCACGAACAGGCCGAGAAGCTCCCGCCGCATGGGCATGTCGAGCCTCGAGATACGCCGGCCGAGACGCGCTCCGCGCAACAGCTCGGGGATGGACTCGATCCAACCCGCCACGGTGACGTTCGGCGGCGTCTCGAGCACCATGTCGCGCAGAACGTCGGCGATCACATCGAGACGCTCTCCATAGGCGCTGAGGCGCGACGCGTCGCGCGCCGAGAACTTCGCCACCTCGCCTTCGGTTATGCCGCCTCCGACCTTCAAATATTGCGCATCGTCCAGCGGCAGGAAGTTGGAGATCTTGCGCTCCACCACGCGCAAGCCATGGCGCGCGAGCTCGAGGTCGCGGATCACCTTTGGATTGAGCAGCGACACCGTGTACGAGGCCACTGAATTGCGGAATCCCGGATGGAACTCCTCGGTGACTGCGGCGCCCCCGACCACGGCGCGGCGCTCGAGCACGGTCACTTTGAGGCCCGCCGCCGCAAGGTAGGCGGCACAGGTGAGGCCGTTGTGGCCGCCGCCGATGATCACCGCATCGCGAGATGAGGGCTCAGCCACGCGCGGGAAGCCTCGCGCCGCTCGTCCTCGCGGCGGGCGCCTTCGCGCGCTGGGTGAGCAGACGCGGGAACGCTCCGTTGCAGAGCGCATTGACCCAGTCCTCGCAAAGCGCGATCGCCTCGCGCGGCTTGAAGTTCACCGGGCTCAGGCTCAATTCGACCCACAGGCCGTCGAGCAGCGCGGACAGCGCGATGGCAGCCTGGCGAAGCTTGAAAGGGGGAGCCGCTGCGGAATCGGCCAGCTGGCCGAGCATGGATTCGAGGATCGACAGGTACTTGCCGTAGGTCTTGTCGTGTATGGCGCGGATCTCGGGGGAGTGCGCCACCATGCTCCAGAACACCAACCATACATTGAACAGCTGCGGATCGAGCAACTCGGGCGCGAACGACGCGCGAAAAAATCCGCTCAAACGATCGCGCGGCGACACGGCCTTGTTGTCGGCTTGTGCACGGATGGAATCCTGCAACGACAGTGCCAGCGTCTCGTAGGCCACCGCCACGAGCCCGGATTTGCTCGGGAAATGATGATTGATCAATCCAATGGACACGCCGGCGGCGGCACTGATTCGGCGCACCGACACGCCCTCGTGTCCGTACTCCTTCAGACAGCGCAGTGTCGCTTCGACGAGCGCCTCGCGACGGACGGCGGGCGTGGCTCGACGAAACTTCGGTACCGCACGCTTGGTCGCCATTACTGCCCCTTGTTATCCTTGTTCCGGCCAAGCGCCGTGAGCCGCCGTGGTCCTTCGGCGCCTTTTATATCACGACCGCCCTGAGCGGAGTTTCCTGCAACGTCATACCGGAAAGTCGCGGCTGTAGGGTACGTCCGTTGGCGTCGATTCGAACTCGCGGGCGTAGCGATGGCCGCTGTGCACCGCATGCACGATTGCTCCGGGAGCGTGACAGTCGCCGATACATGTCACGGTTGCGATACCCGCTTTTTTCACATCCGGTGCACGTGCTGTGAGTGCGAGATACAAATCGTCGTTGGGCTTGCGTATGCCAACCAACACCAGCGATCTGCACGGCAGGCGCGTTTCGGTTCCCGTGTACACGTCCGCGATCGAGACGGACTCACCGTCGAACGCGGTCACCCGTTTCAAGGTGTGGATCGGCACTCCCGCCTTGGTGAGCGCCCGGTGCACCAGCGGCAATTCATTGGTCATGAAGGTCCAAGCGGATGCGTTGCCGGCCGTGGTCACGTAGGTCACGCCGGCCCCTTGTCCCGCCAACTGCTCGGCGACGGCGCCCGCCAGATAGTAGTTGTCGAAGTCGAACACCACGACCGGGCCTTCCGGCGTGATGCCCGCCGCGATGTCGTCCGGCGTGTAGACGGCCGGCCCGGCAAGCTCTCCGACCGGAAACTCCAGCGTCGAAAAGAGCATCCGCGTCCAACGCGCGCCGGTCGCGACGACGACATGCTGGTGCTCCAACCCCAAAATGTCATCGACTCCGAGCTCGCTGCCCGGATAGAGATTGACGTTGGGGCGCTCTCGAAGCTGCCCGAGCCGCCAATCGACCACGCGTCCCCACGCGGTGAGGCCGGGAAGACGGCGCTCGAACCGCAAACGGCCACCGAGCTCCGTGGCCGCATCCGCGAGCGTCACCTGGTAGCCGCGGCGGGCGAGCGTCACCGCGCAGTCGAGTCCCGCGGGGCCGGCGCCGACGATCAAGATCGACGAGTCGCTCGCCGGGGGCACGAATTTCTCCGGATGCCAGTTGCGCCGCCACTCCTCGCCCGCGGTGGGATTCTGCGTGCAGCGAACGGGCACGCCGTCGTGCCAGCTCGAAATGCAGATGTTGCATCCGATGCATTCGCGGATCTCGTGCTCGCGGCCCTCGTCGATTTTCCTGGGCAGGAACGGGTCGGCGATGGAAGGCCGGGCGCCGCCGATCAGATCCAGAATGCCGCGCCTGATCTGCGAGACCATCACGTCGGGCGAGGTGAACCGGCCGACGCCGACCACCGGCTTTGCGGTGAGACGCTTGACGAAATCGATCACCGGCTCGTGACTGCCTTCGGCCGCGAAACGCGACGGCGCGCAGTCCGTGGGGCTCGAATCCATCTTCACGTCCCAGAGATCCGTCGAGTCGGTCAGAAGCGTCACGACCTCGTGGGCTTCCGATGGCTGGTGGCGGCCGGGCCTCGCGCGCAGCTCCTCCAGGCTGATGCGCAGCGCCACGGCGCAACGATGGCCGACGGCATCGCGCGTCACGTCGAGCAGCTCCCGCACCAGACGCACCCGGTTCTCGATGCTGCCGCCGTAGGCGTCGGTCCGGTGATTGTATTCGGGCAACAGGAACTCGTAGGGCAGGTACCCCATGCCAGCGTAGACGTACACGATGTCGAATCCCGCCTGCATCGCCCGCTTGGCGCCGGCGGCCTGCCACTTGAGCAGCTCCGCGATGTCCGTCGTATCCATGCGCCGCGGCCGCAGGTTCCCCATGAAGCCGATATGGGTCGACATCCAGGGCATGCCGGACGGCGAGATCGGCGCGATGCGGCTGGTGCGGTTCAGGGTGCACGCACCACCATGCCAGAGCTCGATGCCCGCCAGGGACCCGTGACGATGCACCTCCTCGGTCATCAGGGCGTGCGAGCGTATGTCCTTGTCGTCCCACAGCATGGCGAACGGCAGCGGCGAATCATCCGAGCTCGGATGCATCGACACGGCGCCCGTGCAGACGACACCCCAGCCGCCCTCGGCCTTGATGCCCCGGAATCCGGCACGCACGTGGGGCAGCGCATTGGTCATGCCGCTGGCATGCGGCACTTGGTAGAAACGGTTGGGAGCGGTCACCGGACCGATGCGTACCGGCTCGAACAAGATGTCGAAGCGCTGATTGCGCGCCATGGCGGCTCTCCGTTATCGCCTGCGAGAAGGCCGCCGAGAGTAATTGATCGATCGTATAGTAGCAACCGGCGGCCGCCCGGCCCCCTGGCCGGGGGCCGACGAACCGCGGTCAACCCTTGCGGTCAGGCCGCGCGGTATTCCCGATAGCCGATTCCGAGCGCGTGCGCGACGGCTTCGTGCGTCAGCTGGCCGGCATGCACGTTCAATCCGTGCGCGAGCCCGGGATCTTTGGCGAGGGCGCCCTTCCAGCCGAGATCGGCGAGTGCCTTGACGTACGGCAGCGTGGCGTTGGTCAGGGCGAAGGTGGACGTTCGCGGCACCGCTCCCGGCATGTTGGTGACGCAGTAATGGATCACGCCGTCGAGCACGAAAGTGGGCTCGGCGTGCGTGGTGGGGCGGCTGGTCTCGAAGCAGCCGCCCTGATCGATCGCGATGTCGACGAGCACCGCGCCCTGCTTCATGGTCTTGACCATCGCGCGGGTGACGAGCTTGGGCGCCGCGGCGCCTGCGATCAGCACGGCGCCGATCACGAGATCCGCATCGCGGACCAGTTCCTCGATGGCATGCGCGGTGGAGTACACCGTCTTCAACTGGCTGCCGAAAATCGATGACAGCTCGCGCAACCGCTTCACCGAGCGGTCGACCACCGTCACATCGGCGCGCAGGCCGACGGCCATTTCGGCCGCGTGCGTGCCGGACACGCCGCCGCCCAGGATCACGACCTTCGCCGGAGAAACGCCGGGCACGCCGCCGAGCAGCACGCCGAATCCGCCGTTGGCCTTCTGCAGGCAGTTCGCGCCCACCTGGACGGACATGCGACCCGCCACCTCGCTCATGGGCGTGAGCAGCGGCAGCGACCCATCGGATGCGGTCACGGTCTCGTAGGCGATGGCGGTGGATCCCGAAGCCATCAAGGCGTCGGCCTGTTCCTTGTCGGCGGCCAGATGCAGATACGTGAAAAGCGTCTGCCCGGAGCGCAGCATCCGGCACTCTGCCAGCTGCGGCTCCTTCACCTTCACGACGAGATCCGCCGCGGCGAATATATCGGAGGCTCGGGTGGCGATGGTGGCGCCCGCCGCCTGATAATGCGAATCCTCGAATCCGATGCCCGCTCCGGCGCCGGTCTGCACCACGACTTGGTGCCCGGCATCGACCAACTCGCGCACGCCGGCGGGGACCAGTCCCACCCGATACTCATGGACCTTTATTTCCTTGGGCACGCCGATTTTCATGGATCGCTCCGCGGGGGGTGAGTTTTGAGGCGTATCAGGCTACTCCCGTCTGGAGCCAGAACTTTGCAAAAACTCCGTCAAATGGGGCCAAATGCGACAGAACATTTCCAATAATCGCCAGGTAGCGCAATAATATTGTGCAACTGGGCCGGTTGGATCAACCGCGCGGAGACGTTGCCGATGAAACTGGACCGCTACGATCGCGCCATCGTGCAGGCGTTGCAGCTCGATGGCCGCATGACCAACAGTCAACTCGCGGACAAGGTGAGCCTGTCCGAGTCGGCATGCCTGCGCAGGGTGCGGGCGCTGGAGGAGGCCGGTTTCATCGAGGGATACACCGCGCTCATCAGTCAGCAAAAAGCGGGATGCCCCGTCAACGTGTTCGTGAACATCACGCTCGACCGCCAGGAGCAGGCGTACCTGCATGCCTTCGAGGAGGCCGCACGCAAGGTGCCGGAGGTCATGGAGTGTTATCTCATGTCCGGCGAGTACGATTATCTATTGCGCGTCGTGCTCGCGGACACCGCCGATTTCGAGCGCCTGCACAGCCAGCATCTCACCCGGCTGCCGCACGTGGCGCGGGTGCAGTCGAGCTTCGCGCTGCGCACGGTGCAGAAATCGCGCGAACTGCCGGTGCGCTGAGCCGCAATCCGCCGCCGCTCAAGATTTGGGCTTGAGGTTCAGCGAGAAGGCCACCTTCACCGCATCGCCCACCGAGTCGGTGCTCTTCAAGTCGCCGTGCCCCACGCCGAAATCCAGGCGCTTCAGCTGCGCCGTCCCGGAGAGGCTTGCGCCCGCCGCGCTCGGGATGAATTTGAACGCAATGGCGACATCCTTGGTGACCCCGTGCAGCGTCAGCGATCCCTGCGCCGTGTAGCCTGAGTCGGTCTTGACAAAGCTCTTCGTCACATAGTGCGCGGTCGGAAAATGCGCGACGTCGAACAGGTCGGCGCCGTGCATGGTGTCGTCCCGATCCGTGTCGCCCGAATCCTCGGAGGCCATGTCGATGACCACATCGAAGTGCGCGTTGGCCAGGGCGTCGGGTGAGAAATCGACGGCCGCCGAAAACTTGTGGAAAACGCCCTTGAACTCCGCGCCAGCCTGCAGGCCGGTGAATTCGAGATGGCTCGTTGCCGGGTCCGCCGTGAAGCTTGCGGACGGCGCCGCCGCGAGCGGGGTCGCGGCGGCGAGCAGGGCGGCGGCGAGAGCCGCCGGAATCATCGTTGGTCTCATCGCTGGATCCTCATCGAAGTGGCCGCCGCGACTCAGCGCTGCCGGGTGAAGGGGAGCATCCTCAACAGCACATCGTCGCGGTCCCAGAAGTGGTGCTTGAGCGCCGCCAGTATATGCAACACCGCAATGATGAACAGCAGGGCGCTCAATGCGTCGTGCGTGGAGCGCAGGAGATTGAAAGCAGCCTCATTCTTGCCGATCAGGTTCGGCCAGGTGAACAGGCCGAACCAGCTGACCGAGTAGTTCTTCGCGGAGGACATCATCCACCCCGTCAGCGGCATGGCGAACAACAGCACGTAGAACGCCACATGGGTGGCGCGCGCCGCCCAGCGCTCGAACGGACGCATCGCGGGCGGCAACGGCGGCGCCGGATGCCAAAGGCGCCACGCGAGACGCAGGATGGCCAGCATCAGGATGGTCATTCCCACGCTTTTGTGGCGCGCGAGGATGCCCAGCTTGCGCACGCCGACCGGCAGGTCCTCCTGTATTAGCCCAAGCACGAATTGGATCACGATCAAGGCGGCGATCACCCAGTGAAGGAATTGCGCCGGGACGCCGTAGCGTACCGGCTGGGTTCGAGTTGGCATAGATAGGCTCCGCGTGCACACTGCACGCAATCGAGTTTATCAAGAGAGTGCGATGCGCACCGTCGTGAAACGACAGGGCACGGTCCTTCTTTGCCTCTTGTTGGCCGCCTGCGGCGCGCCGCCACCCAGACCGTCCGGCCGGGCAGGCGAGCCCCAGCCGCCCGCCACCGCGCCGCCCGCGCCCGCGCCCGCGCC
>Ga0182013_10009652_pt1 | contig 10126 bp, 9 predicted proteins | sample 612S2MmetaG_FD_120487 | JGI IMG/M metagenome (GOLD analysis project Ga0182013, IMG submission 120487) | Permafrost microbial communities from Stordalen Mire, Sweden - 612S2M metaG | ecosystem: Environmental > Terrestrial > Soil > Wetlands > Permafrost | place: Sweden: Stordalen | collected...
CGACCAGAAGTCACAGTCCCAGCCGCGAGACAATCACATCTAAGGTCCTGCGCAGACCCTGTCCGCAGTCCGGCCCCCAGCATCGGGCGGCCGCCGCGGCGCGCTATCGAAGATCGCGTAGCCGCCGCACCCGCGAGCGACCCGCTTCCGTCGCGCAGCGGCGCGATACCCGTAGTCGCCCGGATTGAAGCGGGCGGCCAATGGGTGCTTCCCGTCTCTCAAGATGGGGGCCTGCCGTGATCCACAGGGACATCCAATACACCGTTACAGCAACCGCCGAACAGGACGTCTGGCGTTGGCGGTTCGAGATTGGCGGCGCCGTCAGAAGCGGCACGACCCAGACCAGGCTGGCCGGGTTGGCCGCACGCCGCGTTCAATCAAAGATCGACGCCGCACTCAAGGCACTCGCCTCATCGTCGCTCGAACGGGAGACGTGAAGCCGCTGGAGCACGAGTGCCCGGTACCTTGCGCGGGCGCAGCGTCAATCAAGATTTCCGCGCCGACCCCGCGCGCCGCTCGGAGGGCGTCATGCCGTAGCGTTTTCGGAACGCGCGGTTGAAATAGGAAAGATCGCCAAATCCGCACGCGAAGGCAATGGAGCTGATCGAGCGGCCGGCGCCGCCGACATCGGCCAGTTGCTGGCAGGCGCGCTCCAAGCGGCTCTCGAGCAGAAACGCCGAAACCGTCGTCTGCTCATTCTCGAACAGCATCTGAACATATCGCGCCGAGAGATGATGACGCAGGGCGAGCCACTCGGTCGTCAAATCCCGGTTGCCCAGGTTTTCGATGACGTCGACCTTGATGGCGATCAGCCGCGCCGCGGCGGTACTCTGCCCCTCCATTGCCAAGGCCACCCCCGGCGGCGGTCCGAGTACAAGCGCGATGAGTTGATAGACGTGGGCAATGATGCTCTGGCGCAATTCCGGTGTCGTCGGACTTTTGTGATCCAGCAGAAAACCCAGATAGCTCCTGAGAAGCTGCAGCGCCTCCGATCCGGCCGGTATCACGCGCGCGAGCGTGGCATCGAGATTGCGCATGCGCGAGGTCAGGGCCTCGCGCGGCATGGTCAGGCCGACGACCGATCCCGGAGCCAGCCGGGTAAAGACGCTGGGCTCCAGGGACGAGATGGCAAAGCCTTCGCCCTCTTCCAGGTAGTGATCGCTGCCGCGTGCCGTGATGGTGACCGGTCCGCTCAGGTTGACGACGAAGCTGATGTCGTCGTCGCCATCGCCGATCAGTTCGGGGGTCCGCTCGTCGCGCATGCCGCTGAGACTTGCCCTGGCGATCATCAGGCCCGGCCAGGCATAACCCCGGATATCGACCTTCAGGACTGAGCCCGGAAGCGGCCGGCTGTCGATCCGCATCGACTGCCGGGCGACGACATCGCACCAGATACGCAGCCGGTCCTGCTCCGGCAGATGATCGGTAGAAAATTCGAATGCCGCCCCGTCATTCGATCCACCGAACATTCGCCCCACCCCTCCAAAGACGCCCCGTCGCATATTGGCAACAGCGATGAGAAAATGGAACCCACTTCGCCTGGAGCAAAGGCGACTTCGCCCCAGTCCAAGCATTGCAAGCTCCGTTCGGGTTCAATTGCCACACGGGTTCAAGGTTGAGGTGGGAAGTGATGCGGAGCCGGCGGCGGCCTGAGAGCGCTCTGCTAAGCGGTGCGATTTTTTCCTTGCTGTGTTCGGGCGGCGCGGTTTCCGCGGCCGACCTGCCGGCGATGCCGGTCAAGGCACAGGTGCAGTCGTTCGACCAGCGCTGGCAGGTGACCTTCAACGACGAGGTGCAGTATTACAGCTGGGACAGCTCGCAAGGCTATCCGCACCTTCCGCTGCAGCTTCCCGCCGATCCGAAGGGACCGGGCCACGGATCGCAGGTCTACAATCCCTACGGACTGCAGATCGACGGCAAGGCCACCGATGATCTGCAGGTGCAATTCCTGGTACGGTCGGGTTACGTCTGGTCGAGCCAGACCACCGGCGGAGTGTCCACCTCGGCATCGACCCCGACCGACACCACTTTGGGCACGACGCTGACCTATAACGGCATTGCCGGGATTCAGCCGTTTGCATCGCTCAACGTCAACGCGCCGACCGGCAAGACGGTCCTGATGGGCAACAGCGCATTTGCCCGCCCCGATCCGGACCTGTCGGGTGTGCCGACCTTCGGCGAAGGCTGGAATATCGGCCCGACCATCGGCATCAACGTGCCGATCACGGCCCAGATGGTGGCCTCGTTCAGCACCGGCTACACCTCGCGCGGCACATATACCCGTGAGGGAGTGATCCCGCTCGTCGGCGCCCAGGGAACAGACTCGATCAAGCCGGGCAACGACTGGACCGTGAACACCTCGCTCGCCTATCAGGCCAGCGGCCTGACGTTGCAGCTCTCCGGTACCTACGTCCTGGAGTCCGAGACATTCATTGATGGCGTTCCGCTCTACAAGACCGGCGACCGCATCACGGTCTCCGGCGGCGCGGGCTACACCTGGACCCCGGCCTGGTCGTCGCAGCTGACCGCATCTTTCACTCACATCGACAGGAACATCGTCCAGAACCTGTTCGCGCCGCCGCCGCTCATCGTCGAAGCGGCGAACTCGAACAGCAACGTCACCCAGCTCGTGGCCTCGACGACCTACACGCAGGGCAGCTTCGCGATCGGTCCGACCGCCGGCTTCACCTATCGCGACCACAACGATTACGATCCGACGTCGGCGACATTCCTGCCGGCCAAGACCAGCTATTCGGCCGGCGCCATGGCCCAGTATCTCGTCAATCAGATGGCCAGCCTTTCGCTGCGCGCCGAGCATCGTTGGGTTCACGAAGACATCAATCCCGACAAGATGATCGGGATTTTCGGAATCCTGCCTGGATCCGGCTTCCCGGCGATCTCGTCGACGGGGTGGATGGTCTCGCTTGGTGGAACGATCAAATTCTGAGGGATACGACATGCGGCAAAGCTCGATCCTCCTGGCCGGCACGATTTGTCTTACCGCGCTCTTGCCGACGGCGGCGTCGGCGGCGCAGGCACGATGTCCGGAGGCGCGCACGATAACCGGCGAATGCGTCAACCCCGCCATCACCCAGGCGCTGCGCAATCAGTCGATCGCCTACACTCAGCAGAAGTTGTCCTACACCGCGCCGCCGCGTCTGCCGAGCGCGGACTTCGGCGTGCTGATCGCGCGCGACTGGAACGAAATGCTCAACCTGTTCACCTTCCCGCCGGTCGGTCCGGCACCGACGACGAACCGCAGGCCGTAAATGCCTGCAGCTTGAGCACGTGTCCGTTGACGCTAGTTGAACCTGTTAATGAGTCTGACAGACAGAAGATTTTGAAGAGAACTTTGAAATAACCCGCGTCTCGCGGAGCCCGTTTGTACCTAGGGTAGCGGATTTGAACACGCCATATCCATCCCAAACAGGGAAACAATTGTCATGACGAAATTCATATCCGCCTTGCTGGCGGGATCGCTGCTTGCAACGACCGCTCTCGCGCAAACAAACCAGATCGGCAAAGACCAGAAACAGGTCAAGCAGGACGAATCCAAACTGGGAACCGATACCCAGAAGTTCGATGCGGGACTTCAGCCCTATCGCAACGACGAGAAGGCGGCGATCGAACAGCGCGGAAAGAACCAGACGGCGAACAAGAAGGCTGCCAAGGCCGGCCAGCAGGAAACGCAGAATCTAAATCAGTACAATTCGGACGCCAACAAACTGAAATCCGATCAGCAAAAGCTGAAGCAGGATCAGACGAAATTCAACACCAGGACCACCATTGTCGCGCCGGTTGTTGCTCCGCAGCCCGTCAAGCACTGACGGGCGCGCAACAAACGCCGTCGTTTGCGATCCGGCAAGGCGTGCCGGTTGAATTGGTCGGCGCGACCGGGAAACGAGAAACTGCAAGCGCCATGGCCCGCATCCGGGGAAATCCAATGTCGACTTTCACCAACAACCCGAAATTGGCTTATCTCGCGTCCTGCCTGTTCGGAAGCAGGCCGCTGATATGGCGCCAGTCAAATCCACGAAAGGCCAGGACCATGCTGAAATTCCTATGCGCCGTCGCGGCCGTGTTCGTCGCGTCCTCCATGCTGGGCCCGGCGGCTCATGCCGCGGACCCCGGATATTGCGCGCATTATGCCAGCCAGGCCATCTGGCAGTTCAATCGTAATCGATCGATACCAGGTTGCTTCCATGGAGCCGATGGTCGCTGGAACGCCAACTACGATGTCCACTACGGCTGGTGCATCAGCGCACCCTATGAGGCGGTGCGCGCGGAAGATGCCTATCGCGGCGAGCGGCTACACGAATGCTCGTTCCGCGCCTACGGTCACGGCTAGGTTCAACTGAACCAGCCGGTGGGCTGCGCAACCAATATTCGAGCCGCGACATCTCGCAGAGAGGCAATGAAGATGGAATCGGAGCGCCGGCCTTGAGATTGATATTGCTGCGCCTCGGATTGCTGCCTGCAGCGCTCGCAATGATGCTGCTGCTGGCGCAGCCGTTCTTGTCGCCGCGATCGGCGGTTGCGATCGCAGACGACCTCGACTCGCCGTTTGAATGCCCTGCACCACCATCGACCCCGCCGACCGGCACGGACGCATGCCTTGATATTGCTGCCGGCATCGGGCGCATTGCCTGCGACGTTACCAATCCGCTGTTTGACTCCTGCACGTCGTCGCTGGTGGATTTCGATCCGATTTCGATCGTCGGGGCGGCGCTGGTCGGCCTGCTCGGCGTCACCGGACTCGGCGGGGTCAGTTTCAGCGACCCGAAACAGTGTATCGATTCGATCGAGAGCAGCCTTGCGAACATGCTGGTCGATCTGTTCCAGCAGCTCTGGGGCAACGGCGACAATCCGGTCGCGGAGGCACTCAGCAGCGTCTTCGACCCCATCCTCAAGACGTTCGGAAGCTCGGTGGAAGATCTCGTCACGGCCGGCGCAAACGCCATTGCGGGAGACATTGTCGACACTATCCTGGGCATCGAACCCATCTCGACCGTGCTGCAGTGCGGGTGTGCGATCGTCGGAACGGCGGTCGCGCTGGTCAATGAAGGCGAGACCGCTTTCAGCGACACCAAGCAGTGCGTCGGCGCCGCCCTGGCCGCGGTCGGATCGGCTGCCGAGAGCATAGGTGAATCGATCGAATGCGGGCTGCAGCACTGTATCACTGGCGGCTGGGGCATATGCCCGACTCAAGGCTCCGTCACCTGCGATCCCGGACAACCGCTCGCCGTGTGCCAGGTCGCATACGATCAGCAATTTAACATGTACAATGGTCAGCCATTCGAATTCTGTCCGTTGAATGTGGTTTGCGCTCAAGGATCGCCCGATCCGACGACTGGATTGTGCACATGCGGCGCGAACCAGTACCTCCTGCCATCGGGATGGCAAAACGGTCAGTACCTCCCGAGTGGTCAATGCGGCACGATAAACACAGCGCCTCCCTCAAACAACTTCGTCAAAAGCAATCCGGACGGCTCACAGTGCGTCTGGAACAACAACGTCACCACGGATGGAATTAGCGCAGCCCCCATCTTAACCGGCACGCAAACACAGGTCTTCTGCTGTCAACCGCCTCAGCAGGTGAATGCCGACCTCAGAGGATGCGAATGCCCCGCCGGACTTATTCCCGACGGACAAGGTGGTTGCGCCCAGCCGAAGACTTGTCCGGAGGGATATGTTGGCACCGGCACCACCGCCTGCACGCAGGTCTGCACCGGAACCAATCAGGTCGCGGTATTCAACGATCCGGGAGATCCAAGCCTGGGGCACAAGTGCCTTACCTGCGACAACGCAACACAGATCGATTTCGGGAATTCCTGCAAGAGCTGTCCTCCCGGCACGACCAAGGGGTTTTTCAACGATCTCCTGGATACCTGCGGACCGATCTGCGACGGCGGCACCACCTGGAATCCGTCCGCGGCCGGCGGTGCCGGCGCCTGTCAACCCTGCAACAATGGCGGCGTGGTCGTGGTTTCGAGTCAGGCGCCGACCGACGGCGGCAATGGCGCGATCGTGACCAACTCCTGCAGTTGCCCCTCCGGCGGTCAGCAAGGCGACGGCGGCTGTCCAACGCAGGCGCAGCTTGACGCCGAAAGATTGCAGGCCCAGCAATCCATCCAAAAGGCATTGCAGGGAGGCGCGCAAAGGCTGGGCCAGGGCACCGCGGGGCAGATCGAGAAAAATCCATCGTCGGCGGTGCTCGGCACTTTGCCTCAATGCCCACCCGGCACCAGCCTGGACAGCAACAACAATTGCAATCCGCAGTGCGGCGGTGACCAAGCCTACGATGTCTCGACCGGCGTTTGCTCGTCTTGTGCCGGGGGGAAGCTCGCCGCCGCCGTTGTCGCAAATTCGGGCGGCGGACTGACCACGCAAAAATACTGCTTCTGTCCGTCCGGACAGCCGCCTGGCATAAATGGCTGCGGTTCTGGAACCGCGCAGATCCCGCAGATATCGTTGCCGGACCAGGGCCAGTCGGTTGTCGGACTATTGCGGCTCGCTGGCCGCGCCACGCCAATGCTGTATTCGACCTGCGCGCCGCTCGGTTCGGAATACGTGGTCGATGGCGCTCGTCAGGATCAGTGCCATCGATGCAGCACTGGCAGTTACCCGAGCGCAAACCACTCCTATTGCCTGACGGGCAACATCGCGAAGGGGCGGTTCGCCGCCGAGGTCGGGCTGTTTGGCCCGCGCCCGGGCGCCACGCAGTCACAGCCAATGTTGGTGAATGCCAACCCCACAGCCCGGCCTGGCCTGATCAAGGGTAGCGACCAGGGCGGCCTGACAGCTCAGGAGATGCTCCTGAAGCAGCAAGGCAACCCGACGGCCCAGGAAATGCTTTTGAAGCAAGGCAACCCGAAGACGCAGGAGCCCACGATCGAGGGCGGGAAAAAGGGCAGCCCGACGACCCAGGAAATGCTGAAGAAGCAAGGCGGCCCGAAGACGCAGGAACCCATGATCGAGGGCGGGAAAAAGGGCAGCCGGACGACCCAGGAAATATTGAAAAAGCAGGGCGGCCAGACCAGCCAGGAGATGCAAATCCAGAAAGGCAAGCAAGGTGGCGCAACGACGCAGGAGATGATGATCAAGCAAAACAGTTCGAAGCCCGTGCCGAACGTCCAGACGCCCATCAAGCCGACAATGCCGCTGAAGCCGATAATGCCGCCGCCGCCGGCGCCGCACCCGAACTACAAGCCTTAGCGGGAGATGAAAGCCGTGTGCCATTCCCTGTTTCATTCCGCCGTTTGGTCAGATGCATTATTTTGTTGTGCACCATGCCTCGCGTTGACCGCCTCAACTCGAACGGCCGCGCACGAAAGCTTGGAACTCAGGAGCCTGCGATGAGAATCTCTGTTCGTCCCCTTTTTCTGCTATCGGCCATCGCCATCGGCCTGTGTGCCTCCAGCGAAAGCCGAGCGCAGTCGCTTCGAAACAACTTCGAATCGATCGTGAAGGAATATCTTTCCGCTCATCCCGACGAGATCGGACAAATCGCGAGGGACTATTTCGTCAAGCATCCGGAAGTTCTTCAGGACCTGCTGGCGGAGATGCTCAAGAAGCCTTCGGGCCAAACGGCGGCGCCGGCCAATGCTGATGCAGGCGCCGCGGAGAAGTCGGCGCGGGTAAAGAACAATGCCGCAGCGATTTTCAATTCCACCCACCAGACGACGTTCGGGGATCCGAATGGTGACGCCACGCTGGTCGAGTTCTTCGATTACAATTGCGGCTTCTGCAAGCGCGCGCTCACCGATATGCTCGATCTGATCCGCGACAATCCAAAGCTCAAGGTCGTTCTGAAAGAGATGCCGATCCTGGGGCCGGGCTCAGTTGAAGCCGCGCGCGTGGCTATCGCCGTGCGGATGCAGGACGGAGGCGGCGCGAAGTCGCTGGACTTTCACCGACGGCTGCTGGGCGGTCGCGGCCGTGCCGACAAGGACGTCGCCCTGGCCGCCGCACGGGACGCAGGTCTCGACATGACGAGAATCGAGACGGATATGGCGAGCGACGAAGTGCAGGCAACCCTGGCCGAGAGCCTGCAACTTGCCCGCACGCTCAGCATCAATGGAACGCCGGGTTACGTGATCGGCAACAGCATCATTTCAGGCGCCGCGGGGTACAATGTACTCAAGGCGCGACTTGCGGAGTCCACGCCATGATGCATTCCCTTGCCGGCCCCAAGAGTGGAGCGAACGCCATGATCCGACGGTCCTCGCTTTCAGCCGTCAGGGCGGCAGCCGCGGCGGCCATCTTGCTTGTAATCGGGGCGGGAGCCGCTTCTCCGGCGCAAGCAATAGATGTCACCCTTGAAAATGTGACGTTTCCGGTGGCCGCCGGCACTGTTTTGCTCCGTCAGATAATTGTCGAGGGAGGAAACCTGCCGCGTGAGGACATCGTCAAACTCTTCTCGACGGAGTCCTCCGCGGACATTGAACCGCTCGCGGCGCGTCTCGAAGCTACGCGGATCCGGATTCCCGAAACCACGTTGACCGAAACCCGCGGGCAATTGGTCATCCGCGATTTCGAAGCGACCGGGATTCGCAACGGCACTGCGGCGCGGATTTCCGTCGCGGGCGTGGACGGCTCCGTTGAAATGCCCAAATCCGGCTCGGGCAAAATTCAGGTAGCGATGCGGCCCTTCCAGGCTGACAACGCGAGCTTCGCGAATTTCATCCACGGCATACGGGCGGGCGTTTTCAGCAAGCTGCTCACCCATGCCAGCCATGTACGCTGGGAGGGGTTCGATCTCAACTTCCCCGATAGCACCGTGAAGACGGGCGACAATGTCGCGCGGGTCCATCTCGGCTCGCTGGAAGTCACATCCAGCTTCTCGGGAGACATCCCGAAGAACACCGACTTTGAGGTGAAGGATTTGGTCGTTTTGCCGGCAAAGGGCTCGACCACGGCGCAAGCGATCGCCGGTCTCGGTCGCGAAAAGATCGAGCTCGGCTTTCGTCTCAAGGGCACCTATGACATGGAGGCAAAGGTCTTTACGATTGACGACTACTCGCTCTCCGCGCCCGCCGTCGGCACACTCACCGCCCAGGGCCGTATCGACAATCTCGACGGGGCATTCTATGGCGACGATGCCGAAAAGCGGAAAGGAGCGTTCCAGGACGCCCGGCTGGGACAGGTGATGCTGCGCTATCAGGACGTCGGCATGTTCGACCGGATCGTGGCGACCGCGGCCGAACGCGCGCGCAAGACTCCCGAGGCGCTCAAGGCCGAATGGATTGCCAAGACTTCACAAGCCACGACCAATTTGCTGGGTTCTAATCCGTCATCAGGAAAGCTCGCCGCCGAGCTGACGAAATTCATTGCCACACCCGGCACCCTGACGATCACCGCGAGCAGCACCGCGACGCTCAGGCTTGGGGACTTCAATCGATTCCTGCTTCCGATGCTGCTGTCGCAGCTCACCATCGATGCGGCCGCCAGCAAGTGACCGGATTTGTGCGTCGACCCCGGGTTCGGGGCATGGGCCGCAGCGCCACCGCTCCCGAAATTCGAACGCATGAGCAATTTTGACCATGGGCAACTCCGCCCAATCGGACAAACTGTCCGTCAGGGAGCTTTCTGTCATCGGTCCGTAACTGGAAACGGGTTGCTGTGAGAATAGCAGTCGTGCCTGTCGCTGCCTGCGAGAGAGGCCGAAATGGAAAACTTCGTGCACCGAGAGAACCTCAAGCTTTACCGAAAGCTGCTTGCCGAAACCACCGACGAGCCGAAACGCCAGACCCTGCTGAAACTGCTCGCGGACGAAGAGGCCAGGGACGCACCGCAGGCAGAGCCTGGTCTGCAGCTTCCGCAAGTGAAGCAATGATAGGTCAAGGCTCGCGCAGCCGCTTGGTTATGGGTCAGCCGCAAAAATAGGAGGCTCTGTCCGGAACCGGACAGAGCCCAAATGCTTGGCTTAGCAAGAGCCTGGGCCAGCCGGGTGGTGTTCGGCCGTTCGGGTGCTGTCTAGGGTCAGGCCGGTGCGTTCGTGGGTATTCTCAACCGGGGGACGACAGGAGGCGCTCATGGTCGGCATGCGAAATGACCGCGCTCGCGCGCGCGCCAGGCATTTGCTGGCGACGGTCTATCCGGTTCCCGACGATGCCGAATACCACCG
>Ga0182013_10009655_pt1 | contig 10125 bp, 5 predicted proteins | sample 612S2MmetaG_FD_120487 | JGI IMG/M metagenome (GOLD analysis project Ga0182013, IMG submission 120487) | Permafrost microbial communities from Stordalen Mire, Sweden - 612S2M metaG | ecosystem: Environmental > Terrestrial > Soil > Wetlands > Permafrost | place: Sweden: Stordalen | collected...
AGGCCCATCCCGTGAGCCCGCCTCGAAGGCGCGCGCCGAGCTGCGTATCGGCATACCCCGCGTGCTCAATCTTTGGTCGACGCACCAATTCTGGATCGGGTTCTTCGGCTCGATCGGTGTGGACGCGCGCCGGCTCGAATTCTCTTCCGACAGCTCGGAGGATCAGGCACGCCGGTTCGGCAAGGGACGCGGCACCGTCGACTGCTGCTACCCGGTGAAGTGCATCAACGGCCATTACGGCGAACTCCTTGCGCGCGACCGGCGCCACAAGATCGACGTGCTGTTTTCGCCGATGATCTACTCGCTGCCCTCGTACTTGAACGGCCACGTGGTCGCCTCGCTCGCCTGTCCGCGCGTCATGGGGGCGCCTGAAAGCACCAAAGCAGGCTTCCTCAAGGAAAAGGATGTCTTTGCGGAGCATGGCATCCGCCACGTATCGCCGATGGTCTCGCTCGGCGACTCGGCATTGGTGCCCAAGCAGCTCTACGAGGGGCTGCGCGACGTGTTCCCCGGCCTCACGCTCAAGGAGACGCAGCAGGCGGTACAGGCCGGCTTTGGCGCGCTCGAGTCCTACGGCGCCGATCTTCGCGCGATGGCCCGGGCGACATTGGCGCGGTGCGCGGATACCGATACGCCCTGCATCCTCGTGCTGGCGCGCCCCTACCACATGGACCCCGGCATCGGACACGAGATCGAAGTCGATTTGCAAGCCTACGGATATTCGATTCTCTGGGCGCAGTATCTGCCAACCGATGCCGAGCTTCTCGAATGGATGTTCCGGCCGGATATCGATGCCGGACACATCAAGTCGCCGCTCGACATCGCCGATGTCTGGCCATCCTCGTACAGTGCCAACACGAATGAGATCCTGTGGGCCGCCAAGTTCGCCGCCCGGATGCCGTGGATTGCCTGCGTGGTGCGTCTGTCGAGCTACGAGTGCGGGATGGACCAGCCCACCTACTCGCCGGTGCAGCAAATCGTCGAGCAGTCGGGAACGCTCTTCTTTTCCTTCCAGGATCTCGACTCCACCAAGCCCGCCGGTTCCGTGAAAATACGCGTCGAGACGATCGCGCACTACCTCGAAAAGCATTGCACGGGCATCATCGCCGCCAAGAAAGCGCTCGCGCCGGCAGGCTGTCCCCTGGTCCGGCAATGACATTTCTCGGCGCGTCCGCCGAATCAACCGGTGGCCGCGCCAAATGCCCGGAATTTCGTCCTAGGGGATTGGCGTTTTCCAGGGCCATCCTCGCCCGCATAGGTAAGCATACGCGCACCACGCGGCGCGCTCCGCCGAGCATTCGGGGATAAAAAGCACCAACTCGTGACCATGCTCGAGCCCGTAGCCGCCGCCGGCGAAGCTGCTCAGGCGAAACGGTGTTCCCCCCGATTTCATCAGCTCGTTGAAGCTCTCGAGCCCCGAGAGAGCTCGAAGTCGATGGCCCGCGTCGAGCACGCGTCCGCGTGCCCTGCCCAGCTTGGTCGCCTCCTCGATGCGCTGACGCAATGCCGCGAATCGATGCTCGGCCGCATTGGCCAACAACGGGTCATCGCGATCGAATACCGCGAAATCCAGGGTAGCCCATTCATCCTTGGACAGTTTTTGCTCGGCCAGCGGAAAGAAGTGCTCGTCCTCCTCTCGCATGTGCTGCCGGTAGCGCCGCGTAAAGTCCCGGATCACCTCCCGCGCCGCCGGCTCAGCGGATGGCGCTGCCTCCGGGGACGGCGGAGCCTCCCCCAAGCGACGCACGGCATCGCCGAAGACCCGTGTCAGCTCACGCAATCGAACGTGCTCGGAGGTCAGGTTCTTGAGCCCGGCGCATGAGCCTGGATCGCGCTTTCTCAGGAGCTCGTAGACCAGATCCTCCTTGGGGTGATGACAGAGGTCCGGATAGTCGGAGAAATACTCCCACGCGAGGCCCAGTAGATTCTTGTCGAGCGGCGCTCCTGCGTCGGCGGCCGCGACCTGATCTTCGATCAACCCAAGCAAACGGCTCAGGTTTCGATGCTCCAGACGCAGCAAAAGCAGGGTATCCGACATATATTCGATAAAAAGGGTGGCAAGAAAAAATGCCAGGCACTTTTTCTCCGCCACCCCGGGCTCTGTTTACGACATGAGGCTACCGCGGCAAATCCGCCGTCTCATTTAGCTGCCGGAGGTTTCGCCACGAAGCCTGAGCAATAGCCGTGCGGCGGAATCTCCGTATCGCCCGGATAGAGCTTGCAGCCATTCACATCGTCGTTATTCCCCGGCTTATCCTTGTTGGGAAGGAAATTGACGCAGTTGGAGCACTGCTTGTCGCCGTTGGGTTGCTCCTGGAACTTCAGCGCCGTGCGGATGGCTTTGTTTTGCGCCGCAGACGCCAGTTGGGGTAACCCGGCAAGCGGAATGGCAGCCATCGCCGTAACTCCGATTTTCAGCACTTTTCGTCGAGAATGTTTCGTTTGATTGTCCATTGTAGTCAGCCCTCGTGTAACTCCCGGTCATGATCCACGCCTCGCGTTCGCGACACATCAGGACTTCTACTGACGATATAGGGTGGTTCCGCCCCACCCCCGCGCGACCGGGGTCACGCTGCATGTCGAGCCTGACGACAGCGCGGCTTTTCCAGCAACATCAGATACTTGAACGCTCCGCACGTGACGGTCGTCATGGGCGTCTAATCCGGGTTATGTCGATCTCCGGCGGCGGCGGCCGCGCGTTGTCCGGGATCCGAACGATTCCATTCCCACTCTATCGCAAGGATTATTACGGTATGCTCGCGGAAATGGGGAGCGTAACGGACCAGCCGGAACACGCCGACGAACCGGGGACGCATGGGCGGGGAAACTGACAGAATGAGTGCGACGGAGTCGTCCGCTTGAGTGCGACGCCGATCAAACCGGTCCTATCGACGCTGGACGACGACGCTTGGGATGACCTGTTGAGTTTCATCGAGGAGCGGCGGGTCATACCGATCGTGGGACCCGAGCTCCTGTTGGTCGATACTGACCGTGGATCGCGTCTCCTGTACGACTGGTTGGCCGAGAAGCTGGCGGCGAAGCTCGGTGTCGACGTGTCGCGGCTGCCACAGCCCTACACCTTGAACGACGTCGTATGCTGGTTCTTGTCGGGCCGCGGCCGGCGCGAGGAAGCGTACGTGAGGTTGCGGGGCATCATGAAGGATGCCGCGTTCGAGCCGCCGCTGGCGCTCAAGCGCCTGGCGGCAATCACCGACTTCGACGTGTTCGTCTCCACGACCTTCGACTCGCTGCTCGAGGCGGCGCTGAATTCGGTCAGATTCGCCGGCACGCCGTCCGCCGAGGTGATTTCCTACGCCCCGAACCGTGTCGCGGACCTGCCGGCTGAGCGCGATCGGCTGACGCGCCCGGTCGTCTATCACCTGTTCGGCAAGCTGTCGGCATCGCCCACCTACGTGATTTCGGACGAAGATCTGCTCGAGTTCATTTGCGCGCTGCAAAACGAGCATCTGGCGCCGGAGAAGCTGTTCCACGAGCTCGAGCACAACCACCTGTTGTTCATCGGCAGCAACTTCTCCAACTGGCTCGCGCGTCTGTTTCTGCGCATGGCCAAGCGCCAGCGTCTGTCCGATCCGCGGGATGTCGGTGAGGTGCTGGCCGATGGTTATTCCGGTTCCGACGAGCGGCTGGTCTCTTTCCTGCAACAGGTCAGCGTGCGCACCCGCATCTACGTGGGCGCCGACAAGTTCGTCGAGGAATTGCACGAGCGCTGGCAGGCGCGCCGCAAACCCGCGGCGGCGGTCGCGGCGGTGCCGGCACGCTTCCTGCCGCCTGCGCGCGAGATGCCGGAGAATGCCGTTTTCATTTCCTACGCGCGTGAAGACCTGGCCGCCGTACGCGAAATCAAGGCGGGCCTGGAAGCGGCGGGCGTCACGACCTGGTTCGACATGGATAGGCTCGAGGCGGGCGACGACTACGACCGCAAGATCCGCCAGAACATCGCTCGATGCTCCTATTTCATTCCGGTGATTTCGACGGCCACCCAGCGACGTACCGAGGCGTACTTCCGGCGGGAGTGGAGCTATGCGATCGACCGACTGCGCAACATGGCGGACGGCGCATTGTTCGTGCTGCCGGTGACCGTCGATGAGACGACTCCGGGCGAGGCCATCGTCCCGGATCGGTTCCGCGCACTGCATTTCAATTCTCTTCCAGGAGGGATCGTACCGATGGAGCTCGCGCAGAGACTGAAGGATTTCATGGCGGCGCGCGGCCAGTGAACGACGTCAACCGGAACGCCGCGACGCTCACCACGGCCGCCGGTGCCTCGACGGCGGTTGACGCAAGGAACCCGTGGCTGGGCCTCGCGTCCTTCACCGAGGAGACGCGCGAGTATTTCTACGGGCGCGAAGCGGAGGTCGCCGAGCTCGCGCGCCGCGTACAACGCAAGCTCCTGACGGTACTTTTCGGCCAATCGGGCCTCGGCAAGACCTCCATCCTGCGCGCAGGTCTCGTGCCCCGGCTGCGGACCCAGGGCTATTGCCCGGTGTACGTGCGCATCGACTACGGGCGCGAAGCGCCCGAGCCCGCGGATCAGATCAAGGCCGCGATCGCCGCCACCGCGCGCCGCTCGGGCGAGTGGACGCAGGCGGGCGTCGCGGTCGCGGGCGAATCCTTATGGGAATTCCTGCATCACCGCGACGATGTGCTGCGGGACGAGTCCGGGAAGACCCTCATTCCGCTGCTCATCTTCGATCAGTTCGAGGAGATATTCACGCTTGCGCAGACCGATGACTTCGGCCGCGCACGGGCGGCGCGGTTCATCGCGGACCTGTCCGATCTGGTCGAAAACCGGCCGCCGAAGGAACTGGAGGAGCGGCTGGAGGAGGACGACGCCGCGGCCGACAAATTCGACTTCACGCGCGGCGACTACCGGGTGCTCATCTCGCTGCGCGAGGACTATCTGGCGCCGCTGGAAGGACTCAAGAACTCGATGCCGAGCATCACGCAGAACCGCCTGCGGCTTGCGCCGATGACCGGAAGTCAGGCGCTCGAGGCGGTGTTGCGGCCTGGAGGAAGGCTGGTCACCGAGGACGTGGCTGCGGCCATCGTGCGATTCGTGGCCGGTGGCGCCGAGATCGTCAACGCGGAAGTCGAGCCTTCGCTCCTCAGTCTCATCTGCCGCGAGCTGAACGACAAGCGCATTGCGGAGGGCCGCGAGGAAATCTCACTGGACCTGCTCGCCGGCTCGCACGCGACCATCCTGGGCGAATTCTACGAGCGGGCGCTCGCCGATCAGCCGGCGGCCGTGCGGCGGGTGATCGAGGACGAGCTTCTCACCGAGTCCGGATACCGCGAGAACATCGCGGAAGAACGCATCGTGTCGTTGTTCGGCGCCGCCGGCGCGGCCCCCGGGACCCTGGCGTTGCTGGTCAACCGGCGGCTGCTGCGCATCGAGGAGCGGCTCGACGTGCGCCGCGTCGAGCTCACGCACGACGTGTTGTGCGCGGTCGTCAAGGCGAGCCGCGATCTGCGCCACGAGCGGGAGGAGCGCGAGCGCACGGAACGGCTGCTGTCCGAACAGCGCGACCGCGAGCTGGCGGCGCGCCAGGCGCTCGAACGCGCCAGGCGCATCGCAACGGGCTGCGCGGCGCTGGCTCTCGTGGCCGTGGTCGCCCTCGCCTTTGCATTCGTGAGCCTACGCCGTGCGCATCGTGCCGAGCAGGCCGCGCAGGAGAACCGCGCTGCCGCGGAAACCGCCCGCAGCCAGGCAGAGCACCTCCTGGGGTATCTCAACGAGGATTTCGCGGTCGAGCTTGCCGGGTTCGGCACGCTCGGGTTGATCAAGCAGCTCGGCGAACGCGAGGCCCAGTACTACGACTCGCTGCCGCCGAGCCTGCAGACCACCGACACCGTGCGCAGTGCGGCGCTTGCGCGGGTGCGCTACGGAATCGCGCAACAGCAGGCATTCGACCTCAAGGGCGCCCGGGCAAGCCTGACCAGCGCGGTAACGACGCTGGAGAAACTCCGCGAGAAGGGCGACACATCGGAGCAGTCCGCCATCGCGCTCGGCATCGGTCTTGCGGCGCTCGCGGATGTCAACGATCGATTTGGAGTCGCAACGACGCAGACCCAGGAATACAACACCCGCGCCGAAGCGCTGTTGCGCTCGTACGCCGACGCCCCGAATCCTTCCGTACCGATCCGCCGTGCCTATGGGGAGGTGGCGATGAGCGTCGCCAGCTACGAAAGCGGGCAGGAGGCCCTCGCGCTGTTCGCACGCGCCAAGCGGTCGCTGGAAAGCATCGGAGCTCTCGACCTCACCGATCTGCCGGCGAGCGCCGACTACGCCACGGTCCTCAGCATCGAGGCCGTCGAGCTGTGGCGGGAGGGAGAAATCGATGAATTGCAGAAGGTTTCAGATCAGGGCATGCGGCTGAGCGACGCCATCCTCGCGCGGCGCCCGGGCCATATCGTCGCCCTTCAGGCCCGCTCTTCGCTGCACTTGCTGGGCTCCTCGCCGGCCCACGAGAGCCTTCGCATCGGTGACTCGGCCGAACTCGTGAAGAGCGCCCTCGACGATGGCCTTCTGCTGTTGCGGCTGGACCCGGCCAATGCCGACGAGCGCGGGCAGGTATCCTCCGACGCGGCGATCCTGTCGGGCGACTACGAGCAGCTGGGCCGACCACGCGACGCGCGGGCAACCCTGCAGAAGGCTCTCGAGATTCTGCTGGCCTCCCGACATGCCGCCGAAGATCACGGCGACGCAGTGGTGGCTCGCTACGCCGGCATTGCGCGGATCGACGCCGACCTGGGCGAGCGCGGCGCCGGCGAAGCCACTCTCAAGGAAGCGGAGCCTGTACTCACCCGCGTGACGGCTGCGCTGGGTCAGGACAGCTTCAAGACCGCCACGGCGAAATGCTCTCTCGCGAACGCGCACGCCCGAATCGCCTTGTTCAACGGCGACTTCAAGCAAGCCGTCGACATAGCGCGCCCCGTCCTGGACACCAGCCTCACCTGGAAGGGTCTCTTTGGTCACGTTGGCAGCGTCATTCCCTGCCCGAGCACTGCGGCATTGATCGTTGGTGACGCCGACGTGATGCTCGGCGACTACGACGCGGCAAACACGGCGCTGGGCGCAGCAGTGCCGGTCGCCAAGACCGGCAACGATTGGATATCGCGCAACTATCACGCCTCGTTGGTCGTATTGCAGAGCATCGCGATCTCGCGATTGGGGAAAACTTCTGAGGCTCGCGCGCTGCTGTCTCCCGTCCTCGAGTGGCAGCGTGCCCGCTACGCACGCAATCACGATGACGCCCAGGAGCGGCTCGACTATGCGAGCGCGCTCTACGCCTTTGCATTGACCGACAGCGCACACCGGAACGAGTCGCTCGGCCAGGCTTCGGCGATCATCGCCGCACTGCCTGCCGAGATGCGCTCGCTCAAGAGCACCCGAAGGTGGGAGGACCGGGTCCGCGCGGAACGAGGCCGCCCCTAAAGACACCGGCAGGCAAATGTCGCTACACTTGGAAATCTCCGGGTGCCAACCACAGCGTGCAACATGCCGAAACTTCCGCTCCTGCTTCTGATGACCTCTTTCGCTGCCGGCACCAGCATGCTGCTCGCCGCAGAGCCGGCTGCGCCGTCATCGCACCTGGCCGCCGACATGCAGCCGTCGATTCGGCCCGGCGACGACTTCTATACCTACGCGAATGGCGCCTGGCTCAAGGCTACGTCCATTCCTGCCGATCAATCCTCCCTCAACGTGTTTTCACAGTTGCGTGATCTCAACCAGGAGCGCCTGGCCAAGCTCATCCGTGACACGGCTGCATCAGCGCCTGCAACCGGTTCCGTCGCCCGGCAGATTGCCGATTACTACCAGAGCGTCTTGGATGAGGCCGGCGTGGAGTCCAAGGGCTTGACACCTCTGCATCCGACCTTGCGGCGCATCGACGCCATCAGCGACCACGCCATGCTGGCGCATTTTCTCGGGACGACCCTGCGGGCCGATGTCGACATTTTGAATGCCACCCAGCTGCACACCCGGCGCCTGTTCGGTCTATGGGTGGCGCAAGATCTCGACGACCCCTCCCGCTACGCGCCCTTCCTGCTGCAGGGCGGCCTCGGGATGCCGGACCGGGATTACTACGTCTCCGATTCGCCGCACATGGTCGACCTGCAAAAGCAGTACAAGACCTACATCGCGAAACTGTTGACTCTGAGCGGCGATACCCCGGTGAACGCGGCCGCGCGGGCCTCACGGATCTATGAGCTCGAGCGGCGCATCGCCGAAGCGCACGTCGCCCGCGCCGACTCGGAGGACGTCCAGCGCGGACACAATCATTGGTCGACTCAGGACTTTGCCAGGCGGGCGCCCGGACTCGATTGGAAGGCGTACTTCGACGGTGCGCAGCTCGCCAAACAGTCGAGTTTCGTGGTGTGGCAGCCCACCGCCGTGACCGGCATGTCGGCGCTGACCAAGAGCGTGCCCCTATCGACCTGGAAGGAGTATCTGCGATTCCAAGCCATCGACCACTATGCGGGGCTGCTGCCCAAGGCATTCGTCGACGCGCACTTCGCCTTCTATGGCTCGGCCCTGCAGGGAACGCCTCAATTGCCCGAACGTTGGAAGCGCGCGGTCGATGAAACGAGTGATGCGTTGGGCGACGGCGTGGGTCAGCTCTATGTTCGGCAGTTTTTCCCTCCCGAGGCCAAGCAGAGCATCGAGCTCCTGGTGAAAAACCTGATCGCCGCCTTTGCCAGTCACATCGATGCGCTGGACTGGATGGCGCCCGCGACGCGCACGCAGGCCAAGGCCAAACTCGCGGTGCTCAAGGTGGGCGTCGGCTATACCGAGCATTGGATCGACTATTCGCCGCTCACGGTCGTGGCGGGTGACGCCTACGGCAACGCCGAGCGCGCCGAACAGTTTCATTATCAACTCGAGCTCGCCAAGCTCGCACGCCCGAAGGTCGATCGGTCGGAATGGGTGACGACACCGCAGACCGTCAATGCCTTCAATCTGCCCGCCATGAATGCCATCAATTTCCCGGCTGCGATCCTGCAGGCGCCCTTCTTCGATCCGAACCGCCCCGAGGTGCTCAATTACGGCGCGATCGGCGCGATCATCGGACACGAGATCAGCCACAGCTTCGACGACCAGGGTGCGCAGTTCGACGCCGACGGCAAGCTGCACGACTGGTGGACGGCCGCGGACTACGCGCACTTCAAGCAGTCCTCGGGACAGCTCGTCGCGCAATACGACGCCTACAAGCCCTTCCCGGATCTGGCCGTCAACGGAAAGCAGACGCTGAGCGAAAACATTGCGGACCTCGCGGGTCTGTCGGTCGCCTACAGCGCTTACCGATCCACTTACGGCGGGAACGAGGCGCCGCCATCGGAAGGGTTCAGCGGCGACCAGCAGTTCTTCCTGAGCTTCGCCCAGACCTGGCACTCCAAGTATCGCGATCCGATGCTCCGGCAGGTGGTGGTCAGCGACGGTCACTCCCCCGAGCAGTATCGGGCGTTGACGGTGCGCAATCTGGATGCCTGGTACAAGGCATTCGATGTACAAGCCGGCCAGGCCTTGTATCTGGCGCCTGCCGAGCGCGTCCGCATGTGGTGACCCGTCAGGGCTGGCCCGTCACGGCGCCTCGATGATGGGGACGTGCGGCGCGCTCGTGCGGGGCGCCAGGCCCACCAACCGCGGATCGTCGGCAACTTCGACGCGGCGTGCGTAAGGCTTGAATCCCGACCGGATGTAGAAGCCAAGCGCTCCGGGGTGGTCCAAGGTGCAGGTGTGGACCCAGAAGCGATGGATCGGCCGCGCCCAGGCGCGCTCGATCGCGCGGTTCATCAGCCACCGCCCCGCTCCCTGGCCGAGCAGCGCGCCGCTGAGCCCGTAGAACGCAAGCTCGCACTCGCCGGGCGTGCGGAAGTCGAGCTCGAACAGGCCCTCATCGCGGCCGGCATCCTCGAGCGCATAGACCTCGACATCGGCGTGCCTGATGATTCCCTCCAGCTCCGCCACCGGCATGGCAAGCCGTGAAAACCAGAGCCAATCGACGCCAACACGCGCATACAGCCCGCGATACCATGCCGCCTCGGGCCGCTGCACGTGGCGCAGACTCCAAGGCGCGGCTCCGCGCTCGGCCCTCAGGGCACCGC
>Ga0182013_10009656_pt1 | contig 10124 bp, 11 predicted proteins | sample 612S2MmetaG_FD_120487 | JGI IMG/M metagenome (GOLD analysis project Ga0182013, IMG submission 120487) | Permafrost microbial communities from Stordalen Mire, Sweden - 612S2M metaG | ecosystem: Environmental > Terrestrial > Soil > Wetlands > Permafrost | place: Sweden: Stordalen | collected...
CGACCGTCATCCTCGCCCCGAACGTCATCCTCGGGCTCGACCCGAGGATCGGCCCGTCCAGGCACCTCGTCCGACATTCGACGTCCTTGGCGTGTCGAGAGTTCCTCGGGTCGTGCCCAAGGATGACGGGAAGCGACGGAAAGAGGCGAACATTGTCCTCCCATCTGGCTTGTCCTGACGCCACGGGGTCGTGTCACGCGCCATCGAGGTCCCGCCAAGGGGAGCGCGCGGATGACATCAACGCCCGGCCGCGTCACGGTGAGGATGCGGACAGGGACCCGATCACACGCTGGTAACACGGCGCGCAAACGGCGTGGCTGATCACGACATCCGTAACGCCGCCGCGCCAATAGTATTCCGCGGCCTCGATCCATTCTGGATCCGTCACCGCGTCATAATCCGGCCAGGCCACGCGCTGGCAATAGGAGCATAGTTTCACCACCAGTTCGTCCAACCCAGCCGGCGCTCGCGCGGTCAGCAGGTCCGCCGCGAACAGAGGCAGCGGAACCCTCGCCGTTTCCGTGATCGTGATCGACTGATAGAGCACCGCCACCGGTGTCGATCCCGCCCGGATCAGCGACAGCGACATGCGCATATGCCGCTCGGTCTCCGGTGAATCGCACCGGTATTCGAAGCCGACCGCCGGATGACCGCGCGACCAGACCGCCCGATGCAGCGTCCGATAGGTCTCGATCACCTCCGCCCCCCGCAACTGGGCGAACAAACTGGTGCCGACAACCGCTTCGCTGTTCCATGGCGTGTCCGAACCGCCTTCGCCGGCCGGCAGGAACGGGCCGCGCGAGAAACCCAGAATGATGCCGTCGCCATCGACCGCGTAGGCGATACCGTCAATCGCCTGGAGCAGGTCTTCGGCCGAAAACGGGAGGGGCATGATGAGGCTCGCCGAATGATGAATTCAGTCGCAAGGCAGCCGCGTGTCGCGGCGGCTGGCGCATCGACGATCCAACGTTAACACCAAATTCTGACCGAGGATATCGCGACGGCCAGGTGGCGGCGGTTCTCATTTTGAGGGAACCCTTTGCATGTCCCGTCATCCTCCCGCCTGACCGGAGGATCGGTAGCCGCGCACCCGTCAGAGTGCCTGATGATCGCTTCTCGACGGCATTATGTAGCAGCCGCCACGCGCGCGGTGAACTCGTGGTGCCGCCGGCGGCCAGCCGCTCGCTTCACCGGACGATCGAAATGACACAGGCGAATACGATGGAGCATGCCGATCGGTCATGGTGGGGCATTGATCGCCTGTTGGTCAGACGTGCGCGCGGCGGGAAGGCGCAACCGGGGGCCGCCATGCCCATGCATCCCATGCAAGGGATGGTCGGTCTGGTGTCGGGTCTGTTTGGCAAGCCGCGGCAGGCCGCGGATCCGCCGGCCGGCGTTGGTGAAGGGACCAAGAACGAACGGGCTGTTTCACTTGAAGCGAATGGGAATCACACCGGTCGCGCTGCCGGCGGTGAATAATCCGACCAGAAGAATGAACGCCGCGAAAATACGGTTCAGGCGGCGCTGATCCAGTCGATGAACCAGCGCGGCCGCGGCCGCGGTTCCGGCAATTCCACCCGCGAGGAAAGTGCCGGCCATGGTCCGGTCGATCGAAGTGGTCGCAAAACGCGTGCCCAGACCGACAACCGAATTGAAGACGATGACCAGAAGCGACGTCGCGATCGCGGTCTGCATCGAGCACGCGAACGCAAACACCATCGTTGGCACGATCAGGAATCCGACACCGACCCCGATGAAACTCGTGAGGAAGCGGATGCGGAGATCGGCGAGAAATATGGCCCGCGGCCTGGCTGCCTTGGTCGGCGGCGCGTCGCCGCCTTGCGCAACAAGCGTGCTCGCCGATGCCGTGATCGCCAGCGTCGAGAACAGCGGCATAAGAATGGAACTCGAAACATAAGGCGTGACCAACGAGCCTGGAATGCCGCTGGCGATCCCCCGGGCACCCAGCGCCAGGGCAGTCCGCCATTGCACCGTCTCCCGCTGTCCGACCACACTCTCGGCGGCGATCCCACCCACCGCGCCCGGAAAATACTTATGCCCCATGTGGCGCGAGGACTGTCACCCGCGGCGATATTTGATTGGTTGCGCGCCACGAGACGCGAGGCCGGTGTGTTGGCTGTACTGATCCAGATCAATGACGGTCACGCACGACATGCGCTATCGGGAACTACATCAGCGAGCAAATGCTGATTCATAACAACAAAAGGAGGTTAACATGAAGTGGAAATCTTTGTCTGTACTCGCCGCGAGTGCCCTCACGCTCGGGGCCGTTCTAGTACAGCCAGCCGTCGCTGCCCGACCTCCGGTGGCCGGCACCACCGGGTATGCCGAGTCGGCCATCGCCGGGTGTCCGTTCATCAATTGGCGCCTGGCGCGTCATGACGATGGCAGAGTAACCGGTCGATTCTGGTATTCGGACCTGAGTGGGACCAGCGTCGCGGTCGGGAACATCGATGCAAATGGGCGGTTTCATACCGTTCTGAAGTCTGCCATTGGAAAAGGGCCTGTGGGTGTCATCGACGGGCAGAGATCGCAGGACGGCTCGGTTGTCGCCGACCTGAAGGGCGAGGGGTGCGCCAATTATCATACCATGCACATGGCTCCGACCCCTGACCTTGGCGGCGGCGACGGCGGCGGCGGCTGATCACGCCACCGGCGGCTACTCTTACGAAGTAGAAAGCGGCATCGGGCGGCGTCGGAACTCGTGATCGACGCCGTCTGGCGCCATGAGGCAAGGCCTGAAACCTACGGCTTGTTTGTGTCGGATTGAAGCTGACTATGTGAAAGCGTGCTTCGACCCGAACGGAAATAAGCGAATCGCGCCGTCGCCCAAACCCGGGTCTACGGTTCCGATGGCGCGACCAACCCGTGGCGTTTATTCTGGCTCGGATCCTTGGCGATGGCACTGGCGATGTCCAGGGCCTCCAAGGCGTCATCAGGGTCGCTTCGCGCCGCGCGGTCGGGCTTGCGAAAGCGACCGCCGACGGGCGTAAGTCTTGAGAAATGCGCTTGATTGGCTCGGTAGAAGTGTTCAGCCATGGCGCGAAAGCCCTGATCGCCGCATTCGATGTCGAGCCCGGCCGGGTCCGGGTCGAGCCGGAGGATGACGAAATGGGGAGACCGGCCGGCAAAATGAGAACCGGTGCGCCGGTGGCGGCGGGAGACCGCTTCTCCATCCGAATCCGCGGCCATTTGATCTGGATCATTGTTTGTCCGAGCGCGCGGCGAATAGGATTGTTCATCGCCCGAGCCGTTCGGACGATTACCGTCCACGCACTGGAACCCGGCGTTGAACACAGAGGATCGCAGTCGCCTGGTGGTTGTAATCGATGACGACGCGGGGATGCGTGAGTCGATGAAGTTCCTGCTCGAAACGATCGGGCATAGCGTGCTCGCCTTCGCCTCCGCGGTGGAATATCTCGCCGCCCGCCCGGCACGGATTGCCTGCCTCGTCACCGACATGTTCATGCCGTGCATCAATGGGTTGCAACTCGCCGGCCGTTTGCGAGCCGAGGGCGAAACGGTGCCGATCCTGCTCATCACCGGCGCGCCATCGACGGCGATCGTTTCCGCGGCCGCTCAGCTCGACATCGAACACGTGCTCAGGAAGCCGTTCTCGCAGGAGGACTTGCTGGCATGGGTCGATGCGCACGTGGGACCTGAACCGTCGCCGTCACCGCCATAGCTGTTCCGACGCCAGGGCCGCGCCCTCAGCCAGGGTGCGCAATTTCGCCCACGCGATGTCCGGATGCACGCGTCCGCCGAGGCCGCGATCGGTGCCGGCGAGCACGTTTTCCCGCCCCACCACGCTGGCGAAGCAGATCAACCGGTCGGCGACCAGGTCCGGATGCTCGACCACGTTGGTCGCGTGACTGACGACGCCCGGTATCAACAGCTTCCCATCCGGTAATTTGACGTCGCGCCACACTTTCCACTCGTGTCCTGTCGCGCCGGTCGGAAAAGCTGGTCAGCACCACCCGCCCGGGCTCCGACCGCCGCGGCGCCGCGCGCATCATGTCGCCGCCGGCGCGCAACCCGCCCCAGCGCGGGTAGATATAGCTCCACCACGCGCCGAAATTGATCCGGTGCTCGGTCGCCTTGCCGAACTCGCCGTCGTTCGGAATGTCGATACCGGCCTCGCGTTGCATCCGCGCGACCTCCGCGACGGCCGAGGCGGTGCGTGCCTCCCGAGCGCTCTCGTCGCCCGACTCGCCGGCGGCGAACGCCCGGTTGAGTTCGATCAGGTCGTCCGGCCGCGGCAGGCTGCCGACATGGGTGGTCAGGATCCGGTCCCGGCTGTTGCGCATGCTGGCCTCCCGTTTATCTTGCGTTACGCACGTCAGACTCTACGGACTGGCGATAAATTCGCGCAGCGGCCCCCGCACCGCGTCCTCGGTCAGTATCGGCGCATGCCCGACCCCTGACACGGTAACGACCGTCATGTCCGGATGCCGCGCGCGCATGGCGTCGATCATCGGAGGGGTCAGGATATGACTGACCGCGCCATGCACCAGCAACACCGGCACATGCGCCAAAGCGCCAAACAGCGGCCAGAGGTCAGGGGTTTTCCTGTCCAGCAGCTTCGCGATCGCGATATCCCACACCGGATGGAATCGCCCATCCGCGCCTCGCTCGTAGGTCAGCGCCGCCATCCGCCGCCACGCCTCGTCCGACGTCAGCGACAGCGGCGGCAGACGTTGCCTCAGGAATGTCACGCAGGCGTCGAGGCTCTCCAGCGCCGGATCCAAGCCCACGAACGCGCGCACGAACGCCGCGCCGTCGCTGCCGATCTCCGGCCCGACATCGTTCAGCACCACGCCTCGCAGCATCGCCGGCCGAGCCGTCGCCAGCCCCATCGCCAGCAGCCCGCCAAAGCTGGTGCCGACGAGCGTGACCCGTCCCAGATGCAACGCGGCGCACACATCCAGCACGTCGCGCAGGCAGGCTTCCGGTCCATAACGCATGACATCCGACGAACGGCCTGACCCGCCGCGTCCGGCATAATCCAGCGAGACCACGCGCCGGCCTTCGACGAACAGCGGCGCGACGGCATCGAAATCTCCGCTGGTGCGCACAAGGCCCGGCAGGCAGAGCACCGGAGCCAGCCGGTCGCCGCCATCCCAGACCCGCACGTGTAAATTCAATCCGTCCCACGCCCGGATCGCGCGGATCACCGGCTCCATTGCGCCATCATCGGCGGCAGCGCGCCGGTACGCCGAGCCTGGTAAATGACGACGTTCTCCAACACCCGCTGGACGTAATTGCGGGTTTCGTTGAACGGGATCATTTCGATCCAGTCGATCATGCCATGCGTCGTCGCCCCTGAAGCGTCCGGCGTCACCCCGCGCGGATCGCCGTTATCGACCAGCCACTGAGTCACCCGATGCGGACCCGCGTTGTACGCGGCGGCGGCCAGCGGCACGAAATTGTCGAATTTATCCAGCACCTCCCGCAAATACGCGGTCCCCAGCCGCATGTTATGTCCGGGATCGGTGGTCAGCAGCAGCGCGGAGGTCGGTTCGCCGATGCGGCGGGAGACGGTTTGCGCCGTCGCCGGCATCAATTGCATCAACCCGCGCGCGCCTGACGGACTAATGATCCCGACATCGAAATTACTCTCCTGGCGCATGATGGCCAGCGACACGGCGGGTTCCAGCACCGGGGGCGGCTCCACCGGCATGGGCCAGCCTTGCATGGGCGGAACGACTCCCTCACGGCCCAGGCGGCGGGCGACCAGCACCGCGATATCCGGCAACCCCATCGCGGCGGCGCGGTCGCCGACCGCGATCCGTTCGGCGGGCGTGCGGCAGAGCTCCTCCATGCGCAACAAAAACGGCCGGGCGCGCGCGGGATCCTGCCAGGCCGCCAACTGGTTCGCGGCGCGGGCGAGTTCGCCCATGATCGGCGTGGCGGGGAGGGCGGCCGCCGCGGCCGGCGCGGCCCGCAACTCGTGCACCAGCGCCGCCTCGGGCTCGCCCTCCGCCTGGGCCGCGAGCTGGCCATAAAACGTCATCGGCAAAGCCGCGGCACGGGCGAACGAAGGCCTGGCGTCGCCGCCGTCCGCCGCGACCGCTCGTCCAAGCCAGTAATACGCCCGCGATTGCGTCAGCACGGCCGGCGACGCGGTGGCCAGGGCGGTGAAGTGCGTCGCCGCCAGCTTCGGTTCGTTCAACTTGCGCAGCGCGATGAAGCCGGCGAGGAACTCCGCCTCTACCACGATCGATGGCTCTCGCTGGCCGTGCGCCGCCGCCAGGTCATAGGCGCCCTGGGTGTCGCCGTCGCGCAGCAACTGACGGATCATTTGATTGCGCTCGGCCCAGAACGCCTCCAGATGCCCAGGAGCGGCGCGTTGCGCGACCGGGCCGGAGGCGCGCCAGAGCGCGACCGCCGCCTGATCCTGCCCGAGCCGCCGCAACGAACGCGCGAGGTCCAGCATGGCGCCTGGATCGTCTTCTGGCGGGCCGATCGTGCCGGTGCCGGCGGTCTTCCACCCCAGCCGCGCTGTCGCCAGCGCCGACTGGGCTGGCGTGAGGAAAGCGACCTGCCGTTGCGCGGCCGATGCGTCGTCCCAGATCAGCCGCTGAAACCGTGCCCACTGGTCGGTCGCGGAGATCAAGCCAGGAAATCGGCGAACGAACGCGGCCTCGGTGATGGGGTCGGAGATCGCGTTGACCCAGGCCTCGCGCGCCAGCACGCCCGCCTCCTTGCCGCGGCCGAGATTGGCCAGCGCGTCGGCGCACCGCAGCAAGGCCGCGCCATGGGCGGTGGTCTGCGTCGGTTTCTTTTCGATGCAAAGAGCGGCGACGGTCGCATCGTCGTGCTCGGCGACGATCGCCTCCTGACGGCGGCGTTCGAGCAGGGTTGCCAGCGGCCAATCGGGGTTCTGCCGGGCGAAGGTCGCGATTTCAGAGGCGGTCGCGGCGTTGGGTGTCAGCAAGCGGTACCAGTCGATCAGCTTTTCCGCCTCCGGATCGCCGGATTCCCCCGCCGCCACCCGGGCCTGCGCCCACAGCCCGGCCTGGACGTAGGTCAGCGGATTTTGCGCCGGAGGCGGCTGCGCGCCGAGCGGGGCCGCTGTCAGCGCGACGATCAGGAGAGCGAGGAGCAGGCGCATGAGTGGAGCATAGCGGATCGGCCGGCGTTTGGGATGGCGGGAAAGTGGGCCACAACAGGATACGGGAGTCAGAGCTCCGCAACCGCCACCGGCGGCTTCGCGCCAATATTGGTCGCTCTGGCGAAGAGACTCATTTCTCCAAAGCGGACATGGATATCAGCCCTCAGCAACCATACCCCCGAGCAGGAGTGTCCAATGCCGCCGATCCTATCTGTTTCCGCCGTGACGAATACAAATCGGGTCAGGTCGCGCTCCATGAAATCGATCTCGCGGTAGAAGGGGGGAAATATTCGCGCTACCGGGCCCCAAAACCGTTCCCGTTTGTGGGCCAGGCTTATGCCTTCCTGATATTCCAGTGCAGCGGGCTGCCGGAGCGTACCATGTCGGTGATGTTCGCGCGTGTCGCGGTCGGATAGAACCATTGGCCCGTTGGGATGACCGGCACCTGCTCCATCGCATAGGCCTGGATGTCCTCGCACAGCTTCTTTTGGGCGGGACGGTCCGGCGCCCCCAGCCATGCGTCGCGCAGGGCCTCCATCTTCGGGTCGTCCGGCCAACCGAACCATGCCCCGGCGCCGTTGCCGCGCATCGGGAAATGTCCGCCGGGATCGATAACCGACAGGCCGCCCCAACTGGTGCAGAACGCGTTCCAACCCCCCTTGTCCGGCGCTTCCTTGCTGGCACGGCGAGCAACCAGGGTCGACCAATCCATCGACACATACTCGACGTTCAGGCCAACTTTCTCGAACAGCGCGCGTGTTACCTGTGCCAACTGCATCAGAGCGGGCTGATCCGACGGGGACATCAGCACCACCTTTTCCCCGGCATAGCCGCTCTCGGCCACCAACCGTTTGGCCTTCGCCACGTCGGGCTTCGCGAAGACGTCCATGCCGGCCTTGTTGGCCATTGGCCCGCCTTCGGTGAACAAGCCAACCGGTGCGATGCCAAGCTCGGTTTGGTCGCCAATCACCGCGTCGAGGAATTCCTGCTGATCGACCGCCGGCAGAATGGCACGCAGCAGCTTTCGGTTGTTGAAAGGGGGATACAGGAAATTGGGACGGATGACCCCGATCCAGCCAAACGGATCGTTCACGAACGCGCGCACGTTCGGCGCTTTCCTGAGGCTGGGAACAAGGTCGATCGTCGGCACGTGCACCCAGTCGACCTCACCGGTTTGCAGCGCGGCCGCCGCCGTGGCGCCGTCGGGCATGACGATATGCTCCACACGGTCGAAATAAACCCGCTTGCCGCCGGCGAACAGGTCCGGCGCCTCGTCGCGGGGAATGTATTTCTCGTTACGCTCCCAAACCGCGCGCGCGCCCGAGACGAACTCATCCTTCACGAAACGAAACGGGCCCGATCCCGTGGCATCCGTGATCTGCTTGAACGGATCGGTCAGCGCCATCCGTTCCGGCATGATGAAGCAGTAACCCTGAGCCATCGCGCTCAGCGTCAGCGCGAAGGGGCGCTTCAGCCGGATCGTCAGGCGCTTGTCGTCCAGTGCCTTGATCTCCTCGGTGGCCGAGGCCAGCGCCTGACCCCAGGCGGCGCGCTTTGTCCAGCGCAGGATCGACGCCACGCAATCGCGCGCGAGCACGGGCGCGCCGTCATGGAAGGCCAACCCGTCGCGCAGGGTGATGGTGTAAAGCCTGCCATCGTCCTCGAGCGTATGACCGGCCGCCATCTGCGGATGGGTATTGAGCTTTTCGTCCGCCCCAAACAACGTATCGTAGACCATGAACCCGTGGTTGATGGCCACGGTGGCGGTCGTCCACACCGGGTCGATGCTCGCGAGATTGGCTTCCGGCGCGCAACGCAGCACGCGGGCGTTGCCCTGGGCGATGGCGAAGCGTGCCGGGGCGGCGGCGAGGGGAGCCGTCGCGGCGGCTTTCAGCAGGGCTCTACGTCGCATCGTGGATCCTCCCATCATCGATTCGGCTGGGAATGGCCTGTGCCACGCATCTGACATCGCGGCAGTCTCCCAGAAAGCGCGCGCGTTCGCACCGCCCGCATCAAAGCCTATGCCGTATTCGCCGCACCGCACAACGGGAGGTCGGGGAGCTTCGCAACGCGGCGGCCCGCCACGCTGAGTTCGAAGAGATCACCAGTTACTTCGAGCCACCGACAGCGATCGATCCGGCGAGCCGGCGATAGTCCTCGATACTGAGCAGCACATGCGTTGGTTTCCCATGATCGGTGATGAACACCGACCCCTCGTTCGCCGCCACCCTGGCGCGACTGGCGTTCTGGATGAAGTCGCGGCTCGACAGGGTCGTGATCGGCATGGCGATGGTCCTGGAGGCGGATCGTTATAAAGGCATCAAACTACCACAGCCCCGCGGTCAATCCCGAAGCGCCACTGGAACCGTGCCCGCCCGATCCCCACCTTGCGGCGCGCGCCCGACCGGCCTAAATCTCCGCGCTTACCGGCCCTCCAAAATCCAAACGCCCACCCGGGAGAGAACCATGTTCAAGGGATCGCTCGTCGCGTTGATCACCCCCATGCGAGAGGACGGGTCGGTCGACGAGAAAGCCTACGCCGAATTCGTGGACTGGCAGATCAAGGAAGGCACGCACGGTGTCGTCCCGGTCGGCACCACCGGCGAAAGCCCGACCCTGTCGCACGACGAGCATCGCCGTGTGGTCGAGATCGCCGTCGCGGTCGCCAAGGGCCGCGTCCCGGTGATCGCCGGTGCCGGCTCGAACAGCACCGAGGAAGCCATCGCTCTGACGCGCCACGCCAAGGAAGCCGGCGCCGACGCCGCCCTGATCGTGACGCCGTACTACAACAAGCCGACGCAGGAAGGCATGTATCTCCATTTCATGGCGATCGCCGATTCCGTCGATCTGCCCATCATCATTTACAACATCCCCCCGCGCAGCGTGGTCGATATGAGCGTCGAGACGATGGCCCGGCTGGCGAAACACAAGAACATCATCGGCGTGAAGGACGCGACCGCGAACCTCGTCCGCCCGCTGCACACCGCGC
>Ga0182013_10009662_pt1 | contig 10122 bp, 10 predicted proteins | sample 612S2MmetaG_FD_120487 | JGI IMG/M metagenome (GOLD analysis project Ga0182013, IMG submission 120487) | Permafrost microbial communities from Stordalen Mire, Sweden - 612S2M metaG | ecosystem: Environmental > Terrestrial > Soil > Wetlands > Permafrost | place: Sweden: Stordalen | collected...
AAATATCGAATTCCCGTCCGTCCAGCGCGATTGATTTGGTCAGGCCGGTCACGCCGTGTTTGGTCGCGGTATAGGCGACGGAACCCGGTCGCGGCACATGCGCGGAAATCGAGCCGTTGTTGATGATGCGGCCGCCGCGGGGCTCCTGGTCGCGCATCATGCGGAAGGCGGCGTGGGCACACAGGAACATCGCGTTGAGGTTCACCTGGACGACGTTCAGCCACATCTCATAGGTGAAATCGCCGAAATTCGTGGTCGGCGTGCCGCCGCCGGCATTGTTGAACAGCATGTCGATCCGGCCGAACTTTTCCCTCACCTGCGCGAACAGGTTGTCCACCTGCGCCGGCTGGGTGACGTCGGTCGGCACCACCAGCGCTTTGCCCGCCTTCTTCATGCTGGCAGTTTCTTCCAGCATCTCCTTGCGTCGCCCGGCCAAAGCGACGGACCAGCCGTCATTCATCAGCGCCAGCGCCGACGCGCGGCCGATGCCCGTACCTGAACCGGTGATGACGGCAATGCGGTCAGCCATGTGAAGTCCTCCCCTTCGCGTGTGTTCCGGTCGTCATTGTGGACCGAGGTTGCCGCTCGGCCAAGATGGTGCGAGCCTGACAGCCGCTCTCCCGCGATGCGGGAGCGGATACGAGCCTGACAGTCCCTCTCCCGCGATGCGGGAGAGGATAGGTGAGGGTGATATGTGCACCTCGCTGCACTCTCGCGCGTACCCTCTGCCAAATCGTTGGAGGGGGGCATTCAAAAATGGAGGCCGTATGGTGCGCTTCGCTGCGATCGGACTGGACCACCGGCACATCTACGACCTGACGCAGGGCCTGCTGGACGCCGGCGCCGCATGTGTCGGCTACAATCCGGACACATCGGACGCACGCGTGCTCGCCGGGTTTCAGAAGCGCTTTCCGCACGTGCCGGCAGCGGAAACCGCACGGCTGCTGGACGACCCGACGATCGACTTCGTGGTGATCGCCGCGGTGCCGCGCGATCGCGCCGACCTCGCCATCGCCGCGATGCAGCGCGGCAAGGATGTGATGGTGGACAAGCCGGGCGTCACCACAGTGCAGCAACTTGCCGCCGTGCAGCATGCGGTGGCGGAGACCGGCCGCTTCTGGTCGGTGGCACTCGGCCGCCTGGCGTCGCCGGCGCAGCAGGAGGCGCTGCGCATCGTGCGTTCCGGCGAACTCGGCCGCCTGGTGCACACCACCTCGCTCGCGCCGCACCGGTTGAACCGGGCGCTGCGCCCCGCGTGGTTCTTCGACGCGCCCGCCTATGGCGGCGTCATCAACGATATCGGCGTGCATTCGATCGACCAGTTTCTTGCCTTCGCCGACGCGACGGACGCCGAGATCGTGCACAGCACGGTCGGCGCGTTCGGCACGGAGCCAGCCGGATTCGAAGACTTCGCCGAACTGGTGCTGGCGACGCCGGCAGTGCGCGGCTATGTCCGGCTCGACTGGTTCACCCCCGACGGGCTGCCGACCTGGGGCGACGGACGATGCTTCATCGTCGGCACCGAGGGAACGCTGGAACTGCGCAAGAACCTGGATATCGAGGGCCGCGCCGGCACCGACCATATGTTCGTCGCCAACCGCAGCGCCACGCGCTACGTCGATTGCAGCGCGCTGCCGGTGACCTACTATCGTGACTTCGTCGCCGGCGTTGCCAGTCGCAACCACACCGTGATGCCGCAGCAGCAGGTGTTCACCGTGTGCCGCCTGGCGTTGCAGGCGCAGGCGCAAGCCGCGCGCTATGTCAGCAGGCCAGCGCAATGAAAGTGACGGTGGGACTCGTCTGTGCATTCCCCCTCCCCTTGTGGCAGGGGATTGGGGAGAGGGCTGCGTACTGCCGCTGTCCTGGCAGTACGCACCCTTCCCCCCAATCCCCTGCCACAAGGGGAGGGGGAGTTACGAGTTGCACGCATGATCGGCATTGCCGTTATCGGGCTTGGCAACGCGCTGGAACTGCACGCCACGGCTGTGCTGGCCGATTTTCTCGACGCCATCGAGCAGCATCGCGACCCGGCGATCACGGGCGAAGCGGCGCTGGAAACACAACGCCTGATCGAGGCGATCCTGGCAAAAGGAGGAGCATGACATGCAGACATTGCTGCCATTGGCCGACAAACTCGGCGCCCGGCTGAAAGCGCGCGGCGAGACAATCGCCATTGCCGAATCGTCCACCGGCGGGTTGATCTCCGCCGCCTTGCTGTCCGTTGGGGGGGCATCGGCGTATTTCCGCGGCGGCAGCGTGATCTACACCGCGTATGCGCGCTCCGGCTTCCTCGATATTCCCAATCCGCTGCCGGCACCGATCGAACGCGCCTCCACCGAGCCCTACGCGCTGTTACTCGCCAACACGGTGCGGCAGCGGCTGGACGCGTCGTGGGGGTTGGGCGAGACCGGGGCCACCGGACCGACCGGCAACCGCTATGGCGACGCGGCTGGCCATACCTGCATCGCCATCGTGGGCCCCGGCTTCTCGCAGGCGATCACGCTGGAAACCGGCAGCGCCGATCGGATCGCCAACATGCGGGCATTTTCGCAACGCGCGCTGGAACTGCTGGGCGAAGCGCTGGGCTGAAGCCGGAGCGGCGGCACGTTGGCCCGCGTCACCGTGCTGCCGTCGTCGGTTACGTGCTGATCAGCCCGTCACGTAGTCGCACTTGAACCCGTTGCCCCAGCGCTTGATGTGGCCGCGCGACGGCGAGGGGAAATGCGCGAAGCAGCACAGCGTGCTGGTGTCGCAATAGGTCTCGAGGAACTTGCGCCGCGTCGCCGCGCCTTGCGTCGGGTCGTAGTCCACCCGCATCGCCAGTTCGGGATAGCGTGCCTGCAGCGGCGTGTGGATCAGGTCGCCGGTGATCACCGCGTCCTTGCCGCCGCGGCCCAGTTGCACCGCGTAATGATCGATCGTGTGGCCGGGCGTCGGGATCAGCGACACCAGGTCGTCCACCGCGTGGTCGGAGGTGACCAGGTCGCAGCGCTTCGCCTCGACGATCGGGATCACGCTATCGACAATCTGCGGCAGTTCGGTCTTCGCATTCTCCGCCAGCCAGAAATCCAGCTCGGTCTTCGAGAACAAATAGCGCGCCTTGGGGAAGGTCGGCACCCAGCGGCCGTTTTCGAGCCGCGTGTTCCAGCCGATATGATCGACGTGCAGATGGGTGCACATGACGATGTCGATGTCGTTCACCGTCAGGCCGAGCCCGGCCAGGCCGCGCATCCAGGCATCGTCCTTCTTCTGATGCCATAACGGCCGCGCGGTGCGCGCCTTGTCGTTGCCGATGCAGCTATCCACCAGGATCGTGTGGCGGGGCGTCTGCACGATGTAGGATTGGAAGCACAGCACCAGATTGTCCTGCGCATCCAAAGCGCTGGGCGCCAGCCAGGATCGATTCTCCGCCAGCACCTCGGGCTTCAGGTCCGGCAGGAACTCCAGCGCGGGGGTGAAGCCGCACTCCATCTCGACGATGCGGTGGATCGTCAGGTCGCCGACCTTGAAGGTGTTCGCCATGGCCTGGTCCCTCCCTTGTCTTCCCTCTGTCCGATGATGTTAGCTGCTGCTTCGCCGGCCGACAAATCGGAGGGGAAGGCATGAGTCACACGGAAGCAGCGGCACTGAGCCCGGAAACGGTGCTGCGCCAGATGAAGCAGAATGGCGTCACCGACATCGTCTGGCTGCCCGACAGCGAGACCAACTGGCTGTACTTGCTGATGCACTCCGATCCCGACCTGCGCCTGGTCGGCGTGACGCGCGAAGGCCACGCTTGCTCGATCGCTGCCGGACTGCATGCCGGCGGGCGCAAGCCGATGATCCTGATCCAAAACACAGGCATGATGGAATCCGGCGATTCGATCCGTGGCTGGCTGATGGGATTGCAGGTGCCCGTGGTGTTGATGGTTGGCTATCGCGGCTACACCCGGCATGGCGTCAACGCCGACACGGCCGCCACCTATACCGAGCGTTTCCTGATGGCGTTCAATATCCCCTTCTACCTGGTGGAGGGCGATGCGGATTCGGATCGAATTTCCGTGGCGTTCGCCGAAGCGGAAAAGACCAAGCGGCCGGTCGTGGTGCTGGTCGGCGACGAGTATCACGGCTTCAATCGCTAGGAGGGCGGCGCGATGATGCACATGGCAGACGTGGTGCGAGCAATCGCAGAGCATCGCGGCGACGCGATCGTCATTCCCGGGCGCAGCGGCCGCTATTGGGCGCCGATCAGCGATACGGCATTCGACCTGCCGCTCGGCGATCCGGCGATGGGCGGGCATGCGGGCTTCGGCCTGGGCGTCGCGCTGGCGCGGCCGGACCGGCGGGTCATGCTGCTGGATTCCGAAGGCGACATCCTGATGAGCCTCGGCATGCTGGCGACGATCGCGGAACAGGCGCCGGCGAACTTCTATCATTTCGTGCTGGATAATGAGGTGTACGCGACGACCGGCGGGCAGCCGGTGCCGAATGCGAAGCAGGTCGCGTACGATGTGCTGGCCCGCGGCGCGGGCTATCCGCGCGCGTTCGCGTTCACCGAACTGGCCGCGTTCACCCGCGACCTGCCGGGGATTCTACGCGCGCCGGGGCCGGTATTCGTCACGGCGAAAGTGTTCCCGGAAATCGAGAACGAGCCGATCAGCAAGCGCGTGCGCTGGCGCAAGCGGACAGCGGACAAGGTCGTGCAGGATCTGCGCAGCGCGCTAACCTCGCCCGCGTAGCGGGAGAGGTCGAGGCGCCTTTGCGCCGAGGGTGAGGGTGATCGGGTCGGCACGTAGCCGGTAGAGCGAGGCGACCCGATCACCCTCACCCTCGCCGCTTCGCGTCTCGACCACCGGGTCAAGCGCCCGGTGTCATGCCTCTCCCACTTCGTGGGAGAGGTTTTATTGCCCGCCGCACAACCCGTCGATCACGTCGCCATGCAGCGCACCGATCTCCCGCTGCATCCAGTCGAGGAACGGCGACAGGCCGCGCGCCACCAGATCGGCAACGCCCTCATGTGTCAGCGTGGTGCACAGATTGTCCACGCGCTCCAGCGCGCGGGCGCCGCCGCGCAGGCGATAGCGCAGACGAAGCTGCGTCAGGTGCCATTCGATCTGCGACAGGTTCAGCGCGACGGCGCGGGGAAACGCCGTGTTGGCGATCAGGAAGCCGGCGACCTCGACCGGCCGATAGCCATGCGGGTGCTCGCGCCGATAGGCATGGTAGCCGCCCGCCGCGCGCAGCAGCGCGTGCCATTTGCCGGCGTCGATATCCGGATCGCCGGCATCGATCCGCGGCACCAGCGCATTGAACCGCGTATCGAGCAAACGCGTGGTCTGGTCGGCGCGCTCCAGGTAGCGGCCGATCATCGTGAAGTGCCAGCACTGGTCGCGATAAAACGTGCCCTCGCTGATCCCGACATGCGCCTGAGCGCCTTCCTTCAGCATGGCGCACACCGCGGACAGCCGGTCAGGCGCCAGGTCGGTATTGCTCAGTCCGCAGATGCGGCCGTGGAAGACGTTGATCTGCAGCCACATCTCGGTGGAGATCAACGCCCGCAGCGTGCGCGCATTCTCCTTCGCCGCGGCGATCGCCGCCTGCACCGAGCTGGAGTTATCGGCATCCAGCAGGTAGAAGCGCGCAACGTTGGCCTGGCTGACTTCCGGATACCGCTTGTTGAATCCGATGGCATCGCCGTTAATCCGCAGGATGGTCAGCCAGTCGCCGTCGTCGTGCGTGAAGCTCTTGGTCACGTCCAGCAAGCGGGCCAGGTTCTCGATGCGCTCGATGTACCGGGCGAGCCACAGGGCGCTGGCGGCATGCCGCGCGATCAGGTGCAGGGTTCCGGTCGCTTGCAGCGTCTCGCTCATGCCAGCACCCAGGTGTCCTTCGTGCCGCCGCCCTGCGACGAGTTCACCACCAGCGTGCCCGCCCGCAGCGCGACCCGCGTGAGGCCGCCGGGCAGCACCCAGGTGTCGCGGCCGGTCACCGCGAAGGGGCGCAGATCGATGTGGCGGGCGGCGACGCCGGTCTCGGTCAGGGTCGGCGAAACCGACAGTTTCAGCGTCGGCTGGGAAATATAGTTGCTTGGGTCCGCCAGCAGCCGGGAACGGAAGTCGTCGAGCTGCGCGCGTGAGGCGTGCGGGCCGATGATCAGCCCGTAGCCGCCGGATTCGGCGACCGGCTTCACCACCAGCTCGGCCAGGTGGTCCAGCGTGTAGGCCAGCGCATGAGGTTCGGCGCAGATATAAGTCTCGACGTTCGGCAGTATCGGGTCTTCGCTCAGGTAGTAGCGGATGATGCGCGGCATGTAGGCATACACCGCCTTGTCGTCGGCTACGCCGGTACCGATGGCGTTGGCGATCGCCACGTTGCCGCGGCGCCACGCCTCGATGACGCCGCGCACCCCCAGCGCGCTGTCCGGGCGGAACACGTCGGGATCCAGGAAGTCGTCGTTCAGCCGGCGATAGATCGAGTGCACCGGCGCCAGCCCGGCGGTGGTATGCATGAACACGCGGTGGTTCTCCACCACCAGGTCGCGGCCTTCCACCAGCGGCACGCCCATTTCGCGGGCCAGGAAGACATGCTCGAAATAGGCCGAATTGAAAATGCCGGGCGACAACACGACCACCTGCGGATCGGACACGCCTTGCGGTGCGATCTCGCACAACGCGCGGTGCAGATGCAGGCCGTACTCGTCCACACCACGCACCTTAAGACCGGCCATTACGTCCGACAGCACGCGCTGAGTCATGTGGCGGTTCTCCACCACATAAGCGACGCCGGACGGCGTGCGCGCATTGTCCTCCAGCACCATGAAGCGGCCGGTCTCGTCGCGCACGATATCGGTGCCGCAGACATGCACATAGGTGCCGAACGGCACGTCGAACCCGACCATGGTTTTGCAGTACCCGGCATTGCCCAGCACCAGCTCCCGCGGCACCACCCCGTCCGCCAGGATTTTCTGCCCGTGATAGATGTCGTGCAGGAACATGTTGAGCGCGCGCACGCGCTGGATGACACCGGTCTCGATCTGCTGCCACTCGGCGGCGGTCAGCACGCGGGGGATCAGGTCGAACGGCAGGATGCGATCGATCGCCGTAGCGTCGGAATAGACGGTGAAAGTGATGCCGCGCTCCAGCAGGTCGCGTTCGGCGTCCACCGCGCGGCGGCGCAGGGTCTCCACCGGGAACTGCGCCAGCCGGGCGCGCAGCAGGTCGAGGCCGGGATGCGGTGGCTGGCCGCGGCGCATCGTCTCGCAGAAAAAGCCGTTCGGGTCATAGCCCTGGAGCAAACAGGGCACGTCGGACGGCGACTGGGTTTGGGTCTGGGTTTGCGTCACGGCGGTTTGCGTCATCCCTGGTGCCTGCTGCGGTGCAGCAGCCTAGGCGGGAATTGGTTGCGGAGGGAAGCGAATTGCGACCACGGCGTGACGTTCGGGGATGGCGCGGTTCGCCGATCCCAGGGGTGACAGCGTCGCCCGAGGCGCCTATCTCGCGACCGCACAATGAGCGGGAAGGACAGGTTTTGGTTCGGAACGTGTTAGGCTGCATTGCGGCCGCCATGGTGGTCGTGCTTGCCGGCTGCGGCCCGAATTATTCGCCGAACACCTATGCCAGCGCTGCCGTGCAGCAGGCCAACCCGACCCAGCGCGGCGTGGTTGTGGGGGTACGCAAGGTGGGGGTCAGCGCGGACGCCACGCTGGGGACCGTGACCGGCGCCGCTGCGGGTGGCATCGCCGGCGCCGGAGTCGATGGCGGCGGCCCGATCACCGCACTGTCCGCCCTCGGCGGCTCGGTGATCGGTGGCGTGGTGGGCAGCGGCGTGGAGCATGCGACCGGCGATACCACGGCATACGAATACATCGTGCAGGAGGCCAAGGGCGACCTGGTGTCCGTGACGCAACGCGATAGCGTGCCGCTGGCGATCGGCCAGAAGGTGCTGGTGATCGCCGGCAAGCAGGCCCGCGTGGTGGCCGACTACACGGTTCCGCTGCCGGAGCAGCCGGCGGTGAAGAACGCGGATAAGGGCAAGCCGGCCGCCCCGGCTGTCTCCATCCCTGCTCCCTCTGCCCCGTCTTCCTTAACCCCGGCTTCCTCGGCAGCCGCGCCGCCGCCGTCCACGACCGCCGCCTCTCCCGCGTCAGCGAACGCCGCGCCGGTCGTGCCACCCTTCCCGCCCGCGGCCGGCGTTCCCGCCGTGTCCGCCCCGATCGCGGCGGCCTTGGACGGGTCGGACCATCCCGCCACAACCACGGCGCCGGCCGCACCCGCGGCGCCGTCGGTTACCTCGGCCGGCGGAGCCGTAACCGCGGCGCCACAACCTGGAGCACCGGTGACCTTGGCCCTCCCCACGGTGGACCCGAGCCCGGCGCCCGCGCCCACGAGCCCAAAATAGACGCCCGCTGGGGGCCGCTACCGGCCGGCAGTGACCATCACGACCATCGGCGACCATCGCGCGACTACCGGGACGGGTGCTCCGCCTGGCGCTCCTGCGCGGCGAGGAAGCGTCGCGCCAGCGCGCCATAGATCGGCCGCCGGCACACCAGCCGCGAGATGCCGAATGCCAGAAACGACGTCGCCAGCAGCGGAAGCGTCACGCGCTGGTTGTCCGTCATCTCCATCACGATGATCGCGGAGGTGATCGGCGCCTGCACCACGCCGGAGAAATACGCCACCATGCCCAGCAGCACGACGGCGCCTTCCGGGGTTGACGGCATCAGGTGCGCCAACCACTCGCCAAGCCCCGCGCCGACCGACAGCGACGGCGCGAACAGCCCGCCCGGAATGCCGCTGATATACGAGATCACCGTGGCGAGGAATTTCAGCACGACATAGGACGCCGGCAGTGTCGTCGTGCCCTCCACCATGCCGCGCGCCTGGTCGTAGCCGGTGCCATAGGTCTGCCCGCCCGAGGCAATGCCGATCGCCGCCAGCGCCAGTCCGCACAGCGCCGCGAACGCCACCGGATTGCGCATCAGCCAGCCTCCGGCGCGCCCCGGCAAGCCGCCGGCGAACCGCACCAGGGCAGCGCTGAACAAGCCTCCGGACAGGCCGCCCACGACGCTGCACATCACCACGGCGATCCAGCCGCGGCCAAAATCGAGTTCCGCCGAGGTGTGGCCGAAATAGGTGTAGTTGCCCATCACCGCGAGCGTGGTGATTCCGGCGACGATCACCGCGGTGAGCACGGTGCCGGAGGTGCGCGATTCGAAGGAGTGGCTCAGTTCCTCGATGGCGAACACGACACCGGCGAGCGGCGTGTTGAACGCAGCCGCGACACCGGCGGCACCGCCCGCCAGCACCAGCGCACGCTCCAGTTCCAGGCGCGGGAGACGCAGCAACCGTCCGAGCCCATGCATGATCGATGCGCCGACCTGCACCGTGGGACCCTCGCGGCCGATCGAAGCGCCGCAGCACAGGCCGAGCAATGTCAGGCCGATCTTGCCGACGGCGATGCGCGGCGACAGTACGCGGGCGATCATGGCGCGGTCGGTCATGTGCTGCGCCGCGATCACCTGCGGGATGCCGCTGCCCTGCGCGCCGGGAAACACGTAGCGCGTCAGCAGGAATGACACCGCGAGACCGGAGGGACAGATCAACAGCGCGATCCAGGGTCGTGGGGCCTGCACACCCACGAACAGATTACCGGCCCGGTCGGCGAGCCAGGCGAAACCGATCGCCACACCGGCCACGAACACCGCGCCAACCCAGAATATCAATCGGCGCAACCACTGCCGCGGGGAGATCAGCGGCAGTCGAGTCAGCCGCCGCAGCTTGCTTCGTGCTATGAGGGTGATATTCGCCATGCGGCGCGCAAGCTACGCAAAACTGCCGCTTTGTCCACGGTCTGCAACCGACGCAACAGCGTGACCTGGCCGATCAGGCAATTGTCAAATGCGGCGACCGGCGCCGTCATCCCGCTGCGCCAGGTGACGTCCACGCATACCGAACCTGTGCGTCAGTTCCGTCATCCACACCTGAGCGTCGGTGCTGCCATCCTCGCGCAACGCGGATCCGTGTCGCGTGGATTCCGGCTTGCGCGGGAATGACGCGCACCGCGGGCCGCCGCCATGCGTTTCGATTTTGTCCGCCCGCCGCCTAGCCCACCTCATCCGTGACCACATTGAATCCCACCAGGCTG
>Ga0182013_10009663_pt1 | contig 10121 bp, 9 predicted proteins | sample 612S2MmetaG_FD_120487 | JGI IMG/M metagenome (GOLD analysis project Ga0182013, IMG submission 120487) | Permafrost microbial communities from Stordalen Mire, Sweden - 612S2M metaG | ecosystem: Environmental > Terrestrial > Soil > Wetlands > Permafrost | place: Sweden: Stordalen | collected...
CCCTCATTGCGCCAGCCGACGCCTCCGCGGCCTCTGCCACCTCAGCGCCCTCCGGTTTTGACTTTGACTTTGTTTTTCTCCGCGTCTCTGCGTCCGCGGTGAATATTGTTTTCTCTCGGAAGCCGGAAGGACGCCGCCACATCAATTCCCACGCGCCGCGACGATTCTCCCGCACCGAAGCTCCTAGGGCGCTGACACCCGAGAACCCTGCGCCTCCGCGGCCTCTGCCACCTCAGCGCCCTCCGGTTTTGACTTTGACTTTTGTTTTCTCAGCGTCTCTGCGTCTCCGCGGTGAATATTCTTTTTGGTGGCGGCTATTCTTCCGCCCTTACGCCCACGTCACCTGGCCGGGCAGGAAGCTCTTGGCCTCATCGCGGTGGAACGGCAGCACGCGAACCGTGTAGCCGTGCAACCCGCTATCCCGGCACTGCACCCCGGCGACCTCGAAAACCTGCACGCCTTCGCGCATCTCGCCGGAAGGTTGCATGGGAAGCGCGATACCGCCGCTGATTTCCGAGTGGGCATCGAGCCTGCCCATGTAGAGTTCCACCGTCACCTCACCCGGCAGAATGGAGCCGAGCCGCACCCGCGCCTGTACCTTCAAATAGCTGCCCACCGCTATGCGCGGCTCCGGCAATCCATCTACCGACTCTACGCGTATCTGCGGCCATTCCTTTGAGATGCGCCCGCTCCAGGTAGCCAGGGCCCGCGCCCGTTGCGAATCGTCCGCCGTCAGCGTCGCGTACCGCTCGTGCGAAACCACATAGCAATCCGAAGCATATTCCTTCACCACCCGCTGCATGTTAAAAGTAGGGCACAAAGTGGCGACCGACGATTTCATGCCCGCAATCCAGCGGCGCGGCAGCAGATCGGCCCCGCGCTCATAGAATGCCGGTACGATCTCGTGTTCCAGCTGATCGTAGAGCGCCACCGATTCCACCTGGTCCTGATATTCGGCGTTGTCGTAATTCTCCCCGCGCCCGATCGCCCAGCCGATGAAGCGCTTCTCCGCTTCGGCTTTCTGCCATGCCTCGTCCCACCAGCCGTCCAGCGTGCTGAAATTGAGCGCACCATTGGCCAGCGCCTTCATACCGCTGGTGCCGCTGGCTTCCAGAGGCCGCAGGGGAGTATTCAACCAGATGTCCGATCCCTGCACCAGATATCGCGCCACTGCCATGTCGTAATCTTCCAGGAAGACGATCCGGCGCCGGAATTGCGGCAACTGCGCGGTCTTCACGATCTGCTGGATGAGAGCCTTGCCGGCATCGTCCCGCGGGTGCGCTTTGCCGGCGAACACAATCTGCACCGGCCGTCCCGCCTGGTTCAGGATGCGGTCCAGGCGTACGGGGTCGCGCAGCAACAGCGCCGCCCGCTTGTAGGTGGCAAAGCGCCGCGCGAATCCGATGGTGAGAGCGTCCGGGTCCAACACCTCGTCAGCTGCGTTGATTTCCGAAGGGGAGGCGCCACGCTTTTGCAATTGCGCGCGCAGGCGGCGCCGTGCGTAGGCCACCAGCCGTTCCCGGCGGCGCTCATGCGTGCGCCACAGTTCTTCCGCCGGGATCGATTCCGCACGCCGCCACAGCTTGCTATCGGCGTGCTCTTCGCGCCATTGCGGCCCCAGGTAGCGATCGTAGAGTTGATTCATCTCGTAAGAAATCCACGAGCGGAAATGAACTCCGTTGGTGATGTGCCCGATGGGGATCTCATCCTCAGGCACTCCCGGCCAGATCGCCTTCCACATCTGGCGGCTCACCTTGCCGTGCAGTTTGCTCACGCCGTTGCTGGAAGCGGCCAGGCGAAGCGCCAGCACGGTCATGCAGAATTCTTCCGCATCGTTATGCGGATTCTGCCGCCCCAGCCCCAGAAACTCCCACCGGCTCAGTCCGCACCGGCTCATGTACTCGCTCAGGTACCGGTCCATCAGGCCTGGCGAAAAATAGTCGTGGCCGGCGGGAACCGGGGTGTGCGTGGTGAAGATCAGTCCCGCGGAGGCCACTTCGCGCGCTTCCGCGAAGGAGAGTTTCCGCTTTTCCATCAATCGCCGGACCCATTCCAGGCCGAGAAAGGCCGAATGGCCCTCGTTCATGTGACACACCGTGGGCTCGATCCCCAGCGCTTCCAGCGCCCGATAGCCGCCAATGCCGAGCAGAATCTCCTGCTTGAGGCGCATTTCCAGATCGCCGCCGTAGAGCTGGTCGGTAATATCGCGATCTGCCGGGCGGTTCTCCGCCAGGTTGGTATCGAGCAGGTACAGCGGCACACGTCCGACTTGCACGCGCCATACCTGAGCGGTGACGTTGCGGCCATCGTAAGTCACGTGAATCGCGACCGGCCGCCCGTCCGGTTGCCGCTCCAAGGTCAACGGAAGGTTCTGGAAATCGTTGTCCTCGTACGATTCCTGCTGCCAGCCGGCGGCATTGAGATACTGCCGGAAATATCCTTGCTGATACAGCAATCCCACCGCAACCAGAGGGATTCCAAGATCGCTGGCCGATTTCAAATGGTCGCCCGCCAGAACGCCGAGTCCGCCGGCGAAAATGGAAACGCACTCCGACAACCCGAATTCCGCCGAAAAGTAAGCCACCCGCAATCCTTCCACTTGGCCGTAGGTGCGCCGGTACCATGTGGATTCGGCAGCCATATAGGAATCCAGTTCGCGAGTGGTTCGCGCCAGGTGCGCCAGAAAGGATTCGTCGCGGGCCAGCGCCTGCAGTTGCCCCTGTTCCAACAGGCCGAGCATGCGCACGGGATTGTGCCCCGTAGTCTCCCAGAGATCGCTGTCCAGGCGGCGGAACAATTCGATGGTGCTATGGTCCCAGGCCCATCGAAGATTATGGGCCAACTGCCGAAGGCCGTCGAGCGGAGCCGGGAGCGACGGCACCACCTGGAACGCGTGTACGGGTTTCACTGTTCTCATTATAGGAGTTACGAATATTAATACAGTCAGCTACTAGTTAACCTTTTCTGCCTTTTTTGCAAAGTCTTCGTCTCAACGCTCCTTCTGGTCCTTTCGGCAGCGCTAGAATGGAAAGCACCGGATTTTAGTGACGGAGGTGATCGGGTGGAATCGAGACCGCTTGCAACGCATGCCGCCGAAAGCACCGCGCTTCCGCTGGAAGAACAGATCCGCTCGCGCGCTCATCCGCTCTATATCGAGCGTGGCAACGAATCAGGCTCCGAGATGGACGACTGGCTCCAGGCCGAGGAAGAAATAGCGGCTGCACAGGAACAAAGGCTGGGGCGGGACTGAGGACTGGAATTGAGCAGAACGAAACTCTTATTCGCGGCAGCGTTGTTTTGCTGCGCCGCATTTTCGAATACCGGAAGGCCCGATTTCTCGGGGACATGGAATCTCAATAACGGCAAAAGCGCGCAGGACGGACCGCCCGACCGCGTTTATGTGGCGACCATCGTGCAATCCCCCAAGAATATTACGGTCACCACCAAAGCCGAAGGCGTGACCAATGTGCTCGATGGAACTTTCCCGATTACCGAGAAATTCCGCATCGAGAAGCAAGGCAACGCGTATCGTTCCACCAGAGTCTATTGGGAAGGTGGAACGTTGGTATTTGAACTGAAAGACAACGACAGTAAGAAGGATGACGCCAAGGTGCTCTTCTACGTCCGCGAGTCGTGGACCCTGTCGCCCGACGGAAAGGTGCTGACCAGGTTCCGGCGGACGCTCGAAGGCGCGAAGAACGCGGGCGACCGCCCCAAACTCACCGACCAGAAGTACGTCTTCGACAAGCAGTAGGTGGGGTATGCTTTAGCTTGCCCGGCGAGCCAAGCTCGCCCATGCCCAACTACCGGGACGCCCCCACACCCACCAGAAAAACCCCTGCCAGAATGAGACTCAGTCCCGCCACTTTGTAGCGCGTGATGGGCTCATTAAAGAAAAGTTTCGACCAGACCAGCGTAAAAATATATCCCAACGACACCAGCGGGTAGAGAACCGAAAGCTGACCTCCGCGTACGCCCATCGCATAGATTACCGACGACGCCAGATAGAGGCTCACGCCCAATACCAGGCGCGAGTTGACGAAGCTCCACACGCTCCCGTTCAGCCGCAGTGCTCCCATTTTCAGGAAGACCGCTCCGAACGAGCCCACCACCGACGCCCCAAAGACGAGGAGCATCGAACGCACCATCAAAGGTGTCATTTGCGCTCTCCTCCCTGCCCCAGGATCGCCACCCCGATCACGATGATCGCGATGCCTGCATTCTTGTACAAATTGGGACTGTCGTTCAGCAGCCAATACGAAAGCAGCGTCACCCATACGTACGTCAGCGCAATGATCGGGAAGAGCTTGGAGAGTTCACCCTCCCGCAGCGCCAGCACCATGGCCACCGTGAACAACCCGTAACAAACATAGCCGGCAACCAAGGGGAGATCGGTGACCAGCGCCAACACCAGCGCCACCGGCGTTTTCCCCGCGGGATCCAGGTGGGCCGGCATCATTCCCACTTTAATCAGGATCTGCGCCACAGCGCCCAGAATGGTGCACACCGCGACCACGATGGCGGCGCGTTGCCGCGCAGCGGCAGAGGTGGGATGCGATGCGGGGCTGGTTGAAATTGTGCTCACGTTTGCGGGACCCTGTCGGTCTCAAACAGAATAGCAAGGATTTCCGATAAAATGAGTATGAGTGGACCCAGAGAACACGATTGAGGCCGGTAGTACCGTCGAGCAGGAAGAACCGGAGCCACAGCCTCAACTCCAGGAGCAACCCCCGGAATCCCCGCAGCGGAGCTTCATCGCGGAGTGGGCCGTTACAATTATTCTCCTCCTGTTCGGCACTACATTTCTCATTCAGGCTTACGTGATACCCACGGGATCGATGGAAGATACCCTCCTGGTGGGCGACCACCTGCTGGTGGACAAGCTGGCCGACGCACCGCCCGGCGGATCGGTCACCAGCCGCCTGCTGCCATATCGCGAGCCGCATCGCGGCGACATTATCGTGTTTCGCTACCCGGTCGACATCAGCCAGACGTTTGTGAAGCGCTGTATCGGTGTCCCGGGCGACCGCATACGCCTCGTCGACAAGAATCTGATCCTCAACGGCAAGCAGGTGTTTGAGCCTTACGTGTACCACAAGGCCGAATATTTCGATCCCTACCGCGATGAATTTCCGATTCCCAACGTGCACATACCGTCGCCCGCGTCGGACATGCTCCGCCATCACGTGGTGAACGGCGAAGTGGTGGTGCCGCCGGGCTATTACTTCGCCATGGGCGATAATCGCGATCTGTCGTCGGATAGCCGCTACTGGGGCTTTGTTCCGCGCGCCAATATTATCGGCAAGCCGCTGATCATTTACTGGTCGTACGATGCCCCCACCGAAGACCTCACCAATACCGCCATCAGCCCGCGGCATATACTCGATCTGTTGGAGCATTTCCCCACCAAGACCCGCTGGAAGCGGACTTTCCGTTTGATACACTCGTATCCGTTGAACTGAATGAGCCGCGACCGCGAGGGAGCGGTGCTTTTACTAAAAATGAACCGCCATCACTACGGTCTAATCCTCGCCGGAGGACGCGGCACGCGATTCTGGCCCCTGAGCCGCAAGCGCTCCGCCAAACAGGTGCTCAACGTCGTGGGTGAGCGCTCCCTGATCCAAACCACCGTGGATCGTTTAGCGCCCGTCATCCCGCCCGAGCGCCTGTGGGTTCTCACCAACGGCCACCTGCGCGATGTCATCGTGCGGCAGCTTCCCGAAATTCCGCGGCGGCAGATCCTGGCCGAACCGGCGCAGCGCAACACCGCGCCCGCCATCGGACTGGCCGCGCAAATTCTGCAGTCGCGCGACCCGGACGCCGTCATGGGGATCTTCCCCGCAGATCACGTAGTTAGCAAGGACGCAGCCTATCGCGCGGTGGTGCGCGCGGCGATGAAAGCCGCGTCCGCGGGAAACCTGATGCTGGTAGGCATCCAGCCGCGATGGGCGGAAACCGGTTACGGCTACGTGGAGTTCCCACGGGGGACCGTAGCCGGAGGCAATACGCCGATCGAGGTGCTGTGCTTCCACGAAAAGCCCCTCCTGCCGAAGGCCAAACGGTATCTGGCGGCGGGAAATTTCTACTGGAATTCCGGCATGTTCTTCTGGCGCACCGATGTTCTGCTCGATCAGCTACGCCAGCATTTACCGAAAACCGCGACCATTCTGGCCGCCCTGCCGCCGTTCGGCTCGCGGCTTTTTGCGGATCGCCTGGCCAAGGCATTTCCCTTGTGCGATAACATCTCCATCGATTTCGCCGTCCTGGAGAAGGCCGACAAAGTGGCGGGAATCGCGGCCGGCGATTTCGGATGGAACGATGTTGGCAGTTGGAACGCTGTCTACGAACTCATGGGCCGGGACGATTGCGGCAACGTGGTGGCGAACGATTCCGTCTGCCTCGACGCGCACGATAATTTCGTAGACGCCCGCGGCAAGACCGTCGCCTTGCTGGGTGTGAAAGATTTGATCGTAGTGGACACCCCTGACGCTCTTCTGGTGGCCACGCGCGATCGCGCCCAACAGGTGGGCGACATCGTCAAGACTCTCGAAAAACGCAATCGCCACGACCTGTTGTAGGATTCAGGCCGACGTTGGCTCAGCCTTCTGAAGCATGTCCCACAAGAACCCCTGTTTCCGATAGTGGGGTGTGCTTTCGCTTGCCCCGCCGGGCGACAGCCCGGCCAGCCAGTCGCGACGTCTTACTTCGACGCCGCCGGGCTTTCGCTCTTGGTCTCCGCCTTGGTCTCGGTTTTAGACCCGGTGGACGACTCGCTTTTGCTCTCGCTCTTGGTGTCCGATTTGCCTTCCGCCGTCGCAGTCGAGGGAGACTTGCCGTTCTTCTTGGCGTAATCGGTAACGTACCAGCCCGTGCCCTTGAAATGCAGCGCAGGCGCCGAAATCACCTGTTCAACTTCGCCACCGCACTCTGCATGGACTTTCAAAGGCTCTGCAGAAATCCTTTGCCGCACCTCGAACTTTTGACCGCACTGGTGGCACTTATATTCGTAAATCGGCATAGCTTATCTGGAAAAAATAGGAAACTTCACTGCTTGTATTGTATCGTGGGCGGGAACCGAATGCCAAACGGAGGGAATTGCAGGGAAAAGGGGGTGAGCGACCGGCCCACCCCTCTTTAATACGTAAATCGCAGCTACTATTCACCCTTCTTGGGAGCCGCGGGAGCTTTCCGGGCGGGCGCCGCCGCGCAAGGAGTCATCGTTAAGCCGTCGATCTTTTCCTTCGACGAACCCATAGTCAGCATGAAAGGCTCTTTAGTGAACGCCACGGGCTCACCGTTGAAGAGGATTTCTCCGCCGGTCCCGGGTTTACCGGTCAATGGGGCTTCCAGCTTGAGGGTGATTTCGGCGACGGGCGTCCCCGTGGCATCGGGTAAGGGAACGGCTACCAGGAGTTCCTTGGAGCGGCACGCCGGCTTGGCCTCCAGCAGGATGCCGCGGAGCAATTTAGCCCCGTTTTCGCCGGACATATCGTGATCTTTCAACTGGTCTTCAAAATACTGCTGTCCATTGGTGTCGGCGAGCTGGCCCTTGATGCTCATCCACATGGCGAGGCGCGGATTCTTGGTGCGGAATTCCTCCTCCTTGGCGATAGCGATTTCGCTGGCCGTCTTGATCTTGAAGTCGGCCGGCGGATTCGGCGACTTGGCGGCCAATGCCTTCAGGTCCGCCAGACCTTCGTCGCTCCCATGGATGGTGGTATAGACCCTCTTCAAGTAATCGTCCAGCTTCTTCTGGCTGTCCGCATCCAGCCCGCCGATACCGCCCACGGGGTCCACTGCCGCGCGCGCCCAGTAGTAGAGCGCCTGCTGCACTTTAGTGGGATCCTTGGTCTGCTGGCAGCGGGAGACGGACGCCAACTGGTTGGCGATTGCACCGGCATCCGGATACTTCTCGGCAGCTTGCTTGAACAGCGGCTCCGCCGCGGCGCAGGTCGCCGGATCGTTCTGACTCGCCTTCGGTAATGCAGAAGCGGCGGGATAGAGTGCGATCTGGAACTGCGTGAGCTTCGCCTGACCATCGACCTGCTTCAAACCCTCCGCCCATTGGTCGGCCGTCAGTTGGGCCGGTTTCTTCTCGGGAACGAAATAGGTCTTTCCGAAATCGGCAAGCATCTGCGCCGCCTTAGTGCCGGTGGCGAGCTCCTCGGGGGACGGCGCCCCGGTAGCCGCTAATGCCAAAGCCGCGCGCGACGTCAGGAACAGGGCGTTCAGCACGAATTGGTCGTCGTCCAGACCGTCCTTCATGCCGTCCAGCCCTTTGTCGACCAGCGGCTTTGCGATATCTACCGCCTTGGCCGCTTGATTGTCGGCGGAATATGCCTGGATGTAATACATGACGCGGCGATCGGCGAACTCCGTATTGGGATATTTCTGCGTCCACGAATCCAGGTCGGCCAGGAATTTCTTGGGATTGGGCGGATTGGCGGTAGTGTCCTTGGCCACCTCGTTGAAAATATCGTATTCGCCCGTATCCTTTACCGCCTTCGCCTTCTTGCCGGCGGGCGCTTGAGCTGCCGGAGCCGCCGCCGCTTGCGCGCGGGCATAGTGCGCCGTGGTGGTCAGCCCGACCAAACCCAGCGCAGCGACTGCCGCCGTTCCGATAATAGTTTTCACGTATTTCTGCACCTTCGAGCCTCCTGCCTAATCCGCGTTCCAGTCTGTCGATTGCTTCACGTTCGCAACCTCCGCCGATCTCCAACGCGAGCGTCCGTGGATAATTGCGGAGTATAGCCGAACCACACTAGTGGCGCAACTTCAATTGACTCCGTTACCGGCGAGGAAGTTCCGAATCCCAAATCATAGCAGATCAACGGTATGCTGGAAGACGCCGTCGCCCAAAAATGCGCTACTTCGACCTCGCAATCATTCTGGCGTATCTGGCTGGCATCACCTGGTTCGGGGCACGCTTCCGCAGCGGCCAGAAAAACCTCCGCGATTACTTCCTGGGCGGCCGAACCGCACCCTGGTGGGCCATCAGTCTCTCGATTGTGTCCGCCGAAACCAGTACCCTGACCATTGTCGGCACCCCAGCCCTGGCGTTCGGCGGCAATTTGGGTTTCCTGCAGATCGTCCTCGGTTACCTTCTGGCGCGAATCGCAATTTCTATTTTGCTGCTGCCGCAGTATTTTCGGGGGGAGATGTTCACGGCTTATGAGCTGATGCGGCGCAGGTTCGGAGAGCGGATCCGTAAACTCACCGCCTCCATATTCCTTTTGACGCGGGTGTTGGCCGAAGGTGTACGGGTGGCCGGAGTGGCGCTGGTGATCGGCGTTGTGCTCAACACCGGTGAAGCCGTATCCATCGTGCTGATCGTGCTGCTCACCTTGTTTTATACTTTCGAAGGCGGCATGACGGCGGTCATCTGGACCGATGTCGTACAAATGACCCTGTACGTGGCCGGCGCCGCAGTCAGCTTTTTCGTCATCCTCGGGCAAATCCCAGGCGGATGGAGCCACGTCGTCGCCATCGCGGCCCCGGCTCACAAACTGGCGATCTTCGATTTCCGCTTCGCTCTGACCATGGAGTTTTTCGCCCGCAAGTATAGTTTCTGGGCCGGTCTGGCGGGCGGTTGTTTCCTCACCACCGCCAGCCACGGCACCGATCAGCTGATGGTACAGCGCCTGCTGAGCGCCCGCGATGAGCGCCAGAGCCGCAACGCACTCCTGGCCAGCTGGGTGGTCATCGCCGTCCAATTTACCCTTTTTCTGCTCATCGGACTGCTCCTCTATGTCTACTACAGCGACCACCACCTGAACCCTCCCGGGCGCCTGGACAGCATTTATCCGTTATTCATCTGGAAGAGCCTGCCGGTGGGAGTTGCCGGCCTGGCCATCGCCGCCATCCTCGCCGCCGCCATGGCGAACCTGAGCGCCGCCCTCAATGCCCTGGCCTCCACCACCGTGGTGGACTTCATCCGCACCCGTGCGCGCAACCTGAGCGAGTCGCGTTCCCTGCAATTGGCGCGGCTGGCGACAGTCTGCTGGGGCGTCGTGATGCTGCCCATCGCGATCCGGGCCAGCCAGTCGCGCTCGGTACTGGAGGCGGGATTATCCATCGCCTCCATTCCGTCCGGCGTCCTGCTCGGCGTTTTCCTGCTGGGA
>Ga0182013_10009664_pt1 | contig 10121 bp, 10 predicted proteins | sample 612S2MmetaG_FD_120487 | JGI IMG/M metagenome (GOLD analysis project Ga0182013, IMG submission 120487) | Permafrost microbial communities from Stordalen Mire, Sweden - 612S2M metaG | ecosystem: Environmental > Terrestrial > Soil > Wetlands > Permafrost | place: Sweden: Stordalen | collected...
CGCCGCAGACACGAGTGTCCGCGCCACGTCATGGCTCAGGTCAATTTCCCCAACTATCCAAGATCCCCGGCCGACATCAGGATTTCTGAACCTATACGAGGGACAACTCCAGGGGGTTTACCGACTGCGAACACGGCGTCCGGCGCGAGGTGCGCGAAGAGACCGGCCTGGAGATTCGCCCGCTGGGAGTGCTCGAAATCTTCGAACGCATCATGCGCGATGCCGCCGGCGCGCCCGAATATCACTACGTCCCGATCGACTACGTTTGCCGCATCGTCGGCGGAGAACTGTGCGCCGGCGACGATGTCTGCGCCGTGGAATGGGTCCGCCGCCGAGATTTACCGGCCCTGCAAATCACCGAGGGAACATTAACCGTAATTGAAAAAGGCTTTCGGGAACGGCGAAGATATAGGTGAGGCCGTTTCCCCTTTGAAAACCAGCGCCGAAGTACTCGAATTCGAAAGCCTGCGGCAGTTGTTGGGCCGCTATCTCTTCAGCGCGCCCGGCAAGCGCGAGTTGGAAAAGCTCCAGCCGCATGCCGACCGCGCCCGGCTGGAAGAGGATCTCGCCGAAGCGGCGGAAGCCGTGGAATATCTGCGCCTGGCGGCCCGACCGCAAACCGGAGGGCGCGGCTCGGCCATCCGCGTGGATTTCAACGGGCTCCCGGATACCGAAACCATCATCCATAAACTGCGCATCGAAGGCGCCGGCCTCGAACCCAAGGAAATCTTCGCCATTTTCTCCCTGCTCGACCGCGCCGCCGACGCCAAATCGCTGCTCACCGCCGTCATCGAACGTTTCCCGCGACTGGGCCGCCGCGCGCAAACCATCGGCGATTTTCGCGCCCTCCTGAAAGACCTGGAGGGTAAGATTCTGCCCGATGGCAGCATCGCCGACCATGCCAGCGTGGCGCTGGCCCGCCTGCGCCGCGACATCGAACGGCAGAAGCGCTCCATCCAGGAATCGCTCGAGCGTTTTCTCCGCTCGCATCGCGAAGAAGGCGTGCTGCAGGAGGAATTCGTCACCATCCGCAACGAGCGCTTCGTGGTGCCCATCATCGCCGGACAACGCCGCAAACTCGACGGCGTCATCCATGGGGCCAGCGCGAGCGGCCACACGCTGTTCGTCGAGCCCATCGAAACCATCGACCTCAATAACGAACTGGTGCGCCTCACCGAGGAGGAACTGCGCGAGGTGCATCGCATCCTGGTGGAAATCACCGACCGCCTGCGCGGCTATGGCGACTCCATCCGCCAGACGCTGGTCACCATGGCGGCGCTCGAACTGGTCTTCGCCAAGGGCCGCTTCGCCACCGAGTTCGATTGCACCATCCCCCGCTTCGGCGACCGTCTGCTACTGCGCGACGCGCGCCATCCGCTGCTCCAAGACGTTCTGCGGCGGCGCCACAAAGAGGCCGTGCCCATCAGCTTGGAGTTGAATAGCGATCGCCGCACCCTGCTGATCAGCGGGCCCAATACCGGAGGGAAGACGGTCAGCCTCAAGACCATCGGGCTGCTCACCCTGATGGCGCAAGCGGGCATCCCCGTGCCGGCGGCCGAAGCCGAATTCCCGGTCTTTTCGCAAGTGCTGGCGGATATCGGCGATTATCAATCCATCCAGGAAAATCTCAGCACGTTCTCCGCCCACGTCTCGCACATCCGCGAGATGGCGCTGGACGTGACTCCCGATTCGCTGGTGCTGCTGGACGAACTGGGCTCGGCCACCGACCCCGAAGAAGGCGGAGCGCTGGGCGTGGCGATTGTGGAACACTTCCGCGCGGCCGGCGCGTTCACGCTGATTTCCACGCACCTGATGGCGCTCAAGATTTACGGAGCCTCCACGGAAGGCGTGGTCAACGGGTCGATGGGTTTCGACGAAGAGACCTTCGAGCCCACGTTTCATCTGCGGTTGGGGCTGCCGGGGAAGTCGGCTGGTCTCGAGATCGCCACGCGATTGGGGATGCCGGAAGACATCATGCTGCGCGCCCGAAGATCGATGAGCGACCGCGAGCGCGACGTCACGCGCTTCCTGGCCGAACTGCATCGCCGCATCGAAGAGACGCAATCGCTGGAGCAGAAACTCCGCGAACGGATTGCCGAGTCCGAGCGGCACGAAAAGGAACTGGCGCGCGAGTGGGAGAAGCGGGAGACGGCCAAGCTGAAGGAACTGGAGCGCCGGACCGACCAGGCGCTGGCAAAGTTCGAAGAGCAGGCGCAGGAGACGCTCGGCAAGATCGGGCAGGGCGCCGACAAGCGCAAGTCCGAACAGGAGGCGCAGCGCAAGGTAGCCAAGGCGAAGCGCGAACTGCGCGAGGATTTTTCCACCACGGTGCTGGAGACCCAGGACGATTCCCGGCAGGACCGCATTCAGCCGTTGCGCATCGTGGAAGGCGCGAGGGTACGGCTGCGCGACGTGCGCGACCCGGCGATCGTGCGGCGTAAGCTGTCGAACGGCCGCATCGAGGTGGAAGCCGGCTTCATGAAGCTGCAGGTTTCGGAGGACGATGTGATCGAAGTGCTCCCGGAAGCCGCCGCGTCGAACAAGCTGCCGCGCAACGTGACGTACCGGCCCGCGCCGGAGTTGGCGCCGGTGCATCAGGAGATCAACGTGATCGGCCAGCATGCCGAAGAAGCGCGCGATGCGGTGGACGAATTCCTGGATCGCGCCGTGATGGCCACGGCCAGCCGGGTCCGCATCGTGCACGGCCACGGCATGGGCGTGTTAAAGAGGATGATCGCGGAGATGCTGGCGCACCATCCGCACGTGGCGAAGTTCTACCAGGCTCCGCAGCAGGAAGGCGGCGCGGGCGCGACGATTGTCGAGTTGAAGGAATAATGCGACCCACTCTCACCAGCCTGACGATTCGTGGATTCAAGACTATTCGCGAGCTGAAGGACTTCGATCCGGGCCGGATCACTGTTTTGATCGGGCCAAACGGGGCGGGCAAGAGCAATTTGCTTTCGTTCTTTCGGATGTTGTCGCGGGCGTTGACGCCTCCGGGAGAATTGCAGACCTATATCGCCGTCTAGCCGTCTAGCCGGCGTTCGGCCGCACGATCCCGCCAGCTTCGCGCTGGTAGCCGTCGTTTTGGTGATCACAGCGCTCCTCGCCAGCTATGGCCCCGCGCGCCGCGGCATGCGGCTCTCGCCCGTGGATGCGCTTCGCCAGGATTGACGTCCCGGCCATCGCCGCCAACGGCAGCAGCACCACCGCCGCCGGGCGAAACGGCGCGTTTACCAGCCGGAATCCGATGAACGCCAGCGGACTCACCAGAACGGCCCCCGCCGCCCGATGCGCCAGCGACGACTTGTCCCGCAGCAGCAATAGCCCCGCCGGAATCAGCAGCACCGCATCCGCGATAAAAGCGTGGTAGCTCAGCAGCAGTCCGCTCACCAGCATGGCCGCGATAGCCACCGTCATCCGTCCGCGCCACATCGCCAACCCGGCTGCCGCCAGCACCAGGCACGCCGCCAGCGCCATCGCCCCTAAGCCGTGCGGATGGCCCGAGAGGAGTCCGTTCAAATTGGGCATCAGCCTATAGCTGGGAGTGCTGGTGGGCAGCCGCAGCATGCGCACGTAGTCCGCCGGCCAGCGCCAGCCTTCCACCGCGAATGAGGCCGCCAGTAGGACCGCGCCGCCCGCCATGGTTCCGGCGCCGAACCGCCAAAGGCGGCGCGTCAGAATGAACAGCGGCAGCGTAATAAACAGGTGGAATTTGATGGAGCACAGCGCCATCACGCATCCGGCGGCGAAATGGCGGCCGCGGAATAACAGCGCCAGAGACACCGCCAGCGCCGCCAGCACCAGCGTCACATCCTGACCCATGACGAAACAGTTCGCCAGCGGAATGCTCCAGCAGCAGGCGATGGCCGTAACCCAGCGGGGTTGCCCCGGCCAAAACGCCGCAAAGACCAGCACGGCCCCGAGCGAGACGGCCTGCCACATCCAATACGCCTCCCGGTAGCCCAGAAATCGTAGCGGCGAGACCAACGCGGCGTAGTACGGAAATCGCTGGTACATCATGAATTGCGGGCTGTCTCCCAGGCGGCGCTCGGTCTCCATGACGGCCCTTACGCTGTACAGACCGGGCGACCCCGCCAGCACGGCGCCGGTGTACGTACAGGCGAAATCGTTATTGGCGCGAGCGAAGAAATAGGGAAGGAAAGGGTCCCACAGGTAGCCGTTCAGCGCCAGCCCCAGCAGGCAGGCGAGCAGGATCGGGATCTTTCGGCGCCACACCGTTTCAGTATTCCCCTCTGGCTTGGCCATTTCGAGTCCTCTATGGATATCAGCTAATCATTGCAAAGTGGCTCCCCTTAGTCGGAATTACACAAGTCTTACACATCAGGTGCCCAAGCCCCTGATATGGTGGAAGATATAGGACCCCAGAGGATCCCCGTGAGCAAAGAACCCATCGTACTTCTCGACCGGACCGGCCTGAACTGGATCACCACAGTGATTCTGGTCATGCTTCACATTGGCGCCATCGCCGCGCTTTTCATGTTTAACTGGAAGGCTTTCGCCGTTGCCGTTTTCCTGTACTGGGTGGCTACCGGGTTGGGAATCAGCATGGGCTATCACCGCCTGCACACCCACCGATCGTACAAGGTGCCATTGTGGATGGAGTACTTTTTCGCCGTTTGCGGCACCCTGACGCTGGAAGGCGGCCCGATTTTCTGGACGGCGATCCACCGCATTCACCATCAGCGGTCGGACCAGCCGGGCGATCCGCACTCCCCCCGCGAAGGCGCCTGGTGGGCTCACGTGGGCTGGATCCTCGTGGGCGAGACCAAGCACAATAACACCCGACTCATGGCCAAGTATTCGCCCGATCTGGCCAAGGACCGCTTCTACGTCTGGCTCAACAACAATCATTGGCTGCCGAACGTGGTGCTGGCGGGCATACTTTGGCTCGTCGGCGGCCTGCCGATGGTGCTGTGGGCCGGCTGTTTCCGCATTGTCTTCGGACTGCACGCCACTTGGCTGGTGAATTCGGCCACCCACATGTGGGGCGGACGCCGTTTCAATACGCGCGACGACTCGCGCAATAACTGGTGGGTGGCGCTGATCTCCTTCGGCGAAGGTTGGCACAACAACCACCACGCGCACCCCACGTCGGCGCGCCACGGGCTTGCCTGGTATGAGTTCGACCCGTCCTGGCTGCAGATCAAGCTGTTGAAGCGCCTGGGTCTGGCGAAATCCATCCATGTTGCCAGCGTGAAAAGCGCCATGGCCGAACGCGAAGCGGCGTAAGCTCCATTCGCAGCGCAGCGCCATGATCGGGTCGATTCTGGCCGCCCGGCGCGCCGGCAAATAACTGGCGATCAGCGCTACGGCGCCCAACAGCAGCGATACTCCGCCGAGCACCGCCGGATCGAGCGGCTCCACGCCGTAGAGCATCCCTGTCAGTAGCCGCGTGAGTCCAATTGAGCCGGCAACCCCAGCACCAGCGCCACCACCGAAAAGACGCTGAGCAGGAGCATGGGAAAGCGCCGCGAGCCGGTCGAGCCATGCACAATGTCCTCCATGGTTTGCGAGCCGGAAACCGGCCAGTCCGGCAGGACACCCGCCAGAGCTTTCTTGACTGGCGCGGCGAATGAGCCGGGGGCATTGATCGCGCGGACCACGGGTTCGGACACAATTATTTTGCGTCTCACCGGTTCTCTGGAAAGTCGGACCGATGCGGGTAGTCGCGGTCCAGTTGACGGTAGAGATCGCGCGACTCCTCCGCCCGCCCGCGGTAGTTCCGGAGCATCTCGGCCAGCGCCAGCCGTCCGTCGAAGTCGGCTTCCCGCTCCACGTCGACACGCTCCACAGCGTCGCGCGGAGGCTCCGCAAGAATTCGAACGTTGGCCGCGCCCACTTCGAGATAGGCTTTCAGATCCCGCTCCACCTGGGCTATCGACTCACCATAGACCTGGCCAAAGGCTTCCGCGGTCCCGGAATTCTGAAGAGCGGCCAGCAGGCCGGGAAATTCTCCCGCGTAGCGCGGGTCGAGGACCAACATGTGGGCCAGAAGCCAGCTCTCCGCATAGGCCGAGTCCACCGATCCGGGACTGGTAAGAACCTCGGATTTCGAGACTAATTCCGCCAGGCCAATCCAGCCATCACGGTGCAGTGAGAGCACGCGGGACGGGATGAAACGCCCCATCCTCCCGTCCGCCAGGTTGGAGTAAAGTTCCGCCAACCCCTCGTTGAGCCATGCCGGCAGATGAAAGCCGCCGCGCGACATGACAAGGTGCGCGTACTCATGCGCGGCCGTGCGGCTTTCGCCGGATGGACCATCGAGCACAATGAAATCGCGACCGGCGCCGGGCAGAAAGAATCCAGTCGAGCGGCTCATCGGCGCATAGCGCTGAAACTCGTCGCGGGACCCGAATGCGATGATGCAAACCGTCTTTTGACGCTCATCCCGCTGCTCTACTACGGGCTGCAAGCTGGTCCGAAGGCGTTCCAGCGAGAGGATCAGGCTACGGCCAACCTCCTCTCCCGCGGTGGTGTACAGTTCGAAGTGGGCCGTGGTCAGCCGCAACCAAGGTTCCGCGGCGGCACACCATGCCCCACAGCATAGGAAAGCGATGACGGCAAACACCGAGCCAGTGCGCACAGATAGGTAATCGGCAGGATATCGCGAAATTATTAGCCAAGCCTGTTTCACAAGCGCCCAAGTGCCGTCCCGCTTCAATTTTGTATCAAATCGCTTGCGGGTTCCAGTACAATCAATAAATGCACCCGCGGGGACCGGCGGATAGCCGGATGAATTCATGACCTTTTGCCTGGGCATCACAGTGGAAGAAGGATTAGTGGCCATCGCCGACACGCGCCTGGTGGCCGGCAATGAGTGTCTGGTGGCCCGTAAGACGGCCAGCTACCAGGGGCCCGGGTTCGCTTTTTTCACCATGAACTCGGGACTCCGCTCGCTGCGCGACAAGGTGCTGCTCTATTTCGAGGAGGCCTTCGCGCGCGAAAGCGGCACGCGCGACCGGCTCTACCGGGTGGTGAATCTCTATGCGCAACAAGTGCGCCGCGTGGCCAAGGAAGACGCCGAAGCGCTGGAGCGCTCGGAGCTGAAATTCAATCTCTTCTCGCTCATTGGCGGGCAGATGTCGGCCGATTCGGCCCACCGGCTCTACCTCGTTTATCCCGAGGGAAACTGGGTGGAGATCGGTCCGGACACGCCCTACCAGATCATCGGCGCGTCGGGATTCGGCAAACCGATCCTGGAGCGGTCGTTGACCCGCAACGATACCATGCTGTACGCCTTCAAAGTAGGACTGCTGGCGTTCGACGCCACGCGCCTGTGCGCCGCCGACGTGGATTTCCCCATGGATGTGACCCTCTATTCCCGCGGCAGTTTCAACCTTGTGGAACAGCGCTATCAGATGGACGATCTGCGCGAGATCTCCAACTGGTGGCAGGAGCGCATGCGGCGCGCCGTCCACGATTTGCCGTCGAGTTGGATCGAGGCGGCATTCTCCAGGCCCACCCGCGGCGAGCTGGTGCTCTGAGTTTCCGGCGCGATGCGAATCTCGGTGACGCATTCCACGCTGTACCGCTATAACCACCCGGTGTACCTGGAGCCGCACACTTTCCGGCTGCGTCCGCGGCAGGACGGGACGCAGTGGCTGCATCGCTATGCGCTGGAGATTTCGCCCGCGCCGGCGGGGCAGACCGAGTGTCTCGACCAGGATGGCAATGCCGCCCTGCAGGTCTGGTTCACGGAGCTTGTGCCGGAGTTGACGGTGCGCAGTTCGTTCGAAGTGGAGACGCTGCGCGAGAACCCGTTCGATTATGTGCTCACCGTTCCGGCCGCTCTGCCCCTGTCATACGCCGGCCCGTTGCACGCGGCTCTTGCGCCGTATCTCGGGACCAGTGACATCCCCCAGGCCGTGCGGGAATTCGCGGAAGGGATCGGCCAGGAGGCCGGCGGCCAGGTCCTGGCGTTTCTTGCCAGGTTGAACGGGCATCTGTTCGAAGATTTCGGCCACGCGGTGCGCGCCGAGGGGCCGCCGCATGCGCCTGAATTCACGCTCCGCGAGCGGGAAGGGACGTGCCGCGATCTGGCGATGCTCTTCTGCGCGGCGTGCCATACGGTGGGGATCGCGGCCCGTTTCGTCAGCGGGTATGAGCGCGAGGCCGCCACCCAGGAGCGCGCCTATATGCACGCCTGGGTCGAAGCGTACCTGCCCGGCGGAGGATGGCGCGGCTACGATCCCACGCAAGGTCTGGCGGTGGCGCAGTCGCACGTGGTAGTCGCGGCGGCGGCCGACCCCAGGCTGGCGGCGCCGGCCACGGGCACGTTTCGAGGGTCGGCGACGGCGCGGATGGAGTTTGCCATCGAACTGACGGTGTCGGGCGAAGGCCGGTAATCGCGGGGTCACTTCCAGACTTCATGGGCAGAACTCCTGATGTCGCCCCGCAATTTCTGCCTGGCGGGGAAAATGGGCTGAGCCATTGCTTTCGATGGTGAGAGCTTCGCAAGTGAGGCAAGGCGAGCACCGCCTGCCCCACCTGCGGGCTCCCTGCAAATTCCACGACATCAGGAGTTCTGAGGGGGACTTGCCGAATTCGGTGGCGAACCCGCTTGCTTGCGCGCGCGGCTCGGAAAGGTCACATTGAAAGGCAAGCACTTACCGAGCCGCGACGCTTACCGAATCGGCTCCGTCCCCTCATTCAGGATCGCCAGATAAGCCTGGTACACGAAGAGCCGATGGCGCTGCAGCCCGGTCTTCTCCCGGAGTATTCCTAATCGCCGCAGATGCTCCACGGACTTGGCAACCGTCGGCGCGGAGGCGCCGATCTTCCCGGCGGCGTCGGGAATCGACATAATTGGATGGCGCTGCATGTACTCGAAAACGCGTAGCGCGGAGGCTGCCGGGCGCCCCAACTCCTCGATTTTGCGGAGGTCTTCCGCAAAGACCTCCAGAATTCGCTGTACGGCGGTCGCGCCCTCGGTAGCAGTGTCCCGGACGCCGGTCAGGAAGAAATCCAGCCATGCCTCCCAGTCACCCTTCACGCGCACCCGATCCAGGAGTTCATAGTAAGCCGCGCGATGCTGTTTGAAATAGAGGCTCAGATAAAGGATCGGCTCCCGAAGCATGCCGGCCGCGCATAGCAGGAACGTAATGAGCAGCCGGCCAAGGCGGCCGTTGCCGTCGAGAAACGGATGGATCGTTTCGAACTGGACGTGGACCAGCCCCGCCTTGATGAGCACCGGCAGATTAGTCCGTTCGTCGTGAAGAAAGAGCTCGAGGCCATTCATGCACTCGGAGACAGAGTCCGGAGGTGGAGGAACGAAGGCCGCGTTTCCGGGGCGCGTGCCGCCGATCCAGTTCTGGCTCCGCCGGAATTCACCGGGCTGCTTATCGCTCCCCCGGCCTTTCGACAGGAGGACTCCGTGGATCTCTCGGATCAGCCGGAGCGAGAGGGGAAAACCGCCGCGCATCCGGTCGAGGCCATGGTTTAGGGCGGCCACGTAATTCGAGACTTCCTCGACGTCGCTCAGAGGCACGCCCGGAGCGTGGTGGTTCTCGAACAGCAGCAGGTCGGAAAGCGAAGACTGCGTTCCCTCGATTTGGGACGAGAGGACTGCCTCCTTGCGGATGTAAGCGTAGATGAAAAGGGAAAGGTCGGGGAGCGCGAAAGCCAGGCCATCCAGCCGCCCAAGAGCCTGGTTCGCCTGTTCCAGCAGGCGCTGCATGTTCTCCAGGCGCACCGCGGGGATTGGGGGCAGCGCTGGAGGAACGAACGCGCGGACCGCCTCGTCGCCGTAGTGGTTTACTATGTAGCGGCCAAGGCGCTGCTTGCGGTCCGATGCTCGTGGCACAAAATCCTTTCGTTAGGGAATCTCTAACGAAAGGATACCATGCTTTCCTTTCCTTAACCAAACGCTTACGAAAGGATATGCCACTTTCCTTTTGTTAAAATGCCTAGTCAGGCCAGGATATCGAGCGATCGCCTGACGACCCGGGGAGGTGAACGCTCTCCATCGGCTGTTTCCCCGGCCGATAGCGCCGCGAGACATGTGCCGCCCCGTGGGTGCCTAACCGTTTTGGGAATTTCGTGGCACAGGGCTCTGTAACGAGTGCCCGCGCGTTTGCAATTAGTTACAGAGCCGGGCC
>Ga0182013_10009665_pt1 | contig 10120 bp, 20 predicted proteins | sample 612S2MmetaG_FD_120487 | JGI IMG/M metagenome (GOLD analysis project Ga0182013, IMG submission 120487) | Permafrost microbial communities from Stordalen Mire, Sweden - 612S2M metaG | ecosystem: Environmental > Terrestrial > Soil > Wetlands > Permafrost | place: Sweden: Stordalen | collected...
ACTAACGTACCGGAAGAACCGCGTCCCCCGGGCGATTTGAAATCGGTACCCTGGGCGACATCAGCTCGGAATCCCGCGCGAGATGGGATCGGAATAGCCGGGCGAATTGATCGGAATCCGCAGTCACTCCCAGTTTGGAGCCTAATTGTCCCTGTGTGAGCCCCTTCGACAATCGATGAACGCGGATCGCCTCACCGATGAGTTTATCTATTCTCGTGGCGGATTTGTTCGATATTCTGGGCATTAAAAGGCTCCAAGGAAAAGCGGCCAATACTCCAATTTGAACTGCTTCACCTGGAAGACCAATAACCTAGCGGTAGTCAGATCGATTAAAACAATCAACGATCGTATTTGCGCTGAATGTCATTTTGACTTGGATCGCCCTTGGTCCGCGCCAAAAGATTGCTTCATACTGGCTGAGGCGACCGAGTGCCAAGTCAGGGAGATTGGCCAGCGGCCGGATACGAGGGCACCGGTGGGTTCGTTCCGCTAGAAGCACGCAATAAGTTCAATTATTATTTTCACATCCCATGATTATCATGCCGCAAGGTGACCAGGTCAAACGGCAATCGACATCGGAACGCGGCAATTCATATCAGTGCTCGGCAGAGCAACCGTCACTTGACCGTTCACCGCAAAGCATGGTCGGGGAGTGCTATAGTGGATGTCGAGTAAGCGAACACAAAGCGGAGCCTCACACCGTGTCGACGGGGATCTTGATCTAACGCTGTCGAGCTTCATTTGCGGATGCCCAACGCATTTTGGGCCCACCACAACAACCGTGGGGTACGGAATTGGGCACCATGATGCCGGCACGCGTTTGGGCAATGTTCAGGAGGAATAGACTCTCTTACGCCGCGTTCTGCCTTTTTGGAGTCATCGTATTTTGTTCACTGTTTGCCGAGGTCATCGCCAACGACCGGCCGATAGTTGCTTATTATAAGGGCCGCATAGTCTTGCCGATCATTTTCAAATATCCAGACTCAGAATTCAACGGATTCCTCGGCGAAGCGGATTTTCGCGACCCGTTCACCTATAAGCAAATCGAGGCAAATGGCTGGATGATTTGGCCTCCCATCCGATATTCTTACGATACATTCAACTTAGATCTCCCCACGCCGGCACCATCGCCGCCGGCCTGGCTGCTGAAACCTGTCTGCGCTGGTCAGGATGGGGGCACGTGCGACCGCGATAACTGGAACTGGCTGGGGACGGACGATCAAGGTCGGGATGTCGCCGCCGGTCTGATTTACGGTCTTCGATCGATGTTCCTTATCGGGTTCTCCGCCACCATAGCGTTTGTAATCATTCAGATCGCCGGGAGCTGGGGCTGGCTTCCCTTGTCGGGGGCGTCTGGATGTTTTTTAACACCGGCTACGCCCTGGTGATCAGTTTTATTCCAGGCTTTCTGGTAGGCCACGGGATATCCATGCGTGACGCTGGCCTTGCGGCAAGCGTCATTACTTGGGCGGTCATCGGCGCCATTCCCGCCGGCGGCTTATTGCTCGATAGAACCGGTCGCGCAAATGCGCTGATGACAATCAGTTTCGGGACCATGGGGCTCACGGCCCTGCTGGCAACCGCAATGCCGTCTCCCATATTGTTCGCCCTGCTCGGAGTTAGCGTCGGCCTACCTGCCGGCGCGACTATGACCCTCCCAGCCGAGGTATTGCAGCAACAAAATCGCGAAACCGGCTTGGCGATAACTTACACGTGGTATTACGCCGGGATTGCAGTGATAACGCCGATCGCCGGATTGATGCGGGATTTATTCGGAGATGCAAGAATGCCCTTGCTTTGCGCCGGGTGCCTCGAAATTGCGGCTATCGGCGCTCTCGCTCTCTTCCGATTGTGTCAGCGCCGGTGGCAGCCTTATCCAATGGGTATCAGCTAAATGCCGCGCCGTCCGCGTGTGTCGCGATACCGACCGTGTGGTGCGCGCTCACGATTTCATGCCCGTTATCGATTTGCTCTGCGAACGCGGATCGCGCACAGGCCAGCGGCCGCTATCCACCAGGGCTAAGAAATCGCCGACGATGCGGTTATATTCGTCGGGTTCTTCTATGTTGATGGCATGACCGGAATTAGGGATCACGGATAAGGCTGCCGCGGGAATGTTCTGCTTCATGAGAATGCCGGGCAGAAGGCAGGGCCAGTCCTCGTCTCCGGTAATCAGAAGGGTCGGTAAAGTCAGTCGCCTCATCTCCTCGACAAGCGCGTAAAGTGAGGGGCGCTCCTTCTGGACGCCGAGCTGCGTATTGGCGGACCCGAGTGCCGAATTCTCCGCCAGCAATTTCCGGAACTCGGCAAAGCCGCGGGGATCTTTATTCTGGAACTGAACCCGTGTAGGGCCGAAGGCGTAGCGCGCAGCAAAGCCTTCCATGCCAACTGCTTGAATGGCCGCAGCGATAGCATCCGCCTCGCCTCGAAAGCGCTCCCGTTGGTCGATTTCAGCGCCGTAGCCGCAGCCACCGATGCAGAGCGAATGGGCCTTTTCCGGATGTCGAAATCCCAGATGGAGCGTAGCAAAGCCCCCCATCGAGAGCCCGACGACGTGAGCTTTGCTCTGGCCGATGTGTTCGATGACAGTGGCGATGTCATCGGCGGCGCGCACTTGCGAATAGGCGCTCGGGCTCTCGGGAACGTCGGACGGAGGATAGCCGCGGGCCGCAAAGGCGACGCAGCGGTAGCGCCGCCCAAAATGCCGCATCTGGTGTTCCCAGCTTTGATGGCTGCCTGCAAATTCGTGCACAAAAACGACAAGCTTACCGGACCCCGTTTCCTCGAAATAGAGTTTGACGCCGTCGTCAGCGGTTGCATAGGGCATCGCGTAAGCTCCTTACAGGATGGCGATCAAGTTGCGTCGGCGCGACTGCGAACGAACCAGTATGCCGCCCTTCGGCGAAAGCGAAAATGCGGAATCGAGTCGTCCAATCCGCTTAAGCAGGGCATTCCCAAACACACTCTTCGTAGACCGGCGGACGGCTTAACGAGCCACCGGAGAAGAAACTCAAACCGAGCCGACTAAAGCCCTCGCGTGACATGGCCGGTTCGCGCGCCCACAGGCCAGCCTCCCGATAGCGATGCAGAGAGAGCGCCAGTAATTCCTTCGGGATCCGAGAAAAAAACGGCGCCACGGCCTCAGCCAATTCTGTTGCACTGTGATTGTAGAGCCATTTCTCCATATTCGCGAGCGCGCGTGTCATGGCTGCGAACGCCTCACGATAGCTCGCGGCCCTGGTACGCGTTGCGATAAAGGCAGTGTAAACGGTCGGACCGCGTGAAGCAGCAGCGTACAACACGTTACCGACTTGATCCATTTCCGCCATGGATGCAAAAGGCTCGAATGCTTGCATAACGTCGAGGTGGCCATCGCTCAGCGCTTCATAATTGGTAGCCATAGTGCGGTCGGAAACCTTTTTCAGCATTTGTGGATCGACCCCGTTATCGCGAAGATCCTGCTGCAGGCACATCCACGGTGTCGGGACCTCCGACACGGTAGCGAATCGCAGGTGCGCGAGTTCCGATAACTTAAATGGCTTGCATTTTCCGATCAGAAAGAATGGATCGCGTGAGACGACCTCGGCGAAGCTGACCAGCGGGCTATCGGCGTCCTGGTCTCGCGCCAACATAACACGCATGGGGCCGGCCCAGGTTAGATCGATCGTGCCGTTGATCAGATGCGAAATCGCCTCGCCCGGCGTGTCGGAGGTGACTAGCTCCACGTCGAGACCTTCACGCGCATAAAGCTCGAGGCTCTGCATCGCATAATAGGGAGCGTAAAAAATCGCTCGAAAATTTTCCATTAGCCTGATCTTCACGTGATTCACCTAGTTTTACGATCGGCGGAGGGGCAGTCGGCTGGCCGCAAGATAAGCCATCCGAACAGCCGCGTCGGTATTCATCTATTCAACGGATATGCCGGCGGCTTTGATGGGGCCGGCCCATTTGGTGATTTCGCTGGCAACAAATTGAGCGAGATAGATTGAAGACCGTCGGTCATTCGGGACTAAATCAATGCCGTCGTCCCCTAACCGCTTTTGCACCAGCGGGTCGTTCATCGTCGTAACGGTAGCGTCATGCAGCGTTTGAACGATTGGGGCCGGCGCATTCGCGGGTAGGAAGAAGGCACTCCAGTTCGATGCTTCAAAATCGGTCAATCCCTGCTCATGCGCCGAGGCCAGATTTGGCAGGATCGGCGATCGCCCGTGGGTCAATATTGCAATCGGCTTGATCGCGCCGCTCTCAATCTGCGGTATTGCAGTTGGCGTATCGATGCAAAGGTAGTCGACGCGTTGCGCTATCAGGTCTTGCATCGCCAACCCGCCGCCACGATAGGGGATGTGTGTGACGTTAATGCCGATCCGCGCGTTAAGAAGGGCGCACCCCAGATGGATGGCCGAGCCTGCGCCGGCCGAAGCAAATTGCATTTTATCTTGGTTGGCCTTTGCATAGGCAATGAACTCGGCCAGCGTGTCAGGAGGCAAATCCTTCCGTACGACCAGCACCAGCGACATGTCGGCGATGAGGATGACCGGGGTGAAATCGGTCATCGAATTATAAAGTGGCTGTTTATAGAGCGTCTGGGCGACGGCGTGCGTGCCGACATTGCCGAGCACGAACTCATAGCCGTCCGGCGCCGATTTTGCGACTCGGGCCGCGCCCACCATGCCGCCGGCTCCGCCGATGTTCTCGATGACCACCTGTTGACGCAATGTTTCGCTCAAACGCGGTTGCAAAATCCGCGCGACGGCATCCATTGGTCCCCCGGCTGCGAACGGCACCACCATGGTCAACGGCCGGCTGGGCCAAGTCTCGGCGTGCGTAAGTCCAGCCACGGCACTAACGAGTATGCCAGTCATGAGTGCCCGCAGCATTGTTAGTCTCCTAGCGCCTGAAAAATGTGTCGCATCTTGGTCGAAACCGGATGTGACGATGCGTCTTCAGTTGACCGAGATGTTAGCCGCTCGCGCGATTATGCCGTACTTTGAGATTTCATCTTGGATGAATTGCACGTAACCGGGGCCCGGCAGTGGTGTTGTGAGAATCCCGGCCGACCCCAGCTTATTCACGAATGTGCGATCGACGCTGATTTTCGTCAGTTCTACGCTAAGACGGTCGACGACATCTTCGGGAAGGCCGGCGGGTCCGGATATTCCGAACCATAACCCGCCGAGGACGTTCGGGTATCCAGCTTCAGCCATAGTCGGGACGTCGGGCAATTTCGGCGAGCGCTCGGCGCTCATCGCTGCCAAAGGACGAATGGTGCCAGCCTCTATGTTGGAAATCTGCGACGGAAGTCCATCGAGCATGACCTGAATTTGACCCGAGACAAGGTCCAGCATCGCCGGCCCCGTTCCCTTGTAGGGCACATGGACCATGCGAACGCCGGATGCCACCTTGAACATCTCGCCCCAAAATTGGCCCGGACTACCGACCCCCGACGTTCCATAATTCAACTGGTCTGGATTGCGCTTCGCGTAGGCGACCAGTTCGCCGAGGGACTGCGGCGGCAGCGCGGCGTTTATGCTTAAGACCGCGGGGGCCGTTGCGATAAGTCCGATATGCGTGAAGTTTTGGATCGGGTCGTATAGCAGAGTCTTGAATGCGGCCGGTACGGTAGCATGGGTCGTGCTCGATGAAAGCAGGAGCGTGTAGCCGTCAGGTGCAGCGCGAGCGACGTCAACGGCGGCGATCGTACCGGAAGCTCCACCACGATCATCTACGATGACCCTTTCCCCGAGTGCATCGGATAGTCGCTCCGCGATCAGGCGTCCGACAAAGTCTCCCGCGCCGCCGGCCGGCACAGGGACAATCAAAGTCATGTGACGCTCAGGATAGCTGGCTGCCGGAGCGATGTCGGACGACGCTATTAGGGGGACGATCGACGCTAACATAAGGCATAGAAGTCTCACGAGGACCTCCCACAAAACGCATCCAGCTTCAATAATGACGGCATGCGATGGCCTCTCATGAACGATTCATTAGATGATGCAAAACCGGGACCAAGGATGGTCTTGGTAGGTAGCCTCGATTCGCTGTCGAGCCAACGCCATGGCGCCAAGACGCGCTCGGGCGAGCCATGTATGTCGCCTGCGGTCAGCGGAAAAAGCGATGTCGAATGCACGGTGGCGCGCCAGGGTCAGGCGCTCCCCGTGGAAATCGGAATGCATTGAAGCATGGACGATATACGCGCGAGGCTATCGAGCAACGCCGACAATTGCGTGACCTGGTGCGTCGAACGCGCGCGCTGATTCGAGATATACGTCGACCGCCGCCTGCGCCTGACCTCTCAAGCCGCGTTGCCCGCGCGAGATTAATGGCCGTTGTCCGCGACAGGTAGCGTTCGAGGTTTCAGCGGAACGGGTTGATGATCGTGACGCCTTCGACCTCCCGACCATGGCTCATGTCTTCGGAATATAATTCCTGACAGCCAAGCGCGCGGGCCGCGGCGACGATGGCGGCATCCCAATAAGACAACACGTGGGCCATTTTAATCTCTAATGCACCGATCATGATCGGCACGGAGATCTCTTGCACCTTAAAGCGCAACCAGGTGCGGATAAGCCCTGCCGCGATATCGTGCGGCAGCGGATCGGATCGGTTCGGCCGGGTTGCCTGAACGTAGAACTCCTGCAGAACCTGAACTGACAACGCGTTGTTGCCGGCGTCGATCAGCGCGGCAGCGCGCTCCTGCTTTTTGGTCTCGGCCGGATCGCGGCTGATGGAGTAGAGGAGAATATTGGTGTCAAGAAAACGCAAGGTCGTCATATGTCACGGCCATGCGCTTGGTCGCGCGTCAGACGACTGCCGGCGGTGAATGCGCGAATGCGCCCACGCAGTTCCCGTTCCTCGCGTTCGAGGCGGCGAGCCTCTGGCTCCTCCGACGAAAACTCGACCAGGAAACTTTTGACGAGGGCAGAGACAGAGGTGTCCCGCTCAGCGGCCTTCATTCGAGCCCGCCGGTATATTTCATCATCCACAGTAACTGTGATATTTTTCATGTTTACACAGTAACACTAGGTGGCCCATACCACAAGGGGAGCCAGGACCGCGGATTGCCGTCGAGCGAGCGCAACCGGCCAAATCGCGCCGGCTTGTCGGCCGCCAATAGATTGACAGCGTCCATCAACAGCGTGTCGAGCTTTTTGCCGAGCACCCCGAATTTTTCGCGGCGATAATCCCGTTTGAAGCGGTTGGTGTATTTAATCGCCCGCATTCAAGCTCGCGATCAGCTTGTCAGGTGCGCCGGCCGTCGTGACCTCGCCGCGCCTGGCCGCCTTCATCGCTTCGATCGTTTCCGCGTTCGGCACTAGCGGTTCGAAAGGCAGCGCCTTGTCCTTCGCGATCCGCATGATCATCAAGCGGAAGGCGTCGGACACGGTCAGGCCAATGGTTGCCAGCACGGCCGCCGCCTCCTCTTTCACGCGCTCGTCGATCCGAGCCCGGACAACAGTATTGGTTATGGGAATTCTCTTTTGAGCTACAATGTAGCACAATTGGGCCCGGATATCCGGGGAGAAGCGAGCAAGGTTGATGCTCATTCTCGGGCGTAAAACGCGATCTCTGGCGTGGCGGAGATGCCAAGCGCCTTCAACTCTTCGGCAAGATGCTCGCCGGGGCAGATAGGGATGCGTGCCATGGTGCCTGCTAGTGGTAATCGACAATCTCGACGTTGATCGGACCGACCTCGCCGTTCTCAATGCGTCTTCCGTCCCGCATCGGTAAGGGGTGCGCCTTCAGCCAAAGCGTGCGGGCTGTGACAGTCGGATCAATCCCGGCCGTGCCCCACCAAGTGACTTCGTCACCATGGCGATGGACCTCGCGATGATGGCCCCGACACAACGGCACGGTGAACTCATCGCTGACCTTGCGCCCGAGCGCCCGGCTTTGCGCGAAGCGCAGATGGTGGGTATCCGAAGGCTGGCGGCCGCAAACGAGGCAAGCCTGCGTGGCGACGAATCGCTGCTGCCTGCTGGATCCACTACCGTCTATGTGAAGTCATCAGCGCACTTTTCAGGCGGCCCGAAGCGATTTGATGCGTTTAGCATCTTCGGGTTTGAGATTTCGCTGCGCCATTTTCAGATCGTAATGGGTTTGCAGATTCATCCAGAATTCCGCACTATTACCAAAGTACAGGCTCAGCCGAAGCGCCGTATCGGCTGTGATGCGCCGTCGATTGTTTACGATTTCAGCGATGCGATTGGGAGAAATGCCAATGGCCTTTGCAAGCTGATTCTGCGATAGACCATATTCCGTCAGAAATTCTTCCTTCAGCATTTCCCCAGGCGTGACCGGCGCAAATTCGCTATTTGCCATCATCTTCTCCTCTCAATGATAATCCACGATCCGAACTTCGTGAGTCTCGCCGTTGATCCATTTGAAAATCGCCCGCCATTGGTCATTGATTCGGATCGAGTGAAAATCCTTCAACTCGCCCTTGAGTTTCTCCAGTCGGTTTGACGGGGGCATCGTCAAATCCCCGAGCTGGCTTGCGGCATTGACAGATTCAAGCTTACGCTTCGCGGCACGGGCGATGCCTTCGAATTGGCGAACTCGCTCATCTCGGAATAGGGCCTCGGTCCGTTTATCTCCAAAGGAGCGGATCATGGTGTATCATACCGCATACCGGTATACAGTCAAGTCAGGCTTGCTTTTACAGATTCACCGCGGGCCGGCCGCCGAATTGGCTTCGTTTTGTAATTTGGGCGTCGTCCGCTTATCGGCCGACCTCTGCCTGGTTGTTCTTTTCGGGGTTGGTGGTCTCAACGGACGTCACTTCGTGCCCTTCGTCGGCGGCCATTGGGAGCGGATGCGTCGTTAGCCACAGCGTGCGGGCGCTGGCGGCCGGATCAATCCCGGCGTTGCTCCACCATGCGGCTTCATCGCCACGGCAGTGGACCTCGCGGTGATGGCCACGGCACAGTGGCACGGTGGACTTCGTCGCTGACCTTCCGCCCCAGCGCCCGGCTTTGCGCGAAGCGCAAGTGATGGGCATCGGATGGGTGGCGGCCGCAATTGGCCCTGGCGGCGGGGACGCCGCATAGCCGACACGAATTGACCTTGACGCCGCTGTGCCAGGCCCTCATATTCTAGCTAGAAATTCTAGCCAAATGAGGTTAGGCGATGGCGCACACCACCTGGTCGGTCCAGGACGCTAAGAACCGGTTCAGCGAGGTTGTCGAAGCGGCACGGCGCAAGCCGCAGACCGTTACCAAGCACGGTAAGCCAGCCGTGGTCGTAGTTGCGATCGACGAATATGAACGTCTGAGACACCTCGATCGGGCGCAGGCACCATCGTTCGCGGAACTTCTGCTTGCCATACCGCAGGACGGCGGAGAATTCCCGCGACTTCAGGTCAGTCCGCGGGACCTTGAGCTCTGATGTACCTGATCGATACGATGGTCTTGTCGGAGCTACGTAAGTCGCAGCGCGATGCTCACCTCGCGGCATGGGTCGAACAGCAGCGAACAACCGATCTTTTCGTCAGCGTCGTTACGATCGGAGAGATTGAACGCGGCATTGCGCGGCAGCGCGCAAGAGACCCGGATTTCGCTGCAGCGCTTGCAGCTTGGCTCGACCGCGTGCTGGCTCTCTACGGCGATCGGATTCTGCCCTTTGATCTGCAGATAGCCAGACGTTGGGGCCAGCTGAGCGCCGCTCTCGGCAACGACAGTGCTGATCTTATGATTTCGGCAACGGCGCTTGAGCGTGGCCTCACTATCGTGACCCGCAACGTGTCGGATTTCGTGCCCGCAGGTGTCGCAACTCTCAATCCGTTCAGTTCCCGGTCGTCTCTAAAGCGCTAGCCGTTGTATTGCGAGGTTGATATCTTGCGAAATTGTCCAGGGTTCTAGCGCGCTTGTTGGCGAGCATGGCTTTGAGGGAGGCGCGGCTGTCGCCGACCATGCGGCAGAACCATGTCCCCGGCGAGCGCATGTTCGTCGATTACGCCGGCACGACGTAAGCATCCGGTGAGGGCCGCGGTTTAGGCATGGCGCGGGCGCCTGACGGCAGGTTTCCGCGACCAGCGTTTTGCCAGCGCGTTGACTTTTTCGGCGAGCCAGCTGGCATCTACAAAATTCGGATCGAAGTCTTCGGCAAGCCATTCTTTAAATTC
>Ga0182013_10009666_pt1 | contig 10120 bp, 7 predicted proteins | sample 612S2MmetaG_FD_120487 | JGI IMG/M metagenome (GOLD analysis project Ga0182013, IMG submission 120487) | Permafrost microbial communities from Stordalen Mire, Sweden - 612S2M metaG | ecosystem: Environmental > Terrestrial > Soil > Wetlands > Permafrost | place: Sweden: Stordalen | collected...
CAAGCCGGGCCGGAGCGCATGGAGGACTACTTCCGCCGCTTCGGTCTGTTCGCCGCCGCCCCGAGCGAGCTGGCCGAGAGCGCTCGCCCGATTTTGCCGCGTCAGTTCAGCGATCAGACCGTCGCCCAGATGGCCTTCGGCCAGGGTATCGCCGTCAGCCCGCTCGCCTTGGCGACGGGCTATCGCGCCCTCCTCGACGGCGGTGTCTATAGCCCGCTCACCATCAAGAAGCTGCAGCCCGGAACCCAGCCGCAGGGCCGCCGTGTCATCTCGGAGAAGACCTCCGCCACCATGCTGCAGCTCATGCGCCTGAACGTCACCGATCCCAAGGGATCGGGGCACAAGGGGGAGGTGCCGGGCCTGTTCGTGGGTGGCAAGACCGGCTCGGCGCAGAAGCCGGAGCATGGCCACTACGGCAGAAACAACATCTCCTCCTTCGTCGCCGTCTTCCCTGCTACGGGGCCGTTGAACGCGGATCGCTACATCGTGCAGATCACGCTGGATGCGCCGCAGACGACGCCGGACAGCATGGGCTTCATCACGGGCGGCTGGAACGCAGCGCCGACGGCGCGTTTTGTGATCGACCGCATCGCCCCGTTCCTGGGCGTCAAGCGCGCGCCCCCGACCCTGGCTGACGGCGCCCAGCGCGCGGCCGAGCCGATGGACGACGGGACCACCGAAGGGGACCTGGCCCAGTGAGCGCCCGCCTCTCGCAACTGGTGCGGCGCGACCTGGAGGTCGATCCCCTCATCGCGGGCGTGACGGCCGACAGCCGCAAGGTGAGGCCGGGCTTTCTGTTCGCGGCTCTGCCGGGCTCCAAGGTCGATGGCCGCGACTTCATTGCCGGCGCCTTGCAGGCCGGCGCCGCGGCGGTTCTGACGGCCGACGACGTGGCGGGGGTTTCGGCCCCCGTGATCCGTGCTCTGGACGTGCGCCGCGCCTACGCCCTGGCCGCAGGGGCCTTCTACGGCGCCCAGCCCCCGGTGTGCGTGGCCGTGACCGGCACAAACGGCAAGACCTCCGTGGCCGGCTTCTGTCGCCAGATCTTCGACCGCTTGGGTCAAAAAGCCGCCAGCATGGGCACCTTGGGCGTGGCGCTCAGCCCCAGGGCGGGCGGAGAGCAACTCACTCCGCCGGGTCTGACCACGCCGGACGCCGCCGATGTGGCCGAGCGTTTGGCCGACCTGGCGGCGCGCGGGGTGACTCACTTGGCCATGGAGGCTTCGTCCCACGGCATAGACCAGCGCCGGTTGGACGGGGTGCATCTGACGGCGGCGGGTTTCTTGAACCTGACCCTGGACCATTTGGACTATCACGGCTCCCTGCAAGCCTATCGCAGCGCCAAGCTTCGCCTGTTCGAGACGCTCCTGCCGCGCGGGCGCACGGCGGTGCTGAACGCCGATTGCGAGGCCTTCCCCGCCTTCGCGGGCGCCGCTGTGTCCTCGGGCCAGAGCGTGTTGTCGGTGGGCGAGGCCGGCGAGGGAATCCGTCTCGTGCAGCGCCGCCCGACAGCCGAGGGGCAGCGCCTGACCCTGTCGGCTTTTGGGCAAGTCTTCGAGACCTTGCTGCCCCTGGCGGGGGACTTTCAAGCGGCCAACGCCCTGGCGGCGGCGGGTCTGTGCATCGCGGCGGGCGCGGCGCCCGGCGAGGCGCTGGCGGCGTTCGAGCATTTGCAGGGTGCGCCCGGCCGTCTGCAGCGCATCGGTTCGGGGTCTCGTGGCGGTGAGGCCTACGTCGACTACGCCCATACGCCTGACGGCCTCTCCACCGTGCTGGCGGCCCTGCGGCCTCACGCCAAGGGCCGGCTGATCGTGGTGTTCGGCGCCGGCGGCGACCGTGACCGCACCAAAAGGCCCCTGATGGGCGCGGCGGCCGTTCAAGGCGCCGACCTCGCGATCGTCACCGACGACAATCCGCGCAGCGAGGATCCCGCCGCGATCCGCGCGGCCATCCTGGCCGCCGCGCCCGGCGCGCGCGAAATCGGCGACCGGCGCGAGGCGATCTTCGCCGCAGCGTCGGAGTTGCGCGCAGGCGATGTTCTGGTCGTGGCTGGCAAGGGCCACGAACAGGGGCAGATCGTAGGCGGACAAGTGCTGCCCTTCGACGACGCGGCCGAGACCGCCGCGGCCCTGGCGGAGGGCGCATGAGCGAGGCTCTTTGGACCTCGGACGAGATCGCGGCCGCCACGGGCGGACGGCTGGAGGGCGCGCCGTTTGAGGCCTTCGGCGTGTCGATCGACACGCGCAGCATAGAGCCCGGCGACCTGTTCGTGGCCCTGGCCGGCGTACGCGATGGGCACGATTTCATTGAAGCGGCCCTGGCATCGGGCGCAGCCGGTTCGCTGGCTTCGCGGCCGGGCGCCGGAGCCCGCTTGCGGGTCGCCGACACCCAGATGGCGTTGGAGGCCTTAGGCTTGGCGGCGCGCGACCGCGCCTCGGCTCGGCGCGGGGCCGTGACCGGCTCGGTGGGCAAGACCAGCGTGACCCAGGCGGTGCGCGCCGGTCTTCTGCGCGCGGGACGTGGGCATTCCTCGGTGAAGTCCTACAACAACCAGATCGGCGTACCCCTTACCCTGGCGCGGATGCCCAGGACCACTGAGCGGGCCGTGTTCGAGATCGGCATGAACCATGCCGGGGAGATCGCGCCGCTGTCGCGCATGGTGTCGCCTCACGCGGTGTGCATAACCACCGTGGGCCCGGTGCATACCGAAAACTTCGCCGATGGCGAGGCGGGCGTGGCCTTGGCGAAGGCGGAAATATTCGCCGGGCTGCAGCCAGGCGGGATCGCCGTGTTGAACGCCGACAACGCCTGGTTCGACTTTCTGAAGGACGCGGCGCTGAAGGCCGGGGCCACGGTCCGGAGCTTCGGCTCGGACGAGGCCTGCGACGCTTGGCTGCTCGACTTCAAGGCCCTGGAAGACGGCGGCCTTGTCCGCGCTCGCGTGGATGGGGTGAATCTCGACATCGCCTTGCGCCAGCGTGGCGCTCACTGGGGCTTGAACAGCCTGGCCGTGCTCCTGATGCTGCAGGCGCTGGACGTCGACATCGACGTCGCGCTCGAAGCCCTTTCGGAGTTCGAGCCGCTCGAAGGACGCGGCAGCGAAAGTGTGATCCAGGCGGCGGCCGGTCCCTTCGTCCTGATTGACGAGAGTTACAACGCCAATCCCATCTCCATGCAGGCGGCGCTATCGACCCTCGGCGCGCGCGCGTCCAAGGGCCGCAGGATCGCCGCCCTGACCGACATGCTGGAGCTGGGCCCGCAGGCGCCGCGCTATCACGCTGAAATTGCTGATGTTCTTGAGCAGAGCAAAATCGATTTGGTGTTTTGCGGCGGTCCTTTGATGAAATTCTTGTGGGATGCCCTCCCACCGATTCGCCGGGGCGGCTATGCCGAGACAGCGGCCGATCTCGCGCCGCAGATCGCCCGGGCCGTAGAGCCCGGCGATTTGGTGATGGTCAAAGGTTCCAACGGATCCAAGGCGTCCACCGTGGCGAAGGCTCTTGCAGCCCTCGGCGCGGCGCCGGAGTCGGCGGGAGCGGCGGGGAGGGGTTTGGGCGGCTGATGTTCTATCTGCTTTACACGCATTTTTCCGACGGCGGGCTGCACGGCGTACACTATGTGCCGTTCCTGAACCTGCTGCGGTACCTCACCTTCCGCACCGGCATGGCCCTGGTCACGGCCCAGGTGGTGGTGGGCCTGATGGGCTCGCGCTTCATCGACTGGATTCGCGCCAAGCAGGGCCGCGGCCAGCCCATCCGCAAGGAAGGCATCGAGCGCCATATCGTCGAAAAAGCGGGCACGCCCACCATGGGCGGATTCATGATTCTGGCGGGCCTGGGGGTGGGCACGCTGCTATGGGCCGATTTGCTCAACATCTACGTCTGGGTGGTGCTGGCGGTGACGGCCGCGTTCGGCGCGCTCGGCTTCATGGACGACTACGCCAAGGTGACCAAGCAGACCACGGCCGGGGTCTCCAGCGGGATGAAGCTCCTGATCCAGTTCCTGGTAGCGGGGCTGGCTACCTTCGTGCTGATGCGGTTTGGCGAACATCCCTCCAACGAGCCGGCGGCCCTGTTCAGCTCGGTGGCCTTCCCGGTGTTCAAGAACCTGCTGTGGAACCTCGGCTGGTTCTATGTGGCGTTCGGGGCCATCACCATCGCAGGCTTCTCCAACGCCGTGAACCTGACCGACGGCCTGGACGGCCTGGCCATCGTGCCGGTCATGATCTGCTCGGCGGCTTTCGGCCTGATCGCCTACCTCGTCGGCAACCGCATCTTCGCCGCCTATCTGCAGGTCCACTTCGTGCCCGGCGTGGGCGAGATCGCGCCCTTCTGCGGGGCCATGATCGGTGCCGGCCTGGGCTTTCTCTGGTACAATGCGCCGCCGGCCAAGATCTTCATGGGCGACACCGGCTCCCTGGCGCTGGGGGGCGCGCTCGGAACCATGGCGGTGGCCGCCAAGCACGAGATTGTGCTGGGCATAATCGGCGGCCTGTTCGTGGCCGAGGCGCTCTCCGTGATGATCCAAGTCGGCTACTTCAAAGCCACCAAAGGCAAGCGCATCTTCCTGATGGCGCCGATTCATCACCATTTCGAAAAGCTGGGGTGGAAGGAATCCACCGTGGTGATCCGCTTCTGGATCATCTCCTTCGTGCTCGCCCTCGTGGGCCTCGCGACCTTGAAACTGAGATAGGGGAGGAAACAGGCTCGTGATCCCCGTCCGCGGTTTTGAAGGCAAGCGCGTTGCGGTGTTTGGCCTGGGCCGGACCGGCCTGACGGCGGCCCGCGCCCTCATCGCCGGCGGGGCGAAGGTGGGCCTGTGGGACGAGAAGGCGCCGGCGCGCGAAGCGGCCGCGGCGGAGGGCCTGCCCCTGCTCGACCTTGAGACGGCGGACTGGTCGAGCCTGGACGCCCTGCTCCTGTCGCCCGGCGTGCCCCTGACCCATCCCAAGCCGCACTGGACGGTGGAGAAGGCCAAGGCGGCGGGGGTCGAGATCGTCGGGGACATCGAACTGTTCGCCCGCACGGTCAACGCCGCTCCCCCGCACAAGCGACCCAAGGTGGTGCTCATCAGCGGCACCAACGGCAAGTCCACCACCACCGCCCTGATCGGCCACATCCTGAATGGCGCGGGCAAGGACGCGCGGGTCGGCGGCAACATCGGCCTGGGAGTGCTGGGCCTGGACGACATGCACGGCGGCGCCATCTATGTGCTGGAGGTCTCCTCCTATCAGCTCGACCTGACCTCCAGTCTCAAGCCGGACGTGGCTGTGCTGCTCAATATCTCGCCGGACCATCTCGATCGGCACGGCGATATGGATGGCTACGTGGCGGCCAAGCGCCGCGTCCTGCTCAATCAGGCCAAGGGCGATACCGCCGTGATCGGCGTGGATGACGCCTGGTGTCAGCGCATCTGCACCGAGATCACCGCCGCTAACCGACGCACCATTTGCCCCATCTCGGCGGGCCGGGCCATCGGGCGCGGGGTCTACGCCCTGCAGGGGGTGCTGTACGACGGTCTCGGCGAGCGGGTCAGCGAGGTGTGCGACCTGCTGCGCGCGCGCGCCTTGCCCGGGCGGCACAACTGGCAGAACGCGGCGGCGGCCTATGCCGCGGTCAGGGCCCTGGGCGTCACGGCCCAGGACGCAGCCGAGGGGCTGATGAGTTTTCCGGGGTTGGCGCACCGAATGGAGCTGGCGGGCCAGATCAAAGGCGTGCGCTTCGTCAATGATTCCAAGGCCACCAACGCCGACGCCGCGCGCGCGGCCATGAGTTCCTATCCCAAGTTTTTCTGGATCGCCGGTGGTGTCGCCAAGGCGGGCGGGGTCGAGCCCCTGGCCGATCTGTTTCCCCGTGTGCACAAGGCCTACCTGGTCGGCGAGTCGGCTGGGGACTTCGCTCGGACGCTGGACGGCAGGGCTGCGACGGTCATGAGCGGCGATCTTGAAACCGCTGTCGCTCAGGCCTTTGCCGACGCCCGCGCCGAGGCTGAGCGAACCGGCGAGGAGACGGTGGTGCTCCTGTCCCCAGCCTGCGCCTCCTTCGACCAGTTCGCCGATTTCGAGAAGCGCGGCGACGCCTTCCGGGCCATCGTCCAAGGGCTCGTCAATCCAACGAGACAAGAGGCCTCCGCGTGAGCCGTCAGCCGCACGCGTTCGCCCGCACCGATCAATCTCGGCTGGGCCTGTGGTGGTGGACCACCGACCACATCCTGCTTGGGGCGGTCGCTGTGCAGATGATGCTGGGCGTGCTGCTGTCCTTTGCCTCCAGCCCGGCGGCGGCGGCGCGCATGAATATCGGCGACCCGTTCCACTTCGCCGTGCGCCAGTGCGTGTTCGCGGCCGGAGCGGCGGCGATCCTGGTCGGCGTGTCGATGATGTCCCCGCGGGGCATCAAGCGGGCGGCCTTCTTCATCTATGCAGCGGCCATCGCGGTGATGGCGATCCTTCCCCTGCTGGGGCACAACGCCAAGGGCGCCACGCGGTGGCTGGAATTCGGCGGATTCTCGCTGCAGCCGTCCGAGTTCATGAAGCCGGCCCTGATCGTGTTGGTCGGATGGATGTTCTCCGAAGGCCAGAAGGGCGAGGGGGTGCCCGGCGTGTCCATCGCCTTTGGCCTATATGGCTTGGCGGTCGTGCTGCTGCTGATCCAGCCCGATGTGGGTCAGACGATCTTGATCACGATCGCGTTCGGGGCGGCCTTCTTCGTGGCCGGGGTGCCCATGCGATGGATAGCCGGCCTGTTCGCCGCCGCCGCCGTGGGCCTGGTGGGCGTCTATTTCGCATTCGGCCATGTGGCCAGCCGGGTGCACAAGTTCCTGACGCCGGATAAGGCCGACACCCGCCAGATCGACAGCGCCCAGGAAGCCATCGCCGCAGGCGGACTGCTCGGACGCGGCCCGGGCGAAGGGGTGATGAAGCGCCACGTGCCGGACCTGCACACCGACTTCATCTATTCGGTGGCCGCCGAGGAATACGGACTGCTGTTCAGCCTGATGCTGATCGCCTTGTTCGGCGTGCTGGTCATGCGGGGCCTATACAAGGCTATGAAGCTGTCGGACCCCTTCGAGCAGATCGCAGCGGCCGGTCTGTTCGTGCTGGTGGGCCAGCAGGCCTTCATCAATATCGCCGTGAACTTGAATCTGATCCCGACCAAGGGCATGACCCTGCCGTTCATCTCCTATGGAGGATCGTCCATGTTGGCCATGGGTCTGACGCTGGGCATGGCCTTGGCCCTGACGCGCCGCCGCCCCGGGGCCTACGCCGCGCCTGACGGCCTGGCCAAGGCCGGTGCCTACGCGTGACTCCAAGCGCTTCCAGCCAAAACGGATACGGTTCGGGGTCCGGGAAGCGCGCCGGCCAAGGAAAACTGGCCGTGCTGGCGGCCGGCGGCACTGGCGGCCATCTGTTTCCCGCCCAGGCGCTGGCCGAGGTGCTGCGCGCGCGGGGGTGGCGCATCGTGCTGGCCACCGATGAACGCGGAGCGCTCTACGCCGACAAGTTCCCTGCAGAGCAAAGACTGACCCTGGACGCCGCCACCTTCAAGCCAGGGGATATTCTGGGCATGATTGGCGCCGGCGTGGCCATCGTGAAGGGTGTGGGCCAAGCCTCCGCCGCGTTCAAGGCGCTAGACCCGTCCATCGTCGTGGGCTTCGGCGGCTATCCCTCGCTGCCGTCGCTGATCGCAGCTCTGACCGGCAAGCGCGCCACCCTGATCCACGAACAGAATGCGGTGCTGGGGCGGGTGAACCGCCTGTTCGCGCCGCTGGCGGACCAGGTGGCCTGCGCCTTCCCCACGCTCGAGAAAGCCAGCGCCAAGGTGAAGGCCGCCGCCGTGGTGGTGGGCAACCCGGTGCGCCCGGAAATCCGCGCGCTTTATGAGACCGACTATGAACCGCCTGAACCGAACGGCGAGATCCGGCTTCTGATCACCGGCGGCAGCCAGGGCGCCAGGCTCCTGTCGGAACTGACGCCCGAAGCAGTTTCCAAATTGCCAGACACATTGCGCTATAGGCTCAAGGTCCAGCAGCAAACACGCCGGGAATCCATGGAAAGCGCGCGCCAGGCCTATAAGGAGGCCCTGGTGGAGGCCGAGATCGCGCCCTTCTTCCGCGACATGGCCGGCCGGCTGGGCCGGGCGCATCTGGTGATCGGCCGCGCCGGCGCTTCGACCTGCTGCGAGTTGGCTGTGGCGGGCCGTCCCTCGATCCTGGCGCCTCTGGCCATAGCAGCGGACGATCACCAGCGGTTCAACGCCAAGCGGCTGGCCGAAGCCGGCGGCGCGGAGGTCGCGCCTGAGCAGGTGCTGACCGTGGAGGTGCTGTCAAACGCCCTGACCAAGCTCCTAGGCGATCCGACGCGCCTGGCGCGCATGGCCAAGGCCGCCCGCTCGGTGGCCATGCCCGAGGCGGCGGAACGGCTGGCGGATCTGGTGGAAAAGACCGCGCGCTAAAGGTCCCTTGCGCCCCAGGACATTTTGCTCCCTTCCGGCAAATCGGCTATCGCAGCCGCATGAAGACAAGACCCGTCCCCTTCGACGTCGGCCCCATCCATTTCGTGGGCATCGGCGGCATCGGCATGAGCGGCATCGCCGAGATCATGCTGCGAACCGGCTATGTGGTGCAGGGCTCCGACGCCAAGGCCTCGGCCAACACCGAGCGCCTGGAAAAGCTGGGCGCGCGCATCTTCATCGGCCACGACGGCGCCCACGTTCAGGGCGCCTCGGCGGTGGTCTATTCCACCGCGGTCAAGCCGGACAATGCCGAGATGGTCGCCGCCCGCCAGGCGCGCATCCCCCGCGTGCGCCGGGCCGAGATGCTGGCCGAGCTGATGCGACTCCAGTCTTCGGTGGCCGTGGGCGGCACCCATGGCAAGACCACCACCACCTCCATGATCGCGGCCCTGCTCGACGCTGGCGGGCTGGACCCTACGGTGGTCAACGGCGGCATCATCAACGCCTATGGCGCCAACGCTAAGGTGGGCGAGGGCGACTGGATCGTGGTCGAGGCCGACGAGAGCGACGGCACGTTCCTGCGGCTTAAATCCACCGTGGCGGTGGTCACCAATATCGATCCCGAGCACCTGGACCACTACGGCGACTTCGAGGCGGTCAAGAAGGCGTTTCGCGACTTCGTGGAGAACATCCCCTTCTACGGCTTTGCCGCCGTCTGCCTGGACCATCCCGAGGTGCAGGCCCTGGCCGCTTCGGTGGAAAACCGCCGTCTGATCACCTATGGCGTCAATCCCCAGGCCGAAATCCGCGCCGACAACATCGTCATGGGGCCGGAGGGCGCACGTTTCGACGTGTTGATCGTCGCACGCGAGGGCGAGCGCACCAGCCTTACGGACCTGCACCTGCCCATGCCGGGCCTGCACAATGTGCTCAACGCCCTGGCCGCCATCGCCGTGGCCCGAGAGCTGGGCGTGGACGACGAGGCCATTCGTAAGGGCTTGGCGGGCTTTGGCGGGGTGCGCCGGCGCTTCACCACGACCGGCGTGGTGGGCGGCGTGCGCGTGATCGACGACTACGGCCACCATCCGGTGGAGATCGCTTCGGTGCTGAAGGCCGCACGCGCCGTCTCGGGCCATGGCAAGGTGATCGCCGTGGTGCAGCCCCACCGCTACACGCGCCTTCGGGACCTGTTCGCCGAGTTCTGCGCCTGCTTCAACGATGCCGACACGGTGATCGTGGCCGACGTCTATTCCGCGGGCGAGCAGCCGATCGAGAGCGTGGGCCGCGACGCCCTGGTCGAGGGCCTCGCCAGGTGGGGCCACCGCCGCGCCCTGGCGCTGGATCAGCCCGCCGCCCTGCCCGCCCTCATCGCCCAGGAAGCCGTGTCGGGCGACCTGGTCGTGTGCCTGGGCGCCGGCGACATCACCACCTGGGCCTATGCCTTGCCGGGGCAACTGGAAGCCTTGGGCAAGTGAGCGCCGTCCGATGAGCGACTGGCGCGACCGCCTTCCCGCCGTTCGTGGCCGTATCGAGCGCGACGCCGCTCTGGCCCCCTACACCTGGCTACGGGTGGGCGGGCCGGCGGATGTGTTGTTCATGCCGGAAGACGCGGACGATCTGGCCGTCTTCCTCAAGGGGCTTGATCCCGCCGTGCCCGTGCTGCCCATCGG
>Ga0182013_10009667_pt1 | contig 10119 bp, 9 predicted proteins | sample 612S2MmetaG_FD_120487 | JGI IMG/M metagenome (GOLD analysis project Ga0182013, IMG submission 120487) | Permafrost microbial communities from Stordalen Mire, Sweden - 612S2M metaG | ecosystem: Environmental > Terrestrial > Soil > Wetlands > Permafrost | place: Sweden: Stordalen | collected...
GCTGGCGGTCGTTCTGATCGCATTCAACTGGTTCCAGTCGCCGACAGAGCCGCAAACAGTTGTGCCGGCCCCCCGTTGATCTCAACATCGATAAGGCTCGGCCGGCTACTTTCCGATGCAGAAGGTGGAAAAGATCAGATTCAGGATGTCGTCCGACGTCGTCTGGCCGGTTAGCGAGTCAAGCGCCCACAAGGCGCGGTAGAGATCGAGAAGAATCATCTCATGAGGGATGGAGTGAACGTTCGCCTGCGTGGCGTCTGTCAGCGCAGAAAGTGCGGTGGTTATGGCCTGGTGGTGACGGAGGCTGGTCAACATGCCGGGCTCGGATGCAGCCCCACCGGTGGCCAAGGCAAGAATGCGGTCACGCAGCGCGGGAATTCCTTCGCCGGTGAGTGCGGATGTCTGAAGGAAGGGAACCAGGTCGAAATCTCCCGCAGATAAATCCACCTTTGCGATGTCGCTCTTGTTGATGGCGACCAGTGCGGGACGGCCTTGCATGGCCTCGAGCAAGAGCCGCTCTTCTTCGTTGAGCGGCTGAGTTGCGTCGAGGACGACGAGCACCAACGACGCATCCGCCAGGGCTTCGCGGCTACGGCGGATTCCCAATTGCTCCGCCTCTTCCAGACTCTCGCGCAGGCCAGCCGTGTCCACCAGCTCCAGAGGAATGCCGTCAAGCGAAATTCGCTCAGTGACTGTGTCGCGCGTGGTTCCTGGGGTTGAGGTCACAATGGCGCGGTCCCGCTCGACCAGTCGATTGAAGAGCGAGCTCTTGCCGGCATTCGGTCGGCCAACAATGGCGAGAGTAAGGCCGTCGTGAACAATGCGGCCGCGTGCGAATGAGGCTTCAAGTGCCGTTAGCGGCGGAACCAGCGCGTCGATGCGCCCGGCAATCTCTCGTTGGGGCGCGACGTCCACGTCGTCTTCGGCAAAATCGATACCGGCCTCAAGCAGGGCAATCAGTTCGACCAGCGACTGCTTGACAGGCGCGACGCGGCGGCTGAGCGCGCCGCCCATCTGGCTTGCGGCAACGCGCACCTGGGTCAACGTCTGTGCTTCAATCAAGTCGCGCACAGCCTCGGCCTGGGTAAGGTCAAGACGACCGGAAAGAAAGGCGCGCTGGGTGAATTCGCCAGGCTCAGCCAGCCGTGCTCCCAGATCGAGTGCGCGGCGAAGCAGCAGCCCGAGGACAACAGGCGATCCATGTGCGGCAATTTCGACGACGTCTTCGCTGGTGTAAGAGTTGGGCGCGGCAAAGAAGGTGACCAGCGCTTCGTCGATTCGCGCAGTTTCGAGCTGCCCGGCCATGCCCCCAGCATCGAGCACATCCGCCAGGTGCACGCGGCCGTGTTCGAGTGTCTGCTGGAGGCTTACCAACTGCGCAGCGATGGAAACGGCCTCTGGTCCACTCAGGCGCACGATGCCAATGCCGCCCCTGCCTGGTGGCGTCGAGACGGCAACTATTGTGTCGGTAATCGCTTCGGAAGTCGTGGTTGGCTCAGACATGGGTTGGAACCAGTGTAGAAGCTTGCTGCCCGGTGGCGCTGAAAGTGAGCATGGTGACCAGTGGCCACCGAATTTCGAACCAGGAAAGAATATAATCCCCTGAAGCGTGATGAGAGCGAATCATACTTTTTGGAGGCATTTTCTGGCGTTGCGGATACCCGAATCTGAAGGCCCGACTCTTTTGAAAGCTAAAATAGGTCGCGGCTTGCGCAACGCAAGTGTGATTTTAAATAGGGAACTATTCCGCAGTGTGGCGCTCGCGGCCTTGCTGCTATCCGATTCGCTATCCTGGTCGCAGCAGCCCGGTCAAAGCGTCTGGCAGGGAGTGCTGCGCAACTCAGCCGCTGCGCCTATCGCGGGCGCGAATGTGCGGCTGACAGGCGGAGACGCCGAGCAGGAAACAACGACAGGCTCGGATGGCGCATTCCGGCTGGCTCCCCTGCCTGCCGGCCAGTTTCGTCTTACCGTTCAGGCGAACGGAAAGAAGGTGAATTACGCGCAGCCTATCGATCTCCAACCTGGAGCAGTTTCCGTTGCGATTACCCTCTCTGGACGCGGGGAACTGACCGTTGTTGCGCTTCAGGATCAGACCGCGACGGGTGGCGAACAGTTATCAAGCCAGGCGGTGAGCGAGCTGCCGCTGAATAAGCGCGACTTCAGCACCTTGCTTCTGCTGGCGGCCGGAACCATGACGGACGCGAACGGCGCCACCAATTTCACAGCACAGTTTGCCATCAATGGACAGCGCGGCGTTGAAGCGGTATTTGCCATGGATGGCGCCGACATCAGCGATCCGGAGATGGGCGGGGCGACGTTCTCGAACTTCAACGTGGATGCCGTTCAAGAGATTCAATCCAGTTCCGGATGGATGCCTGCCGAGATTGGCCGAGGGGCGGCTGGGTTCACAAACATCATCACACGGTCCGGCGCAAGCGGCTTCCACGGGTCATTCTTTGAATTCGTACGCAACTCCGCCTTTGACGCGCGTAATTACTTTGACCATGCCACCCCGGCCTATCCAGGCAGAATTCCTCCTTTTCGCCGCAACGAATTCGGCTTTACCAATGGCGGTCCGGTATTTCTACCCCACGTGTACGACGGCCGCAGCAGGACATTCTACTTTGTGCAGTTCCAGGGTTTCCGCCAGGTTCTGGGCACCACGCAGGTAATGCCCGTGCCTACGGCGACCGAGCGGACCGGCCAGGACACGCTCAGTTATCCAGACGGCTCAGTGGATACGCTGACCGTGCCCGTCAATGCAGGCATTGCTTCGGTGCTCAAGCGCTATCCCCTGCCGAACGATGCGACCGGTCCATTTCTGGATCACACCTATGCAACAGCTTCGAAGGTGGCCACAGACGCCGACCAGTTCTCATTGCGGATCGACCACAAATTTTCTGCCAAAGACCAGTTCTTTGCGCGCTTCAATTTCGACAATATTAGCGGACCGACCACCAATCCGGACCAGACGGCGATCGACCCTTCATTCGGTGTTCAGTACATCGATCGGCAGCGCAATGTGGTGGGTACCTATACCCACGAGTTTTCGCCGCGGCTTACGCTCGAGTCGTCCCTCAGCATTCAGCGCACCACGCCGGGGTTTCCAACGCCTAACTACACTGATCCGGCGCTCAACTTCAACGATGGCTTGTTTGAAGCGTTCAACTCGGCGGCAGGATCGGTGCTGCAGGCCTACGGAAATCTCTTCCAGCTCCGCGAGAATCTGATTTTCAGCGCCGCGCAGCATACCTTCAAAGCGGGCGGCGAAATCCGTTTTAACCGCGACACCACGTACTTTGGGATCAGTCCAAACGGCGCATACGGCTTTGGCGGAGGGGCCGCGTATGTTCCCGGACCACTGAACATCAACGTCCCCGTGATCACCGCGTCTAACAACAGCGCCCACGATCTTTATGCTGGTGACATTTTGCCCGACACGCTCTCGAGCTTCTTGATCGGCAGCCCCGTCGACTATTCCGTGTCGGTTGCGCCGCCGTATTTCTCGAGCGGAGAGCACATTGGCCCGGCGGCGATCAACCGCGACAACGTCGATGCCTACGTCGAGGACACCTGGAAGGTGAACAGCCGGTTCACGCTCGACTATGGCGTTCGCTGGGAACTCTATTTGCCTATCAGCGAACGCGCCAAGCGAAGCGCAGGGTTTCTGTATGTAAACGGCACGCAAGAGTACGTGGTGAATCCGCAGCCCGCCTACCGGACCAACTGGAAAGGATGGGGCCCCCGCATTCAGGCGGCCTGGCAGGTTACCAGCAAATTGCAGGCACATGCCGGCGGCGCGCTTACTGTGATTCCCCCGAATCTCTGGCAGGATAATTTTCTTACGGGATCAGCGCCGTTTGCCGTTATGCCGAGGCTTCTGTCTGCGCCGAATGCGCCCATCGGCTACGGTTTTCAAATCACGCCAGCGCAATTACCGCGAACGTATACGCCGGCGGGCGCGGATATCTTTCCGGCCGGAAACACGAGAAACGTTGCACCCAACACGCCGATGGATGTGGATCGTTATGAACAGGACGTTGCGGCGCTCACGCCTGGTCATGTGGTCAGCGATCTGGTTCTCAGCGGCATCAGCCGTGACTTTGGCAATGGCACACTCTACACGTGGACGGCAGGCCTGGAGCGCAAGTTCGGCAACCTGACCGCGGATGCGAGCTACGTGGGCACGACGGCAATGAAGCTGCCGCGCGCCCGCTTTCCCAATGCATATTCAGGCGCTGACCCAGCATTCGCGCGCTATACCAGGTTCGACAGCGCAGGCAACGTAATAGGAGGCTTCGGATTAGAGAATGAGCTGGCTGCGACTGCGCACTCCAGCTATCACGCTCTGCAAACCTCGCTTTCCGGCACTGTAGGACACGGTGGGCCGGGGATTCAGGCAAGTTTCACCTGGGGCAAATCCATCGACGATACGAGCCAGGTCGTCGGGGGCACGGGCTCGACTGGGGCCGTGTCGCAGGGACTTCCGGAGAACCCCTTTAACACCCACGCCGAGAGAGGTCCCTCCTCGTTCGACGTTACCGCGGGCTTCGGTCTCAGTCTCGCCCAGGACCTGCATCTTGAAAGTGTGGGTTTTCTGCACCCAATCAGCAGGAAAGTCACTGATGGCTGGGAGTTGCTGAGCATATCGAGCATGAGTTCAGGTTCGCCTTTCACGGTTTACTCCGGCATTCAGCAAACCGGCGTAGGCACAAGCGGCGTTGACCGTCCCGATCAGATTGCAACGCCGCACCTGTCGACGGCACGCAAAGTGCGTGAAGACTACTTTGGCCAGGGCACAAACAACAAAGCCGCTTTCTTTTCCATTCCCATTCATGTGCCGGGAGGTACTGGGCCGAACAAGGGGCGCTTTGGAACGCTGGGGCGGAATACCTTCCGTGGACCGGCTTACTATAACTTCGACTTTGCGTTGATCAAAGACACGCCTTTTGGCCGTCGCAAAAGCGGAGCCGAGCGCGTCGACCTTCAGATCCGCGGCGAATTCTTCAACCTCTTCAACATAGTGAACATGGGTCTGCCTGCCAACATACTCACCGGCTCGGGCTTTGGCGAGATCAGCAGAACGGCTGGCACTTCGCGCCAAATACAACTCTCGCTCAAATTGATCTATTGACGGCCAGCTCCGCACGGGATCTGACTCTTCCTAACGCCGCAAGGGTAATGACCATCCAGGATCAGCTCCGCAAACAGGTCGATCGAAGGGTCCACTGCGCGGCATAACTTCCTATTGCATTCCCATAGGTCCAGGTGTAGAGTGTTCCTATTGGTTCGCAATAGGAGAATGGAATGGGCGAAAAGGCCGATGTATGGCAGGGAACGATGACGCTGATGGTACTCAAGTCACTTGAGGCCATGGGGCCGCAGCACGGCTACGGCCTTGCCCGGCGCATCGAACAGACCAGCGGCGACCTGTTGCAGCTGAACTACGGCACGCTTTACCCGGCACTTCTCAAGCTGGAGCAGGAAGGCTATATCCGTTCGCGCTGGGGAACGTCGGAGAATAATCGCAAGGCGAAGTTCTACGAGCTGACCAAAGCCGGACAGCGCCACGTGCGCAAGGCTGCCGCAGAGTGGGAGCAGACAACCGAGATTCTGGCGCGATTCCTCGCTCCTGCCGAGGAGGCTTGATGCACAGAATCAGAGCGTTGTGGATGCGGCTGTGCGGGTTCTTTAGCCGTCGCGAAGATGGAGATGAAGACTTTACCGCTGAACTCGAATCCCATCTTGCTATGCATACAGAAGATGGCGTGCGCTCTGGTTTAGATCCTGAAGTAGCGCGCAGGCAGGCGTTGATCCGGCTTGGAGGAGTGGAGCAAACGCGGCAGGCGTATCGGGAGCGGCGCGGCTTGCCCTGGCTTGAATCGCTGGTCCGCGACTTCGCCTACAGTGTGCGCACATTGAGCAAGCATCGGGGCGCCACGGCCATAGCCGTGTTTTCGATCGGCCTTGGCATTGGTGCGAATGCCACCATTTTCTCCATGGTGAGCCGCTTCGTCCTGCGGCCCGCGCCAGTCAGCGATCCTTCCATGATGGGATACACAATCGTCGTCCGTACGGCAGGAAATCCATCGGCGCTGATGGACCCGGTCCGACGGCAGATTCATCTGCTCGATCCCAACATGGCCGTCTACAACGCGGAAACCATGGAAGAACACGTTCGCACAGCATACTTTCTGCCCCATCTGGCGGCGATGCTATTTGGTACCTTCGGACTCATCGGATTGGTGCTTGCCATTGTGGGACTCTACGGCGTGATGAGTTATGCCGTCAGCCGGCGCACGCGGGAGATCGGCATTCGCATAGCCATGGGTGCGCGGCCCGGTTCAGTGGAGTGGCTGGTTCTGCGTCAAGGCATGGTCCTTGCGTTCATTGCAGTCGCACTGGGCTGGCCGGCGGCGTGGATGTTATCCAAGTTAACCGCAAGCTTCCTATACGGTATTCAACCGCATGATGCCCTGACGTTTGCTGCTGTGCCTCCAATTCTTTTTATGATCGCGATGGTTGCGTGTTGGATCCCCGCCCGGCGTGCGGCTTCCATTGATCCCATGAAGGCGCTGCGGACGGAGTAGGAGAGACTACCGACAGCCAGATTGCATACCCCTGCAGCAGCCGGGTGCTACACTCCGGAAAAAGGGACATCTCAATGAAAGCAAGCGCAATCGAATTTCGTCTGCGGATGTGGATTCAAATCGTCGTTGTCGCGATAGCGATGTGGGCGCCGTGGGTGAGGCCATGGGATCTGGCAAGACGGCTCTCCACGCTGGAGTGGTTGGCGCTCGAGATCAGCAGGCTGGGCCTGGCTAGCTTCAATGTCTCCACACCGATCGTCATTGTTTTTGGTGCGCTGGTTGCGGGCATAGGCATGGTGCTGCGCGTGTGGGGAGCGGCCTACCTGGGATACGACGTCGTGCACCACGACAACATGCAAGGCGGCGCGGTGATGGCCGCGGGACCGTATCGCTATATGCGCAACCCGCTCTACCTGGGCGGCTGGTTCATGATGATGGCGATATCGCTTCTTCTCACTCCAAGCGGCGCTCTGTTCATGGTGGTCCTGATCGGATTCTTTTATCTTCGCCTTGTACTTGGCGAAGAAGCATTCCTCGTCGAGAAACTAGGTGAGCCTTACCGCGAGTATCTGCGTGTTGTGCCTCGAATCATTCCGCAGTTAAGGTCCGCTTTGCCGCGCGCCGCGACGAAACCTCGCTGGATTATTGCCGCTCTCACTGAGGTTATGGCGATTGGTGAATTCGTCACGTTCGCTGTTGTGGCATGGACTTATGACAACAGGGCAATGCTGTGGAGCATTCTCATCAGCTTTGTAGTTTCAATGATCGTGCGGGGATTGATGAAAGGGCCGATTCCAACCATAGCTTTTCTCGTTGTGGCGCCAGCGGCATGGGGGCTGTTTCACCTGTCGATCGTCAGAGCCCTGCTAATTGGGCTCGGCGCTTCATTGGTGGTGCAGGCGCTGACGTCGCGTGTCAAGCAGGAGACGAAGGCGCAAGAGTAGATTCGCCCCGCCGTTTTCCTTGCCTGCCAAGATGCGTCCAGCCAAAGCCGGCAGGGTACTTGAGTCCATAGCCCAGCAACCGGTCAACGCCGATGTGGTTCAGCCAGATGAGCGCGTAAGGCAATGGGCCTGCCGTGTGTAACAACAAGGCCGCCAGGGCCAATGTGATGGGCGTGATTGTGGAGTGGATGGCGTTGTAGCAGCGCGCGCCCCAGCAGGGCGAGACCAGATAGCCGAGCATGCTCAGGTCAGGCACAAGCCACAAAGCAGCGAACAGCCACCAACTTGAGCCGATACGCGCGTAAAGCACGGCGGAGATTGCCGCCAACGCAAGCCCCTCAAGGCGCAGAAGACGAACAACAGGCGCGGCAACTGCCGGAGCCTGCTTCGCCTGCAATTCAGCGTTCGATTCACCAGCGGCGGAAGTGTTCGATGCCATATTGCATTCGATGCCATGGCGCGCTCGGAAGATTGAGGAATTCTGATTGTCCGAGCCTGATGCCGAGAAAGCAAAAGGGAAGAGCCCATGACTCTTCCCTTTTGTGTCCAAAGTCGGAAACAGACTACTTCTTGGGTGGGGCGATGACGTCCTTGGCGGCCTTGGCCACGCGGAACTTGACAACGGTCTTGGCCTTGATCTTGATAGCCGCGCCAGTCTGAGGGTTACGGCCGATCCGGGCCTTGCGCTCCGCCTTCACCAGGCGTCCGATGCCGGGGATGACGAAAACGCCGTTCTTCTTGGTTTCCTTGATGGCGGTCTCAGCCAGCAGGTCCAGGAAGGCAGCGGATTGCTTGTTGGTAAGTTCGAGCTTCTCGGCCAGATGCCGTGTGAGTGCGGTCTTGGTCAGTCCAGTTGCCATTATGATGTTCTCCTTCTTGGCGAGCCCTTGGGCCTGCCTTTGTTGACGGGCTTCCGCCGCGAAACGCGTACCGCATGGAGAAGATGCAACCGCGGATGCGTTTGCACGAAACCCCTGTATTCATGCGGCTTCGAAGAACCCTGCCGATGGTTACAATGCGGCTTTGGGCTAGGCAAAGTCAATGGGAAAAGCCTGATTTCCACAGGATTCTTGGGTATTTCTCCGGTTTTTGCCGATATTTGGCCTATTTTCTTGGTTTTTGGCCCAATTTAACACGTCGATTCATTTCCCTGCGATCCTGGCGCGACTACGCGCGGAGGCACTCTCGAGGTCCTTTATTTGAGCCCGAAGAGCACTTTTCTCTTTGGCGCTTGTGCCGCTGCGATTGGAGTGTTGAGAGCATCCACAATGGGCGCCGCGATCTTGAAATCGCGAATTAGCGTGGCAGCGAAGTTTGGCTTGAGAGCCTCGGCGGCAGGCAATGTTGTTGCCAGTCCCCATTGGCGGCAGCGAATCAAATCCATGCCCGGATGCTCGCAGGGAAAACCCTTCGGAGGTCGCGTCAAGGCGTTGCCTTCGAACTCGGAGAATGTCTTGCGAACGGAGGGCTTTTGGAGAAGCTTTCTAAACTCAGCATGGTGATCGAGCAGCCAATGGCGAATGGCCGCGAGTTGATCCTTCTCCGGCATGTAGGCCCCGGCCGCGACGACGACCTCTTTCGCGCTGACGTGAAAGTAGTAGCCGGCGCCGGAGGTCTTTTCAAGCCCCTGGTGTGACCACCATGCTGCTACGTGAGTCTTGTAAGGCAGCTTGTTGGCGCTGAAGCGCGTGTCGCGATAGATGCGGAAGAGGCACTTCTCCGCCGGTCGCACAAACGTTGGCGCAAAGTCCATCATCGCGTCGGTCACTTTGCGAATGATGGCCAGCATCGGTTCCTTCAGCTCGGCTTCAAACACGGCCTTTCGAGGCGTGAACCACTCGCGGTCGTTGTTGCGGGCCAGGTTGCGGAGAAAGGCGAGGCCCTCGGGGCGAAGATGGGCCGGGGAAGCGGGAGCGGATTTGGGGATGCGAGGCATAGCTGACCCAGTCTATCGAATCACCTTTAATGCGCCACGGAAAAGCCCGTCGAAGTCGGTGGCGAGGGCTGCGTCTTTAGCAACCGCTTGCTCGATGGCCTTTTCGGCCGCAGGGCGCTGGTAGCCAAGGTTGGTCAGCGCGGAGAGCACATCCTCGGCGGCTGCCCCGCGAATGGCAGATTGCACCGGCGCGACAGCGAAGTCATCCAGCTTGTCTTTAAGCTCCACCACCAGCCGCTCCGCCAGCTTTTTGCCAACGCCGGGAATGCGCGTGAGTTGCGCATGATCCTGGCCGCGGATGGCCTGCACCGTGCGCTCGGACGAAAGTCCGCTCAGCATCTTGATGGCCAGCTTGGGGCCGACACCGCTCACCGTGATTAGCCGCTCAAAAAGCCGCTTCTCTTCAAGCTCGAGAAAGCCGAACAGAGCAATTTGATCTTCGCTGACCTGGGTATGAATATGCAGCGCCGCCTCGGCGCCCAACGAGGGCAGTGCCGTAAACGTAGGCACGGAGATGGCGACATCATAGCCAACGCCGGCCGCCTCGACAATAGCCTGGCCTGGCTGCTTCGAAATGAGCTTGCCGCGCAAATGAGCGATCATGGTTGGCCTATTGTAGAATCCCCAGCCTCTTCGCCACACGTTCGAA
>Ga0182013_10009668_pt1 | contig 10118 bp, 12 predicted proteins | sample 612S2MmetaG_FD_120487 | JGI IMG/M metagenome (GOLD analysis project Ga0182013, IMG submission 120487) | Permafrost microbial communities from Stordalen Mire, Sweden - 612S2M metaG | ecosystem: Environmental > Terrestrial > Soil > Wetlands > Permafrost | place: Sweden: Stordalen | collected...
CACCGGTCTACTTGTCACCGATAAGTAGACCATGGCAGCTTCGGTCAGGGCCACGACAGCTACTGCTATCTGCCGCTCTACGTCTTCTGCGGCGATCAGGTTCTGTGTGCGCGGATGAGAGAAGCCAATCATGACGCCGCATTCGGCTGCCGGCAAGAGATGGAACGAATCGTAAAGCAGATTCGGACGGCGTGGCCGGAAGTAAAAATCGTTCTGCGCGGGGATTCCGGTTTCTTGACCATTAGCGCAGCCGAATGCAGACCTGGTCCGGGGATAGGACACCAGTGCGCCTTCGCCCGTGGTCCGAACTGATGAGCTGGCGTGAGAGCGAGGGGGTAGACTTCGTTTTCGGTCTGGCGCGTAATAAAAGGCTGCGCGGAATCATCGGGCAGCAGATGCATGAAGCGACCGTGCAATGGAAGCAGACCGGTAAACCGGCGCGCGTGTTTACCGAATTTCCGCATAATACGAAGAAGACGAAAACAGGCGGCTGGGACCGCCAGCGTCGCGTGGCAGCGAAGGCTGAACATATCGACGAAAAAGAAAATCCGCGCTTTGTGGTAACTTCGCTGACGAGTGAAAGACGGGCTGCACAGGCACTGTACGAAGAGTTGTATTGTGAACGCGGCAACATGGAAAACCGCATCAAAGAGCAGTTCAGCCTGTTCGCCGACCGCGTCAGCGCTGAGACGATTCGGGCTAATCAACTGCGTTTGTATCTGTCGGCTGCGGCGTATATCCTGGTCAGCGGCCTGCGTCGTGTGGGGCTGAAGGGAACGGAACTGGTACAGGCGCAGGTTTCCACTATCCGGACAAGGCTGCTCAAGATCGGCGCACAGATGCGGATTTCGGTTCGCAAGGTCTGGGTTTCCATGGCATCCAGTTATCCCTGGCGCCCCCCTCCTTCAAGACGTCCGCCAATTCCACAGTCGGGTCGTCTCCTGACCACAAAACCTCCCGTCTGACTCTCTGCGAGAAATGCAGGTTAAGCCGGGCGCGCGGAACCGGTTCATCAATCAGGCAGTGCAGCATTTTGTCGCGCACCGGAGCACGGAAGCTCTTAGAATCCGGATCGAACAGACCGCTGTTCGTGACAGGGATCCTGACAGTGAAATCGGCGCCGACTGGCTTGCGGGTGGATAGGGTGAGATCCGGAAGACCCGCCCCGCGCTGGTGATTCAGAATGACGTTTCGAATCGTCTGTCTGAAGTCACCATTGTTGCGCCGATCACTTCCACGGTGCGGTTTCCTCTCAACTCCGTGCACGTCCTGCTGGCCGCCAATTCCAAAACGGGACTCTCTGTCACTTCAGTAGCCGTGTTTAGTCAGATCCGGGCGGTCGACCGTATGCGGCTTGTGAAACGACTCGGCGCTGCCGATGACGAGACTATGGACCGGGTCGATGAAGCGATTGCCATCAGTCTTGGGCTGGTTCAGGAATTAAAATAGCGGGGACGGTCGAGATCGGGAATCAGCCCGGGCTGAGTCGGCTGCCATCCCAGCAGTTCGCGAGTTCGCTGGCTTGAGGCCGGGCTGTCGATCGCGGCGAATTGCGCGAACCAGCCAAAATGGTCAGCTGCTTCTTCCGGCGACTTGCTGACGACCGGGATGTTGAGGCGGCGGCCGATCACTGCAGCGATTTCCCGGAACGGCACGCCCTCATCGGCAATCGCATGATACCTGGGGGCCGGGGAACCTTTTTCAAGTATGAGCCTGTACACTTGAGCGGCATCGAGCCGGTGCACCGCAGGCCAGCGGTTGAGTCCCTCGCCCACGTACGCCGACACGCCCTTTTCTCGCGCAGTGCGGATGAGAATCGGAACGAAGCCGTGATCGCCGTCGCCGTGTACCGATGGCGGAAGCCGCACCGCCGACGCGCGAACTCCTCGTTCCGCCTGCGCGGCTGCTCTTTCTTCGGAAACTCGCGGGAATGTGGTAGGGCCGGAACGCACATCTTCTTCGGTAGCGACACGCCCGGGCGCAATAAGCGCGGTTCCGGAAGTGACGATCAAAGGGCGGTCAGAGCCGGCGAGCGCGGCCCCAAGTGTGTCGATGGCAAGGGCGTCGGTCTCACAGCTGGCCTTCATATTTGACCAGTCGTGGATAAAGCCAGCGTGGATTACGCCATCCGACATGGCTGCTCCCGTGCAGAGGCTTTCGATGTCGTTGAGATCACCCCGATGCACCTCGGCGCCGACGCTCAAGAGTGCCTGGGCGTTCGCGTCCGACCGGGCAAGGCCGAGCACCTGATGGCCGGCGTTAATCAACTCCTGAACAACGGCAGAACCAACAAAGCCGGTAGCACCGGTGACGAAAATACGCATTATGATTACTCCTTTTTGTAGTGAATCGTTACTTAGGAAATTCGGGCGCGGATCTCGGCGCGCGCCTGGTAGAGTTCCCAGAACTTATCTGCGACAGTAGATGGCTCGATGGAATCGGCGTTGCTCCACGCTGTGCCTTTGATGGTTCCGGCGATCATGACCTGGCCGACATAAATACCATCGCCCTTCAGCCGCTGCGCGAGCAAACCGACGAGCTTGTCTTTCGCCGCATTGGCCAGCGCGACGCCCATGGACTTCAGGCTAACGGCGTATTCGTCCATTTGCGCAGTCATCTCGCCGAAGGCGCCGTTGGTTACGAGTACGGCTGCTTCGCTGGTTTTCCTGAGATCGGGGAGAGATTCCTGGACGGCGGCGAGCAGCCCCACGATGGCGACGTCGAAGACCTTCAGTGTGTCGACCGGTTCCGCCGTTATCAGGTCGCCCGCTTCACGGCCCCCGAAGGCGTTCCAATGGATAACGGTGATTGGGCCGAGCTCGGCACGGGCTTTGGTGATGGCTGTTCTAATTGCCGCGGGATCTCCCGCGTCCGCGGAGAATGCGGCCGATGCGATCCCTCGGGATTTCAGTGCTGCGACGCCCGCCTCCAGGCGTTCTTTGCTTCTGGCGACTAGCGCCACAGAGAACCCCTCTGCGCCGAATCTATCGGCTACTGCGCTGGAGATTCCGGGCCCGAAGCCGATGACAACGATGGTCTTTGACACTCTATTAGTAAGAGTAAGCGTTTGCGGTAATACGATCTATGCTGTAGAGTCCATATTATCTTCGCAAGCGTCCGAAAATTATGGATCCTCTTTCAGATGTCCTGTCTCTGTTGAAACCGCGCAGTTATATGTCGGCCGGCTTTGATGCGGGCGGAGAATGGTCGATCCAGTTCCCCCGGCATGAAGGGATAAAATTCCAGGCTGTGATTTCCGGCCAGTGCTGGCTCTCCATGGAGGATGTTGCAGATCCTGTGCGGCTCGGGACGGGGGACTGCTTCCTGCTGCCGCATGGTCGGCCCTTCTGCCTTGCCAGCAGTACGGCGCTGACGCCCATCGATGCCAAAACGATTTTTCCTCCTGCACAACGCGGCGGCACCGTCACGTACAACGGCGGCGGGAGTTTCTTTGGCGCTGGTAGCCTTTTCACCCTTACAGGGAAACATGCCGACATTCTGCTGGAGGTTCTGCCGCCGGTTGTGCATATCCGGAAAGAATCGGACAAGGCGGCGCTGCGCTGGTCTATCGAACGGATGATGCAGGAGCAGCGCGAGGGGCAGCCGGGCGGCTTTCTGATCGCTCAACACCTTGCCCACATGATGCTGGTGCAAGCGTTGCGGCTGCATCTCGCTGAAGGAGTGAAAGGTGGCGTCGGGTGGCTCTTCGCCCTGGCGGATAAACAGATGGGCGCGGCGATTTACGCCATGCACGACGATCCTGCGCATGGCTGGACATTACAGGAAATGGCGGAACGCGTCGGCATGTCGCGATCGACCTTTGCTTTGAAGTTCAAAGAGGCCGTGGGGGTGGCGCCGATGGAATACCTGGCCAGATGGCGGATGCTGCTGGCCGGGGACAGGCTGGAGAACTCCGGCGATTCTATTTCCGCGATTGCGCTGTCGCTCGGGTACGAATCCGAGAGTGCATTTAGTACGGCGTTCAAAAGAGTCATGGGCAGTTCGCCGCGCCAATATAGCCGTGGACAGATCGCACCGGAGGACGCGCGCGTTATGTCGGTCGCCAGCGCGTAAGCCGCACGCGGATCGTCCAGAAAATCATTAGTCCCAACGGCAGAAACTGCGGATAGAAGAAAGCCGGAGGCACGTGATGGGGCCCGGGCAGGAGGCGGGAGAATCCGTTGGTGAAAGCAGAACCCGTGGCGAGGGTGAGTCCGAGGCACATACGCCATAGATGCCTCGAAATGCGGGGGGCACCTGAGGCCCGGGTTGCCGCGACGACCCTGGCGTCGCCGATCGCCGCCAGCGCGAGCACGGCCGTGAAGCTATAAATCGCAATCAGGACAGGACCTTCGAACGGTAACGCGCTTTTGAACAATGGGGTCAAGCCGGTCGCCAGTTGAAAGGACAAAATCCCAAAGGGCGTAAAGAGACAGAGGGAGACAAACAGGGCGATCTTTTCGGACAGGCCAGTCCTGCCCTTTCCCCGGTGGACTGTCAGCCAACCGGTCACCACGAGGTAGGACGTGAAAATCGCGATAAACAGATTGACGAGCTGATCGGGTTCCACAACAGCGAGCCAGGCAGCGAAAGTCGCCATAACCAGCATGGAAATAAGAAAAACGATGCCAGCCTGGCGGTGGAGACGTCCGCCCTTCCGGGCGAATGCCGCTACAGTCCCTGAGGCGAGGGCGATCGCGCCTCCGCCGATGTGAAGAATGAAGGCGAGGGCGGTCATTTCCCTTCATAACGCAGTTATCGCATTGAAGGTTCGGTTTTATGGAATCAGGAAGGGCGGGGGAGGAAGGTTGCTGGTTCCTTCCTTCTGATTTGAATATAGCAGGCCTAAACCATTGAAAACAAGACTAGATTTCGATCTATTTTTCGCGTAATATCTACAAACACTATGTTCGTGGATCAAATGGCTTCAAACGTCGGGCCCGGCGGGATCGACATCTGCTACCAGCGCGAGGGGAATCCCGACGCGCCGGCGGTGTTGTTGATTATGGGAGTTGGCGCGCAATCCATTCACTGGCCGGATCCGTTTTGCCAGGTTCTGGTTGAAGACGGGCTGCAAGTGATCCGCTTCGATAACCGTGACGTCGGGCTCTCGACACACCTGACGAATGCCCCGGTTCCGAACCTGCCCGGTGTGCTCGCCGGCGACCTGTCTTCGGTCTCTTACACGCTTTCGGATATGGCGGCGGACGCGGTGGGATTGCTGGATGTGCTTGGCATTGCGAAGGCACACGTGGTCGGGGCATCTATGGGCGGCTTCATTGGGCAGACGATGGCGATCGAGCATCCGGACCGGGTGTGCTCCCTCACGTCGATGATGTCGACAACGGGCAACATGAAAGTCGGCCAGCCTTCGCCGGAAGTGCTCCGCGAATTGTTCAGCGGCCCGCCGGCGAACACTCGCGACGAGGTGATTCAGCAGCGGCTCCGGGCTATTCGGCCCGTCGGCTCGCCAGCATATCCGGCGGACGAGGAGGACGTTGCCGCAAAAGCAGGCCGGGCCTACGACCGCTCTCACGATCCGATCGGCGTTGCCCGGCAGGCAATCGCATCGGTGGCATCCGGCGATCGCACCAAGCGTTTGAGAAGCCTCAATGTCCTCACTCTGGTGATCCACGGGCTCGCTGACCGCATGTGCGATGTGAGCGGCGGGCGGGCGACCGCTGAAGCGATTCCAGGAGCGGAACTCGTCCTCATCGAAGGAATGGGACACGACCTGCCGCCCGGCTTGCGGACCGAACTGGCAAAGCGCATTGCTGAGTTTGTTTGGCGCGCGGAGGGTCAGGGACGTTCCGGCATGGAAAGGGACTGAAAGTCATCCGCAAACCGGCGCATCAGTCTCGACAGGTCCTGAAGATCGCGTTTACTCCATTTGGCAAAAAGTACCGCTGCCATTCGCTCGCGGGCTGCGTCAATGGCGCCTGTCACTTTCTTGCCTTTGGCGGAAATGACGGCTTCCCGCACCCGCCTATCGGCTTTTGAAGGACGCCGGGTGATCAGGCCGAGGTCGTCGAGTTTAGCGATCTGCCGGCTCACGGTCGTGTAGTCCCTTCCGACAAGTTCGCCAAGCTCAACCACTCCAACAGGACCTTTTCGCTCGACTGCGATAAGCAATGGAAACAATGCCCGATCGAGTGAGACGCCGGCTTCATGGAGGAGTGCGGTGTCGCGCTGCGGCCTGTTCATAAGGCCGACGAGATCGACAAGCGTGTGGTGGAGCTGGCGAATTTCTTTGCTCATGACGTCATTATTGCCAGCATAGCTGTTGACAACAGCGCATCAGACGTATGCATAATACACATATTATGAAAGCTGCAATCGTAATGGAAGCGGGCAAAACGCCCGTCTATGGGGATTTCAGAGAGCCGGTACTAACAGATGGACTGGCAAATGGAGAGGTTCAGGTCACTGTGAGCGCCGCAGCTCTGAGTAATGTGGTCAAGAGCAGAGCTTCAGGCGCGCACTACAGCTCATCCGGCCAATTGCCTTTTGTGGTGGGCGTTGACGGGGTGGGCCACCTGGCTGATGGCCGCCGTGTATATTTTGTGCTGCCCAAGGCGCCGTTTGGAAGTATGTCGGAAAAGACTGTCGTTCGGCCCTCTCAATGTGTTTTTCTGCCGGACGAGCTGGATGATGTAACCGCGGCCGCCATTGCAAACCCGGGCATGTCGGCATGGGCTGCGCTTAAAGAGCGCGCCAGGCTCGTGGCAGGTGAAACGGTCCTTGTAAACGGAGCAACAGGAACGGCGGGCCGTCTGGCCGTTCAAATCGCCAGACATTTGGGCGCAAAAAGGATCGTGGCGACAGGCAGGAATACGGAAGCCCTGAAAGAAGCGATTGCACTGGGGGCAGATGTAATAATTCCGCTTGGTGAGTGCGGCGCTGCGCTTGAAGAGGCATTAAAGGAACAATTCCATGGGGACGGAATAGACGTCGTTTTGGATTACCTCTGGGGCCCGAGCGCGGAACAGATTATTGTGGCTGGCGCAAAAGCCGGAAAAGATACGGTGCCCGTCCGGTTCGTACAAATAGGATCGGTGAGCGGACGCGATATTACGCTTCCGAGTGCGGCCCTTCGCTCTTCTGCAATTACGCTTATGGGAAGCGGCATCGGCAGCATTCCAATGGACAGAATTGTGAAATCAATCGACGAATTGATGCAGGCAACTGTACCCGCCGGCTTTAAGGTTGCAACCAGAACCTTTCCGCTTTCCGAAGTTGAATACGTTTGGACTGCGACCGACAGTATGCCGCGGATCGTGTTTCAGATGGCATAAGATCCGACTAAAATCAAACGTATGCTGGCCAATCGATCTTTCCCCCGCAGCACGGTGCTTCCCGAACTTGCCTACCCGGACATTGCGGAAGCGATCACTCGATTATGCGAGGCGTTTGGATTCACTTTGCGGATCCGAATGGGAAATCATCGCGCGCAGTTGAATGCCGGAGATGGCGCTGTGATTCTGATTGAGCCCAACGGCGACGTGGCGAAGAATTGTGCGGTGATGGTACGCGTCGAAAACGTGGATGGTCACTGTGAGCGCGCTCGCCGAAGCGGTGTGCGGATCGTTCGGGAGCCGCAGGATTATCCGTACGGCGAACGGCAATACAACGTTGTGGACTTCGCCGGACACCACTGGTGTTTCACACAGTCGGTGGCCGATGTCGATCCCAGGGATTGGGGCGGGATGCCCGGCGAGGTATAGGCTACCGATCGCATTCCGCGACAACGGTCTTTGAATGTCTTTAATTAATCACCAGGCTTACCGTTTCGCGGGCGCATTACTTTTTGTCGGATGGGCTTTTGCGCAAACTCCGGATGAATTCTTGATTCAGCGCCGTTACCGTTTGCGTTCAGCCACAATCGTGACCTGAATATCCTTGGCTAATTGCACCAGCTTCTGGACGTCGGGCGCATTTCTTGTCACGTAAATCTGCGTGATCCCGTTCTCCCGGGCATAGTTCGCCACAGCCTTGGCCGGATCATTGCTTTCGATGGAGGCTGACTCGATTTTCAGGTTCCGGCAAAAGCTCAGATGACGGTCGATGGCGGCCTGGTCGCCGGCGGACTTCACATACACCGCGGTGCAGGACGAGTTGAGGTAATCGGCGACGCGACGTCCGCGGCGGATCAGCATCGCGGTGGAGGGATGTGCGGTCAGCCAGATCAGAATACGTTCCGGCCGCAGCGGCTGGGTCGATTTCACCGGCTGCGGGAGGCGCAGATCTTCGCGGCGCTCCTCGATCTGGTGGGCGGTCTGACGCAGGGCAAGCTCGCGCAATGCCGTCAGGTTCGATTCGGTGAAGAAATTCTCCAGCGCGCTGGCGGCTTTCTCGGGCGCGTAGACCACTCCGCGCTCCAGACGATGGAGCAGGGCGCGCGGCGTGACGTCCACCATCACGACTTCGTCTGCGTCGCCAACCACCCAGTCGGGAACGGTTTCGCGAACGCGGATGCCGGTCACGTGCCAGACCTGGTCGTTCAGGCTTTCGATGTGCTGGACGTTGAGGCTGGTCAGGACGTCGATGCCTGCGTCGAGAATCGCCATTACATCCTGCCAGCGTTTGAGGCGTTCGGCGCCCGGCGCGTTGGTGTGCGCGAACTCATCGACGGCGGCCACGTCCGGGCGACGGGCTATGACCGCATCGGTATCCATCTCTTCGAAAGACCCGCCGCGATATTCGTAGGCGCGACGGGGGATGAATTCGAGACCTTCGGTTTGCGCGATGGTCTCCTTGCGGCCATGGGGTTCGAAGTATCCGATCACTACGTCGCGGCCTTCTTTTTTCAGGGCGCGGGCTTCGACCAGCATCTGGTAGGTCTTGCCTACGCCTGCCGCATAACCGAGAAAGACCTTTAGTTTTCCGCGCGGCGTCGCAGGCCGGGGTGTTTCCTGTTCCATTTCAGGCAGGCTGCACGCCGGCATGGGGGAAGATGCGGACGTCCATGCCTTCCGCCGCCTGAATGAGGCGGTCTACATGATTTTGCTCCCAGAACTTCCATGACTTGCGCTGGGTATGTCCGATGAAAACCTGGGTGATTCGCTGCTCACGGGCGAAGCGGATGATTTCGGTGATCGGATCGGTGCCTTCGAGAACATGGACTTCGGCCCCGAGCTGGCGCGCGTAGTCCAGGTTCTCCTGGAGTTCCTCTTCGTCTTTGCGCTCCAGATCGTGCGTCTTGACCGTTACGGTCAGCAGATGCCCATGAAAGCGCTTGGCTGACCGCGCGCCGCTGTTCAGCATTTCGCGGGCGCTGCCGCGGGACGTTACGCAGACCAGAATGCGTTCCTGAGTGCCCCAGCTCTGCATGATGCCGTGAGCATCCATGTAAACCTGCAACTGGTGTTCGACCACCTGCGCAGCCAGCAGCAAGGCGACTTCGCGAAGCTCCGACAGCTGAGCCGGAGTCAGGGTGCCTGTGCCGTGCTGGGTCAGCTGTTCGGGCGGCACGTCTACGATTACGATTTCATCGGCGGACTGGATGAAGGTTTGCGGGACTGCGTGGATGGCGCGGCGGCCAGTGATGCGTTCCACGGCATCCTGTTGTTCGCAGATGTGCTGGAGGTTGATGGCGGCGACAACATTGATCCCGGCCGCGCGAATGTCTTCAACGTCCTGATAGCGGTGAGGATTGCGGCTGCCGGGCGGGTTCTCTTTTGCCAGTTCGTCGATCAGGCAGACTTCCGGATGGCGGGCCAGGATGGCTTCCACGCTGGAAAGAATCTCGAATTCGCCGAGCAGGTGCTCGACATCGCCGACGCTTTTTTCCTGGATGGCACCAACGACTACGTCCTGGCCGCGGGTCTTGCGGCGCCGGCCCTCGTCGAACATGCGCAGTGATTTGCCTACGCGCGGGGCGTAGCCGAGGAAGATTTTGAGGCGGCCACGCGCTTCTGTTGCCTCCTGAGTTTGAATACGCCGGAGGAGTTCTTCGGGATCAGGGCGGCAGTATTCTTTGGCAGGCATTTCGCTCCCGATTTGATGTTAGCGGATGGGACACCAACGCGGCTGATATCAGTATCAGCCCTGTCGCTTCCACCTGACCGTCTCGTTGCCGCTCCTTAACAGTCGCGGTTCGGTTGGATGTGACTCACAGA
>Ga0182013_10009670_pt1 | contig 10118 bp, 4 predicted proteins | sample 612S2MmetaG_FD_120487 | JGI IMG/M metagenome (GOLD analysis project Ga0182013, IMG submission 120487) | Permafrost microbial communities from Stordalen Mire, Sweden - 612S2M metaG | ecosystem: Environmental > Terrestrial > Soil > Wetlands > Permafrost | place: Sweden: Stordalen | collected...
GCCTTCGTGGCCGGGCCATTGTCGCCGGAGTAACCTGCAACGCCCGTGCCGGCAACGGTTGTAATGACGCCGCTCGGAGCAACCATGCGGATACTGTTATTCCCGTGGTCTGAAATATACAGGTTGCCGGTGGAATCCACCGCCAATCCCTGCGGCGAGTTCAATTGCGCGTTCACCGCGAGGCCGCCATCGCCGGAGAATCCCGGTTTGCCGTTGCCTGCTACCAGGGTCAGGATGCCATCGGGATCTATCTTGTAGACGTTTCCAGCGGCCACGTAGGTGTTACCGAACTGGTCGGTGGCCACGGCCGCCACTGCCAGGGGGTAGCTGGTTGCGATCGCCGCCGTGGGTACGGGTAGTCCTCCGGCGTAAGTCGAGATCAAGAACAGCGACGGTGGTGTATCTAACGGGGTAACATCGACGGCGCTGGCCGGCGCGGACCCGATTGCGGCAACGCTCGCCCGATTGGTCACATGCAGCGGTGCGTTTCCAGCCACGTTCACCGACACGGCGATCGAAGGGTAACTGGCGCCGCCCGGCAATGGTTCGCTTCGCAGGCACGTATTGCCGGAGCACGTCCAGCCGCTGCCCGCCATCGAGACCAGCGTCAGGCCCGCTGGAACAGTCTCCGTCACCGTGACGGCGCCGCTGGCCGGTCCGGCGGCCGCACCGTTGCTCACGGTCGCGCGGTACACCGCATTGCTCTGCCCGCGCGTGAAGCGGCTAGCATGCGTCAGCGCAATGCTCAGGGCCGGCGCCGGAAAGATTAGCGTGGGATCGGTGGCGCCGGCGGCGGCCGAACCTCCTCCGTTCACTCCCACCGCGTTCATTTGTGGCGACACCGCATCGCCGGCCACGTTCACGCTCACCGCGATGGGCGGGTAGCTGCTTCCGCCCGCCAGCGGATCGCTACGCGTGCAATTGGGAAGGTACATACAGGCCCATCCCACGCCCGACATGGATACCACGGTCAAACCGGCCGGCGTTCGATCCGTCGCGACTACTTGGCCGCTGGTGGCGCCAGCCCCGGCCGCGTTGCTGACGGTAATCGTGTAACTTGCGCCCGATAGCCCTTGCGCAAAGTTTCCGGCGTGCGCCGCGGTAACACGCAGCACCGGAGCTGCACTTACTGTCAGGCTGACCGGCAGCAATAAGTCGCTGAGTCCCGGCGCCGTAAGTCTGACGCTTCCAATATAAGGTGTTGTGGATGCGGAAAGGCCGGCAGGATTCACCCGGATCGATAAGGTGTTGCCGCCGACCGCAGCCAGCAGCCACGCCTCATTCGGCGTCGCGCTGACAGTCAGGCCGCCAGGAGCGGTAGTTACTCCCAGGGTCTGGGCCGGCGCGGCCCCTCCGATGGTATAGGCAAATGGGGCTGGCGTAGCGCTGCGGATGCCATCTCCGCAGGTCCCGATCGAGACCCAGGAAGCTTGCCGCGGACTCGCGGCCGCATACCGCGGGATAGGACTGGTCAGCGGTCCCGCTCCGCCGGGAAGCGGAAATGTGCCACCCCCGGGCTCCGGCGCGAAACTAAGCGCCACGTTACTCACCGGCGCACCTAATTGGCCTGTAGTGGCGGGGACGCCGGCATAGTCGATGTAAACGCTGAACGCGAAGCTATCGCCCGCGTTGACCGTTTCCCAGATCGCCGCGGCGGCGCCTGAAGCATCGGGCGTCAACGGGTAAGCCGCGAGCCCGTCGCTGCCCGCTGCCGCGCTTGCGCCGAGTTCCGCGATTATGCCGCCATCGCCGTTGGCCTCGCCGGTCTGGCTGGCGGCCACCAGGACGGCATAGGGCGCCGTACTAGTCCCGCCGGGGACTCGGTAGGCGGCGACGTTGGTGGTGGAGACGTAGAGAGTGATGCCTGCCGGGATATTCGTGAAAACCGCTTTGAGGCGGGTTCCGAAATCGGTCAGACCAGCGGTGTAACTGACTCCTCCCACGGTGGCCGTTGCGGCGGGAAGAATCAAGCCGGATTCGCTGCTCCACCATGGTATGTTCTGCCCCGGCGTTGCAGTGTTGGGGAGTGTTGACGCCCAAGCGGTATCGGTCAAGGGCGCCACCCGGGTTTTGAACGCGGGCGAGCCAGCCTGGACGTTCTCCGTGAACTGGAGCTTGGCCGTTAGCGCGGGCCCTTGCGGCGGCACGCACGGCGAGAACGGGCCCTGGCCTCCCGCTGGAGCGGGTTCGACATTGGCGGCCATCGGGGGCCTGAGATAACCGGTTACCGGCGCATTGGCCGCGCTGATCGGGAGAACGCTGGACGGATTTACCGAGACGACGGTGGCAATGGACTGGGGATTCGGCAGCCCCACCGCCGAAATCCGAAGGTTCGCGATGCGAAACACCCGCGAGACTCCCTGCAGCACGGGCGGCAGGACCGGTACATTATAGAATGTGATTGAATTGGCGCTCAGAACGCCGACATAGCCCTGGTAGACGTTACTGGCGTTGGATCCCGCCGTGGCCGTGGAACTCGCCACCGGGTACACCGACGATCGATCCAACTGCGCGAATGCCGGACAGCCGGCCTTTACGGCGCAGAGAGATTCCGGAGCTTTCGGACCGTAGAGACCGTTGACGCCGGTTGCCAGCTCGGCGCCCGGTTCGTCAATCGACAACAGGCCTTCGGAAAGTCCCGTGGCGCGATCGAAAATCCGGCTGGTGAGGGGCACTTCGGGCAACACATAGATGGTGATATCGGCAGTTGGAACCGCCGATCCCGCCGTCAATAGAGGGCCGCCCGTACAAGTAATGACGATATCGCCCAGCAGTTCGGTATAGCCTTCCGGCCTGACAAACCGGGTGTCTGACTCGGCGGTACAAGCCAGCGGTCGATTCGCGGGGCCGGATGCCACCCCGATCTGCGCGCTTGCGGCGCCGGCCGCCAGTGCCAGCAGCGTCGCTGTATGGAGCCACCTGCGAAGGTCGATCATTTCCTGTTCCCGTAAAGTGCAGGACTCGACCGGGTGAAGCTCCCGTTGTGACCTGAGGCGCAAATGGCAATGCTGAAGACCAGCTTATCAGCATTCCGGTACTTACAGATATCAAGACCGGTGACAGATTAACCCTAGTAGGAAGGGACGATGCACTTAGTACCAATTGTGGCGCAGGCACTCTTGCCTGCTGGGTCGAGACTCATCTCGACCCTCTTCGCGGCCAGTCGGAGGGCTTCGCTCCCCGGCTCTCAATCGCCATAATTCACTTGTACATCAAGTTTCTTGATGTTTCAAGAGGGATTGTTAAGTTTCTTGATTTATCCGATGCAGGAAGCGCTTAACGCGGCGTTGACCACGATCTCGACGTCCGAGATGTTGACCGTGCCGTCGCCATTCAGGTCGAATGCCGGTGGATAGAGCCCGAGAGCTTCGTCGATGATCATTTGCACGTCGGCGACAGTGGGAGTTGCGCCTCCCGTAAAGGTGCAGGTAAAGGGAACCACGGTAGTAGCGTCGGAGGCGCTGGGGCTCACCGCCGACCCGCCTCCCGAGACGGCCGCCACGTTAGTCAATGGGGACGTCGCGTTCGACGCCACGTTGACCGTAGCGGTGATTGGCGGGTACGAACCGCCGGCTCCGATGGGACTTGTCGTCGTGCAACTGCTGGTGGTGCAAGTCCAAGCGCTGCTGGTGCTGGTCATGGATACTACCGACATGCCACTGGGCGGGTTTTCCGCGACGGTGACCGGGCCGCTGGTGGGCCCGGACGATGCGCCGTTGCCGACGACGATGGTGTAAGTCGCGCCCTGTTCACCTCGGACTAAGTTCCCGGTGTGCCACATAGCGATACCCAATGCCGATTGCGGGTATACTGTCAGAGATACCGGGACCAGAGCGCTCAAGTCTTGGGCGGAAAGTTGCACGTACGCGGCGTAGGCGTTGAAAGATGGAACAAGCCCCCAGGGATACACGGCCACGTACAGGGTGCCATTGTCCAACAACGCGCCCAGCCAGTTACCGCCCCCCGGTGTGGTGACAAGCGGCGTGACCGCGACGGGGAGGATACTGGGGATGACGGTCACCGGCACAACCTGAATGGGCGGAGCAGTGCCGCCGATTGAATATGAGAACGAAAGGGACGCATTGGCGCTCAACCCACAACTGTTGTTGGCACAGAGCGCTTGCAAGGCAAATCGAGGCATGGGTTCGATTAGTCCCTCGGTCGCAGTGACCGTTGAGAAAAAGCCACCTCCGGGTTCCGGGGCATAGCCGAGCGCTACGCTAGGAGGCGAGAGATTGGCCGGTGTTCCGCATGCGTAATACGTGCTGAACGTCAGAGTGTCGATGGCATTAGGATTGGCGTTCACCACTTCCCAGATGGCCGCCGTCACGCCCGAGTTATCGGCCGTCACCGGGTAGGCGAAGAGACCGTCGCTTCCGACAGTGGTGGAGGTAAGTGGCGCGAAGGCCGTACCGTCGCTCTTGCCTTCGTCGTGCTGGCTCGCGGCCACCAGGACCGCGTAAGGCGTGACGCTCGTGCCACCCGGCACCGCCGGACCGGCGGAGCTGGTGGTAGAAACATACACCGTGACGCCCGCCGGAATGTTGGTGAAAACAGCCTTCAGGCGCGTCCCGAAATCGGCCAGCCCCGCGGTATAGGTGATATTGGACGTGGGGTCTATAAAGGAGGCCGCCGGCAGAATGAATCCCGATTCGCTATTCACGGCGAAGCCGTCGTACAAGCCGCCGGGGATGTTCTGGTTGGCCGGACTGACCAGGTTTTGCGCCTCCGCGGCCCACGTTGTATTTGTGTTGTTGTACGGGTTGAGGTTGGCAGCGCCACCCGGAATCACGCGGGTCTTGAAGCCCTGGGCGAAACCTTCGGTGAAGGTGAGTTGCGCGGCCAGCGTGGGGCTGGTCTGCGGCGTACACGAATTCCCGCCGCCAGCAAGCATCGAAGTGGCCTTGCTCCGTCCCGGTGGACCAACGACCCCTAAACTGACTGCGGTGCTATTCATCGGAAGCGCCGTTGGGGGGGAGCCTTGCGAGACGACAAGTGCCTGTACGACCTCCGTGAAGTTTCCGCCGGGGACGGGAATGCGAATGTTAGTGATACGGTAGGTTCGAGACACGCCCTGGTAAGCCGGAGGCAACACGGGGACGTTTTGGAATGTCACGGAGTTGTAGCCAAAGACGCCGACTGCGCCCTGGAAGACATTCTGGGCTGGTTTGGAAGTGCCGGGCGCCACGGCGACCTGATACTGCCCGCTGTTGTCGAGGCCGACCTGCGCGGCGCACGCGTTGGTTTGTTGCTGCGCGGTGGTGCAAAGCGACTGCGGCGCCTGTGGGCCGTAGCCACCTGTCGCGCCGGTATCCCAGGTGGTGCCTGCTTCGTCGATAATCAGCATTGCTTCCGAGGCGAAACTGCCCGTAAATACGCTCGGCGCCAAGCTGCGGCTGGTGATGGGCACGGCCGGCGAAATATATACGGTAATGGTAGCGGTCGGGATCGTCGCGCCAACCTGGGATAGTGGGCCACCGATACAGGAAATCATGATGTCGCCGAGAAGTTCCGTATACCCCTCAGGCCGAAGTTCCGGCGTGTCTGCCGCAGTCGCCATGCAGAACAGGGGACCACCGCTGGGCAGACCGGATTTTATCCCGACCTGCGCGCTCGCCGGGGCGGTGGATAGTGCAAGAAGTGCCGCTGTGAAGAACCATCTGCGAAAGTCGGTCATTACCTTCTTCCGGAACTTAATTCACGACAATAAGATGGTATTGTATCACTACAGCGCCTTAGATTTTCGGCCGCGTCGTGGCAAATCGATCGGTAGTACGTAAATAGGTGATCCCGCCCATGCGGCCGATCGGCCGTAACTTATCGGGATCCACCGCGCCGTTTCTCCATAAGAACCTAAGTACACCGTTTCAGAAGTTCGCTAACGTATTGCTGCCTGATCGCTCCCTCACGGGGTGCCCTCTGGGCCCGGCTCGGTAACAAGTCCCGTGGAATGACCGAGCCGCGACCGTGAGGGAGCGTTCGCCCTGTGTGCGAAACGGTGTACTAAGTTTATTGATATCTTAGTTCAAAGCACGCAAGTGTGCCCCGTCGCGGCGCTGATCACGACCTGGACATCCCCCACGTTGATGGAGCCGTCGGAATTCAGGTCCCAGACCGGTGGGACCACTCCCAGAGCTTCGTTGATCAGTTCCCGGACATCGGCGACGCTGGGTGTATGATCGCCGGTCACGGTACAAGTGAGCGGTACGATGGTGGTCTGGTCGTTGGCGGTGGTAGTGGGGCCGGACGCCGATCCACCGCCTGAGACGGTCGCCACGTTAGTCAATAGGGACGTCGCGTTCGACGCCACGCTGACCGTGACGGTAATCGCCGGGTACGTTCCACCGCCTGCGATCGAGTAGTTCGTCGTGCAACTGCTGGTGGTGCAAGTCCAGACGCTGCCGGTGCTGGTCATGGATACTACCGTTTCGCTGCTGGGCGGATATTCGGTAACGGTAACCGTCCCGCTGGTGGGACCGGCTGAAGCGCCGTTGCTTACGATGAGGGTGTAAGTCGCTTCCGGCTGCCCCACGACGAAGTTCCCTACGTGAGACGTCGTGATGCTTAACGCCGACGGCGGATACACCGTCAGAGTTGCAGGCACCAGCACATCGCTGACACCCGTGGCGGAGAGCTTCACCCATCCGGTGTAAGCCGTCGCGGACGCGCTAAGGCCCGTGGGGTTTGCCGATATGGTCAGCGTGCCACCGCTGAGCGAGGCCGACAGCCAATTTTCCCCATTGGGTGTGATCACCACGGGTGTCGCTGTTACCGTCAGGGTGCTCGGTTTGATGGTGACTGCCACGTTCTGGCTCGCCGGAGCGGTCCCGCTAATCGAGTAGAAAAAGGGGACTGGCGTGGAACTGGCGTTCAGCAGGCAGGAATTAATAGTGAGCCACGAACCTCCCTGTTGGCTTAGAACGGCGAATCGCGGTGCGGGGTTGGTTAACCCCTGGGTGGCGTTGGCTGTTGGGAACGTGCCTCCTCCAGGCTCCGGCGCGATACTGAGGCCGACGTTAGTCGGATTGATTGTGCCGAAACTGCTGTTATACGCGACATAGACACTGAAGGTCAGGGTGTCCACTGCGTTGGGGTTGGCGTTCACCACTTCCCAGATCGCTGCCCCGTTGCCCGAGATGTCCGTCGTCAACGGGTACGCGCTCAAACCATCGCTACCTGTAATGGCTGAGGTAAGCGGCGTGATGGTTGCCTGGTCGCTATTCCCTTCGTTGCTCTGGCTGTCGGCCACCAAGACCGCGTAAGGCGCCGTATTAGTCCCGCCGGGTGTCGCATAGCTCGCAGCGCTCGTGGTGGAAACATACAGCGAGACGCCTACCGGAACGTTCATGAAAACGGCCTTCAGGCGGGTGCCGTAGTCGGCTAACCCCGCGGTATACGTGACACCCGAAATGGGTGTGATGCTGGCCGCCGGCAGAATGAATCCCGACTCGCTATTTGCAGCGAAGCCGCCGTACATGCCTCCTGGTATGTTTTGCCCGGGCGTTGCGGTGTTTGGGACCGTCGACGCCCAGGCTGCATCGGTCAACGGCACTACGCGGGTTTTGAAACCCTGGGCGAAACCTTCGGTGAACGTGACCTGCGCGGCAAGGGTGGGCCCGCGAGTCGGCACGCATCCCACGAACGTGTTTCCGCCTCCCGCCGGCGCCGCGTCTACCTTCGCCATCATCGCGGGGCCGACGATTCCGACCGTAACGGTGCCCGAGACGGGAAGCGCCGCGGCGCCAGATGTAGAGATAAAGGCATCGAGAGTCCCCGTGAGATTCCCGCCGGGGACGGGAACGCGAATGTTGGTGATGCGGTAGGTTCGCATGACGCCTTGGTCAGCCGGCGCCAGGACGGGGACACCATAGAACGCGACCGAGTTCACCCCATAGTCGCCGATCTTGCCCTGGTAGACATTCTGGGCGGGAGTTTTGCCGTCGGACTGAACTGCGACTTGGTACTGCCCGCTGGTGTCCACTCCAACGTACGCCGTGCAGGGACTCCCACCCAACTGTTGCTGCTGCGCGGTGGTGCAAAGCGATTGCGGCGCCTGCGGTCCGTACCCGCCTTGCGCGCCCGTCGCGACGCTCGAGCCCGCCTCGTCGATAATCAACATAGCTTCGGAAGCGCCATTGGAGTCGAAGAATCGGCTGGTGATGGGCACGGATGGCGACATGTACACCACAATCGTGGTCGTGGGAACTTGCGTTCCCATGTACCCTGCCATACCGCCGGTGCATTCAATCATGATGTCGCCCACTAGCTCGGTATAGCCTTCCGGCCGGAGTTCCGGCACGCCCGCTCCCATCGCCATGCAGGACAGGAAACCACCGCCGCCGCCCGGAACCTTGACCCCGACCTGCGCGCTCGCCAGGCCGGTGGATAGTGCAATCAATGCCGCTGCGAAGAACCACCTGCGAAAGTTGGCCATTTCCTTCTTCCGGAATCTAATTTAAGATAATCCGGTGGTATTGTATCACTACAACGCCTTAGATTTTCGGCCGCGTCATGGTAAATCGATCGGTGGTACGTACATAACTAATCCCGCCCATGCGGCCGACCGGCCGTAGCTTGTCGGGATCCACCGCGCCGTTGTCGATCACGCTGTCGTCGACATGAAACCGTAACACTTCTCCCATCACCAGGCTGCCTCCGCCGGGCTCCGTGCTCACCGTGACTACCTGCAACAGCCGGCACTCCATCTGCACGCGCGACTCCTTCACGCGCGGAGGTTTCACCAGATCGCTCGCAATGGGCGTGAGGCCGGAGATATCGAACTCGCTCACGTCCGGCGGATAGTCGCCCGAGCACGCCACCATCTGCGCAACGAAGTCTTCCGACACCACGTTCACCACGAACTCGCCGGTGGCTTCTACGTTACGCAGAGTATCTTTCTTAGCGCCATCGCGCGGGCGGATGGAGTTGCAGAAGCAGATCACCGGCGGCCTGGGGCAGACCGCCGTGAAAAAACTGAAGGGCGCGAGGTTGGCCACGCCATCCAGGCTAATAGTAGAGACAAACGCAATAGGACGGGGTAGAATAACTCCCACGAGAAGCTTCTCGATGTCGTGGATGCTGCTTGACGCCGGATCTACGATCACTTAGTTTTTCTCCTTCCAACTGGTCCCTCATGCCACGGGAGTGCGGAGCGTGCCGATTCTCTCGATTTCAAGTTCCACCACGTCGCCGCGCCGCACTTTGGGCTGCAGGTCGAGCCGGAACGCGATCACGTCGCCCGGCAAAACGATGTCGCGGCGCGACAGCGTCTCGATGGCCTGTTCGAATCTGGAGCGTAGCGTGCCGGTATGGGTTTGCCCCGCCAGTTCGCCATTGATGCGCACCGACGCTTGTAGAGTATAGGCGCCGCCGAGTTCTTCGGGCGTCACCAGGTATGGCCCCAACGCCGAGAGACGGGCTCCGGCGTCGGTCATGGCGGTATATCCCGCGATGTACGGCCGCGCTTCCAGGGACTGGACGTCCATGCCTTCCTTGCCGATCACCGCCGCCAGTTTCAGGTCGCACTCCGGCTCTTCGCGGCAAACGATTTCGGTGTCCGTACCCACGCGGGCGGGGTTGGGGATGGGGGCGCACAGCCGCACTTCCTCCGGGCGGTACACCATGGTCTCGTCATTCGGACCGCGAGGCAGCGGGTCGCGCAGCCACCAATCCGCCAGCGGACCCGAATCGCGCAGCAGTTCGTCGGCGGCGTGCAGGGAGCGCAGGCCCATGCGCAGGAAATCCAACATGTCGGCCGGAGCCAGGCCATTGGCCAGGCGTTGCGGTTCCGGTTCGCCTTGTTGTGCCAGGTACCACGCGGTGCCGAAATTCAGGTCGATAATGGCTCCCCCGTGAAGCGCACCGACCCTGCAATGACGCCCCACGTGGGTTGCCACCTCGAAAGTACAAAGTTTCACAGCTTAACTAAGATACCGCGAATGGAAGCTTGCGGCACCTGAGCGGGTGCTTAAACAGTTTCGGGATTTTGGTTAAGAACCGCTTGCTGGCGCGCGCGGCTCAGAAGGGCGTCTCAATGTTTGTAAGTGTTTACAGAGCCGCGACCGCGAGGGAGCGGTCGTTCAGAGACGTGCCTCCCGAAACCGTTTAAGCACCCCACC
>Ga0182013_10009672_pt1 | contig 10117 bp, 10 predicted proteins | sample 612S2MmetaG_FD_120487 | JGI IMG/M metagenome (GOLD analysis project Ga0182013, IMG submission 120487) | Permafrost microbial communities from Stordalen Mire, Sweden - 612S2M metaG | ecosystem: Environmental > Terrestrial > Soil > Wetlands > Permafrost | place: Sweden: Stordalen | collected...
CATGGATCTGGTCTCGATGGACAACGCCGACGCAAAACGGCTGGTCGACTTCGCGGCCGGCCTGGCCTTCGCGTTGCGCGGCTCGTTCGACAAGGTCGCGACCAAGGTGTTCTTGCTGTCACCGGCTGATGTCGACGTATCCCCGGAGGAGCGTCGCCGGATCGCCGAAACCGGCTTCTACGCCTACCAGTAGGCGCACCGGCCGGCTTCGGGTCGGTACGCTGGCGATTGCTGCGCGCGTGGGTGACCTGCGCACAGACGCGTATTGGCATCCTCATCGGTTAGGTCGGGGCTCTAGTTGTGGTGTTCTTTCAGATCCTTGGGTTTGCGCTGTTTATCTTCTGGCTGCTGCTCATCGCTCGGGTCGTCGTTGAATTCATCCGCTCGTTCAGCCGCGACTGGCATCCCACGGGTATAACCGTCGTGGTCCTCGAGATCATCATGTCGATCACGGACCCACCGGTGAAGCTGCTGCGTCGGCTCATCCCGCAACTCACCGTCGGCGCGGTCCGTTTCGACCTGTCGATCATGGTCCTGCTGCTGCTCGCGTTCATCGGTATGCAGCTGGCGTTCAGCGCCGCGGTGTGACGACAGTTCGGCCACGGTTTGGCGTCGGTTCGCTCCGCGCGATTTCCAATATCCGGGGAATAGGTTTTATTTGGTCTTGCACATTGAAATTAGATCTTCTTTTTCATTGGAGTAATCGGCAACCGCCGAGTCAGGTGTGACAGGATGGACGGCAGTTGCGCGATGGCTACCAATCCGTTCTACACTTTCCTGATCGTTTGACAAGAACTTGAGGGGACGAACAATGCCGCTTACACCAGCCGACGTCCACAATGTGGCGTTCAGTAAGCCGCCAATAGGCAAGCGCGGTTACAACGAAGACGAGGTTGACGCCTTCCTCGACTTGGTGGAGAACGAGCTGACGCGGCTCATCGAGGAGAACTCGGATCTGCGTCAGCGGATCGAGGAGCTCGACCACGAACTGGCCTCCGGTGGCGGCGCGAGTGCCCCCGCTGCTTCTGTTCAGCCCACCCAGGCCATCCCGGTCTACGAGCCCGAACCGGAGCCCGTCAAGCCGGCCCCGGTGGCCCCGATAACCGCCGCGGCCGCGCCGGTTTCGAAGCAGCTGAACGAGGAGCAGGCCATCAAGGCCGCTCGGGTGTTGGCTCTGGCTCAAGACACTGCCGACCGGCTCACCAGCACCGCTAAGGCCGAATCGGACAAGGTGCTGGCCGACGCTCGCGCCAACGCCGACCAGATCCTCAGCGAGGCCCGGCACACCGCCGAGACTTCGGTCGCGGAGGCCCGACAACGCGCCGACGCCCTGCTGGCCGATGCCCAGACCCGGTCTGAGACTCAGCTGCGCCAGGCCCAGGAGAAGGCCGATGCGCTGCAGGCCGACGCAGAGCGCAAGCATTCCGAGATCATGGGAACCATCAACCAGCAGCGCACCGTGCTGGAAGGCCGCCTTGAGCAGCTGCGGACCTTCGAACGCGAGTACCGCACCCGGCTCAAGACCTACCTGGAATCCCAGCTCGAGGAGCTCGGCCAGCGTGGATCGGCGGCGCCGGTCGATTCCAGCGCAGATGCTGGCGGCTTCGACCAATACAATCGGGGCGCCAACTAGCCGAAACCGTGCCGAAACTGACGCTGAGCATGCGGTGGTAGGTTTGGCAGTCGCTCGTCGTCGGCTGGAGGATCGATGCTGATCATTGCCCTGGTGTTAGCCCTGATAGGGCTTGTCGCGCTGGTATTCGCCGTCGTCACCAGCAACGAGCTGGTGGCCTGGGTTTGCATAGGCGCCAGTGTGCTGGGCGTGGTGTTGCTGATCGTCGACGCGCTGCGGGAGCGCCAGGGACGCGGCAAGGTCGCCTTGGAAGGAGGCGAAGCCAGCCTCGAAGACTCCAAAGACCCCGAAACCGCCGAAACCGCCGAGGGGCCCGGGGACGACGCGGAGGCCGCGGAAGCTTACGTCGACTACCCTGATGAACCCGCGGACGGCGGCACCGATGCTACCGATGCTACCGACGCGACCGAAGAAGCGGCGGTACCTGCCGACGGGAACGGCGAGGACGCCGCCAAGTAACCGGTTCAGCCGGTTGGCGTATTGAGCAGTTCGCGCACTTCATCGTCGGTGATCTGGTGAAAGTCGGCGTAGACCTGCCCGACGGCTTCGAACGCGGGCGGCATCGTCACGCACACGACGTCGTCGGCCTCACGCGCCAGTTCACGGCAGACCGATTGGGGCCCAACAGGTGCCGCGACGACGATCGATTGCGGGCCGACCGCTCGCACGGCCCGGATGGCGGCCAGCATGCTGGCACCGGTGGCGATGCCGTCATCGACGATCATCACGATCTTGCCCCGCACATCGACGCCTGCTCGCCCGTCGCGGTAAGCCTGCTCGCGGCGCTTGAGCTCGGCGGTCTCGCTGTCGATCGCCGCGCGCACCTGCTCGTCGGCGATGTGCAAACTGCTAACCACGTTGTCGTTCATCACCACACCACCGCCGCTGGCCAACGCGCCCATCGCGAGTTCGGGCCAGCCCGGTACCCCGAGTTTGCGCACCAGGAACACGTCCAGCGTGGCAGTCAATGCCTTGGCGACCTCCCAGCCGACCGGAACACCACCGCGAGCCAGGCCCAACACAAGCAGATCGTCCTTGTGGTGGTAGGAAGTCAGCTCCTCGGCGAGCGCACGGCCGGCCTCGCGGCGGTCGCGGAACGTGCGTCCCGCTGTTCGCCGCAGAAAGCCACTCGGTGGGTTCATTGCTCGCGCTCCCGGCTAGGGCCCCTACCTAGCCTACGTGCGCACGGGTGTCCGAGGGGGGACTTGCCCGCCTACGACACGGGTTGTGATCCTGCGAGTGGGTCGGTGAAAGCATCGCACGCGGACCCGGCCCAACGTGGTCTTCGGCGCGTTCGACCGTCGCGGGTTACCCGCGCGGAGTCATAATCGGTGTACTTGCGCGTTTGCTGCGTCGGCTAGCGTTGGTGGGTTCGGGGTATACCCGCTTCTAGCTGCGGAGACAGGGCTTGTCGCGTTGGCCGGAGCTGGACGGCTGCCAGAAACACCTGGGGTCGGTCCGCGTCGAAAAAGATAACGATGCGGGCGGCCGAACCCCTTTCTGGACACAGACATGTCGGAAACCTCAGGCTTCGTGCCGTTACTGTTTTCCCATCCACCCGATGATGTGGCGTGTGGCGGCAGACGAGTGTCAGATTGCCGGCGGCGGTGTGCACCAACCGCGTCAGGATTGGTAGATGCTTGCGCTCGGCGTCTGAGGTGGGGATGCAAGAATGTTGGCGGCCGGGTCGGCGGTGATTTGGTCGGTGTGGGTGTTGTAGTCGAAGAGTTCGGCGTAGCGGCCCCAGCCGATGGCGGTGTCGAGTTGTTGTCGGGCATCGTCCGGGCTGAATCCCTGTTGGAGGATGTCGAGGAAGAATCCGGCCCGCAGGCTGGCGTCGGGGCAGTCGTGCAGAGCGTGGCAGATGGTGCGCACCAGGGGTGCCCGGGTGCGCGCTTGTTGGGCGAAGATCTGCTTGCTGGCTTGGATGTCGGCGGTGGTGAAATCCTTGCCGATCGGGGTGAGTTCGAGGTTGGCGCCGCTGACGCGTAGGAAGTCGAGCAGCGCGGCGGCGTCCACCAGCGGCAGCAGGTTTTCGGTAGCGATGCTCAAATCGGTGGCGATGTCGGGGATGTCGACGCGCTCACCTTTGCCGTAGACGATTTCGACCAGCCCGGCTAGCCCGCCGACGGTGGCTCTGGGTAGGGGGTGGCTGGTGGGCGTGGCGGAGCCGGGTTCCACGAGCGTGGTGGCGGGTCCGGTGCCGGTCAGCAGTCCATAGACATTGTCGACGAGTGCTTCAAACGATGGCGAACGGCGGTCGCGGGGACGCTCTAGGTCGACAGGCAGTTCGGCTAGGATGTGGCCGGGGTTGCTGCTCAGCACGATGACGCGGTCGGCCAGCAGGATCGCTTCCTCGATGTTGTGGGTGACCAGGCAGATGGCCCGGGTGGGGAATTCTTTGCCGGTCCACAGGGTCATTAGTTCGTTGCGCAGGTTTTCGGCGGTCAGGACGTCGAGGGCGGAGAAGGGTTCGTCCATCAGCAACAGATCGGGTTGCAGCACCAGCGCGCGGGCGAACCCGACGCGTTGGCGCATCCCGCCGGACAGTTCTTTGGGGTAGGCGGATTCGAAACCGTCGAGGCCGATCAAATCGATGGCATCCACCGCACGCTTACTCCGTTCGGCTGGCGCGACTCTGCGTGCTGCCAGCCCGAGTTCAACATTTTTTTGCACGGTCAGCCAGGGCATCAGAGCGAAGTTTTGGAACACCATCGCGGTACCAGGGTTGGCAGCGTCGAGTTCGGCGCCGTGGTTGCGCGCCGCCCCGCTCGTGGGGGCGATAAGTCCGGCGATGATGCGCAGCAACGTCGATTTGCCGCATCCGGAGCGACCGAGCAGCGCGACGACTTCGCCCGCACGGATGTCGAGGTTGATGTCGTCGAGGACCACCAACGTGCCACCATCGGGCTTGCTGAAGCTTTTGCCGACGTGGTCGAGGTGGATGATCACGTTGTCTTCAGTCATGGGAACCTCCGTCAAGTCGTTGCGGATCAGGATAGGGAGAAGCGCCGCTCGGACAGGCGGTAGAGGCGCTGCCACAACACGACGTTCGTCGTCACGACATAGAAGCTCATCGCGATCACCCCGATGAGCAGGCGCGGGGCGTCGCCCACCGCGGTGGCGTGCGTGATGTAGGAACCGAGCCCGACAGCGGACAACGTGGTGCTGTGGTATTGGACGACCTCAGCCACGATGGAGGCGTTCCACGCGCCCCCGGCCGCGGTGATACCGCCGGTGACGTAGCTGCCGAAGATTGCGGGCAGGATCAGGGTGCGCCACCTCAGCACCGTGGGCAGCCTCAGGCTGGCGGCGGCGTCGCGAAGCTCGGTGGGGATCGCGCTGGCCCCGGCGATGACGTTGAACAGGATGTACCACTGCGTACCGAGGGCCATCAGCAGGATGCCGCCCCAGTTGAGGCTGATCCCGGTGGCGAGCAGCACGGCGGTGACCAACGGGAACAAAAAGTTCGCCGGGAACGACGCCAGAACCTGTACCACCGGCTGAGCCAGCCGCGTCACCTTGGGATTCATGCCAATCCACACGCCGATGGGCACCCAGATCAACGTTGAGACCACGACCACCACCACGACACGGGCGAAGGTGGCCAGGCCCAGCAGGGCCGCGTGGCCGACTTCGGTGAAGCCGACGCTGCCGACGATGTAGTCGATCACCCGGAACGTGCCGTAGCCGAGCGCGACTATCAGGGTGAGGACGAATACGACGTCGCCGGTGCGGCGGCGCACGGTTGATGTTTTCAGCGGGCGTCCGGTCATCCCGAACACCGCCGTCACCCGGTCGACTGGATAGACCAGCCGCCCGAGCGGATGGCCGACGATGCCCGGGATGCGCGAGCGTCGTAGCACGTCCAGCGTCACACTGCGCGGCGCTTCGATGGCCTCGGATTCCTCGATTCGGAAGCGTTCGGACCATGCTGTCAGCGGTCGCCAAAACAGCGCGTTGACCGCGATGATCACCACGATCATGACCCCGATAGCCAGCAGCACCCTCGTCAGGTTTCCCTCGCTGCTGGCAGCGGCGACGTAGGCGCCTATCCCGGGCAGGGCGAACTTGTGGTTGTTGACGCTCAGGGCTTCCGACGCGGTGAGGAAAAACCAGCCGCCGCCGAAACTCATCATGCCGTTCCAGACCAGCGGGATCACCCCGCTGGGCAGGTCGACTCGCCAAAATCGCTGCCACCGTGATAGCCGCAACAACCGGGATGCCTCGTCTAGATCACGAGGTTGGGCGATCAGCGATTGGTAGAACGCGAACGTCATGTTCCATGCTTGCGAGGTGAAGATCGCGAAGATCGACGCGCATTCCAAACCCAGCAGCGAGCCCGGAAACAAAGCGATGAACCCGGTGATGGTGACCGCGAGGAATCCCAGGACCGGCACGGATTGCAAGAAGTCCAGCAGCGGGATCAGCACCTTTTCGGCACGGCGCGAGCGCGCCGCCGCGGTCGCGTAGAAGAACGTGAACACCAGCGACAAGCCGAGTGCGGCGAACATTCGTAGCAGCGACCGGGCAGCGTAATAAGGCAAGTGGACGGGGTCGGTGGACACCGCAGACGGCGCGCTCGGCACCGTCCACGGCACGGCCGTCCCGCGGCCGACGCGCACCACCAACCACAGCACCACGACAGCGCCGAGAAACACAGCGACATCGGCGGCCCTACTGCGGTGGGGGCGGGCGAGCACGCCGCTGGCAGCAACAGGCTGAACCATCGTCATATGCCCACCACCGCAAGGTTTATCCGATCAACTCGGCGCCGCAGGCGGCGACAACCAGGCCTACTGTTCCCGTGCACATCACCGTTGGTCGGCTGACCACCGATCACAGCGCGGACGCCGGCGATGCCGCGATCGCCAACACGCTGTCGGGTTGCGCCGAAACCCGGTGAGACCGCAGACATTCCAGCCCCAGCCGTCAACGTACGGTTGATGATGGCAGTCATCGGCACGGCTTATAGCGAACCGAACCCTGGACCGATATGCCAAGCACCGGCCCATCGTGGGTGGCGGTGAGCGGTCGGATCGCCGCCCATCTGTGGTAGCGATGACGACCGGTGAGCCACTCGGTCAACTGATGCCACCAGTTGCCACCACCATCGACCTCAACGCCCGCGACGATCCACTGACCCGCTCGCCACACGAGCCGGACGTCGCGAGCCTTCACCAGCCGGGCAGCTTCCATATCGACAAGGCGCCGCCCGAGCACCGATTCGACCAACAGCAGATCCCCCGGCGGAAGTGGCAGCCCATTACCCGGCTGTGGAATCATGTCGGTCACCACCGCATCATCGGAGAACGCCAGCCACTCGATAGGCATGAACACCGGCCGATCGCCGACCACGACGACCAGTCCCATCACCGCCAGCTTTTGCCGATCCAGTTGCCGTGCCACCACGTCGATCGGTCGGCCCAGCCGGTATCCGCTGCGATCGGCGACTAACAGGCCCCGTAACTGACTTAGCCAGATGCCCGGAACCGTGCCGGCACCAGGTATCGGGCAGCTGGGTCTTGACTGACTCATCGGCACTCTTTCACTCTGGGACGCACAGGTTCAATCCCCAGCCCGAATGGGTTGCCGCGGTCTCCCGACACCCACTCGAATCGATTGGCTTCGCATCTCTGCCATGCTGACCGCGCCACATGGCTGCGGGCAGAGCCGAGCGGACGCGCGGCAAAGGACCTTAGTCATATCATCCTGGAACACCACGCAGCAGCTCTTGCTTGCATTATGTGTTGTTAACCTGAGGTTCTCGCAACTTTCAGCCGATGCCGACTGGGCTAAGGACATAACCCCGAGATCCCGCGTGCGGGCGACTAGTGTGACTAGCGGGTTTCCGTCGATGGCGGGGCGCCCGGCTCGCCGAACCCATAGCTGCGGCTCGAGGAATTGGGCGGGCTGTCAGCCGTCCTCGATGCGGCAACCGGGGCGGAACGCGCACAGGTATACGCAAGCCTAGGTTTGCGTCTTGACTACGACCCGTACCTGCGACGGGTCAAGGCAACGGCCGACCTGAGTCGTGTCGCCGGATGATGTGTCCGAGCGGGGACTTGGCCACTTGCGACACGGGTTGAGACCTGGCGAATCGGTACCTGATCGTCGTCCGTGCTGGGGTTGACTCACTCTAATGTCGGGCGGTCGGGCTAGGGGTCGAGTTGGGCGGGGGCGACTCGGCACCCGGCGGCTTGGGCTCCGGTGTGTAGGCGTCGGTCCCAAACGGCGACGATCAGGCCGGGGTCGCCGACTGCCAACGCGCTGGCCAGATGGACAGCGTCGGCTCCGCGTAAGGCATGGGCTCGGGCGAGGTGGCCGGCGTGCTGTTCAACCGTCGCGGTGAGTTCGACTGGGCGGGTGGCCCCCCAGAAGTCCTCCCAGTCACGCTCGGCTTCGGCGAGCTCGGATTCGGTTAGGTCGTGATTGCGGACTGCTGCGGCGAGTGCGGCGCGGACTTCGGGGTAGGCCAGGCGGCTGGACAATGCGGCGTCGCAACCGTCCCATAGCGCGGACGCCAGCGAACTCCCTGTCTCGGTGGTGAGAAGTTTGACGAAGGCGCTGGCGTCGAAGTAGACGAGCGGCACCGGTCAGCGCCGCTGGTCGCTGACGCGGTCAGACACCGGCCGCCGCGGTCGGGGTCCGGACCGTCCCGCAGCGACGGGCCGCTGCGCGGTGGCCTTGCCAATCACGCCTTCGGCCGTGAGACGGTCCAAGGTGCCTGCGCTGTCCAGCGCAGCGAGTCGCGCGACCGGAATCCCGCGGTCGGTGATGACGACCTCACCACCAGCCCGAGCTCGATCGAGCCAATCGCTGAGGTGCGCGCGCAACTCGGTCACGGATACATCCACACTGTGAACTGTACACTCGCTGAACCGTGATTTGTACATGTCACTACTGAGTGTGGCAACGACGACCTGAGAGATTGACCTGCGCAAGCCGGAGGCGAGGTGGCAACGGGCCGGTGCACCGGTTCGTCCGCGGTGCTGGCGACGCCGAGACGGTCGATGTCATGGTGGCTGGTCGCCTTCCGTCCAAGCTGCATCCGAAGGTGTTGCGGCGGAAGGTGTTTGCCGTCCCTGGTGGGACTTCGGCGCAGGGTGGTAACGCCAGACCGGGAACAGCGCGTCGGCCTGATTGGCGTCTTTGACGCGGCGCACGACCAACCGGGCGGTGACCGGGTCGTCGGTGGAAGTAAAAGCGGTGTAAGGAATGTCGGCTACCTCGGCGTCGGAGATCCAGGCCCCGGTGTCGGGATCGGCCACCGCACCGGGATAGCGCACCGGGATCCATGCATCCTCGGCGATGGCGTTGATGGCTGCCTGCACCTTCGTGTTCTTGGTCCACACCAGGGAGAATTGGGGCCCCGGCTCGGCGGCACGCGTTCACCACGGCACGGGTGCCGTAGGCGGAGTCGCCGCGGACCAGGATCTGCCCGGTGACGCCCGCGGCACGGGCGGTCGCGATGGCTTGGGCGACCATGCGCCCCGCACCCTTGCCCGAGCCGGTCCGGCCCGCCCGCAGCCGCAGTCCGGCGATCATCGGTGCCGCGGTGTCGGTGCTGATCGTGGTCGCCAGCGGGGACAGGCCCTTGCGCAGCACCTGCTTGCCGGCGATCTTCGTGTGCCCGTAGCTCGCGCCCTGTTTGGCCTGCCCGTACACCGGGCGCAGCAGCGAGTCGATGTCGACGAACGCCCGCACATCGGCGCCAGGCAGCAGATCGACCCGCTCACCGAGCCCGGCGAGGTGCTCACGCAGGACCGACTCCAATTGACGGGCATGACCGAACGTGAACTCCCGCAACAACGTTCCGATCGTCGAGGGCGCGTACACGCCGCCGAACAAGGTTTTCATCCCACCGCTGCGAACGATGTCGGCGTCGTCGATGCAGTCCGCGCCCGCGCACATCGCCGCGATCAGAGTCACCAGCTTGGGCGCGGGGTTGGCCGCCCCCGATCTGATCCGCGGATCGGTGATCCGCACTTTCTCCTCGAGAAGGCGCGACAGACCAGCCTGTTCGGCCAGCGTCATCACCGGCACCAGACCGGCGCACGACACAAGATTGTCGTCATCGAACACAGCGGAATCGGACGCGAACCTATGGGACACTTGCACCGCAAGTGCCTTTCTCATGCCGGGCGATTGTTGCGGAAGGAACACCAATCATCCCAGCTCAGAAGGCACTTTCCTCATTTCGACACCCGAAACACAACCAATTCATCCGTGGATCGAGGCTTAGGGAGGCGACCGGGCCGGAACGTGCCCAGGTATACGCAAGCCTGGGTCTGCGTCTTGATTACGACCCACATCTTCAGCGAGTCACGGCGACTGCCGACCTGAGTCGTGTCGCCGGACGTGTCCGAGGGGGGACTTGAACCCCCACGCCCATTAGTAGGGCACTAGCACCTCAAGCTAGCGCGTCTGCCATTCCGCCACTCGGACAAGACCAAACCGCATGGGTCGGCAGCTAAGGCTAGC
>Ga0182013_10009674_pt1 | contig 10116 bp, 4 predicted proteins | sample 612S2MmetaG_FD_120487 | JGI IMG/M metagenome (GOLD analysis project Ga0182013, IMG submission 120487) | Permafrost microbial communities from Stordalen Mire, Sweden - 612S2M metaG | ecosystem: Environmental > Terrestrial > Soil > Wetlands > Permafrost | place: Sweden: Stordalen | collected...
ACGCGCGGTTCTAAACATCGGCAATTACCTGATCATCCTCGCGGCCGTTCTGGTGGCGTTAATTGTCGGCGTCGCAATTTACCGGGGCGATCCGATCCTCTCGACCTTGCAGTTCGCCTTGGTACTGACGGTTGCGGCTATTCCCGTGGCCATGCCGACAGTGCTCTCGGTCACGATGGCGGTTGGCGCGCGGCTACTTGCACAAAAAAAGGCGATCGTCACTCGATTGGTTGCGATCGAGGAGTTGGCGGGCGTCGACATACTGTGCGCCGACAAGACGGGCACGCTCACCCAGAACAAGCTGACCTTGGGCGATCCCTTCAGCGTCACCCATGCTCCCGCCGAGCAAGTAATCCTGGCCGCGGCGCTAGCGTCACGCTCCGATAACAACGACACGATCGACCTCGCCGTTCTCGGCGGTCTGAAAAATGATACGGCGCTGAAAGACTACAGTGTGGGCCATTTTCAACCTTTCGATCCGGTGCGCAAACGCACCGAGGCCGCCGTCACGAGCCCTGGAGGGCAGGCCTTCAAAGTGACGAAGGGCGCGCCGCAGGTGATCCTGGCGCTGTCAGCCAATGCAGCACAGGTGAAGACCGCCGTCGATAAAGCGGTAGATGATTTCGCGGCGCGCGGCTTTCGTTCTTTGGGAGTCGCAATGGCCGAAGGAGACGGCCCATGGCAGTTTCTTGGTGTGTTGCCTCTGTTCGATCCGCCGCGGGACGACGCCAAGGCGACCATTGCGACCGCGCAAAAAATGGGCGTGAAGGTAAAGATGGTGACCGGCGATGCGCTGGCTATCGCTAAGGAAACCGCCCAGAAACTTGGGATGGGCACGAATATCCTTGATGCAAGTAGTCTCGGCGACGAAAAGCAACAAGCGACAACGGCGGTCGCGGAGGCTATCGAGAAGGCCGACGGATTTGCCCAGGTCTTCCCCGAACACAAGTTCCACATCGTTGCTGACCTGCAGCAACGCGGCCACATCGTCGGCATGACTGGTGACGGGGTGAACGACGCTCCCGCATTGAAGAAGGCCGACTGCGGCATCGCGGTTTCCGGCGCGACCGACGCGGCGCGCGCGGCGGCGGCTATCGTGCTGATGACGCCCGGCCTGTCGGTGATCATCGATGCGATCAAGGAAAGCCGGAAGATTTTCCAACGGATGAACAGCTACTCGATCTACCGCATCGCCGAGACGCTGCGCGTGCTGTTTTTCATGACGCTGGCGATCCTGATCTTTAATTTTTATCCTTTGACGGCGGTGATGATCGTGATGCTGGCGCTGCTCAACGACGGCGCCATACTGTCGATTGCCTATGACAAGGTCCGCTACAAGGACGCGCCCGAGGCGTGGAACATGCGGCTTGTGCTCGGCGTCTCCACGGTGCTGGGCGTCATTGGCGTCGTAGCCGCGTTTGGTCTGTTTTATATGGGTGAACGCGTATTTCATCTCGACCGCGCGGTGATCCAGACACTCATGTATCTGAAGCTGTCAGTCGCGGGGCATTTGACGATTTTCCTGACCCGAACACGCGGTCCATTCTGGTCGATACGCCCCGCACGGATATTGTGGATGGCGGTGCTCGGCACACAAACACTGGCGACACTAATCGCAGTTTATGGGGTGTTCATGGCGCCTCTCGGTTGGGGTTGGGCCTTATTCGTCTGGGCCTATGCCCTGACTTGGTTTTTGGTGAACGACCGTGTGAAGCTGCTCGCCTATCGAATTTTCGATCCACTCAAGAGCGCTCCTGTGAAGAGCGGCGCCGTCGCCACGGGTGTGACGCCCGAGCCGGCGACTGCAAGTTGGGTTTCTTCCCATTGGCATATAACGCTGGCTACCGTCGTCCTTGCAGTTCTCGCTGTCGGCGGCGGCGCTGGATGGCTCTTTTGGTCGAAGGATAAGACCACCGGCGTTCGCTATTTGACGCAGAAGATAGAACGCGGCGGCATCCTCAACGATGTGGCCGCAAGCGGTGTCGTCGTCGCCACGGAGACTGCGCCTGTCACCGCTGCGGTGTCTGGTGTGATCCAGGACCTCTATTGCGCCACTGACACCAAAGTGAAAGTGGGCCAGTTGTGCGCAAAAATCGACGCGCACCCATATAAAATATTGGTGAACAAGGACAATGCCGATCTAGCGGCGGCAGAGGCTCGTCTCCAAAAGGATCATGCCGATCTCGATCGCTCTAAAGCAACCTTCGACCAATATGAAGCCCGGGAGAGGCGTAGAGTCATTTCTCAAAATAGGCTCGAGACGTTGCGCAAGGCCTATGAGAAATCGGAGTCGCGGACGCAGATCGGAGCGGCGACAGTCGCGCAACTCCGGACGACCCTTCATGCCGCCCGGACCAATCTCGAGTCTACCGATATCAGGTCACCGATCGATGGAACAGTGGTTTCAGCAAATTTGGCAGTGGGCCAGACGGTCGTTGCGGGCGAACAGACGCCGCTATTCATCGTCGCGGAAGATCCCACCGCCATGCAGGTCAATGGCGCCGTCAGCGAGAATGACGTAAGGGCGATAAATCTCGGGGACAAGGCGTCCTTCACGGTAGAGGCCGTCCCCAATCACCTTTTCTCCGGGACGATAACGCGACTTGGTCGGTTGCCGCAAACGCACGAGCACTCGCAGGCTTACGATTTGGTGATCGCTTCCCCCAATCCTGAGCATTTGCTCAAGACCGGGATGGTGGCGACGATCAAAATCGGGATCGAGGGACATGATAACGTCCTGCGTGCGCCGGATAAAGCGTTGAACTATTCTCCCGCGAGCGATGCAGTTGTGAAAGGCGGCTCCAGCGCTGGGACACCGCAGCTCTGGATCCTTCGCAAGGGAAAACCGGTATCGGTCCCGGTGCAACTTGGTTTCGATGACGGCGCCTATACGGAAATTGTGGATGGCGATGTGAAGCCGGGCGACGAGTTGATTATCAGTGAACATGACGACCGAACAACCCATTGAGCTACAGAGGTATTCATGTCGAGAAGCGCGCGAGGCTGCGCGGATGGGCCGGCAGACATAATAGATCAGCGCCTCAATGAATCGACGCCAACCAAGCGCCAAGCATCGCCGAAAGGACGGAAATGAGGATCAACTCAAAGGACTTCCGCGTAAAGGAAGGGGACGAAGTCGATCTTGAAAAATGGGCGACGATAGTGGAGCCGGTCTATAAGTCGGAGGACCAGTATCAAAAGCTTCTCGAAGAGCATGTTGCGCAGTTGAGTTCCCTGCAACAGCTTCACTACGCTTCCGATCGATACGCTGTCTTGTTGATATTTCAGGCGATGGATGCGGCCGGGAAAGACGGAGCCATCAGGCACGTGATGTCCGGCGTTAATCCGCAAGGGTGCCAGGTTTTCAGCTTCAAACATCCGAGCGCCGCCGAACTGCAGCACGATTTTCTCTGGCGCACCACTCGCGATCTGCCGGAACGCGGGCGGATCGGCATTTTCAATCGATCTTATTATGAGGAAGTGCTGATCGTTCGAGTGCATCCCGAGATTCTTCACGGCGAAGGCGTCCCCGATGCGACCGATGACGAAAAGGCGATTTGGCGCGACCGGTATCGTTCGATCTTGAATATGGAGAGACATCTCCATGTCAACGGAACCCGCATCGTGAAGTTCTATCTCCACCTGTCGAAGGAAGAGCAACGCAAGCGTTTCCTTGCCCGTATCGACGAGCCGGACAAGAACTGGAAATTCAGCCTTGCCGATATCGCGGAGCGAAAGTTCTGGAACCACTATATGAAGGCCTATGAGAAATGCCTCGGTGCGACAAGCACCCGGGAGTCGCCTTGGTATGTCGTTCCTGCAGACGACAAACTGAATGCTCGGTTGATCGTATCCCAAATCATCCTCGACACATTCGAAGATCTCAAGATGAGCTATCCAAAGGCGACCAAAGAGCGCGAAGAAGAACTTCTCGAAATTCGTAAGCAACTCACAAATTGAGAAACGACGCCAGATCAGGCTGGAAAGCCTGATGGCGGTAATGTTCGAAAGTCGAAATCCGAGGGCATTCTCCAAAAAACGCTGAATGGTGCTCGTTCGAAGCGAGCAACAGCGGAGCGCGGAAAGACGTAAAAGACCGGCCAGGGCATTCTGCGAAAAAGTTGACGGACTTTTTCGATGAGGCCTTGCTCTAACTTTCCGATCCGGAGTGGCTTCCTATCGACTGGGCGAGCCCGTCCGGTCCAGAAGCCCTCTATCCGCTTGGCGAACAACAATAGGTGAGGAGTTTTCGCTCCAAATGTTTAAGGCCTGGACGAGAGCGGATGCGCGCCCAAGTTAATACGGGGAATGATCGAATAAGGGTCTGCTATGCTGTTCGTTGAATCAACACTCAAGGGTTACGCCATAGAGGGGAGCGATGGCAGGATCGGCGTCGTCCGCGACTTCCTGTTTGACGATCGGAGTTGGAAGATCAGGTGGCTGGCAATTGATGCGGGGAGTTGGCTTCATCGGCGCGACATTCTGCTCCATCCGTCGGCGCTTGCGCTGCCGGAGCCGCTGCGGAGATCGATCGCCGTGAAGCTGACCAAGGCGGAAGTCGAAGCAAGTCCGGATTTCCTCGAACACCAGCCAGTATCGCAACAGATGGAAGCCCATCTTTATGATTATTACGGCTGGGATCCCAGTTGGGGCAACAGCTATTTCGGTTGGGGCGCTATAGCTACGCCTCTTTCGTCACCCCCATTGTTTGATAGCTTCCCGCCTGAGGCGGCGGTGGTCGCAGTTAATCCGGAAGAGGCGGATACGCATCTGCGGAGCACCAGCGAGGTCACTGGTTATCATGTCCACGCCATCGATGGCGAGATCGGCGGTGTGGAGAATTTTGTCTTCGATCACGCCAACTGGGACATTCGTTACTTTGGCGTCGACACCGGGAGCTGGTGTGCTGAAAAGCATATTCTGATCTCGCCTCATGCTGTGCGGGAGATCGACTGGGCGGGTCGCCATGTCGAACTGAACATTACGCGGGCGCAGGTCAATGCCAGTCCGCCATGGGATTCCCTCGCAATGATCGATCGTCCCTATGAGCGACAGCTACACAGACATTACGGATGGCCGAGCTATTGATTGCAATCGCCTCCATTGGAAAGTTTATAGCAGCAAAGCGCCCCGTCGAGAAAAAACTTGAAAGACTGCCAAGCTCTTTCGAGGAGATTCCTGGTTGCCTCCCAGGCGTTCCTGATGGCGCATAAGGCCTTAGTGTAAATTTCCATCGTGTGTGGAGCGCGCGCTCCACACCATCGAACTGCATCCTTCCAGAAAGTTCAACGAGCGGTGTGAGCCAGCATTGCATAAATCGATTCGCTCTCGATCGCTGCCAGTTATCGGAGCGGTTATTTCATCAGTAACTGTCAGCGGGTCGATGCGGCAGGGGAGGGTGAGGAGCAGAAGTTTCCAGACCGCCTCGGGCTCCTATTCGTTCCCTGCGCCTCCCGACATCGCCGTAGGCCAGGCGGACTGGGGATCCCGGCGGATATATGCGACTCCGGTCAATCCGGACCTCATGACTGTGAATGCGGTGCCAAGCTGCTCGGGATCGAGGAGTGCCCGGACGCGGATCGTCGTTTTGTTGCCTTCCCGTGCGTCATCCGCCTTTCCTGATCCAGACGGCGCGCTTTGTGACACTGCGCTGATCTTGGCTGGAATTAAAATGTTGGGCAGAGTGTCGAGAACGACGCGGGCGTCCGACCCGCCAGTCACTTTTTCAAAGTCCGTGGCCGGGAGCAAGAACTCCATATAGATCGAGGAGGTATCGAGCATCGTGAAGACTGTCGCGCCGGAAGCAAGCATTTCCCCGGCATTGGCTGCGCGGCGCTCTATGAGCCCTCCCGTCGGGGCAATGAGAGCGATGCTGACTCGGGCTTTCTCCGCTGCGCGTTTCGCGGCCTCGAGCGTCATGCGGTCTTCGTGGAGCGTCGCCTTTGCCGCGGTTAGGCGGTTTATGGCGCTCTTAAGAGCTTGCCGCCGCCGCTCCAACTGCTTTCTCTTTCCATCGCCTTCACGCGAGAGTTTGTGTGCATGATCAAATTGCTTTTTTGCAAGATCGAGTTCGATGGATGCGCGCGTGAAGATGACTTCGCTTTTGTCAGTTAACTCTTGGAGATCGGCGACTCGCGTCGCGTTCGGAGCGCGCATTGCGACGAGGTTCTGCGTATCGATATGCGCTAGCGTCTGGCCGGCGATCACGGCCGCGCCTTCGTCGACCAGGAGGTCGCCGATGCGCCCAGGGCGCTTTGTGACGATATTGATCTGCTGCGCCACAATCCGCCCATGGCCGGAGATAGTGCCCGTCTTGGAAATGGTTCTGACGTGGTCCCAGAATTCATATGCGCCGCCGCTGGCGGCAAGCGCCAGGCCGAGGAGCAACATGATCGGCTTGAACCGACCTTCGCCCATTGCTGTCCGCCACTCGACGTCGGGCGCGCGACTTCGCGCTGGCGCACCCGTGGGGACTGAAATGTTTGGCGACGAACTCGAACTGAGATTGAGACGGCTAAATATGGGAACTTTCAGCAAATCCAACAAGACGGCGAATAGAGCCGCCGAAGCCAGGACGCTAGCGACGATCCAGAGCGGCAAGGGCGCCATGGCGATTCCGCCCACGGCCAGCGTAGAGGCGATCGAGACATCTGCGACTGACGAACCGATGAGCCAGAAACTTGGGCGAGAGGACCACATGCGCCGCCGCTCGCGATTGGTATAGAGCGTCGCTTGATTGCCAAATACGATTACAACAAAGGCTAAAGTCCTCAGATCATCAATATTGAATTCTAATCGATAAGCGCCAAAAGCCAGGACACAAACGCAAAAGGCCAATTCGCCAATGCCCATCGCGACGCCTGCAATTGTCAGATCGCTGATACGCCAGGCATTTGGCATAGGGGATGGACGTACATTGTCTGTCGTCAGGGACATGCCAAGAAAGTCGCCGGCGATCATGATGAGAACCATCAGCAAGGGCGTCAGAATTGCCTGCCCCGTCATCAGCAGGCCAATGGCCAGAAAGAGCACCTGTACTATCTTCTTGGTGATGGAGTTCAGCGTGTAGCTAAGGATGCGTTCATAGGTCATCCGGCCTTCCCGGACCGCGGCGACGATGCCGGCGAGGCCCGGTTCGGTGAGCACTAGGCCCGCCGCCGATTTGGCGACGTCAGTTGCGGTCGAAACCGCAATTCCCATCTGGGCCTGTCGCAATGCCGGCGCATCATTTGCTCCATCGCCGCACATGCCGACAATGTGACCGCTCTTCTGGAAAGCTTTGACCAGTCTGTATTTGTCCTCCGGCAGAACGCCGGCATAAACCGCAAAGCTGTCCGGTTCGACGCCTTCCGGAATCGATGCTGCGGGACAGACCGCGCCGTCAAGGCCCACTGCATGGGCCACGATGGCCGCCGTCGTCGACGCGTCGCCCGTCACCATCACGGTCCTTACACCCAGGGATTGCAATTTGACGATAAATCCCGCCGAATCTGCATTTGGCGGATCGCTGAGCGCGATGAGTCCAGCCATAACCGTAGCCTTTGGCGGTCCGGATGCGACCGCTAGCACTCTATAGCCCTGTTGCTCGAACGCCGTGGCGGTGGTTTTAGCGATCGATGAAGGTGCTGCGAGGGATGCCACCACGTCGAAGGCGCCCTTGACGATATGGAGCGGGTCCCCGCTCGAATCCGTCGCATTCGCCTCGGATAATTTCTTCGCCGGATCGAATGACGTGAAGCTAACAAGTTTTGGAGCTCTGCAGGCGCCATTGTCCGCAGCGGCGGCGCGGCGAATGGCGGCGTCGACCGGGTCCTGCCCGCCATCCGAACTCGCCAATGCGGCGAGCGCTAGGACCTGAGCCTCGCTAAAACCCGGCATCGGGCGAACGGTTGTCACCGTCAGTTCGTTGCGCGTTAGAGTGCCGGTCTTGTCGGCGCAAAGGACGTCCATCATCGCGGCTTCGTCGACAGCTGAAAGTCTGGTTGGAAGAACGCCTACCTTTGCCAGAGCGCCGGCGCCTATCGCTGACGCCAGAGTGAACGTCGCGGGCAGCGCGACCGGTATAGAGGCGAGAACAGAAGTTAGAACCAGGGGGATGATCGCGTCGACCGGCATATCCAGCAAATCGGCATAGGCCACCATCAGGATGATGACGCCGCCATTGAACAAGGCCAGGTTGCGCACAACCTGCAGCACTGCCTTTTGTTGCGAGCTGACGACATGAGCGGTGCGGACAAGCTCGGCGGTTTGGCAGAACTTAGTGTGGGCGCCCGTCGCCGTGACCTCCGCTACCGCTTCGCCGCGGCGAACCAGGGCCCCCGAATAAGTTTGCGCGCCTTGATCTGCCTCCAGCGGAACCGATTCTCCGGTCAGCATGGATTGATCCAGTAGAACCTCGCCTGTGATGAGGCGCACATCTGCGGCGACGACGCCACCAAGTGATAATTTCACGACATCTCCGGGAACAAGTTCCGCGGCGGGTATTGTTTTCCAGACGCCATCGCGCCTGACCGAGGCCGTCAGTGCGAGCCGCGACTTCAGAGCCGCCAAGGTCGCTTGTGCGCGTCCCTCCTGAAAGAACCCAAGGGCGGCGTTGAACGCTAGAAGACCCCCTATGATCCCAGCTTCGACATATTTGCCCAGAAAGAGCTGGAGCAAGATCGCCGCCTCCAGCATCCATGGAACAGGCGCCCAGAATTTTCCGAGCGCCATGCGCAAAGGATGCAGGCTAATATCCGGCATCGCATTTGCGCCGAACCGCTCTAGCCGCCGGCTAGCCTCTTCGTTCGATAGGCCTAAGTCAGACTTCCGTTCGACGCCAGCCTGCACCAAATCTTCACTCCTCCATCGGCGCGGGTTCACTGGACCAGATATTGAACGGGCTCCAGCTGCTCTTTCGTCGCATTTTCTTTACGCAATCCAGATTCCGCTCCAGCCCCAACAAAACCGTTTAATAGATTGGAACCGGCGACTTTTTGCTGGAGAATGAAAATTCCGATCTTGCCGGTTAGCTGAGGGCCGGGCCGAGCTTCCGATCAGATGACGATAATGTTGTTCTCGACGGCGGTTACGCCAGGCGCCGCCCAAGCGGTTAATTCGGCCAATTCGCGATAGCGCCAATATCCAACGGTTCCTGTCAGCTCAATTTTTCCATCGTGCGCGGTGACTTTGATTGTATGGGGATCAAAGAACCAGGATCGGTTAAGGGCACGCATGATTTAATGGCTGACGTTGGAGACGTCAAGTTGTGGCTTGATATCAATCTGGCTTGTTACGCCAACGACGCCGCGCAATCCACGGACATCAAGCTCCGCAGCTTTTTTCTGATATTGCCAATAGACCTTGCCGGTTAAAGTGACCCAGCCTTTCTCGACCATTGCTTTGATCGCATCGCGAGGAACGGATACATCCCACGCAATGCGGTCGATGACTGCTGCGGCTATTGCGTCGTCGTCAATTTCTATTTCGGGCGAGAGCTGTACCTTGATTTCCTCCGCGACCGCCTTGACGCCTTTTATGCGGAGGGCAGCGCGCTCGGCTGCAAATTTCTCTATAAAACTTCCAACATAGCCAGCCAAAGTTACGACCCCAGCCTTGGCTCTGACTTCAACGTGTTCAGAGTTCAAGCTTGGCTCCCAACGCAACTCTTCCAGAACATCCTGCTCCAAAACTTTGTCCACAGACATCTGTCATCCTGGTTTGCGTCTCGGGATAGGGTGGCTCTATGTTTTAGCGGCTGGAATTCGCGATTGCTCTGACTGCAAGTCAGTCATGCTTTTTAAGTTAACCGCATCCTACGCGTTTGCCTCTGCACTTAGCCAGATTCGGAAACTACTCAGTCCAATAGAACTTCTTTGGCCCACGACAAAGTAGAGCCGGCCTCGCAAATTTGGACATTAGCTTAAGTGGATTTTCTGCCTGACAGCGGCGAGGATTATCGCCGCGAATCAGGAGCTACGATGACGAAACGCACACGTCGGAACCACGCGCCGTCCTTCAAGGCGAAGGTGGCCTTGTCGGCGCTGAAGGGCGAGAAGACGCTGGCCGAGTTGGCTCAGCAGTTCGATGTCCATCCGAACCAGATCACGCAATGGAAAGGGCAGCTTCTCGAGGGAG
>Ga0182013_10009676_pt1 | contig 10115 bp, 9 predicted proteins | sample 612S2MmetaG_FD_120487 | JGI IMG/M metagenome (GOLD analysis project Ga0182013, IMG submission 120487) | Permafrost microbial communities from Stordalen Mire, Sweden - 612S2M metaG | ecosystem: Environmental > Terrestrial > Soil > Wetlands > Permafrost | place: Sweden: Stordalen | collected...
GTCGCCGGGCGGCAGCATCGCGCCGACCCGCGTTCCGATCGTCACGAACAGACGGTCAATCAGGTGCATCGGAATTTGCGCGGACCAGAAAATCAGCGCGAAAATGACCAGCATGACCAGTTGGAACACAATCACGCCCGCGACCGGATGGGTTACAATATTATCAATTTTCTCCGTCCGTTCCGAACGCCGCGCCATTGCCGCGTCCATCACCCGGTTGGAAATTTTTTCCGTCCATTCGTAGCGCGCCTGGTAAGGACAGCCGCTGCACGAGCCGCAACCCGGCTTGGCATGCGGCGCGGCTTCCACCGCCGGGCCGCCGACGAGCCGTTCGATTTCATTTTGGAGTTCGCGGATTCCTTTGCCGGAGCGCGCGGTGATCGGAACCACGGGACAGCCAAGTTCGGCGCGGAGCTTCGCCACGTCAATGCGGATGCCGTCCCGTTTGGCCATGTCCATCATGTTCAACGCCACGATGACGGGACAATCCAGCTCCAGCACCTGGCTGGCGAGAAAAAGATTGCGTTCGAGATTCGTCGCGTCCACGACGACCAGCGCCGCATTCGGCGCAGGATGCCCGTCCAGCCGGCCGCGCAGCGCATCACTCGCAAGTTTTTCATCCGGCGAGGAACTTTCCAATCCGTAAAGCCCCGGCAAATCCACCAGGACGATTTGCTGGCGGCCGATTTTGGTTCTGCCGACGCGGCGCTCGACGGTGGTGCCGGGAAAATTGGCGGTCTTGGCGTGCAACCCGGTCAGCGCGTTGAACAGCGTGGTCTTGCCTGCATTTGGATTGCCGACCAGCGCGAGCGTGAAGGCGTGATGCGGCAGGTGTTGCGGAGGGCTTTTTTCTTCGCGACCGCAGGCTGGAGCAGTTTGAAATGTCCCGGCGTCGCTCATGCGCAGTCGTCTTCGCGCAGGGCGCAATGGCCGGGCTGGCAGACCTCGACGCGGACGCGGGCGGCAAGTTCGGCGGAAAGGCCGAGCTGCGAGCCGAATACGCGCAGGATGAGCGGATCGCCGCCCCGGACCAGCTCGACGCGGCGGCCCACACAGACGCCGAGCATTTTGAGGCGCTGCATTTCCTCGTCTTCGGTTTCGATGCTCCGCACGACGGCGCAAACGCGCGGCGGCAGCTTGTCCAGGCAAGTCAACGCCTTCGCGGCATGGTCTATTGTTGTCACAGCTTGAGCAAAATAAGCTTTCCCGCCGCCATGTCAAACCCTCCGCGCAGGCCGGTTGACGCGATTTTTCTCGCCGGCGGGACGCGGTTGCCTAAAATGGCATCGGTGCCGCGGACAATATACTTCGACTACAACGCCACGACTCCGCTGGATCCGGCGGTGCGCGACGCGATGCTGCCGTTTCTTGGCGCCGTTTGGGGCAATCCATCCAGCGTCCATCGCGTCGGCAGAAAGGCGCGGGCTTTGCTCGATGACGCCCGCGACCGCGCGGCTAATTTCCTCGGCGCCAAACCGAGCGAAATCATTTTTACCAGTGGCGGCACCGAATCGAACAACCTCGCTATTTTGGGGACGGCTCGTCTGCTGAAGCCGAAAGGAAAACATTTAATCACCTCGGCAATTGAGCATCACGCGGTCTTGCATTGTTTTGATTACCTTGAAAAACATGAGGGCTTTGAAGTCACGCGGCTGCCGGTGGATTTCGAAGGCCGGGTTTCGCCGGACGCTTTGAAAAGGGCGATTCGTTCCGACACGATTTTGGTTTCGGTGATGGCGGCGAACAATGAAATCGGCACGATTCAGCCGGTGGCGGAACTCGGCGCGATTTGCCGCGAGCGCGACGTCATTTTTCACACCGACGCGGTTCAATGGTTTGCCAAGGAGCCGTTTGAAAACATCGGCCTATTCAACGCGGATTTGGTTTCCGTCTGCGCGCATAAATTTCACGGACCCAAAGGCGCGGGTTTGCTTTTTGCGAAGTCGCCGCTGCATCCCGAGCCAATTATTTTCGGTGGCGGACATGAAAATGAAAGACGCGCGGGAACGGAAAACCAGGCGGGAATCTTCGGTTTGGTCGAATCGCTGGAACGATTTGTCAAGCCGCCGGTTTTTGAAAAGGAAAAAATGAATAAATTGCGGGCCGAACTCATCGGCGGGATTGAAAAAATTGTCGGTTGTGAAATGGTCAGCCCTCTGGAAAAATGTCTGGCTAATACGATTTCCTTTGTTGTTCACGGCGCGGACAGTATTTCGCTGCTCGCGGGGCTGGATGTTGAAGGCATCTGCGCTTCTTCCGGTTCAGCATGTTCGGCGGGTTCGCTGGAACCTTCTCACGTGGTGGTTGCCATTGGCCGGGCTGATTCCGCCAATTCCCTGGTTCGTTTTTCTCTGGGTCGCCTTTCCACCGCGGCCGAAGTTGATGTCGTCCGCGGATTGCTCCCTGATATTATCCGTCGCGCACAACTTGGAAAACAACCGTCTCTTTCCTTGTGAATGACTTGTGAATTTTGTTAAGAACTTTTACTTTCAAAATTTTCCCGGCTTCGCTAACCTGACTTTCATATGCTTCGAGCCTTACAAAATGTTGTGCCAACCTTGACACTCGGAGTTGTTTGCATTATTCACACCCCTTAATACGGTTAATTTCTAAACATAAAAAGAGTATTATTAAACGCGCATGAACCTGACCATCACCAAGGATCAAATTCTCGCCGGCTTGCAGGCGGTTCAAAACGTCGTCAGCACGCGCACCACGCTGCCGATTCTGTCCAATGTGCTTTTGCGCGCGGAAAAAGACCGCGTGGAGTTCACGGCGACGGATCTGGACGTGACGGTTGCCTGTTCTGTGGAGGCCAAGGTGAAAAAAGCCGGGGCAACCACCGTGCCGGTGAAAAAATTGTTCGGGATCACCCGCGAATTAAACGGCAGCGAGATTGATTTGGAAGTGGATGAAAAAAATGTTTGCAGCCTGCGTTGCGGCTCGTCGTTCTATAAAATACACGGCTTGGGCGCGGATGAATTTCCGCCGCTGCCGAAGTTCAAGGATGACAAGAAGGTTTCACTCCCGCAGGAAACCGTCAAGGCAATGATGCGCAAAACATCGTTCGCCGTGTCCTCGGACGAATCCCGCTATGTGCTCAATGGAATCTTCATCAGCCTCAAGGATCACAAGATGACGATGGTGGCCACCGACGGGCGCCGGCTGGCGCTCGTGGACGAGGAAGTTGACATTTCCGAGAAGAGCAGCGGCGAATTCATCGTGCCGGCAAAGGCGGTCAACGAATTGAACCGGCTGATGCAGGACAAGGGCGAAGTGGAAATTAAATTTGGCGAAAATCAAGCCTCCTTTGAGATGAAGGACGAAAAGGGATTCTCCGTCCTTCTTATAACGAAGCTGATTGAAGGCAACTATCCGAACTACCGGCAGGTCATTCCATCCGAGACCAAGGAACGCATTCCACTCGTGCGTGAGGAGTTTTTGCAGGCGCTCCGCCGCGCGGAAATCATGACCAGTGAAAAGGCGAACTCTGTCAAGCTCACGTTCGGAAAAAACAATCTCACCATCACGGCCAACTCGCCGGAAGTCGGCGAGGCCCGCGAAAGCTTGGCGGTCAATTACAAGGGCAAAGAAATCGCCATCGCCTTCAACCCACGCTACCTCATTGACGCACTGGCCGCGCTGGCCAAAGAAAAGGAGGAAGAAGAAAAGGACGATCAAGTCTTCTTCGAGTTGATTGACGAATTGAGTCCCGGCGTCTTGAAAATAAACGGCCCGTTCCTCTACGTCGTCATGCCGATGCGGTTGAGTTGAGAGAGCAGGAAGGAAGAACAGAGCCACAGCACAACCTTGCCGCCGTCACGAAAAGAAATCCGGCGAAAGGCGGCAGAATTAAAATTAAGAAAATGGTGCGCATAGCAGGATTTGAACCTGCACACCTTTCGGCACTACCACCTCAAAGTAGCGTGTCTGCCAATTCCACCATATGCGCAACCGTTTTTATAATAAAGCAGCCCGCGCCGCGTCGCGCAAGGCGATTCTGTCTCTTAAAAGTCCGCGCCGGGTCAATTAAAGAGTTGTGACCAGCCGCGCCAGAGCGATGGATGCGGCGAACTGAAGCTTTTGCTGCGCAGACTGCCCAGATCGAATTGCAAGAGGAGGCTGGTGCTGTTCGCGCCGCGCCCGTGCGAGCGGATGGCGTCTATGCCGTAGCCGTAGTCGAGCAGGATTCTCCACCGGTCGGACGGTGAGTGATACAGGATGCCGCCGCCCACGCCGTTGAGCGAGTTGCCGGGTTGTCCCTCGCCGGGCAAATAATCCACGAGCGCGCTGGCGGCGTTCACGTCAATGTTCCAGCGTTTTTCCGGGCCGAGCGGCAGGAGATAGTTCGCGTTGAGCAGCACGAACTGGCGCGCGCTGATTTCCTGGTAAAAATAGCCGGGCAGGGACAAGGGATATTCCGCAACAAGCGGCAAAAATCCGCCGAGGCGGTAATCGCTGAAGCGGTCGGCATCCACGCTGGTGCCAGCGGTCAGGCGGACGTAAAAGCTTTGCTGGCTTTTGGGCAGCGTGTAAGCCAGCGCGGCCTCCGACCAGAACAAATGCGATTGTTCGTTGAGTTCGCGGTCGCGGCTGTAACCATAGTAGCCGTGGTCGCTGCGCAGATGGCCGTTATACCAGACGGACAATTCCATGGCGAGCGGCGGAAACAGCGTCGGCTCGACGCCGCCCCAGCGGAAGCCGGAGCGGATGCTGAAATCGCCATGGTCGTTTGGCAGTTGAAAGTTGGACGCCGTGTCGCTGTTACGGCCATAAAAGGAATAATGCGCCGTGCCGCGAAGAATGTAGTTCAGCGGAATCATGTCGCCGGGGTTGACCAGATGATAAAGGCTCGCGGACAATTCCGCGCCGTCGCCATCAAACGATTCCTCCGGGAAAAATTGGCCGCCGCGAATTTCGTTGTAATTGTCAGCGAACCCGCCGCCGGCCACGCCGATGCCCAAATCCGTGTCCGGCCCGAGCGCCCCGATGAAACCGAGTTCGGAATCCAGATACACCGGCGCGACCGCCAGACGCAGCGTGAGGTTGGTGCGCAGAAAATCCGGCTGGTTGTGGTAATAAAATGCGTAAGCCGCCAGCGGCTGGTGGCCTTCAAACGCCTGATTGTAGCCGAGCTGAATCAGGTCGCGCCTGACAGGATCAATTTGCGCGCCGGCAAAAAACGGGGCGAACAACGCCAGCCAGACCAGAGGGCGCCCGAATTCTTTCATGGCCGTTTTTCGTAACGCAAACCCGAGCCGGCGGCAAGCGGATTCACACCCGGCTGGACACGCGACAAAATTTCTGGCTTACTATTCCGGCCGATGCCGCCACTGAATTCCGAATTGTTAGCCAAAGCAAAAGGTCTGGGCTTTTCCGACCGGCAGATCGCCCATTTGACCGGAAGCACCGAGGACAAAATCCGCGCCCAGCGGAAAAAATTGAATCTCGTGCCGAGCTACCGGCTCGTGGACACCTGCGCCGCCGAGTTCGAGGCTTACACGCCGTATTATTATTCCACTTATGACCGCGGCGACGACGAGGTCAAGGGCAACACCGCCAAAAAAGTCATGATTCTCGGCGGCGGCCCGAACCGCATCGGCCAGGGCATCGAATTTGATTACTGCTGTGTCCACGCCGCGTTCGCGTTGAAGGAGGATGGATTTGAGACCATCATGGTGAATTCCAATCCCGAAACCGTCTCGACCGATTACGACACCAGCGACAAGTTGTTTTTCGAGCCGCTGACGCTCGAGGACGTGCTGCACATTTACGAACGCGAGCAATGCTGGGGCGCCATCGCACAGTTCGGCGGCCAGACGCCGCTCAATCTCGCGCTCGGCCTCCAGAAAAACGGCGTCAACATCATCGGCACCTCACCGCAGAGCATTGAGATTGCCGAGGATCGCAAGCTGTTCGCCGCGATGCTGCGCAAGCTGGACATTCCGCAGCCGCCAAACGGGCTCGCGACGACCGCCGAGGAGGCGCTCGAAGCGTCAAAGAAACTCGGTTATCCGGTGCTGGTTCGGCCGAGCTTCGTGCTCGGCGGCCGCGCAATGCAGATTGTTTATTCCGACGCCGAGTTGTCGCATTACATGAAGTTCGCCGTCGAGGCCTCGCCGGAGCGGCCGGTGCTCGTGGACAAATTTCTCGAAGACGCGACCGAGGTGGATGTGGATTGCATCGCCGATGTCGGCAACTTCAAAGATTCTGACGAAGGCACGATTGTCATTGGCGGGATGCTGGAGCACATCGAGTTCGCCGGCGTCCATTCCGGCGACGCCGCCATGGTGCTGCCGCCGCACACGCTGTCCAAAAAGGTCACGGAAAAAATCCGCGAATACACGCACGCGATGGCGCGCGAGCTGCGGGTCAGCGGCCTGATGAACGTCCAATACGCCGTGAAGGGTGATCAGGTTTTTGTGCTCGAAGTCAATCCGCGCGCGTCGCGCACCGTGCCGTTTGTGAGCAAGGCGATTGGATTTCCGCTGGCGAAACTGGCCGCGAAAGTCATGGCTGGAAAAACCTTGAGGGAACTCGGTTTCACCAGGGAAATCCGCCCGAAGTATTGGGCGGTGAAGGAATCCGTCTTCCCGTTCAACCGCTTCCACGGCCAGGATATTTTGCTTTCGCCGGAAATGCGATCCACCGGCGAGGTCATGGGCCTGGACGCCGATCTGGGCATCGCCTACGCGAAATCGCAGATGGCTGCGAATTCATCGCTGCCGGCCGGCGGCAAGGTGTTCATCAGCGTCAGCGACGCGCACAAAAAACAAATCGCGGCCATCGCCAGACAATTCGCCGGCCTCGGATTTGAATTGACCGCCACCGGCGGCACGGCGGCCGTTTTGGAAAAGGCCGGGTTGACAGTCCAGCGCGTGATGAAGCTACTCGAAGGCCGGCCCAACGTGATTGACCTGATGAAGAACAAGGAAATTCAGCTCGTCATCAACACGCCGTCCGGCGCGGTGCCGCGCGAGGACGAAATAAAAATCCGCACGACGGCGATTTACACCGGCACGCCCATCATCACGACCTTGAGTGGCGCCAAGGCCGCCGCGCTCGGCATCGCCGCGCTCAAAAAATCCGGCTACGGCGTGAAGACGTTGCAGGAGTATCATTGATGTGGGGCAGGCGTCGGTTTGTATCCACCGTTGCAATCAAATTGACCATGCGGCCATTTCCATTCCATTTGCTTCCACCGGCGTCTTCATCCGGCATCCGGCATCCGCAAAACCCGCTTGATTTTGTCTGGATTTTCGCGATTATCACAGCATGCCGTTGCCCAACCAGCCCGTCACCCTGAATGTCGAACAAATTGGCGAATTGAACAAAAAACTCGCCACCCTCCGCCACGACGCGAACAACAACCTCGCGCTGGTGGTCGCCGCGGCCGAGATCATCCGCCGCAAACCGGAGTCGGCTGAACGGATGTGGGACAGCCTGGCGGAAAAGCCGCACAAAATCGCCGACGCCATAGCGCAATTCTCGCTCGAATTGGAAAAGGCGCTGGGCATCACGCGGCCTTGATGCGGCGGGAGGATTCCCCGCGACGAAAACGCCGAAGGGGCTTTTGGCTTTAGCCGCGGAAAAAGGTCTGGCAGACTCGCGCGTGATGGAACGAACCGAAACGGAGTTGATTGCCGCTGTGCTGAAAGGCGACAGTGCCAGTTTCGAGCCGTTGGTTCAGAAATACTCGCCGCGCGTCTTCGCCACGGCCCGCCGCTACGCGCGCCGCGAAAGCGAGGTCGAGGACATCGCGCAGGAAGTCTGGCTCAAGGCGTTTGACAAGCTCAAAAGTTTCCGCGGTGCCGCGCCGTTCGAACACTGGCTGATGCGCCTGACGGTGCGAACGTGTTATGACTTTTTGCGCGGCCACCAGCGCAACCGCGAGTTGTCGTTCTCGGATTTGAGCGAGCCGGAAAGCGACTGGCTGGAGCGCTTCGTCTCCGCGCCGGAAGCCGCGAGCGAAAACGCCGCCGCGGCAAAAATGCTCGTCGGACGAGTGCTGGAACGGCTTACGCCGCAGGCGCGGCTCGTCATCACTTTGTTGGAAATCGAAGACCGTTCGGTAAAGGAAATTTCAAAACTCACCGGCTGGTCAGTGCCGCTGGTGAAGGTCCGCGCCTTTCGCGCGCGCGCCGAGATGCGAAAAATTGTCTCCAAAATGGCGAAAGACAAGTATCTGTAACCCCATGCAACAAGGCCGCGTCTAAAAATGGAGCGCGTATGAACTTCGCCGAACTGCAAAAAAAGCTGATTGCCGCCGCCCGGGCGAATGTGCCGGGCGACCAGGTGCCGTATGCTTTTGAGAAGCGCGTTTCGGCCCTGCTGGCGTCGCGCGTCGCGCCGCAAAATCTGGACGGGTGGGTGCGCGGACTTTGGCGCGCGGCGGTGTCCTGCGTGGCGGTCGCGCTGCTGTGCGGCGCGTGGTCGCTTTTCATGCCGGCGACGACGAGCGCCACCGACCTCTCGCAGGATTTTGAGAACACGCTGCTGGCTTCCGTTGACCAGGGCGATCAAGCTCCGTGAACTTCTGGAAGGTCATTCTGGCCACGATTGTGATTTATGGCGCGGGTGTGATGACCGGAGGTCTCCTCGTCAATCAAGTTGATCGCCCGCATCCAAGAAACCGGACCCACCCGGAAACCCCGGTGGCTTCCGGCAATTCCAATTCACTAACGAATGTCCAGGGCCTGGCGGCATCCAGAACGGCGCGCCTGCCCGAAATGTTGAGCCGGCAATTTTTGCAGCAGCTCGACGAAGAATTGCGCCTGTCGCCGGATGAGCGTGTGGCAATCGCAAAAATTATCACTGACAGCCAGAACCTGATGCGCAAGACGATGACGGATGCGCGGCTGGAAATTCGCGAGCAGCTCACGCCGGCGCAGCAGAAACAATTTGATGAGCTGGTAAAAAGGTCTCCGCCGCGGCGTCCGCCCGGGGCCACGAACGCGCCACCCGCTTCGCCGCCGGCAAAGGCCCCCGCCACAAACGCACCGGGCGTTTAATTTTACTCCTCGCCCAGCAGCGCGCGGATTTCCTTGCGCAATTGCTTGGTGACGGAATCCACCGACCGGTTGGCGTCCACGATGGTGAAGTCGTAGGTCTTTTGCAGGCGCCGGAACACGGCCTGCATTGCGGCCTGATATTTCACAAAGCTGTCAAACATATCGCGCGACAGGCCGAGGTCCATGCCGCTTTCCCAGTAGTCGAGCGTCGCGCTTTTGGAGAGATTGCGCTGCACCAGTTCCTCCGGTTCCAGCGAGAGGTAAAACACCGCGTCCGGCTCCAGCGCGATGCCGTAAAGATTTTTCAGCCACGCTTCATCCATGCCGCGCACCATGTCGCGCGCCATGAGCGTGTAAATGTAGCGGTCGGCCAGCACGATGAAGCCCGCCTTGAGCGCCGGCAGGATGATGTTTTCCAACTGGTCGGCGAAGTCCGTCGCGTAAAACAAGCTCAAGGTCGTCCGGCTCAAAATGTTTCCCTCCTGCGCCTTTTCGAGTTCGGAGCTGACGAGCGTCGAGCGTTTCAAACCCACCGGCACGGTGGCGTGGCCGCTGGTTTCCAGCCACTCCACCAGCCGCGCGATTTGCGTGGACCGGCCCGAACCGTCCGCGCCTTCAATGACGATCAGCTTGCCCGCGAGGTCGTCAATTTTGACGAGCGGGATGCCGTGGCCAAGGAACTTGCGGCAATTTTTTATTGGGGCGGAATCGGTTTTCATGCGGCCAAGTCCTCCTCGGCCTCTTTCGCCGGGTCCAGCGGAAAGGCCGGCGGCAACGGCAGCGGGCTGCGGCGTTTGAATTTTGACAGGTCAATCTTTTCGCCCACGAGCCTGCGCACGAGCGCCTGCTGCTTTTCGACGTGTTGATTGGCGTCAATGACCACGAAGTTGAATTCCCCGCTCATCGCCATGTATTGCTCCAGAATTCGGCCCTGGAATATTCGAAAGCTTTCATACGGGTCGCTCGACAGCCGCAAATCCATGCCCGCCTCGAAAAATTTCAGCTTCGGCCGGCCCTCCAGAATCCGGTTCAGCGAGACTTCCAGCTCCGTCTTGAAAAACATCGTGAGGTCGGGTTGCGCGGCGAAATTGTAAATGCCACGCA
>Ga0182013_10009678_pt1 | contig 10112 bp, 13 predicted proteins | sample 612S2MmetaG_FD_120487 | JGI IMG/M metagenome (GOLD analysis project Ga0182013, IMG submission 120487) | Permafrost microbial communities from Stordalen Mire, Sweden - 612S2M metaG | ecosystem: Environmental > Terrestrial > Soil > Wetlands > Permafrost | place: Sweden: Stordalen | collected...
ATCCCGGCTCCGGCGCCGCGGCTTCCCCCCGTGACCAATGCAACCGGTCCGCTGTCCGACATCCGCGCCCTTCCTGCCCGCTCGTGACGCCGCATCCGCGTCCGCTTTTGTACGCTATACGAACGTACAATTCTCGCCGCATCCGGGATGTGCTATACAGATGTACAACTCATCGGGATCGATGTTTCGCTGGAAGGACCACCTCAATGACGGACTCTATCGATCTGGAGCAGCTGCAAAAGCGTGTGCAGTACCTCGAAGACCGCACAGCGGTCCTCGACTGCGTCATGAACCAGTCCCGTGGTCACGACCGGCACGACGCCGAGCTGATGGGCAGCGTCTACTGGGAGGACGGTGTCGACGAGCACGGTCCAGTGGTCAAGCTCGGTCCGGAGTACGGCGAGTGGGCCAACGCCGCCCACACCCAGGTGTTCGAGGACCATCTGCACAACATCACCACTCATACCTGTGAGATCAACGGGGACGAGGCGCACGCCGAGAGCTACGTCATCGGTGCCATGCGCGCCAAGGGCGGCAAGATTGTGTCCCTGATGGGCGGACGCTATATCGACCGCCTCGAGCGGCGTGACGGTGTCTGGAAGATCGCGCTGCGACGATGCACTCTGGAATGGATGATGAGCGGCGACTCCTCGGTGATGAAGTCCGGTGCGGTGCAAGGTTTCATCAAGGGCAATTGGGACCGCACCGACCCGTCGTACAGCCGGCCGCTGAAGCTGGACGGCGAGCCGGTCGACAGGTGGTGACCGCTCGACCCGGAGGACTCGCGGGGAGCCGATGAACCTCCAGGGCCGCGTCGCACTCGTGACCGGTGGGGCGTCGGGCATCGGCCTCGCGACCGCGCACCGGCTCGCAGCCGAGGGCATGCGCCTGTGCGTGGTCGACATCGACGGTGATGCCGCCTCTTCGGTCGCCGAAGCGCTCGGCGGCATTGCGGTGCAGTGCGACGTGTCCGATCCCGAACAGGTCGACACTGCCTTCGCCGTGTGTGCCCGGGAGCTCGGCAGCGTCGATCTGGCATTCCTCAACGCCGGCATCACGATTCATTGGTCCGGTGACATCGGGTCGCTCGATCTGGCCGACTACCGGCGTTCGGTCGGCGTCAATCTCGACGGTGTGGTCTTCGGGGTCGTCGCGGCGGTCCGCGCCATGCGTGTCCGTGCCGAGCAGGCCGGCGGTGTGATCCTGGCGACGGCCTCACTGGCGGGCATTCTGGCCTGGCATCCAGATCCGGTCTACTCGTTGGGCAAACATGCCGTCGTCGGTTTCATGCGAGCCATCGCGCCCAACCTTGCCCCCGAGGGGATCTCGGTGCACACGATCTGTCCTGGAATCACCGAAACCGGCGTGTTGGGCGCCCGCCGGCCGCTGGTCGAAAGCATTGGCGTGCCGGTGATGGAGCCGGAGGCGATCGCGGACGCGGCCCTGATGGCGGCCACTTTGCCGATCGACAGCACTGGGTCGTGCTGGGTGGTCCAGCACGGAAACGCCGCCTGGCCAATGGAATTCCCCGACGTGCCCGGGCCTGACAGCCGGCTCAACGTGCCGGTGACGCGGCGGCCGGGATAGCCCGGGTAGCTAGCCGAGGATGGCCGGCATGGAGTCCCAGCCGCGCACGGTTGCGGTCGGTGCCCGCACAGCGTTGTCCAGGTCGATCGTCCAGTCGGGCCAGCGCTTCAAGATCTCTTCGAGGGCGACGCGGCCTTCCAGGCGGGCGAGGGATGCGCCCAGGCAGAAGTGTGTTCCGCGGCCGAAGGACAGATGATTGGCGTTGCGGTGGATGTCGAAGGTGTCCGGATCCTCGAATCGGCGTTCGTCGCGATTCGCGGACGCCGCCATGAGTAGCAGCGCGCTGCCGCCGGGTATGGCCTGCCCCTGGTACTCGACGTCATTGGCGACATAGCGGGCGATGTTCTGCACGGGAGGTTCGAAGCGCATGACCTCCTCTACCGCTCCCGGGATCAGGGAGGGGTCGGCGACAAGCTCGCGCCGCTGATCCGAGTGGTCACCGAGCAGCTTGCCCAGCCAACCGAAGAGCCGGCCGACCGTCTCGGTTCCGGCGTTGGCGATGACACCCAGGAAGACCAGCAGTTCGTCCGGGCTCAGGCGCCGCACGGTTCCGGAAGCATCCTCGAACTCGACCTGCAACAGCTCGGTGACGAGGTCGTCGGACGGGTTCTGTTTGCGCCACTCGACGTAGTCACGAAACATGTTGCCGTTGAAGTAATTGTTCTTGTTCACCGGCAGTGGCTCGCCCGGCTTGTTACGAAGCCGGCGTCCCGCGACGGCACGCACACTGCGCTGCAACGAGTCCGGGATGCCGATTAGGATCCCGACGACGCGCATCGGCATCTCGGCACCGAGGTCGAGGGTGAAGTCGAAGCGGTCGCCGCCGACAAGGGGGTCCAGGCAGGCCGCGCAGAACGAGCGGATCTGATCTTCGATGGCGTTCATCTTTCGCGGGGTGAATGCACGGGAGACCAGCAGCCGGTGCACGGTGTGCAGTGGCGGGTCTTCGTTGATGAACACCCCGAGCGGCATGACCGGCTCCGCCTTGACCACTTCCAGGATGTCGCCCTTGGCCGAACTCAGGTTCTCCACGTCCCGCAGGGCGGCCTCGACGTCGGCGAACCGGCTCAGCGCCCAGAAGTCGAACTTCTCGTTGTAGTAGAGGGGTGCCTCGTCGCGTAGCCGCTTGTAGGTCGGATACGGATCGATGTCGATCTCGACGTTGTAGGGGTCGTAGGAGAGTTGGCTGTCGCTGCGAACCTGCATCGTGCTCCTAATCAACGCCCGACCGGAAGTGCAGTACGATCGTATAGCACCGTGCCTTGCCGAAGGAGTCTTGATGGACCTCGGATACGTTTCGCTGAACACACCGCGGGACCTCGCCCCCGGCGTGCTCGGCCGGGAACTGGAGGCCCGCGGATTCGAATCCATGTGGGTCGGCGAGCACCCTCAGATGCCGGTCGCCGCCGCCAGTCAGATGCCCGGTGGCCTGATCAGCGCGCAGAAGCGCATGTGGGATCCGTTCCTGTCGCTCATGGCGGCGGCGCAGGCGACCACCCGGCTGCGGATCGGCACCGCCGTCGCCCTGCCCCTCGAGCGCGAGTTGTTCACTTTCGCAAAGGAAGTCGCCACCCTCGACCAGCTCAGCGACGGACGGTTGCGGCTAGGCGTCGGGGTCGGATTCCGCCCCGAATTCGAACTGTCACAGTCGATCCGGTGGGCCGATCGCTACCGTGCACTCGGCGACATGGTGGCCGCCCTCCACGCGCTGTGGACCGAGGACGAGTCGGAGCACCACGGCGAGTTCTACGATTTCGAGCCGGTGTGGTCGCATCCGAAGCCGCAGCAGCGGCCCCGTCCCCCGCTGCTGGCCGCCACCACCGGACCCAAGGCGACCCGGGACTGCCTGGGGTGGGCCGACGGCTGGCTTCCCGGCGATGCCGCGTTTCGGGACCTGCCCAAGGCGCTCAACGAGTTCCGGCGCACCGCCGAGGACGCCGGCCGTGACCCCGCGACGCTGGACCTGACGATCATGGTGTGGCGCGAGCCGACGTTGGAGACGCTGGGCGCCTACCGGGACCTCGGTTTCAACCGTGCCGTGGTCGGCGGTGCGCGCCGTGACCCGCACGACCACGCGGCGACGCTGACCTTCCTCGACCAGTGCGCCGAGCTGGTCGACGAGCTTCGTATCTAGGCGGGGGGTACCGGGCGCACGCCGGAGTGGAGCAGCTCGAGCAGCTGTCCCTCGGGGTCGCGCACCATGCACGCGAACCCGCCACCCGGATCCGCCACGATGGTGCCGCCCGCCTCCTGCACCGCGGCCTGGGCCTGCGCCATGTCGTCGACGAGGAGCGACAGGTGGGTCAGGCCGGCACTGACCATGGTGCGCTCGGGCTCGTCCGGTGCGGGATACCCGGAGAAGGTGATCAGCTGCAACACGAAGCCGTCGTTCTGCAAGTAGACAGCGTCGAATCCGATCGGGGCCTCCAAACCGAGCAGACCGGCCGCCATCTTGTCCGGCACAGTGAGGCGCTTGACCTCGGTGAATCCGAGAGCTTCGTAGAAGCGCTTCGATCGGTCGAGATCTCGCACCCGCAGACCGACGTGGCTGACGTTCGCAGATGTGCCCATGCTCGGCCTCAGACTCCTGCCGGGCCGGGGCCACCGTGCATGTAGAGCGTCTGCCCCGAGCAGTAGCTCGACGCGTCGGATGCGAAAAACAAAACTCCGTAGCCGATCTCGTCTGGTTCTGCGATCCGGCCCGATGCATTGGTCTGACCGATCATGTCGATGTCGAAGCCCTGCCGCTTGGCGTCGGCCTCGAGACCCGGGGTACGGACGGCGCCGCAGGCGATGCAGTTGACCCGCAAACCCTTCCGCGTCCACGCCGCGGCCATCGATCCGGTCAGATTCTGCAGGCCGGCCTTGGCGGCACCATAGATGGGCGCCTGCGGCATGGCTAACAGGCCGGCGCCCGAGGAAACGTTGACGATCGCGCCCTTCTTCTGCTCGATCATTGGCTTGGCCGCGGCCCGCGACAGATACCACGCGCTGGACAGGTTGAGGTCCAGGACCTGGCGCCACTCGTCGTCGGTCCACTTCATCAGCGGCTTGGTTTCGCCGCCGCCCGCGTTGTTCATCAGCACGTCGAGGCGGCCGAACTCGGCGACTGTGGTGTCGATGAGCGCGCGGCACTGGTCGGCATCGGTCACGTCGGTCGACACGGCGAGGGCGCGGCGGCCGAGTGCCTCGATCTCACCGGCCGTGGATTCGAGTGGCTCGAGCCGGCGTCCCGCCAGAACGATGTCGGCGCCACGCTCAGCAAGGACGAGCGCCGATGCCCGTCCAATGCCGGTTCCGCCGCCGGTGATGACGGCAACCCGTCCCTCCATCGAGAACCTGTCGTTCACAGCACCACTTTCTGCTCCTGCCGTCGTCTACCGACTGCAATACGACTGTACAACACAGGCCAGGGGCTCGGAAGGGCCTATGGCACTCGACATCTGCACGCGCGTCGAGTAGACCATTGACATGCCGCAACCGACCAACGACGTCTGGGAAGTGCTCTCCACTGCTCGTTCCATCCGTAGGTTCACCGACGAGTCGGTCGACGACAAGACGCTCGAGCGCTGCCTCGAGGCAGCCACCTGGGCACCCAACGGGGCCAACGCGCAGCTGTGGCGCTTCATCGTTCTTGATGCACCGGAGCAGCGGGCAGCCGTCGCGAAGGCGGCCCAATTGGCGCTCAACACAATCGAATCGATCTACGGCATGAGCCGCACCGAGGACGACGACCAACGCCGCACCGCGCGGAACAACCGGGCCACCTACGAGTTGCACGATCGCGCAGGCGAACTCACCTCGGTGTTGTTCACCGCCTACAAGAACGAGTTCGCCTCCGAATACCTGCAAGCCGGATCGATCTATCCTGCGATGGAGAACTTCTACCTGGCCGCACGCGCCCAAGGCCTCGGCGCATGCTTCACGAGTTGGGCTTCCTACAACGGCGAGCCGGTACTGCGCGAATCGGTTGGCATTCCTGACGAGTGGTTCCTGGCCGGACACATCGTCATCGGATGGCCGCGCGGACACCATGGCCCCGTTCGCCGCCGTCCGATCGCCGATGTGGTATTCCGCAACCGCTGGGATCCCGAACACGCCGACATCGTCTACGGCAAAGGCACCCGGCCCAAGCAGAACTGAGCTCCGTGGATGGGCTGTCCGATCGCGTCAGCGGCCAGTTCGTCAGATGACGGCGCCGCCGTTGACGCCGATCACCTGTCCGGTAATGTAGCTCGCGGCATCCGAGCACAGGAATCCGCACAACGCGGCGATGTCCTCGCCGGTGCCGAGCCGGCCCGCCGGAATTGCCTTCGTGAGAAACTCAGCCGGCGGAAGCTTGTTGTCACGCTGCTGTTCGCGCAGCATCGGGGTGTCAACGACGAAGGGCGGCACGGTATTTACCGTGATGCCCTTGGCCGCGTAGTCCAGGGCCACCGACTTCGTGAGCGCGATGACGCCGCCCTTGGTGGCCGAATAGTGCCCTTGCCGCGAGGCGCCGTTCTGGCCGGCCGCCGAGGAGATCGTGACGATTCGGCCCCACTCCGCGCCGACCATGTCCGCCAGGGCGTTCTGCATGCACAGGAAGGTTCCGGTGAGGTTGACTGCCAGGTACCGGTTCCACTCTTCCAGCGTGATCCGGTCGAAGCGGGTGAAGCCGCCCAGCGCCGCACTGGTGACCAAAATTCCGACTGGACCGAAGGCAGCGCGCACGGCATCGAAAGCGGCTGTGACAGAGTCAGGTTCGGCGACGTTGACCTGAACCGCCAAGGCCTGTCCACCATCCGCGCGGATCTCGGTGGCCACCTTCTCGGCACTCTCGCCGTTGATGTCCAGCACTGCGACCCGGTGTCCGTCACGGCCCAGCTGGACAACAATCGACTCACCCACGCCCGATCCGCCCCCGGTCACCACCGCTACCCGACTCACTCGGTTCATCCCCTCACACCCGGGCCCGCGCCGACGGCGCGTCAGCTGCTATGCAACTGTATAGCACAGCGTTGTGGGGTTGATCACCCCCCGAGTTTCTGTGGACCTTCTGCGAACTCGAGGAGTTTCCGACCCGCAACCATCGCATCCGAATGACCGCGGTCGGCGCCGACCAGCTCCTCCATCGCAATCAGGCGCGGAATGCAGGTCAGCATGAACGCCGCAGTCGAGTCCGAAGTCAGGGCCAACATCCGGTTGTCCGCCAGGTTGGCTCCAACCACCTGGGTCAGCGTGCGGCGTGCCCGCTCGGCGTATTCGCCGATGGCGGCGCGCACCTCACTGCGACGGTTGGCCAAGGCCAGGAATTCGACCGTCAACGCCGTACCGGTCTGGTCACCGGCATAAGCCCATGCCGTCCGCAGTGATGCGCCAGACGCGGTCGCGACACTCATCTGCGCCAAGAAGTGGTCCATGGAGTCGCGAAGGACTGCGACGTAGAGCTCGTCGAGCGTCGAAAAGTATTAATAGACAAGGCCCTTGGCCACACCCGCGACGGTGGCCACCCGCTCGAAAGTCACCGCGGCATAACCTTCGCGCAGCATGACCGTCTGAGTTGCCCGCAGGATCGCACGACGTTTCGCCGATCGGCGGGTACCGGCACGGCCACCCGTCATCGCCATACCCCTATCGGCGGCCTCGTGATGCGGTCTTGACGGGCTTGCGCTTACGTCGCACACCCGGTTCGACCGCATCGAGGTATCGTTCCACCGCCCGGACCACTTCGGCGTGCGCCGTCTCGACGCCGACACCCTCCTCCAGGCTGAGGAACTTCGGAATTCCGGTGATCAGGAGAATGAGGGCACTCGGTGACAGATCGCCCTCGAATCGGACATCGGTTCCGAACGTCTCGTTCAGCACCTCGATCTGAAGCTTTCTCATCCGCTCGGTCACATCGGCGATCTCCGACTGGATCGACTTGCGGTGATTGCCGAGTGCCATGAACTCGGTGATCAGGGCACCGGTGGCCTCGCCCCAGCTGTAATCCCACATGGCATGGAGCGGGTCATCCGTTCGCTTCTGCAGAGCGGTGCGTAGATGCTCGAGATTGCGCTCGGAATAACGGCGGATTGCCGCCAGGAAGATGTCGTCGAGCGAGGGAAAGTAGTACTGGACCAGACTGGCCGTGACGCCGGCCTTGGCCGCCAACGCGCGATAGCTGATGCTGGCGTAACCCTCCTCCAGCATCATCTTCTCGACGCAATCCAGCAGGGCGTCGCGGGTTTTCGATGTCTCTGCGCCGACGCGGCGCGGTGATACGGCCATGATCTCCCTATTGTTGCAGACCCCGACCGTATTTCCGTTACAGACGCCACTGTACGGGTGTACAGCACATGCTGTATGCTCGTACAGGCTCTGGGAATGGAGGGTACGTGAGCGAGCTGTACTACGACCCCTGGGACGTCGAAATCGACCTCGATCCCTACCCTACGTTCAAGCGACTCCGCGACGAGTCGCCGTTGTACTACAACGAACGTCATGATTTCTGGGGGTTGAGCCGTTACGCCGACATCGACGCGGCGTTGCGCGAGCCCAACAAGCTCAGCTCGGCCAAGGGCGACATCCTCGAAGTGGTCAAGGCCGATCCGGTGATGCCGCCGGGAGTGTTCATCAACGAGGATCCGCCGCTGCACACCATCCACCGCGCTCTGGTGTCGCGGGCGTTCACCCCCAAGCGGATCCGGGAAATCGAGGACAAGGTCCGGACGTTCTGCATCGCGTGCCTGGATCCGATCGTCGGCAGCGACCGGTTCGATTTCGTTCAGGATCTCGGCGCCGAGCTGCCGATGCGCACCATCGGCATGCTGGTCGGGATACCCGATTCCGACCAGCCGTCCGTCCGCGCGCACGCACACGCCGTCCTGCGCAACGAGCCGGGTAAGCCGCTGCCGGTCAAGAAGGACCGCTACTTCGACGGCAACATGTTCAGTGACTACCTTGCCTGGCGAACCAAGAACCCGTCCGACGACCTGATCACCGAACTGCTCAACATCGAGTTCGAGGACGAGACCGGCTCAACACGTCGCCTGAGCACCGAGGAACTGCTGATCTTCCTGGCGGTCGTGGCCGGAGCGGGCGTCGAGACGACGGGTCGGCTGTTCGGATGGATGGGCAAGGCGCTCGGCGAAAACCCAGACCAACTTGCGGATCTCGCCGAGAATCCGTCGCTGGTGCCCAACGCGATCGAGGAGCTTCTGCGCTACGAGCCTCCGGGGCCGCACGTGGCCCGTTGGGTCGCCGAAGACGTCGAGTTCCATGGCCAGACCATCCCGGCGGGCAGCGCGCTGCTGCTCATGCTCGCTTCTGCCAATCGCGACGAGCGTCACTTCGACGACCCCGACCGCTTCGACATCCGCCGCCGGCCCGGCGGCCTCCTGACGTTCGGCCGCGGCGCCCACTTCTGCCTCGGTGCCCCGCTGGCACGCCTGGAAGGCCGTGTCGCCCTGGAGGAAGTGCTGAAGCGATTCCCCAAGTGGGAGGTCGACATCGACAACGCCCGCCGCTCAAGGACTTCCACAGTGCGCGGCTGGGACTCGATGCCCACCTTCATCGGCTGACTTGGAGCTATTCGATTGACAACCGTGAACAACGGCGTCGCGGTGATAACCGGTGCCGCACGTGGACAGGGCAGAAGCCACGCCGAGGCCTTGGCCCGCGAAGGCTACGAAATCATCGCCATCGACCGGTGCGCCGACATCGCCACGATCCCCTACCCGCTGGCCACCCGCGAAGACCTCGACGAAACCGCGGGACTCGTCAAGTCCTTCGGTCGCCAGGTCGTGACTGCGGTGGCCGACGTGCGGTCGCTGTCCGACTTGCAAGCCGCCATCACGACCGGTGTCGACCAGCTAGGTGATATCGACGTGGTGGTCGCCAACGCAGGGGTCGTCGCCGTTGGCAAGCCCGACCCGAACGACGAACAGCTCTACCGCGACATCGTCGACACCAACCTGAACGGGGTCTGGCACACCATCGCCGCGACCGTCCCATCGATGATCCGCAAGGGATCCGGCGGCTCGATCATTCTTGTCAGTTCGATGCAGGGACTAGTGGGACGCGGGGGCGACGGCAGTGCCGCTGCCTTCGCCTATGCGGCATCCAAGCACGGGGTCGTCGGGTTGATGCGCTCGGCGGCCAACGCTTATGCCGCACAGAACATCCGGGTGAACTCGGTTCATCCCACCGGTGTGGGGACCCCGATGATCTTCAACGAGCATATGGCCACCGTGTTCGCTAACAACCCGCAAGATCTCGGTGCCATGTCGGGCAACCTGTTGCCCGTTCCGTTCGTCGAACCAATCGACGTCACCAACGTCGTCACGTTTCTCGTGAGCGACAAAGCCCGCTACATCACCGGAGTGACCATGCCGGTCGATGCCGGCTACGCGGTGATGTGAGAACAGGCATGCCGGGCAGGCGAGGGTCCGATGACCATGTGACCGTATACGTCAACGCTCAGTTACGACGACACTGTTCTCGGTGCCAAGGAACTGCTCAACGCCCCAACCCTTCTCGTAGCTTGTGACCGTAGCGGCCTC
>Ga0182013_10009683_pt1 | contig 10111 bp, 7 predicted proteins | sample 612S2MmetaG_FD_120487 | JGI IMG/M metagenome (GOLD analysis project Ga0182013, IMG submission 120487) | Permafrost microbial communities from Stordalen Mire, Sweden - 612S2M metaG | ecosystem: Environmental > Terrestrial > Soil > Wetlands > Permafrost | place: Sweden: Stordalen | collected...
ATCCTCCCCACCCGCGCCATCTTGCCAGCCCGCCACAATCTCAATACCCTGTCTCTTGCGAGTCATCGAAAAAGTCCTCCTCTGGAATGTCGTTCGCCTAAACAACATCCTAAGGAGAACCAGAAGGTGGCTCGCTACCGCTCACCACCTCAACGGCTTCTACAGAACTTTAAGGACTCAATCCTTGTCGCAGTATTTTGGTTCTGGATGGTGGCTTTGACGGGGAGGGAGGGGGTGGGGTGGCGGAAAAACAGGCCAAAAAAGCGCGCTGGGGGACGAGGATTTCCTGCATCCAGAATAATTTTACGCACGAGCTGGGCGGAATCTAGCCCCGGTCCCCAAAGGCGAGGGACCGGGGGCACCCCAACATGATCCGGAGAAGGTCACCTGGAGACGCCTGATCCCTGCTCCCTGACCTTTCATCCCTTATCCCTTATCCCTGACCACTGATCCCTGACCACTGATCCCTGACCACTGATCCCTGACCACTGATCCCTGATCCCTGACCACTGATCCCTGCTCTTCGTCACTTCACCCAGACCTTCGGCTCAACCGACAACCCCGGCCTTAACTCATGATGCGGATCCTCGTGCGCCAGGTCGGTGAAGTCGATGCGCACCGGCAGCCGCTGCACCACCTTCACGTAATTCCCGGTCGCGTTCTCCGGCGGGAACAGGCTCAGCACCGACCCCGTGGCGCCGCCGATCTGCGTCACCCTGCCGCTATAGTCCTTGCCGGTCGCGTCCACGTGGATCTCGACCTTCTGCCCGGCCACCATGTGCCTGAGCTGCGTCTCCTTGAAGTTGGCCGTAATCCACAGGTCCTCAAGCGACACCAGCGTCAACAGGTTCTGGCCCGGCGAAACATTCTGGTCCACCTCCACGCTCTTGCGCGTGATGATTCCGGCCGCGGGCGCCACAATTTTTGTGTAGCTGAGGTTCAGCTTCGCCTGGTCGAGTTGAGCCTGGGCCTTCTCCACCTCGGCCTCGGCCTGCTTGGCGCGCGCATCCTGCGCTTCAACCTGCTGCGGACCGGTCTGCGCGTACTTATATTGCGCCGCCGCTTCCGACTCCTTGTCACCCGCCACCTTTACGCCATCCAGCGCTGCCTGCACTCCCGCCTGCGCATCGGCCAATTCCGCCTTGGCCGCATCCGCCGCCGCCACGGCGGCGTCAAACTGCTGTTTGCTGATCACATCCTTCTCGACCAGCGGCTTATACCGGGCCAGATCGGCCTGCGCCTTCAGGTTGTTGGCCTGCGCCTGCGCTACCTTGGCCTGCGCCGACTGCGCCTGCTGCACCGCCTGCTGAACCGAATTCCGGGCCGCGCTCACGTCTGCCGTCGCCGAACCCAGGTTGCTCTTGGTGTTCACCGTGATCAGCGGCACGTTGACCCTGGCCGCCGAAGCAGCCGCCTTCGCGCTGTCCAGGGCTGCCTGCGCGTTCTCCACCGCCACCTGGTAGTCTGCCGGGTCAAGTTCCGCAATCACGTCGCCCTTGTTCACAACCTGGTTCTCTTCCACATCCACCTTTAGCACCTGGCCCGCAATGCGGGGGCTGACCTGGATCAAGTGGCCGTTCACCTGCGCATCGTCGGTGTCTTCGCTGTACGTCGAACGCCACCAGAACCCCAGCGCGCCCAGAACAAGCACAGCCACCACCGCTACAATCAGGCCTCTCCGCCTTCTCGGCGGTGGCGCAATCTCGGTCTCTGGAGTGGACTCGGCTTCCGCCGGCTTTTCGTAAGTCTCCGCCACGTCTACTTTCCTCCCACGTAATTCTTGTACTGCTGCCCTGCCCCCAGCGCCCGGGCCAGGCTCAGCTTGGCCACATTGTGCCGGTAAAGGCTGGCGACATATTGATCGTTGGCCTGGGCCACACTCTGCTGCGCCTGGCTCACCGCAAGGTTGTCGCTTACCCCGTTCTTATACCTGTCCTGCGCCTCTTTCAGGGCCTCGTTCGCCAGGTCCACGCTGGAGTGCGCAACCTCCACGAGCTTCTGCGCCGACTCGATATCGAGAAGCGCATCCCTCACGTCCGCGTCCACCTGGGCCTGCTTGTCGCTCAGTTGCGCCCTGGTGGTGTCCAGTTGCGCCTGCGCCTGCTCAGCCTCGCCGCGCAGCGCAAACTCCTTGAACAACGGCACGCTCAGCGTACCGCTCGCATCGACCGTCCCATGCGAGTGCGCCAGCGTGGTTCCGATATCTCCGTAATCTGCATTTGCCTTCACCACCGGCAGCCGGTCCGCGGTGGCCGCCTTGCGCTGATCTTCGGCCGCCTTTTCCTGTTCCACCATCGCCGCCAGGTCCTTGCGGTTGGCATGGGCCTGGGCAATCAGCTTGTCCACATCAAGCTGGTCAAAGAGCGCATAGGGAGCCGTGTCCGTCAGCGTAAAACTCTGCGCCAGAGGCAGGCCGATGGTGCGCGCCAGCGCCAGCTTATCCTTCTCCAGGGCGTCTTTGGCCACAATCAACTGCTGTTCCTGCGTCTGGAAGTCCACCCGCGCTCGCAACTCGTCCAACAGCGGCGCCGTACCCGCCTGGTGGTTGGCCGACGCCTCATCCAGCGAGACCTTCGATGTCGCCACCTGCGCCTGCGCGCTCTCCACGCGCGACTGGTCGGCCAGCACCAGCAGGTAGGCGTTGCCCACCGTCAGCACCACCATGTCCCGCGCATCTTCGGCGCTCAGCTCCGACGCCCTGAAATTATGCCGCGCCGCCAGGTAGTTCCTCAGCGAGGCCAGATCCACCAGCGACCAGTTCAGCGAGGCCCGCACATCCGTATAGCTGAACGGCCCGATAATCGTGGGGAAGTTCGGCAGCTTCAATCCCTCGGCCGGCAAATCCACCTGCTGCACCGATTCTTTGCCGCTGCCGTCCACGCTGGGCAGCAGCGATTGCAGCTGGCTCAGCCTTTGCGCCTTCGCCGTAGCCGTCTGCGTGCCGCTCAGAATGACCCCCAGGTTGGCCTTTAATCCCCTCTGGATCGCTTCGTCGAGCGAAAGCTCAAGCGGCTGGGCCGAAACCTCGCCGGTGGCCACGCTCCCCTGGAAGCTTTGCGCCGTCACTCCGGCAGCCTGCGGAGCCTGCTGGGCGACCACTGTCCCTGGCCAAACAACGGCAAAAACAAACAGCAGCCTCCCAACAAAGCCAAATATTACGTTCTTATTTGTGTGATTTGACAAGTTCGACCTTACTCGGCTAGTGGCGGAATAAAACTCGCCAGAAAATGACAATTACATAATGGATGCAACGAAATCGCGACGCGGTTCTTAAACTAGTGTAATTGGCCCGGTTCCCAGTTCCTATCAGACCGGAGCGTGACCCAGGTCGCAAGCTGTCGCCTCACCCGAGGTCCCGGGCGGCCCAAAATCCATTTTCCGGAATCCGCGGCCTCAGAGAGCCCTGTCAGGTACGAAGAGCGGGCATTCAGGTCACGATGATGAGACCCGAGAATCGACCGACTCCGATCCGCCGCGAGAAAGCGTATGGCGCAGGCTGCCCAGCTCTCGATTTTGAGACCTGGAAATCGACCAAAACCGATCCGGCAAAAAATGCAACTCGCCCGGATCCAAGCTGGGAGCTGAAAGCTGAAACCTGAGAGCTAGAAGCCGTTCTTCACCAGTTGTGACGCCAGTGAGCACAACCCCTGCCTGAAAATCTCCCGCACGCCGTTGGGAGTCCACGCACCAAACTCGGCCAGCAGGTCAGCCGTCTCCGCCGCCGAGAAGCCGGCCACTGCCCGCAGCGCAAACACCGTACGCACTCCGGTCGGCAGTTTCGCCAGCCATTCCCGCACCCGGTCCCGATCTGGCCCCGCAATCATCCGTTCGAGCTCCGCGGCAGAAACCCCCGCCGCCTCCAGTTCGTCGTCCTCAATGCACCCCGCCGGCCCGGCTTCCCCCTCCGGTGCCGCCAGGCTGCCCGGCTCGCGCGCCGCCAGCGTCTTCAAGGCCGCCACCGCCAGCGCCCTGCGGCTGCTTTGCCGCGCAACCACCGCATCCCAACACTCCGACACCTCGGCATTGGCCACTGCGGTCTCCACCAGCCGGATACTGTCTTCGCCTTCGCCCACCAGCATGGAAGCCAGGCTGTAAAGCCCCGCGGCAATCAGGTCGAACATCTCGTCCATCCCCTTGAGGGCCTGGGCCACAGTCTCATCGTCCTTCGGCTGCCCGTCCAGCAGCCCCTGCACACGCTTGGTAAATACCTGGCCGCATTCCGGCACCGGTTTCGATGGAATCAGGCTTTCGCTCATTGGTTCCTCCTGCATGTGTCTCCCTTCTGGGTTGCAATCAACCGTTCAATCCGCTTTGACCGACTCTCTACCTGTCTCTATCCTCAACCCGGTCAGTCCTCCAGTCAAACGCCCGTTCCGCGCTTTTTGCACACCGTTAATATGCACTACGCCTCTGTTGCTGTATCAGTTTCATCATGGGTCAATTTACCGACGCAGATGTTGCTGAAGATGCCAAGCCCCTCCCCGAAGTTGTAGACTTCCAACACGGCACGGACGAAACCATGGTCAGATCAGCGCAGAAACCAAAGCTATTCAACGGTCGAGACTACTCCTGGATGCAGTTCAATCGCCGTGTCCTCGAGGAGGCCGAAGACCCGGCGAACCCCCTTCTCGAGCGGGTTAAATTTCTTGCCATAACCGGCTCCAACCTCGACGAGTACGTCGAAATCCGCCAGGCCGGCCTCATGCAGCGCATTGAAGACGGCTATCGCCAGCATGGCTTCGACGGCCTCCGCCCTGAAGAGTCGCTCGCTACCCTCACTGCCGAAATCCACGACTTCGTCGCCGCCCAGTACCGCTGCTGGAACTCGCAGCTCCTTCCCGAACTCCGCAAACAGAACATCTGCCTCCTCGATTGGTCGGAATTGAGTGATGAAGCCTGCGAATTCGCCCGCAACTACTTTCAGCGCGAAGTCGATCCTCTGCTCACTCCCATCTCCATCGACCCTTCCCACCCCTTCCCCCGCGTGCTGAACAAGGCTCTCTGCCTGGCGCTACTGCTGCGCGCCAAGCGGCGCAGCTCCGGGCCCCAGGTCCTCGGCGTGGTCACCGTCCCCCGCGCCCTGCCCCGCTTCGTCCGTCTTCCTGCCTCCGAAGGGCACCACGACTACCTGCTGCTCCAGGACCTCATTGTCCAGCACCTTTCCGGCATGTACCGCGGCTACGAAGTCCTCGCCCACGCCTCCTTCCGTGTTACCCGCAACTCCAACCTCTACTTCGAAGAGGAAGAAGCGCGTTCGCTGCTCGAGACCATCCGCGTCGAACTCCACAACCGCCGCAAAGGCGATGCCGTCCGCCTGGAGATCGAAACCGGCGCCGATCCCGAGATCATCGAGCGCCTGCGCGTCAACTTCGAGCTCGACGAAGACCAGGTCTTCCGCGGCGAGGGCCCCGTCAACCTCTCGCGGGTCATGTTTCTCAGCGACGACGTGAAGCGTCCCGACCTTAAATTCAAGCCTTTCACGCCCAAGGCCCTCGTCCTCAGCCGCAAATCAGTCGGCATCTTCGACGAGCTGCGCCATCGCGACGTCTTGCTCCACCACCCTTACGACTCCTACGATCCGGTGGTCGAGTTCATCCAGCAGGGAGCGCGCGATCCTTCCGTCGTCTCCATGAAGCAGACGCTCTATCGCACCAGCCACGACTCGCCCGTCTTCCAGTCGCTCACCGAGGCGGGAGCCACCAAGGAAGCCACTCTGGTTGTGGAACTGATGGCCCGCTTCGACGAGGCCTCCAACATCCGCTGGGCGCGCTCCATGGAAGACGCCGGCGTCCAGGTCTTCCACGGCGTCGTCGGCCTCAAGACGCATTGCAAGCTGGCCATGCTGGTGCGCCGCGACGAAGACGGCGTCACGCGACGCTACTGCCATCTCGGCACCGGCAATTACAACCCGGTCACGGCGCGCTTCTACACCGACCTGAGCCTGCTCACCTCGGACCCGCAGATCACCGAGCGCGTGCACATGGTCTTCAATTACCTCACCGCACACGCCGAGATCGACGACTATTCACCTCTGCTGGTTGCCCCCCTCACCATGGCAGAGAGCTTTCTGCGCCTTATCCGCCGCGAGTCGGAACATGCCCAGGCTGGCCGCCCCGCGCACATCATCGCCAAGATGAACGCGCTGCTCGAGCCCTCGGTCATCGAAGCGCTCTACCAGGCCTCGCAGGCCGGCGTCGAAGTCGATCTCATCGTCCGCGGGCTATCGATACTACGCCCCGGCGTCAAAGGCCTGTCTGAAAACATCCGCGTCCGCTCCATCGTGGGCCGCTTCCTCGAGCACTCCCGCATCTTTCACTTCGCCAACGGCGGCGCCGATGAAATCTATCTCGGCTCAGCCGACTGGATGCCGCGCAACCTCTTCGAGCGCTGCGAGGTTGCCTTCCCGGTCCGCGACCCCGCCGCTCTCGCCCGCATCCACGACGAAATCCTGCCGGCGTATCTTGCCGACAACGTCAAAGCCCGCCTCCAGCAGCCCGACGGAACCTATATCCGCGCGGGCAAAATCTCCAAAGACGCACCGCCGTTTTCCAGCCAGGACTTTCTCATGAAGCTGGCCGAAGGCAAAGCCGATCTCAGCGCCATCCCCGCCAGCCCCGCAACGCCTGCCCACCACTCAAAACCGGTTCACAAGAAACGCACCCCCGCCAAGCTGACAAGTTCACTGGCCGGAACTGTCGCGCCGGCTCGCTGATCGAGATATAGAACCGCCGGCTCCCTAAAAGCTGGCCCGACCTTGGCGCCGTTTCGCCGTCCAGCGTTCGGCAGAGGCCGCTCCGTCCGCATTTCCTGCCCCGGTCCGCCTCCATCGGGGCCACACCACACATTGATTTGCATCCAATCAAACAGTTTGTTGGGGCGGTTCCGGGATGTCGAAATCACGCTTCTGACCCTGTTGACACGACTACACCAATCTGGATTGCCACTCCACGCCGAAACAAGTTTCCAAGGAGGAAGTGTATGAAGCAGTCGCTTCGCATTGTGCTGTTGATGATGTTTTCGCTCCTGTCCATGCAATCGGTCTTTGCGCAAATTGGAATTACCGTCTCATTCGGACCGCCCGCGTTGCCCATTTACGAACAGCCGGTCTGCCCGGAAGACGGTTACCTCTGGGCGCCGGGCTACTGGGCTTACGATCCTGACGACGGCTACTACTGGGTTCCCGGCACCTGGGTCCCCGCCCCCGAACCCGGCTACCTCTGGACTCCCGCCTGGTGGGGCTGGGAAAATGGCGGGTTCCTCTTCCACGAAGGCTACTGGGCCACTGAAGTCGGCTTCTACGGAGGCATCGATTACGGCTTCGGCTACTTCGGCACTGGATTCGGAGGAGGCCGCTGGGAGGGGGGCAGATTCCGCTACAACACGGCGGTGCTCCATGTGGACACGACCATCATTCACAACACCTACATCGACCGCACCGTGGTTGTGAACCACAACGAGAGCCGGCTGAGCTATAACGGCGGCGAGGGCGGCGTCACCGCGCGGCCCACTGCCGAGGAACAAAGGGTTGATCAGGCACGCCATCTGCCCCCCACATCGGAGCAGACGCAGCATCTCCAGGCGGCGCGCTCCAATCCGCAGCTTCGCGCTTCCGCAAACCAGGGCAAGCCGCCCATCGCCGCCACGGCCCGGGCCGGCTCGTTCAGCGGTCGCGGTGTGGTTGAAGCCAAAGCGGCCGGCGCACCTTATCACGCGCCAGCCCGCAACGCCGGCCAGCCCGCGGGTGGCCGCGAATCGGAAACCCCCAGGGCCGGCGAGCGGTCGGCAACCCCAACCCATGCCAGCGAACTTCAGGAGCACCAGCCAGCCAGCGTTCCCTCCACCGGCAACTCCAAGCTGGACAATAAGTACCAGAAGCAGCAGGCGCAGCTAGCCGCGAAACAGAACCAGGAGCACCAGAAACTCGCCCAGCAGCAGGCCAAGGAAGATAAGAAGGCCAACCTGGAACAAAAACAGCAGGTGGAGCAGAAACACCAGCAGCAAACCCAGCAACTGGAGCAGCGCCACACCCAGGAGCAGCAGCAATTGCAGATGAGGCAGGCTCCCCGCGCCGAATCGAGACCGCGCTAACCCAATTGGATTGCCTTGCAATCGATTGATTTGAGGTCCGCCTACCGCGCGGACCTCTCTTTTTGTGGTTTTGCAAAGGTAGTGCAATGCACTACAATATATTCTGGTCTGCCAAGGACGGAGGCCGAAAACATGACAACAAGTGCCTCAGAAATTCTTCGGCGCGGCCTAAACGGTACCCTGGCCTATGCCGAGTCAGCAACCAGGCCGCACGAAACTGTCGCGATTCCGGTGCAGATTGACGTCCGCGCCATCCGTATCCGGCTCGGCTTGACGCAGAGCCAGTTTGCAGTCCGTTTCGGATTCAGCGTCAACACCCTCCGCCACTGGGAACAGGGCAGGCGGGTTCCCGAGGGGCCAACGCGCGCCTATCTACTGGTAATCGACCGCGAACCCCGGGCAGTGGAGAAAGCCCTGCGGATTGCCTGACACGCAACTGGAGAGGCTGGCGTCTAAGCCTCTCCCGATGAATGAAATGCAAGCTTTGGAATCAGGGGTGCAACGAGTCCCTTTGAACGACCGAAGCATCAAATGAGATAAGAAAAAACCCATGGCGACGACAGCGAACAAAGATTATTACGCGACTCTCGGAGTCAAGAAGACAGCCACCTCGGACGATATCCGCAAGGCGTTCAGGAAAGCCGCGCGCAAGTGGCATCCGGACGTAAATCCGAACGACAAGCGCGCCGAAGAAAAATTCAAGGAAATCTCCGAAGCCAACGATGTTCTGAGCGACGAGAAGAAGCGCAAAATCTACGACCAGGTCGGCTTTTACTCCGATCAGATTGACCCCGCCCAGGCCGAGGCCTACGGCCGCCAGCAGCGAGCCGGCGCGCGGCCGCCGGTCGATTTCGACGGCTTCGACTTCTCCGGCTTTCAGGGCGGTCCGGAGCGGGGTCCCGCCTCAGCCACAGGCGCCGGCTCGCCCGGATGGGGCAGCTTTAAAGACATCTTCTCCGGCATCTTTTCCGGCGCGCAGAATGCGCAGCAGCCCCGCGGCCCGCAGCCAGGTTCCGACCTTGAGTATCAGGCCACGGTCGACTTCTGGACCGCCATTCGCGGCGGGCAGGCGCGCATCCAGATCAATCGCCAGGAGACCTGCCCCACCTGCCACGGTCAGGCGCAGGCCGGCGGCTCCATCCCCTGTCCCGAGTGCAACGGCACCGGCCAGGTCACCCAGATGGGCGGCCGCATGAAGTTCAACATTCCCTGCCCCGGCTGCAACGGCGCAGGACACGTCTCCAGCACCTGCCCCACCTGCCACGGCGAGCTCACCGTCAACCGTTCCGAGTCGGTCGAGTTCCGCATCAAGCCCGGCACCCGCGACGGGCAGCGCATCCGCCTGCAGGGAAAAGGCAACGCCGGCATCAACGGCGGCCCTCCCGGCGACCTGTTCCTCATCGTTCGCACCGGGACCCACCCGGTGTTCACCCGCGAAGGAGACGACATTCACATCAAAGTGCCGGTAACCATTGCCGAAGCGTCTCTGGGCGCCAAGGTTGAGGTGCCCACCATCGAGGGCCGTTCCCAGCTGAAGATTCCGCCCGGCACCCAGGGCGGGCAAAAGCTGCGCATGAGGGAGCGCGGCGTCGAGAGCGCGCAGCATCCGCCGCAGCGTGGCGACCAGATTGTCACCGTCGAGCTGGTGGTGCCCCACCTCAACGACGAGCGAAGCCGCGAGATCATGCGCGAACTCGCCCGCCTCAACAACCAGGACCCGCGCGTGGCGCTGTTTGAGAAGATCTAGAGCCTTCAGTGCTTCAATAAGGTAAGCTGATTCGGGGAAAGTCCGATGGCCGCAAAACGCAAGTCCAAGGGCGCCTACATGATCTCGTCGGTCGCCGAGATGTACGAGATCCATCCGCAAACCTTGCGACTCTACGAACGCGAGGGTCTGCTCAAGCCCTCGCGCACCGACGGCAACACGCGACTCTACACTGACGAAGATCTGGAGCGGTTGGAGTTCATCCTCAACCTGGCTCGCGATCTGGGCGTCAACATTGCAGGCATCGCCATCATTTTG
>Ga0182013_10009685_pt1 | contig 10110 bp, 10 predicted proteins | sample 612S2MmetaG_FD_120487 | JGI IMG/M metagenome (GOLD analysis project Ga0182013, IMG submission 120487) | Permafrost microbial communities from Stordalen Mire, Sweden - 612S2M metaG | ecosystem: Environmental > Terrestrial > Soil > Wetlands > Permafrost | place: Sweden: Stordalen | collected...
GGAACCTTCTGCTCGGGGTACTGGATCACGCCGCCGGTGCCTTCGAAGACCCGCATCGCGGTCGTCTTCAGGCCACGCGCCGTCTCACGGAAGGAGCGCCAGGTGCCGCGCGCCGCGCCCGGGTCGGGCGTGCGCTGCACGACGATCACGTCGAGGCCGGCCTGCCAGCGCCCGGGTGTCTGCTCGGTGCTCTTGTCTTCGTTCTCGGCCATCACTGGGTGGCGACGATGACTGCGGTCACCAGCGCGTTGAGGGTTGCCAGGGGAAGGAGGATCTTCCAGCCGAGCCGCATCAGCTGGTCGTAGCGCAGGCGCGGCAGCGTCGCCCGGATCCAGATGAAGAAGAACGCGACGATCGCCATCTTGACGAGCACGACGAACGGGTCGACCCAGCCTGGGGGGTTGATCCCGAACGGCATCAGCCAGCCGCCGAGGAAGATCGTGACCGTGATCCCCGAGATCACCAGGACGTTGAGGTACTCGGCGAAGTAGTAGGAGGCGAAGCGCCCGCCGCCGAACTCGGTGTTGTAGCCGCCGACGAGCTCGGCGTCCGCCTCGGTCAGGTCGAACGGCGCGCGGTTGGTCTCCGCGAAGCCCGCGACGAGGAAGACCAGGAAGCCGAAGAACTGCGGGATCACGTACCACATGCCTTTCTGGGCTTCGACGATCCCGGTCAGCGAGAGCGTCTGTGCGGTGATGATCACGCCGATCAGCGCGATCCCCTGCGCCGCCTCGTAGGAGATCAGCTGCGCCGCGCCGCGCATCGCGCCGAGGAACGAGTACTTCGAGCCCGAGGCCCAGCCGCCGAGCATGATCCCGTAGAAGGCGATCGCGCCGAACGCAAAGACGTACAGCGGTCCGATCGAGAGGTCGACGCCGTAGAGCCCGACAGGCGTGCCGAAGATGTTCTGGACGTTGCCGAAGGGGATGATCGCGAACGACGCGACGGCCGTCAGGATCGAGATCAGCGGCGCGAGGACGAACAGCATGCCGGCCGAGGTGCTGGGCCGGAACTGCTCCTTGGTCAGGAGCTTGAGAATGTCCGCGAGCGGCTGCAGCAGGCCGTATGCGCCGACGCGGTTCGGGCCGTAGCGGCCCTGGAAGCGGCCCAACAGCTTGCGCTCGGCGATCAGCACGACCGGCACGAGCTGCAGCGCGACCGCGAAGATGATGATCCCCTTGAGGATCTGGACGTACCAGGGTTCGGCGTAGCCGACGATCGCGATCACACGAGCTCCCGCGGCTTGCCCGCGAACTCCAGTGCCGGTGAGGCCGCGACCTCCGGGGCGTCCCACAGCGAGCGCCAGCCGGCGAGCTCGACGGGGTCGATGCCGGCGGCCACGTCGAGCGGCTCCTCGGAGCCGCCCTGCGCCAGCTCGCCGGCCTGCGCGCGCTCGGTCCAGCGCACGCCGCGGCCACCGATCTCCTCGAGCGTCAGCCCGGCGTAGAACGGCACGGCGGCGTAGAGCTGCGTGGAGGCCTCGCGCGCGCTGCGCACGTCGAACTCGAGCCCGACGCGCTGGGCGATCTGCGCGATCACCGACCAGCCTGCCCGCACTTCGCCCGGCCGGGCGATAGCGGCGCGCAGCCGCTGCAGGCGAGAGTCGGGGTGCACGACGGTCCCGTCCTTCTCGGCGTAGCTCTCGGCAGGGAAGATGATCGTCGCGTGCTCGCGCAGTCCCTCGGTCAGCAGCGAGGCGTGCGCGATCACGGTGCCGGCGCGCTCGAGCGCCGCGGCCCACTGCTCGCGACCCGGCAGATCGAGCAGCGGGTCGACGCCGACCAGGTACAGCGCGCCCAGCTCTCCGTCCGCCAGGCCGGCGGCGATCGCCGCCGCGTCGCGGCCCTGCTCGGGCGCATCGCTGTAGCCGGGTCCCGCGTTCGGCAGCAGTCCCGCCTCGCGCAGGCCGCGGCCGTTCGCGGTTGCGGGAATTTCCAGCAGGCCCGCGCAGCTGCGCGTGCGCATCTGCAGTTGCTCTGCGATTTGCAGCAGCGCCCGGGCGGCGCGCGAACCCTCGGGGCCGGCGGTGAGGCGCTCGTGCCAGAGCACGACGACCTCGCGCTCCTCGCCGCGCAGCAGCTCGGCGAGCGCGCCCAGCGCGTCCGCGTCGGTGCCCGCGGCGGCCGCGTGGGCCGTTGCGTCCTCGCCGGCGAGCGTCGCGGCGAGGGCCTGCACGAAATGGGCCCCGGCGCCCGGGGCGTAGCGGCTGACGTGGGCGGCGTTGGCGTCGAGCGTGCCCGGCTGCGGGGATGCCACGGCGAGCTGGAGCCCGTTGCGGCGCACGCCCTTGCGCAGGCGCAGGTCGAGGATTGCCGCGTCGTTGAGCGGCTCGCTGTCGAGTACGAGCACCGCGTGTGCGTACTCGAGGTCGCTGACGCTGGCCTGGAGCTCGGGCGCCGCGAGCCTGCGCGTCAGACCGAGCGGCAGCGCACCGCCACGACGGCTGTCGACGTTCGCCGAGCCGAGGCCCTCACGCATCAGCCGGGCGAGCAGCAGGCCTTCCTCGCCGGTGGTGCCGCCGCCGGCGAGCGCCGCGGACCGGCTGCCGGCTCGCTGCAGCGCCGCGGCGGCCTCGCTCAAGGCGTGGTCCCAGGAGACTGGGCGCAGGACGCCGCCGTCGCGCAGCAGCGGCGTCGTGAGCCGCTCGTCGACGTGGAAAGACTGGTATGCGAAGCGGCCCTTGTCGCAGAGCCAGCCGTCGTCGACCTCGGCGTGGTCGCGGCCGAGGACTCGCAGCGCCTGCTCGTCGCGGACGGTGACGGTCACGTTGCACTGCGCCGGGCAGAGCGTGCAGACCGTGCCGGCTCCCTCGATGTCCCACGGGCGCGCCCGGAAGCGGTAGGGCCGCGAAGTCAGCGCACCGACAGGGCAGAGCTCGATGATGTTGCCGCTGAACGGCGCGACGTACGGGTGGCCGTCGAACGTCGAGACGTACGAGGCCGCGCCGCGCTCGAGCAACACGAGCTGGAAGTCCTCGGCGACCTCCTGCGAGTAGCGCACGCAGCGGTAGCAGAGGATGCAGCGCTCGCGGTCGATCGCGATCAACGGTGAGAGCTCGAGCGGCTTGACGAAGTGGCGCTTGGGCTCGACGAAGCGCGAGATGCCGGCGCCCCAGCCGAAGGTGATGTCCTGCAGCGGGCACTCGCCGCCCTTGTCGCAGACCGGGCAGTCGAGCGGGTGGTTGATCAGCAGGAACTCGACGACCGCGCGCTGGGCCTCCTTCACGCGATCGGTTTCGGTGAACACGACCATCCCGTCGCGGACCGGTGTCGAGCACGCGGTCTGCAGCTTCGGAATCCCTTCGATCTCGACGAGGCACATGCGGCACGCACCGACCGGCTGGCCGAGCTTCGGGTCGTAACAGAAGACGGGAATTTCGACGTCGCCGAGCTTTGCCGCGTCGGCGAGCATCATGCCCTCGGGGGCCTGGACTTCCCGCCCGTCGAGCGAGAAGGTGATCTGCTTGGGCGCGGGGCGCGGCATCGCTAGTGCGCGCCTCCCAGGACGGGCGCGAGCTGCGGCTCACGGACCCGCTCGATGTGCTCCTCGAACTCGGCGCGGAACTTCTTGATCAGCGAGCTGATCGGCATCGCCATCGCGTCGCCGAGCACGCACAGGCAATTGCCCATGATGTGCTCCTGGACCGAGGCCATGATGTCGAGGTCCATCGGCGTGGCTTCACCGCGTTCGATGCGTTCGAGCATTTTGACCGTCCAGTTCGTGCCCTCGCGGCAGGGACTGCACTTGCCGCAGGACTCGTGGCGGTAGAACTTCGCGACCTTCAGCGCGACGTCGAGGATCGGCGTCTCGTCGTCGACGACGATGATCGCGCCGGAGCCGAGCATCGTGCCGGCCGTCGCGAGCGTGTCGAAGTCGTAGGCGATGTCGAGGTCCTCGCCGGTGAGCACCGGTGAGGATGAGCCGCCCGGGAACCAGCACTTGACGGTGCGCCCGTCCTCCGGGCCGCCGGCGAGGCCGTAGATGATCTCGCGCGCCGGGATCCCGAGTTCGATCTCGTAGTTGCCGGGCCGCTGCACGTGGCCCGAGACGGAGACGAGCTTGGTCCCCGTTGAGCGTTCGACGCCGAGTTTGGCGTACTGCGCGCCGCCCATCTCGATGATCGTCGGCACCGTCGAGAGCGTCTCGACGTTGTTGATCAGCGTCGGCCCCTGGTAGAGACCTTGGTTGGCCGGGAATGGCGGCTTCAGGCGCGGGTTGCCGCGCTTGCCTTCGAGCGAGTCGAGCAGCCCCGTCTCCTCGCCGCAGATGTAGGCGCCGGCGCCACGGTGAAGAACCAGCGAGAGGGTGTGCTCGGAGCCGAGGATCTGCTCGCCGAGGTAGCCGGCCGCGCGGGCTTCGTCGATCGCGGCGTCGAGCACGTCGGCCTGCAGCTCGTACTCGCCGCGGATGTAGATGAAGGAGCGAGTGACGCCCGCGGCCCACGCCGCGATGATGATGCCCTCGATCAGCGTGTGCGGCGTCTTCTGCATCAGTTCGCGGTCCTTGAACGTGCCGGGCTCGGACTCGTCGGCGTTGCAGACCAGGTACTTCTCGATGTCGCTGCCCTTCGGCAGGAACGAGATCTTTTTGCCCATTTCGAATCCGGCGCCGCCGCGGCCTCGGATCTCGGAGGATTCGAGCTCGGCGAGAACCGCTTCGGGGGTCATCTCCAGGGCCCGGCGCAGGCTCGCGTAACCGCCGCGCGCCTCGTAGACGGCGAGCGTGCTCAGCCCCGGCTCGTCGATGTCCTTGAACAGCAGCAGGTCGCTCATCGCGGGTTCCTCTGTGGCTCGGGCTCGGGTGAGGGGTGCTCGCCGCGGGCCCGCGGGTCGGCAACCTGGCGGCGCACGAGCTGGCGGTCGGGCAGCACCGGCGCGCCGCTGCGCAGGTCCTCGAGCAGCCTGGGGATGTCCCCCTCCTCGAGCGGGCCCACGTAGACGCCGTCGACGGAGGCCATCGGCGCGATGTCGCAGGCGCCGAGGCACTCGAACGATCGCACGTAGACGTCCGGATCGCCCTCGGCGGCCTTGCTCAGCGCGGCGTGCAGGCGGTCTGCCCCGCGAAGCGAGCATGAGATGTTGGTGCACACGTAGACGCGGTGGCGCGGCGCCGGCTCGGTGTCGAACATGTCGTAGAAGGTCGCCACGGACGCCAGGTAGGCGGGAGTCAGGCGCATCACGCAGGCGACCTGTTCGATTGCCTCCGGCGAACACCAGCCGTGCACGCGCTGTGCGGCAGCCAGCGCCGGGAGCGCCGCCGAACGCGCGTCGGGGTACAGGGCCATCCGCTGCTCGATCTCCCGGCGCAGCTCGGCGGGCACGGTGACGAGCGCCGGGTCCGGGATCTCGGCCGGATCCTTGGTCAGGTCTGCGGGCCGGTCCCAGCCAGGGACACGCGAGCCGTGCTCGAAGCGCCGAACGCCGCCGTCGCTGCTCATCGGTCGACGCCCCCCAGGACGGGGTCGATCATCGCGAGCGTCGCGATCATGTCGGCGATGAACGAGCCCTCGACCATCGGGCCGGTGGCCTGCAGGTTCACGAACGAGGGGTCGCGCATGTGCACGCGCGCCGGCTTCGAGGAGCCGTCCGAACGCACGAAGCAGCCGAGCTCGCCGCGTGGGGACTCGACCGGGTAGTAGATCTCGCCCGGCGGCACGCGCATCCCCTCGGTGACGAGCTTGAAGTGGTGGATCAGGGCCTCCATCGACGTCGCGAGTTCGTGTCGCGGCGGCAGGGCGACCTTCCGGTCCTCGGTGATCCACGGCCCCTCGGGCAGCCCTTCGAGCGCCTGCTTGGCGATCTTCGTCGACTCGTACATCTCGGCGAGGCGCACCGCGTAGCGGTCGTAGTTGTCGCCTTCGGTTCCCACCGGGATCTTGAAGTCGAAGTCCTCGTAGGAGCTGTACGGCGCGGCCTTGCGCAAATCCCAGCCGTAGCCCGAGGCGCGCAGCAGCGGACCCGTGACGCCGAGCGCGAGCAGGCTCTCGGTATCCAGCGGGCAGGTGCCGCGCAGGCGCTGGAGCACGATCTCGTTGCTGCTCAGCAGCGCCGCGTACTGGTCGGCGCGTTCGGGCATTTCGTCGAGGAATTCGCCGGCCTTCTTGGCGAACCCGGGCGGGATGTCGTCGGCGACGCCGCCAATCTGGAAGTAGCGCGTGTGCATCCGCTGGCCGGAGGACATCTCGAAAAGGTCGAGGATCTTCTCGCGCTCGCGGAAGCAGTACCAGAACATCGACATCGCGCCGAGGTCCAGGGCGCTGGTGCCGAGCCACACGAGGTGGGACATGATCCGGTTGAGCTCGAGGTGCAGCACGCGCAGGTACTGGGCGCGCTTGGGGACCTCGACCTCGAGCAGCGTCTCGACGGCCGAGCAGTAGGCCATCGCGTTGAAGTAGTACGAGAGGTAGTCCATCCGCTCGATCACCGGGATTACCTTCCAGTAGGCCTTGTCCTCGGCCGTCTTTTCGATCCCCGTGTGGACGTAGCCGATGATCGGTTTGACGTCGCGGATGATCTCGCCCTGGAGCGTCGTCACGAGTCGCAGGACGCCGTGCGTCGCGGGGTGGTGGGGGCCGAAGTTGAGCGTCAGCAGCTCGTTCGCGCTGCCCTCCTCGGCCTGCTCCTCGACGGGTGCGATCGTGATGCTCTCCTCACGCCGGCGGTAGTCGGACATCGTCGGCGCTTTCACGGCCTGGCCCCCGTGTCGTCGCCCTCGGTCCGCGTGAAGATCACCGGCTCGCCGCCGATCGGGAAGTCCCGCCGCTGGGGGTGTCCGAGGTAGTCCTCGGGCATCAGGATCCGGCGCAGGTCCGGGTGGCCGCGGAAGATCACGCCGAAGAGGTCGTAGATCTCGCGCTCCTGGTGGTTCGCGGTCGGCCATTCGGGAGTCACCGAATCGACTTCCGGGGCGTCGAGCGGGACGCGGACCTTGACCGTGACACGGTCGACGTGCTCCATGTCGAGCATCACGTAGTCGACCCCCAGGCGCGGCTCCTGCGGGTAGTAGTCGAGGCCGTGGACGCTCGACAGGAACGAGAAGCCCGATGAGCGCAGCTGCGCGAGCACCTCGCGGATCCGGGACGGGTCGACGAGCAGCGTCCCGCGGTCGCGGAAGTAGACGGTCTCCAGCACGACGGGCCCCTCGCCCGGGAGCGCCGCTTCGAGCTGCTTGGCGATCAACTCGAGCCCGGTCTGGTCAGGCACCGGAGGCTCCAGGATCGGCCGTGGGCACGATCTCCTCCGTGCCCTGCGCCTCGTAGCGCGCGCGCCAGCCCATCTCCGGATCGTCCTGCACCATCTTGCGGAGCTTCAGCACCCCGTGCATCAGGGCCTCGGGCCGCGGCGGGCAGCCCGGCACGTGCACGTCGACCGGAAGGAAGTGGTCGGCGGGGACCAGCGCGTAGTTGTTGAAGACGCCTGTCGAGGAGCAGCAGGCGCCCATCGAGATCGCCCACTTGGGCTCGAGCATCTGGTCATAGATGCGCCGGACGATCGGCGCCATCTTCATCGAGACCCGCCCGGAGAGGATCAGCAGGTCGGCCTGGCGCGGCGAGGCACGAAACGCCTCGTAGCCGAAGCGCGCGACGTCGACGCGGGCCGCGACGATCGACATCATCTCGATCGCGCAGCAGGCCAGGCCGAAGGTCGCGGGGAAGAAGGCGTTCGAGCGCGCCCAGGCGACGGCTTTGTCGAGGGTCGTCGTGAGGATGCGTTCTTCGACGTGGCGTTCGAGCTCGGTGCCCTCGAGCGTTGCGGGCGTCGTCAGCCCCTCGATGTCCGCGCCGCGCAGGAGCTGGTGGCGGTTCAGGCTCTGGACGCGCAGGGGGTCGGCGTCGGGGCGCTCGCGGGTCACCGCCACCACTCCAGGGCGCCGCGCCGCCAGACGTAGGCGAACGCGACGAGCAGCAGGATGATGAAAACGACGGTCTCGGTCATCGCGTAGGTCCCGTAGGAACGCAGCTCGACCGCGATCGGGTAGAGGAACACGACCTCGATGTCGAACAGGATGAAGAGCATCGCGATCAGGTAGAAGCTGATCCCGAAGCGCATCCCGCGGCGTACCTCGGATGGCAGCCCGCACTCGTACGGGTCTTGCTTGTCGGGTCTTGCGCGGCGGGGGCCGAGAACCGAGTTGAGCGTCGCGAACGCGGCCCCGACGGCGAGTCCCAAAAGTAGAAACACGATCGCCGGTAGGTAGGTGTTGAGCACCGCGCGTGGTTATATCACCGCTTGTGGCAGGCTGTTACATAGTGTCAATCGCATCAAGAGCGGGCCGATGACGGGCACCGTCGAAGCGGTCGCATACGTGATTGCCGCGATCAACCTCCTCGTCGCCGCGTACGGCGCCTGGGTCTGGCGACAGGGCTCGCCGCCGGAGGACATGCTGCGCCGCTTCTGGATCGGCCTGCGCGCGGCGCAGGCGGGCGCGCTCGCGTTCGCCGTGTTCGTCGGCGTGCTCGTGATCGCCGGCCACCACCCGAGCGAATCGCTCTTCTACCTCTATGCGCTGCTGCCGCTTGCCGTCGCGTTCATCGCCGAGCAGCTGCGGATCGCCTCGGCGCAGACGGTGCTCGATCAGCTCGACCTGCCGGACGCCCAGGCGGTCGGCGCGCTGCCCGAAACACAGCAGCTCGACATCGTCGCCCAGATCGTGCGGCGCGAGGTCGCCGTGATGGCCGCCAGCACACTTGTCGTAGCCTTCCTGCTCGCCCGCGCCGCGGGGACCGCGCACGGTCTGTAGGGCGGCCGATATATTCCCGTTCCATGCGGATCCCGCTGAGCATCGCCGCGCTGTGCGCCGTCGCCGTGACGATCGGCGCCTGCGGCACCGAGGCCGTGTCGGTTCCGAGCAGCAGCCAGTACTACAAAGGCGCGGTCCTGTTCCGCGAACACTGCTCCGGCTGCCACTCGCTGGCCGTCGTCGGCGCCGAGGGATCCGCGGTCGGCGTCTCGAACCGCGTCAAGACGCAGGGCCCGAACTTCAACTTCCGCAAAGAGCAGGTCAACCAGGTGCTCTACGCGATCCACAACGGCGGCTTCTCCGGCGCGATCATGCCCGAGAACGTCGTCACCGGCCAGGAAGCGAAAGAAGTCGCAGAATTCCTCGCTGCCTACGCCGGCAAGCAGGCGCCCAAGGTGCCTGCCACGAACATCCCCACGAACTTCCAGCAGTAGCCGCCGCCGGGCCGCGATGCTCGACCTGCGGCTGATACGCGAGCAGCCCGACACGGTTCGCGCGGCGCTCGGCCGCCGCGGGCCCGACGCCGTACGGGCACTCGACGAGGTCATCGAGCTCGACAGCCGACGGCGTGAGCTGCTGCCCGAGCTGGAGGCACTGCGCGCGCAGCAGAACGCCGCAAACGACAGGATCCGTGCGGCTCAGGGCGATGAGCGTGCCGCCGAGATCGACGCGATGCGCGAAGTCGCCGCGAGCGCGAAGCAGCTCGACGGCGAACTGCAGGACGTCGAGCAGCGCCTGCAGGCGGTCCTGGCGCCGCTGCCGAACATGCCCCTCGCCAGCGCGGCCGACGGGCCGCAGGACGAGGAGATCGCGCGTTCCGGAGAGCCGCCGCAACTTGACTTCGAGCCGCGCGACCATCTCGACCTCGCGGGCGAGAGGATCGACATGGAGCGCGGGGCGCGGCTCTCGGGGGCCCGTTTTGCATACCTGAAAGGCGACCTCGTGCTGCTCGAGCTGGCGCTCGTGCGCTGGGTGCTCGAGAAACTGCGCGCCCACGGCTTCGAGCCGGTGATTCCCCCGGTGCTCGTGCGCGAACGGGCGCTCTACGGAACCGGCTTCCTGCCCGACACCGAGCAGCAGCTCTACGCGCTGCCCGACGAGGAGCTCTACCTCGTTGGTACCTCGGAGGTCGCGCTCGCCTCGCTGCACGACGAAGAGATCCTCGAGGCGGACTCGCTGCCGCGGCGCTACGCCGGGTTCTCGCCGTGCTTCCGGCGCGAGGCCGGCGCCGCGGGCCGCGACACGCGCGGCATCTTCCGCGTGCACCAGTTCGACAAGGTCGAGATGTTCAGCTTCGTGCTGCCCGAGCAGTCCGAGGCCGAGCACGAGCGGATTCTCGGGATCGAGCGCGAGATCCTCGACGAGCTCGGA
>Ga0182013_10009687_pt1 | contig 10109 bp, 10 predicted proteins | sample 612S2MmetaG_FD_120487 | JGI IMG/M metagenome (GOLD analysis project Ga0182013, IMG submission 120487) | Permafrost microbial communities from Stordalen Mire, Sweden - 612S2M metaG | ecosystem: Environmental > Terrestrial > Soil > Wetlands > Permafrost | place: Sweden: Stordalen | collected...
GGCGCACGCGATTCACGTCCCCGGCACCGTCTACCACGCGTCCGCGCTGAGCTCGCTGGGCGTGGACCCGCAGGGCCCGCTGCGGGCGATGATCTAGGGCCAGCGATGACCGAAATCAAGAGCCTCGGCTATATCACCGTGTCCACCAACGACGTGGACCGTTGGCGTCAGTTCGCATTCGGTGTGCTGGGTTTCGCCGAAGGCAAGGGCCCCGACCCAGGGGCACTTTACCTGCGTATGGATGAACGAGCCGCCCGGATCATCGTCGTCCCGGGTGACACCGACCAAGTTCTCACCGTCGGTTGGGAGGTGCGCGATGGTGCAGCGCTGCAGCGGGTGAAGGACGCACTGGACGGCGAGGCGGTGCCGTTCAAAGAGCTGTCGTTGGCCGAGGCCGACGCGCGGCGCGTCGAGGAAGTCATCACCTTCGACGACCCGGCAGGCACCACGGTCGAGGTATTCCACGGTCCGGTGCTCGACCACAGCCCGGTCATCACGCCGTTCGGCGCGCGATTCGTCACCGGCGATCAAGGTCTGGGCCACGTGGTGGTACCGGCCGTCGACACCGCCGGCCTGCTCGAGTTCTACACCGAGGTGCTCGGCTTCCGCTCGCGAGGCGCCTTCCGGGTGCCCTTACCGCCAGAGTTCGGTCCGGTGCGCGTGCGGTTCCTCGGCATCAACGAGCGCCATCACAGCCTGGCGATCTGCCCCGCCAGCCACTTGGGTGCGCCGGGACTGGTGCACCTGATGGTCGAGGTCGACACCCTCGACGCCGTCGGCCAGGCGCTGGACCGGGTCAACGCCGACGGCTTCCCGCTGTCCTCGACGTTGGGCCGCCACACCAACGACAAGATGGTGTCGTTCTACGTGCGCGCCCCGGGTGACTGGGACATCGAGTTCGGCACCGACGGGATGCGCGTCGACGAAACCTATTACACCGCTGAGGAAATCACCGCCGACAGCTACTGGGGACACAAGTGGGTCAGCGAGCTCCCGGCGGCGATGCGGCCGTGACGGTAAACACCGACGTCGGCCCGGTGGCTGCCGCCTCGATCAGCACTTGGGATCACGAGGCAGATGTCGTCATCGCGGGGTACGGCATTGCGGGTGCTGCGGCGGCGGTCGAGGCCGCGACGTCGGGCGCCGACGTCTTGGTGCTCGAACGCACCGGCTCCTGGGGCGGCGCGGCGGCCATGGCCGGCGGGTTCATCTACCTCGGTGGCGGCACCGCACTGCAGAAAGCCTGTGGCTTCGACGATTCGGTCGACAACATGGCGGCGTTCCTCAACGTGGCGATGGGGCCGGGCGCCGACGAGAAGCGGATCGCCGACTACTGCGCGGGCAGCGTCGAGCATTTCGAATGGCTGGTGGGCTGCGGGGTCCCGTTCAAGGCGGAGTTCTTCGGTGAGCCCGGTTGGGAGCCGATGGGCGACCAGGGTCTGATGTACAGCGGCGGCGAGAACTCCTTTCCGTTCAACACCATCGCAACTCCGGCGCCCCGGGGCCATGTGCCGCAGATGTCGAACAAGAAGCAGGGCGAGGCAAGCGCCGGTTACATGTTGATGAAGCCCCTCGTCGAGACCGCCACGGCCGCAGGTGCGCGACCGCTCTACGACATCCGGGTACAGCGGTTGATCGTGGGGTCCGACGGCCGGGTGGTCGGGATCCAGGCCCGCCAGTACGGCACCGAAGTCAACGTTCGCGCGCGGCGCGGCGTGGTGCTCGCGACGGGGAGCTTCGCCTACAACGATGCAATGGTGGCGCAGTACGCGCCGCGGATCACCGGGCGTCCGGCGGCCTCGATCGAGCAGCACGACGGCCAGGCCATCCGGATGGCCCAAGCCCTCGGCGCGGACCTCGCCCATATGGACGCCACCGAGGTGGCGATCTTCATCGACCCGCAGCAGCTGGTCCGAGGCATCCTGGTCAACGGCCGCGGGCAGCGCTTCGTCGCCGAGGACACCTACCCGGGACGGATCGGTCAGCTAACGCTGTACCACCAGGACAACACGGCTTTCCTGATCATCGACGGCGACGCGCAGGAGGAGGCGATGGCATCACTGTCGCCGCAGCTGATGATGCGTCCGCCCACCTGGGTGTGCGATTCGGTTGCCGACCTCGAAAAGGAAATGGGTCTGGCGCCCGGCTGCCTGCAAGCCACCGTCGCCGCCTATAACGAGGCCGCCGGGCGCGGCGAGGATCCGCTGCTGCACAAGAAGCCGCACTGGCTCAAACCGATCGGGTCGCCGGTGGGCGCGATCGACCTGCGAGAAAGCACCGGCGGCTTCACGCTGGGCGGACTGCTGACCACGTTGGACGGCGAGGTTCTGCATGTCAGCGGCCAGCCCATCCCAGGTCTGTTCGCCGCCGGACGCTCAACCGCGGGCCTGGCCGCCTGGGGCTACGCCAGTGGTATCTCCCTGGGCGATGGCAGCTTCTACGGCCGCCGTGCCGGCCGCGCTGCCGCCAAAAGCTGACAAACCCGCCAGTTTCCTGTCACTCCCACGAGACGGGGTTCCATGCCCCGTCTCGACGTTCACGATGCCATTTTCACGCTGCCATGTGACAGCGACCACACCAGTATGGTACAAACAGCTATATACCTAGTAGTCATATGGAGTGCAGTCGCAAGGAGGCGCCATGACCGTGACCTGTGAAACCACCACCCCCAGTGCCGTCATCGACCGTGTGTCGTTGGTGCTCGACTCCTTCGACGGTCCGGGGCGGCTGACCCTGGCTCAGGTGGTGCGACGCACCGGGTTGCCGCGGTCGTCGGCACACCGCATGCTCGATCGGCTGGTGCAACTGCGCTGGCTGCGCCGCAACGGCCGCGACTACGAACTCGGTATGCGCCTGGTCGAACTCGGCTCGCTGGCCGTTCACCAGGACCGCCTCCACAAAGCAGCCGCCCCCCTGCTGCACGAGTTGCATCGCGCCACCGGACTGGTGGTTCACCTCGCCGTTCTCGACGGCACCGACGTTGTCTACCTCGACAAGATCGGCGACCGGATGGCCGCGGCCATCCCCACCCGAGTAGGTGGCCGGCAACCAGTGCACTGCGCGGCCGTCGGCAAGGCGATCCTGGCGTATGGCGACGACGCCGAGAACGTCGACCTGACCGCCCGCAAGACCCGGTTCTCGATCACGTCGCGCGCCCAGCTGGCCACCGAACTGGCCAAGGTACGCGCCCACGGTGTGGCGTTCGACCGCGAAGAATCGCTGCCCGGCTTCGGGTGTGTTGCGGCCCCCATCGGTGGGCCCGGCGACGCGGTGGCGGCGGTGTCGGTGTGCGGGCCGATGAGCAGGATGATGTTCGATCAGCGGCTGGCCGCACCGGTGCGGATGACCGCGATGGGAATTTGGCGCGACGTCGAGGACGGCCCGCAACGTGTGGCGCCGACGCTGCAGCAGGCGCGCCCACTGCGGCCTATCCCGGCCGTGCAGTACGCGTGAGCCTGGACCCCCAGATCGCCAGCCTGATCGGCGCGTTGGACGCCGGTTTCCCGCCGGTGCACACCATGACCGGCGCGCAGGCCCGTGCCACGGTCCGGTCTCGGTTCGTGCCCGTGGCCGATCCCGAGCCCCTCGGCGCGCTCACCGAGACGTCGATTCCCGGCCCGGGCGATGACATCGCGGTCCGGATCTACCGGCCGGTGACCGACGCCGCTCCGCTGCCGGTCGTGGTGTACGCCCACGGCGGCGGGTTCGTGTTCTGCGATCTGGACAGCCATGACGGCCTGTGCCGAAACCTAGCGAATCGCATTGGTGCCGTTGTGGTTTCGGTCGGCTACCGGTTGGCCCCGGAGAACCCGTGGCCGGCCGCCGCAGAGGACCTCTACGCCGCCGCGGGGTGGGTCGCCGACCACGCGGGCTCCCTAGGCGCCGATGCGAGCCGCATCGTGGTAGCCGGGGACAGCGCCGGAGGAAACCTGGCCGCGGTCACCGCGCTGATGGCCCGCGACCGTGGCGGCCCGGCATTGGCCGGGCAGCTGCTGGTCTACCCGGTGATCGCTGCCGACTTCGACACCAAGTCCTACCGGTTGTTCGGCCAGGGCTACTACAACCCGAAACCGGCACTGCAGTGGTACTGGGACCAGTACGTGCCCGCCGCCGCCGACCGTACCCACCCGTACGCCTCACCCCTGGGCGCCGACCTGCAGGGGCTGCCGCCGGCGGTCGTCGTCATCGCCGGCCACGATCCGCTGCGCGATGAGGGCATGGCCTACGCCGACGCGTTGCAGAGGGCAGGCGTGGCGGTGACGCGACTGTCGTATCAGGGCGGGGTGCACGGGTTCCTGACCATGCCCATGCTGGATCTGGCGCAACGCGCCCGCACCGACGTCAGCGGTGCAGTGGCACAGCTGGTTTCGCCACCTCCAGCGCAGTGACCGGACCGTAGCGCTGCTCGGGATCCAGCACGCAGTGGGTACGTCCGAACACCGTGACCATGCACTTGTTGTTGTGGGTGCAGCGGCTGCGCACACCGGGATCGGCCACCATCTTGTTGACCAGGTCTGGTTCGCGTAGCAGAGCCCGACCCATCGCCAAGAAGTCGAAGCCCTCCCGTATACCCGTGTCGAGATGCTCGCGGTTGGTGATGCCGCCGAGCAGGATCAGCTTGGTGTTGCGCATCACGGGGACGAACTGACGCGCCGCGGGCAGCATGTAGAGGTCCTCATAGGGGTAGCTGCCCATCGCCCACTTGCCCACCATTCGCAGCGGCAGCCGCATCGCCGGTGGCATCACCGTGGCGAACTCCTTGACCGGGACGTCGCCGCGGAACAGGTACATGGGTTTGAACACCGAAGAACCCTGCGTCAATTCGAGCGCATCCAGGGCCGCGTCCGCGTCCAACAGTTGCGCGCTGCGCAAGGCCTCGTCGATCCAGATACTGCCCGGCACGCCGTCGTCCATGTCCAGCTTGGCGATTACCGCGATGCGATCTCCCGCCACGTCGCGGACCCGCTGCGCGATCTCACGCACGAACCGCGAGCGGTTGTCGATGTCGCCTCCGTATTCGTCCTTGCGGCGGTTGATCAGCGGACTCAAGAACGAGCTCGGCAAGTACAGATGCCCGAAATGCAGCTCTAAGGCATCGAATCCGGCATCGATCGCGACCTGGGCGGCGGCGCCGAACTGGTCGATGACCACGCGGATCTCGGCTCGGGTGATCTCACGGCAGTACGCCATGGACGCCGGGTTGACGAACCGGCTCGGGGCCACCGGGGTGACACCGGTGAGCTTCTTATGGGCCACTACCCCGGCGTGACCCAGCTGCGCCGAGATCGCTGCACCGGCGGCGTGCACCGCGTCGGTCAGCCGTTGCAGACCCGGCAGTGCTGCGGGGCTCATCACGATCTGTCCTGGAGCGCTGGCCCCTTCGGGCGAGACACAGCAGTAGGCCACGGTGGTCATTCCGACGCCGCCCCGCGCAAACCCGAGGTGGAAGTCGATCAGGTCGTCGGTGACCAGTCCGTCCGGTGACCGGCCCTCCGAGGTCGCCGCCTTGATCACCCGGTTGCGAAGGATGACCGGCCCTAGTTGCGCCGGACTCAGCGGGTCTGGCGACGTGTCAGCAGTCATCACCCCATCGTCACGTCCGCAACGGGGTGGTTCGATGAGCCTTCCCGATGGACGGGAATGCAGGTTTCGCGACCACGGCGCGCTCCCTACTGTCGGCATATGTCCGGCGAGGTGTACGTCATCGACCGAGTGGTCACCCATCCGGGCCGAGCCAGGGACTTTGTCGACCTCTACCTCGCCGAATATGCGCCCGGTGCCCGTAAGCGCGGCATGACGCTGCGGGAAGTGCTCGTCAGCCCGCCCATCTGGTTTCAAGACGAGACCAACATCGTTACTGTCACCTGGTCGTTGCCGAGCGCGCAGGCCTGGTGGGAGATGACCTGGCAGGGTCGGCCTGATCCCACTCTGGGCCGGTGGTGGGCTGGGATCGACGAACTCGTCAGCGAGCGAACCCGCACGGTGGCCGCCGCGGCCGACGACGTCGACGAGTTGTGCGATGTTTAACGTCACCACGCTGATCCACACCGACAAGCGTGAAACCGTACTTGCCGAGGTGCGCGACGCGGTGTGCGACGTGCCGGACGCTCTGGTCGAACCCACCCTGCCCGGTGTGCGCAATGGCGGCGACATCCTGATGCACCTACAGTTCGCCGACGACGCGAAGTGGCCCGTCGTGCAAGCCCGCGTCGAGGAGGTCCTGTCGACACCGGCGGTTAGCCACATCGACAGCGCGTGCTACCGCGGTCGGCCCGTGGGTCCCGCCCGGCCGGGCGGGTCGGTGTATCGCGCTTTGTTCCTGCGGGTGGCACCCCAGACGCCTCAGGACGTCGTTGCACGGTTTGAGGCTGACCTTGCCGCCATGCCTCGCTATGTCCGCACCATCACCGCCTGGCAGCTCAGCCGCGTCGAGACCGCCATCGGCACATCTGCATGGACGCACGTGTTCTCGCAGCGGTTCACCGACCTGGAGGGTCTGACCGGCCCGTACCTGATGCACCCGATCCACTGGGCCTACGTCGATCGCTGGTTCGACCCCGAATGCCCGGACTACATCGTCCGAGATCGGGTGTGTCACAGCTTCTGTGCGGTGGACACGCAGTAGAGGGCTGACTTCGCCCGGCCGCGCACTCAGCTGGCCGGCTGCGCCGACCCCGGCAGTTCCGGCAGAGACCGCACGATCATCTCGAAACCGCCACGCAATGCCGACTCCAGGCTGTCGAAGTCACCGCTGTGCACCCAGTACACATAGGCGTGCCGGCAGACCTGGATCACCAGCTGGGCCGGCAGCGTGCGACCGAACGGATCTGTACCGAGATCGAATCGCCCGGCAAGGAATTCCGAGATGGGCTCGGCCAGCTCCGCACCCCAATCCAGCCACCGCAATCGGTATTGGGGATCGGTGATCACCAGCCCCATGAAGCGGCGGCCGAGCTCCACTTCTCCGCGGTTGGCGAGCTCGCTGCCGAACGCCTCGATCAAGGTGTCGACCGCGTCGCTGGTAGCAGGGGATTGTTGCAGGACTTGGACGCTGAGGCCGCCGAACTGACGGAACAGGGGCATGACGACGTCTTCCTTGACCGGGAAGTGGCGGTGGAAGGTGCGGGCAGCGATGCCCACGGCCACACAGATCCGCTCGACCGTCGCCGCTGTCGAACCCTCCGCAAGGAAAATGTCACGCGCGGCAAGAGCGATATCCATGCGGAGCCCTTCGGCACGCCGCTCGGTCAGCGTCGGCCTGCTTGGCGCACTCACGTCATGCTCTCCATCGGTAAGTGGTCCACCCAGTGAGACACCTCGTTCTGTCCGCACCTAAGAGTCCCTAAAGTCACGCCTGTCAGATTCTGCCAGATAGTCAGAGTACGACTTCCCCTGGGGTGCTGCCACGGGAAAGTCATCCGATCGCCGCTTATAGGAGAGCCCAATGTCCAGCGAGGCAAGCGAATTGAACTATGACGACTACACCCATGACTTCATGGGCAAGGTCGGCAACATCGCGGACTTCTCCCGGGATTTCCTGGTGGGGCAAGCCCGCGTGTTCGAAGACGTCTTGAACTTCATGCCCTACGCCCATGTCGCAACCTATTCGAAGATGGTCGGCATCAACGCGGCCATGGACGTCGCGGCCCAGGTGTCACGAGCCGTGATGCGTCAGGTTATGCCGATGGGGCGCTTCATCGCGCCGCCCGGGTGGGATTGGAAAAACGCCCAGTATCAGGCCATCCCGTTCGACGTCCAGACCGAGGATCTGACCAAAGACGCCTTGCTGCGGCTGATCCAGACCTACTGGGATCAGTATCTCAAGGGCCACAACTACTTCATCGACCAGTGGACGAAGATCCTCCCGGAGGAAGACGTCTGGCTCGGTCTTCCGGACATGTATCAGCTCATCATCGACTACCAGTACCCGAAGCTGGCCAAGGTGCTCAAGATTGAGCCCGTGCACGTCGTCGACTTCCTGAAGCTGGCGGTTCTGAGCATCGACGGAACCCTCGGCTACGGCGGCGAGTACATCGTGATCAACGAAGACCACGTGGTTCTCAACATGCGCCGCTGCGAGGTCCTGCAGAAATACACCGACGAAGGCCTTTACCCACCGGAACGCGCCTGGATGAACTGCACATTCGAGCAGCGGATCTCGGCGCCCTTCTTCCCCGGCTGCAAGCTCGACATCAACCTGCCGCCGTCGGACTTCAAGTTCGCCCAGGGCGAGCCGTTCTGTGTCTGGACCTACACCCGCGGCGAGGAGAACCACAAAGCCGCCGCGGCCGCACCCGACCCGCGCGAAAGCGCGATGAAGAAGATCCCCATCATGCCGGTGTGATGGGGCGGCGTCGCTCGCTGACAGAGGCGAACGGTCCCTCACAGGCCCGCGGGAATGATGTTGGGATTGGCCGTCGCCGGCGGTTCCAGCGGCGGCAGCACCTCGCGGCCGTCGAGCGTGTGCACCGGCAGCCGCTGGGACCACGGGTAGTGCAGGCTGAACGCCACCAGGCCCGTCCGTTCGGCCGCGGACAGGTGGCACATCGCCAGCACCGTCTCAGCGAGGTATTCCACCGGCTCGGTCGGGAAGGTGTCCGGAATCAGTTGCGCCGCACCGGGAGTGTGGATCGCCGTGGACGGACCCACGCAGTTCACCGCAATGTTGGCATCGAGCACCTCGGCAGCCACCCCCTGGGTGAACCGGTGCAGTGCGGCCTTGGCTGAGGCGTAGATGACGTCCCCTGCGGTCTTGTTGTAGTCGCGGTAGGGCCGCACCGGCGCGACCCCGGTGACTGATCCGATATTGACGATCCAGCCCGCCCCTTGCTTACTCATGTGCGGGATCGCCGCGCGGGTCAACACGAACGGCGTGCGCAGATAGTGCTCGAGCGTGCGGTCAAACGTCTCGATGCTCATCTCCTCGATCACCGAGTAGTCGGCGAAGCCGGCGTTGTTGACCAGGATGTCGATCCGGCCTGTGCGGTCGAGCACCTGCTCGATCAGGTTGTCACGCTGCCCGGCGTCTTCGAGATCGGCGGCCACACCGATCGCCGTGCCGCCGGCCTTCTCGATGAGTTCGACCGTCTCGCCGATGGTGCCGGGCAGCGCGGTAGTGTCGCCGCCCCGGATCGACGGCGTCGGCGCGTAGGACCGCGCGGTCACCACGACCGTGGCGCCCTCGGCAGCTAACCGTTGGGCAACGGCCCGGCCGATGCCCCGGCTACTGCCAGTCACCAATGCTGTTCTGCCGGTCAGCTTTTTGGTCATTGCAGCAGGAAGTCCTGTTCGATAGGAGCCCGGTGCTCATGCCAAAGGTCGACGAGGCGAAACGGCGTGGCGACCACGACACGCCCGGAACCGGAGCGGTAGTAGGTGTGCGCATTGGGGGTGTGACACCACACGGTGCGCCTCATCGCCTCGTCGATCGCCGCCACGTAGTCCTGGTAGGCCTCTTCGGTGACCTCGATGGTGGTGGCGCCGCGCAGGGCCATCAACTGCAGGCACTCGATGATGTAATGCCCCAGCACTTCCATCGAGAAGTTGGCCCCCGCGCCGTGTCCTGGGCTGTAGTTCGGCGCTGAGGTGATGAACAGGTTCGGGAACCCCGGGACCGTGCCGCCGCGGTAGGCGCGCGGGCTGTCACCCCATTCGTCGGCGAGCTTTTTACCGTTGCGGCCGCGGATGTCCACCGTCGACAGGAAATCCAAGTGGTAGCCGGTGGCATAGATGATGACGTCGAGGTCGATCTGCCGACCTTCTTGGGTGACAATGCCGTTCGCATTCACCTCGGCCGGCTCGCTCGCTTCGACGTCGACGTGCGCGCGTGCCAACGCCGCGTAATAGCCGCCCGGGTCGCGGATGATCCGCTTACCATACGGGGCGAAGTCCGGCGTTACCTTGCGCGCCAATTCCGTTCCAGCGCCGAATATCTGCTCGATGTATTCCTGGCATATCTGCAGCAATACATCGTTGGCCGGTGAGATCGACAGATGGTCCTTCGCCCATCCCGGGTCCTGCAGGATGATCGGATAGTTGTTGTCTGCAGTGCCCCAGTACGACTTCAGCCGGTGCCAGTTGGCGTAGTACGGCAGATGGCGGCCCAGGTA